>MDSQ01000008.1_pt1 | contig 63848 bp, 50 predicted proteins | sample 1008251 | NCBI WGS metagenome assembly MDSQ01 (sample SAMN05526597, study PRJNA338239) | gut metagenome | isolation source: Hindgut content | host: Naso unicornis | place: Saudi Arabia: Red Sea | collected 2016-05
CCGCTTTTGCCCGAGTGGCGGAACTGGCAGACGCACAGGACTTAAAATCCTGCGGGATAACACTCGTACCGGTTCGATTCCGGTCTCGGGCATAAAAAAGGTTAAGTCTTCTTTATAGAAGATTTAACCTTTTTTATTTAATTTATAAATGCGGAACATTCTAAGATTAAATTCTACTAGACGCATATCAATTGTATTCTCTTCATGAGAAGCACATATAATATGTTCACCTTCTCTTCTTATTACAATAATACAATTTGTAATCTTATTATGATTAAATAGTGTAATAGGATCACCAGGTTCAATTAAATCCAATACTTTAGGCCTTTTTACATCTTTAACAGTGAATGTAAAATGTTCCCCTGCACTACTAGACCAATATTTATAAAAATAATCAGCACAATACCAAGTTGGAGAAATTAAATCTTCATTATATTGATTTTTACTAAGACAATACCAATTTAATAAAGGGTCTTTATTGGCATTATGTTGCATAGGTAATCCTCCTGCAAATAAGCATTGAGAAACAAAATTAGTAGAATCTAAGTCCCCATAATTAGGATATATGTTATTATATTCTTTGTAATACATTAAGGCATAGGAGATAGCATCAATAGCGTCATACATACGAATCACTCCTTTATATTATACAAGTATAGTATATTGTATGTCCAATAAGATTAAAGAGTGAGTGAACCTATACTAAATATTTAAAATTATTTCAACTTAATATGTATAAATTTTACTAATTATCTAACCCCCTCCAATTTACCTACCACAATCTATCCTAAAATTTGTTGCAAATGTACCGTATACCAAATTGGAAAATTAATGTATAATATGTGTATGTATTTAAAACTTTGTTTTAATGAAACTAATGATAAAGCAAATTTTAGTTAACAATTACTGATGCTAAACGTATACAATTGTGAGAGATTATACACAATTGATTATCTATTTAGAAGGAGGAATGCAGATGGATGAGTGGATGGATTGCACTATTGGCGAATACTTAATCGATGATGATGATACTAATAATAGTACTGATATGATGCCGCACTTAACAACTTCCTACAAAAGGAATTCCAACGCATGGATTTCTTTAGCACTTGGAATAATATCATCATTGGCGTGGATAATACCTATTTTAGGGCTACCTATTACGTTAGTAGGAAGTGTACTTGGGGGTATAGGTACTAATAATAAACGTGATAGAGGAGTAGCAGTTATAGGGTGTTCAATGAATTTAGTATTTTTAATAGTAACGGGATTAAAGGTTATACACAGTTCTAATAAACGTATTAAGCTTGGAGATTGAGGTTATACATTAGTATAGCCTTTTTTGTCGTATTCTTCACCATAGTGCGATAGGATGCATATTATATATATTGACAAAGCATTTTTAAGGTGATTATATGTATAAAAGTGTTATCATAATTAATAATGAGTCTTTAGGATATGGAGATAGCGGAGTAGGTAATACTCTTTTAGGCGTGTTTTTAAGGAAAGTAGTGGCTAATCCAGTTAAACCCGATGCCATAGTATTTTACAATTCAGGAGTAAGAGTTCTTGCGAAAAATTCTCCGTTTTTAGACATGCTAGAAGCATTAGAGTATTATGGGGTTGAATTGATAGCATGTGGTACTTGTGTGTATAAGATTTGCGGCCAAAGTTCTTTAACTGCTGGTAGAATTAGTAATATGGAAGAAATTGCGCAAATACTATTACAAGCTCAAAAAGTAATAACATTATAAGAGGAAAAATTGCTGGTAGATTATACTAGCAATTTTTTTTGCATGTGGTATAATAATAAAAATGAATTAAACAACCATTCTGAGTATAGTATAATAGTAAATAAAGTAAATTTAAGGAGTGTATTATGGATAATAAAATAGATTTGATTAATTTAATATTAGAGCATACAACTGATGTTAAGGTGGATGAACCATTAAGTAAACATACATCGTTTAGAATAGGAGGAGAGGCACAAATTTTTGTAACTCCTACTAGCATTGAATCGTTGCAAGCTATTATAGATATTTGCCTTAAAAACAATGTGGAGTATTATGTCCTTGGAAATGGCAGTAACGTATTAGTTAGTGATAAAGGCTTTGATGGCGTAATAGTATCTATTTATAAAAACTTAAGTGATATCATAGTAAGTGAGAATAAAATTACTGCGCAAGCTGGCGCTTTATTATCAAAAATTGCTAAGCAGGCAGAAGAAGCAAGTCTTGGTGGATTTGAATTCGCTCATGGAATACCAGGCACATTAGGCGGAGCTATTACAATGAATGCTGGTGCTTACGATGGAGAGATAAAAGATGTTTTAGAAAGTGTAGTGGTATTAACTATTGATGGGCAAATTAAAAAGTTATTAGCTGCGGAGCTGGAACTTGGTTATAGGACAAGTAAAATTCCAGACGAAAAATATATAGTTTTGGAAGCCACTATAAGTCTAACTAATAAACCACAGAGCGAGATTAGTGAGAAAATGAAAGATTTTGCTAGTCGCCGACGTGATAAACAACCACTTAACTATCCAAGTGCAGGTAGTACTTTTAAACGACCACCTGGACATTTTGCAGGAAAATTAATTATGGATAGTGGATTTGCTGGTTATACTGTAGGCGGTGCTCAAGTCTCTAGTAAGCATTGTGGGTTTGTGATAAATGTTGGAAATGCTACTTGTGAAGATGTACTAAATTTGATTGAACAAGTACAGAAAAAAGTCTGGCAAGATTACCAAGTTCAATTGCAACCTGAGATTAAGTTAATTGGAGTAAAGTGAGGAATTTTTTGGAGTTGCATAAATATACTTAAAGAGTGATAAAATATCCTTGAGGTTATTAAAATTTTACGTTTAGGGGGAGTTCGATGGAATTTATTATAGTAACAGGAATGTCGGGCGCGGGAAAAACTACAGCTATTAAATTTTTTGAAGATATAGGGTACTACTGTATAGATAATTTGCCGCCTGCATTACTGCTTAATTTTATAGAGCTTATACAAGATAAACAACATAGTTATAAAAAGATGGTGCTGGGAATAGATATTCGTGGTGGAATTTTGTTTGAAGATCTATTTATGAGTTTAGATGTACTGAAAAGTAAAGAATTTCTTTATAAAATTATATTTTTTGATTGCCAAGATGTAGAGCTGATTAAAAGATTTAAAGAAACTAGGAGACTCCACCCTTTGGCCAGAAACGAAAGAATACATGAAGGTGTTATAAGAGAACGAAAGATATTAGCTGAAGTTAAGGCTAAAGCAGATTATATTATGGACACTACACATATATTACCCAAGGATACAAAGGAAATTTTATTTAATATTTTTGAAACTGACACGGAATTTAAGAATTTAATGATAACTATCTTAGTATTTGGATTTAAATACGGTATACCAATAGACGCTGATTTAGTTTTCGATGTAAGATTTATGCCTAATCCTTATTATATAGCAGAGCTTAGACCCCATACAGGGCATGATATTGCTGTTAAAGATTATGTTATGCAGTCTGATACTACTAGTGAATTTTTAATTAAACTTAAGGATATGATAAGTTTTTTAGTACCACTTTATACTAAAGAGGGTAAAAATCAATTAGTTATAGGTATTGGGTGTACGGGAGGTAAGCATAGATCAGTGGTTGTAGCAAATGAATTAGAAAACCATTTAAAGGCGAATAAATATATAGTTAAAGTAGAATACCGTGATATAGATAAAGATACTAAACGAGGTAAATAGGATGTCATTTTCTTCAAAAATAAAAGGTGAATTAGTTGGGCAGAATCAAAATTGCTTACATGAATTAGCCGGGTTTGTGGCAGTTTCAGTAAATTTTAATGTAACTGCTAAATTGTGTGTGGAAAACGAGAATTTTGCAAAAAAATATTTTACAATTTTAGAGAAAACTTTTAATATTAAACCCATAGTAACTTCGAGTAAAACTATATTTCTTTTAAATCCAGAAATAACAGAAATATTAAGTGAAACTATATGTGAAAAAAGAGCTTATCTTAGAGGTGCATTTTTAGGAGGAGGCTCTGTAAGTAATCCTGAAAAAGCTTATCACTTAGAATTTGTGACTCCAACTGAACAAGTGGCAAGTTATATCCAGCATCTCATAAAAGAAATAGGACTTGATTCTAATGTAGAGCTTGAGGCAAAAATTGTTAGAAGAAAAAATGATTATGTGGTATACTTAAAAGAAGGTTCACAAATTGTAGACTTATTAAATATTATTGGTGCACATATAGCTCTAATGGAGCTTGAAAATATAAGGATAGTAAAAGAATTACGAAATAATGTTAATCGGATAGTGAATTGTGAATTAGCTAATCTATCTAAAACAGTATCTGCTTCGGTAAGGCAAGTTGAGGATATTGAATATTTGCAAGAAACTATTGGTCTGTCTTCACTACCTCCACATTTAGAAGTAGTAGCTAGACAACGGTTATTACATGAGTTAGCAACCTTAAAAGAGCTTGGACAGAAGCTGAATCCACCGGTGGGTAAATCGGGCATTAATCATCGGTTAAAAAAAATAAGTGAGATTGCCTTGCAAGTTAGACAGGAAAGAGGAGGATTTTAAAATGGTTAAAGAAATAGTGACATTACAATTTAAAAATGGATTGGAGGCACGACCAGCTGCTTTATTTGTACAGCTAGCAAGTAAGTATCAGAGTAATATTTTTATTAATGTAATGGAAAAAAAGGTGAATGCCAAAAGTATTATGGGTATGATGTCTTTAGGTACTATTAAGGGGGCTACTCTAGAGTTACAAGTGGATGGCAATGATGAAGCTGAAGCTACTAAGGCTCTTGTGGATTTTTTATCATTAGAAGAAGTTACAAAAGCTTCTATATAAATTTAGGATAAAAAGGCACGGATTGTAAAAATTCGGTCTTTTTATTCTTGCTTTTGTTTAAAGTTAATATATTTTGGGTATAATTTTGACATAAGAATATGGACAGGTTGGAATACAGATGCAAACATCAGATTTTTATTTTGAATTACCTGAGCAGTTGATTGCTCAGATACCCTTACAAGAAAGGTCTTCATCTAGACTTATGGTATTAGATAAGAATAGTGGAGAAATTAGACATGACCACTTCTATAATATTATTGAATATTTAGAAAAGGGGGATTGTTTAGTACTAAATGATACTAGGGTTATGCCAGCTAGATTATTTGGGAATAGAGAAAATACTGCTGGTAAAGTAGAATTTTTATTACTTACTAGGATTGAGGAGAAAGTATGGGAAGTTTTAGTAAAGCCTGGTAAGAAAGCAAGAATAGGTGAGAAGATTATATTCGCAGATATATTAAGTGCCACTGTGATAGATTTAATTGAGGATGGAAAGAGATTAGTTAAGTTTGAGTATGAAGGAATTTTTGAGCAGGTATTAGATAAATTAGGAGAGATGCCTTTACCACCTTATATAACGGAAAAGTTAGATGATAAAGAACGGTATCAAACTGTGTATTCTAAGCATACTGGTAGTGCGGCCGCTCCAACTGCAGGACTTCATTTTACTAAGGAGCTTTTAAATAAAGTTAAATCTAAAGGTATAGATATTGCCTATGTTACTTTACATGTGGGGCTTGGAACGTTTAGACCTGTAAAAGTTGAAAATATATTTGAACATGATATGCATGCAGAATTTTATATGATTGATGATGAGAATGCTCGAATTATTAATAAGTGTAAAGATAATGGTGGTAAGGTGATATGTGTTGGTACAACCAGTTGTCGTACTATTGAGTCTATTGCGGATGAGGAAGGCAGGATTGTAGCTAAAAGTGGGTGGACAAATATTTTCATATATCCTACTTATAAGTTTAAGTGTGTGGATAATCTAATAACTAATTTTCATTTACCTGAGTCTACTTTAATAATGTTAGTAAGTGCTTTAGCTGGGAAACATAATGTATTGGAAGCTTATGATATAGCTGTAAATGAACAATATAGATTTTTTAGTTTTGGCGACGCAATGTTTATTAGATAGAAACCTCCTATTAATAGGGGGTTATTTTTGAAAGGAGATTTGATATGAGAGATAAAGCTTTAGAAAAAGCATTATTGTTAACTAGAAATGGTACTACTCAACAATTAACTGATTTTATCACAGCCCAATCTTGGGAATGGAGAAGGAAGGTTGCTACTCTTGATCATAAGTCTTTATTAAATGTATTAGCATATGATAGGGTAGTTAGAGTGAGACGAGAAGTTGCAAGGCATAAGTATAAGGATTTGCTTAATATTTTAGTATTTGATAAGGCTTCTAAAGTAAGAGGGATAGTAGCCACTCATAATTATAAAGATTTACTCAGTAGACTTGTACATGACCCTGATTTTTTAGTACGAGCAACAGTTGCTAAACATGGTTATAAGGAGCATCTTGATATTTTAGTACATGATACACATCCTATTCCAAGAGGCGCTGTAGCTGAGCATAATCTTGATTGTTACATAAATAAGTTATTGCATGACCCTGATGCATATGTTAGAGCTGTAGTTGCTCAACAAAATGATAAAGAATTGTTAGATAAGATGTTAAGTGATAAGAGTCCTATAGTTAGGGAAACCATTGCTAAACATGGCCATTTAGACCATCTTAATAGGTTAGTTTATGATGAGAATGCAGACGTAAAAGTAGCTGTGGCTGAGCATGGTCATTTAGAGCATTTAAATAAATTAGTTTATGACACCAGCCCGCACGTTAAAGCAACTGTGGCTAGTAAGGGGCATTTGGAGCATTTAAATATGTTAGTGAAGGAGTCTCATCCTGCAATAAAAGTAGCGGTTGCAAGTCATGGCTATTTAGAGCATCTTGATGTTTTAATAAATAATTCTACTGCTCCTGATGAGTACTTAGTGAGAGCTGAGATTGCTAAACATGGTCATATACCTTATGCTAAACGATTAATTAATGACCCTGAACCTGCTGTAAGAGCTGGTGTAGCGCATACGAATTGTAAAGAGTTATTAGACCGCCTAGCAAAAGATGCTGAATCTATCGTACGGGAGCAAGTTGCTAAACATGATTACCCTGACTTGTTAGCGAAACTTTCGCGCGATAAAAGTGTTGATGTAAGATTTAATGTTGCTGCTCATAACCATAAAGATTTATTGGTTAAATTAAGTGAGGATACGGACCCAGATGTTAGAGCTATGGTAGCTACACATAATCATAAGGACCTTTTAGAGCAGTTAATAGATGATGAAGATGTATATGTACGTGCTCAAGTTGCTAATCATAAATATGAAGATTTATTAGCTAAATTGGTAAAAGACCCTGAACCTATGGTGCGAAAAAACGTAGCAAAGCATGGGTATTTGAATTTCTTAGAGATTTTAAAAAAGGATAAAAATGAAGAGGTACGTGCAGAGGCAGAGAAAGATATTCTAGATAAGATGAATAACACACATAGTGAAAGCCATATTCAGAATTTAAATTATAATTTTGTGAGATATCTACTAACTGGAGAAGGTAAAGACGATGATTATTAAGACGTTCAACTAAAGAGCGTCTTTTTTTTAGTAAAATTATGATAATTTTATTTAAATATTAGGTAAAATTTTTCCATAAATTTTAGTGCAATTTTACCACTTGAAAAATATAATAATTATAGGTATTTAGTAGCAAAAGATTTAGAGTTAATACTGTAGTATTTTTATATGAAAAGGTTGAAATTATTCAGAATTATTGGCTTAAATATATCGTTATATTACACTTGCTTTGCTCTACATTAAAATTAGTTTGTATCAAGTTAATCTTTATCAAAGGAGAGGGTAGTATGAAAGAGAAATTATTATTTAAAACAAATATATTGATATGTTTAATTTTATTTAGTGGAATTTTGCTAACATCATTGATTAATTATATGTCTAATTCGGCTCAAAAAAAGTATGATTTAGAAAATATAGCTACTTTAGTTTCCGAGAGTATTTATTATCAAGTTGAATCGTATGTGACAGAACCGTTACATGTTTCGCTTACTATGGCTAATGATAGTTTATTAAAGAATTTCTTAGCAGAAGAGCAATTATATTTAAATGATGAGGACTATATTAAACAGCTTCAAGAGTTTTTAACTATTTATAAGGATAAATATGATTATGATGCGGTATTTTTAGCTTCTGTAGCTACTTCTAGATATTACTCTTACAATGGGGTAGATAGGGTGATGGAAGAATCGGATAGTAGAGATAAGTGGTATTTTGATTTTTTAGAAAATGGTAAAGAGCATGAATTAAATATAGATAATGATAAGGTGCAAGGTGCGGATAATGCAGTATGTGTATTTATTAATTGTCGTGTAACAGATGATGACAATAATACGATTGCAGTTATGGGTATAGGAGTTATGGAGCAAAATTTAGAAAATTTAATTAATTATTATGAACAGTTATATAATGTGCAAATAAAATTTTTAAGCTCCTCGGGTGCAACGCAATTATCTACAATTACAAATGAAGATTTGCTTTATTCGATATTAACTACAGAGGCTATGCAAGACCATCCTGAAAATCAGACTATAGCTGATACATTTATTAGTGTTAAATATATTCCTATACTGGATTGGTATATTGTAGTTTCTAGTGATATTACTGCTGGAGATGAAGTGTATACAACTCAGGTTTTAATATCATTAAGTATGGGTGCAATAGTTATATTTATTATACTTTTTATTATTAGTAATATTGTTTTAAGAACTAATCAGCGTAATATGGATTTGTTGACTAGACACCATATTGAGTATAGAGAATTATTATATAAGGCTACCAAAACATTATATGTTAATATTTTAGAGATAGATATTACTAATAATTGCGCTGATGGTATTGAAACTAAAAGGTATTTTGAGGAACTTGGAATTAGTTCTACCACGCCATATGATAGAGCTTTAGAAATAATTGCCCAGGAGCAAATTAAGCCGGAGTTTGTGGAAGACTATTTACTTAAATTTACTACAAATAATGTGGTAGAGTCTTACCATAAAGGTGTTTATGAACTAGAAGATGAAATAATGATGAAGGGTGAAGGTGATAATTATAATTGGATGCTTATTAAAGCTAGAATTTTTTATTGGCAGTCTGATAACACTATACGCATGGTTATTTATCATCAAAATATTACAGCTGAAAAGCTTAGGGAAGAACAAATGTTATCTATATCCCAAAAAGATTTAGCCACAGGATTGTTTAATAAGGTTTATTCTACAGAGCATATCTCAAATGTATTACAAGCTAGTAAAGCAAATCAAAAACATGCATTATTAATTATAGATATAGACTTGTTTAAACATGTTAATGATGCGTATGGTCACCCTGTAGGGGATATAGTCATTCAAGAATTTGCAAAACGTATTACTAGTCACTTTAACCAACCTTGCATTTGTGGAAGAATAGGTGGAGATGAGTTTATTGTATTATTATTGGATATAGAATATAATATTGCTTTAGAGCGAAATTTCCAAGCATTAGTAGATTCATTAGCTCAAGATGTGATTATTAAAGAGGTTGTATGTCCTGTATCTTCAAGCATTGGGGTATCTATGTATCCTGATACTGGATTAGATTTTTGTACTTTATATAAGAATGCAGATAAAGCTTTATATAAAAGTAAAGAAAATGGTAGAAATCAATACACTATTTATACGGATTAGCATTAATTAAAACCCGCGGTAAATTTATATAAACCGCGGGTTTTTGTATTAGCTAAATTTATTTTCCGTAAACTTCAAGTTCAAATATACTGTTCCATAAGTTAACCGCGTCTGTTGCAGTTACTATGCTACCTCTACCTTCATAAGTTACATATTTTCCAGCAGTAGGTTCATCAAATACAATTGCCTCAAGCCCTGCTGTAAGCCCACTACTAGCACCGTCAAATACTTCAGTCCAGTTTTCATTGTCCGCAGAAACTAATATTTTAAATTGATAATTTCTAGCATCGCCACTGTTCCAAGAAATTTGTGCATGAGTTAGTAATGCTTCTTGTTCTAGTTCAACTGTAAGTGTAACAGGAGTTATTTCAGAACCAATATCAGTAGATTGCCCTGCCCATCTGCTCGATAAGTCATCATCTACAGCAAGAGCTACTTCGTTACCTTCATTTTCATCACTCGCCCAAGCATCTGTAATGGATAATTTATTTGCCTCTTTATCTATTTCAGGGGTAACAATAACCATAATTTCAGCAGATTGAGCTGGATTATCAACGCTTGTAGCAGTTATATAAGCTTTACCTGCGCTAAGAGTTGTAACGTTTCCATCTGTATCGATGCTAAGTACATCCTCACCTGATACAATTTCATAAGTAAGACTTTGCTCAGAAGCATTTGCTGGTAAAACTCCAACGCCTAATTTATATGGTGTATTTTCCTCAATTACAGGAGCCTCACCCATACTTGCTACTCCCGACACAGGAATATAGTTTTCATCAACATTAAGTCTAGCTAAAATATCGTACGTCATTGTGTTTTTACCATCCTGTGAAACTACTACAATTTCTATTACGGTATCTATAGTCTCATCTGTATCAAAAGATAGTGTTATAGGTTCACCTGATATAGCTGCTGTTCCATCTATTGTAATCGAAGATACTTCTTTTGCAGAAGTGTATGGTGTTAAAGTTAGTGTACTGCCAGTTAAATATATATTATAATTTGTGCTATCTGGCAAAAATGGTTGCGCAAACTCAGTTTCTGCAGCTATAAGCGCTATAAGGTGTGCATTAGAACTTTGTTCAACTACAATAGTGCCATCAGCGTCATAACCATCAACTATATTTTGTTCACCAACAGGGAAATAATAATCTTCTAAATTACCACTAAGGTTATTGTTATAAATCTCAGTTTGCACAGGAATACCAGAACCCCAGCCATCAATTCCATTGTAAGTATATCCACTATCCTCAGCAAATACGACACCATATCTATTATCAAAAAGAGTATTATTTCTTACAATAGTACGCAATGCATTTTTAACACGGATACCACCGCCATTACCATCACTCATAGAATAAATATTACTTACAGTATTATTTTCTACAATTGTATCAGGAGTACCAAACTCAACATCAATACCACGAAGGCCGCCATCAACAATATTGTTATGAATATAATTCAATGGTCCTGCCTCATCATGTCCGGAACCAGAGTTTCCAACTTCAATACCTCCACCCCAATGTGTGTCATATACAGTATTATAAGCAACTTCATTTAAGTATTCATCTTCACCATGTAAATCAATTGCACCATAGCCACAGCCGTAAAGCATATTGTTAATAACTAAGTTATTGTGAGTCCAGTATTGAAGTAGAATACCATGACGAAGGCCTATAAAAGTACATTCTTCAATAATGTTATGCATAGAATCATGGTCTTGCCCTAAGTTATTTTGGTTAACTGTTCCTTGAATAGCAACGCCGTAGCCAGCACCACCACCGCCAACGTCTGTTGGGTGTTGGAATGTACAACCTGTAACTCTTACATCTTGTGAATTTCTAATAGATAAGGCCATGGTTTTAAAGACTTCAATTGTTACGTTTTCAACTTCGATTTGACTACAAGGGATACCGTCACTTGATTCAAAATATATACCATGGGTCATGTTGCCATTACGAGTTTTGTTTGCAGATAAATCACCATAAACTTCTGCTCCAGGAAACTCTCCATAATAAGTTGAAGTAAGTGTTAAGTTTTTAATTGAGAAATTAGACTGACCATCAGCTCTCATAAAGTATACATTAGATGAAGTCCCTGGATTTTCTACTTTTAAAATAGTTCCTTCTTCACTCTCTCCAAGTAAACTTACGCCGCTTTTAAGTATAATAACATTTGTTAAGTCGGTAATAAAATTATACTCTCCATCAGGGAAATAAATTGTATCACCATAACTTGCTTCGTCAATAGCTTGTTGTACAGCTGCTGTAACATCTTCGCCTTCTTTAATATCTGATAAATAAGTAGTAATGTCTATCATATTGCCAGTAGCAGAATCAGGAGCTAAAATTTCATGTCCATTAAGCCCCGATTTATAAATGTTAAGTGGTAAATCGGCTACGTCAAATGGTTCCTGTAGTTCTGGCAATTCGCTTGGCAATGTTGGCTTAGGCGTTTCGTCATCTACTCGTAAAGGCTGTACTGGAGTTGATGCAACTGGAATTAATTCAGCATTACGCACAGTTATTTCATTATATAAAAATTGCCCTTGTGAACGTTCATCTCCAAAGAAATCTAGATAATCAATAGTAACAGTATCACCTTCACCTAATTCAAGTCCACTAGCAATTTTTATTCCATTTAGGTATACATCAGCAGTTATATCACCATTTTTTGCCGTATGTACAATACTAATATCATGCCATACATTTGTGCGCAGGTTATTAGCTAACACATTAGCGTGTTCATCAACTAATTGTGTACCTATAACATGTAAAGTAAATAAATCCGTTTGAAGCCCCCCAACAGTAAGCTCATCAGTTAGCAGCATTTTGTAGTTAAGTGTAACTTTATCACGCTCAATATGACTTAAGTTGTTATAAATGTTACTACCTGTATCTACAATAAGCACATGGTCGTTGTTTTCATCTTGGTATCTATAAGGCCCAATTTCGATAGAAGCAGATTCCCAGTTATCTTCTTCTAAAAATGTAAAAGGTGAGATAGGTTCAGATTCATCAGGAATATGTGTTCCAACTTTAACTTCCACCTCATCATAATATAAAGTTGCATCACAAGAAGAGTCTGTAAATAATGTAAACGAACTCATTGTAATGTTGTCTCCATTTACTGGAGTTGCGTTATCAAAAGTTTTGCTTTGTAATGGCACTGTATTTTGAAGTACTCCATTTATATAAATATCAAATGACAATTCTCCATCTTCGATATAATGTACAATTGTAATGTCATACCATTGGTCATTACCAATTGCATTGTTAACTAAAGTTGTAGTAATACCACCTGAGTTACTATATCTGATTCGGCCTGTATCAAACTTTATACGACAAAATTGGTTATCGGCCTCATTACCGCCAGCAAACATGTTTATTCCACCAGTAAACTGCTCAATATCCTCAGCCAATAATTTAAAGCTCATTGTAATTGTTTCTCCACTAACTTCCTCATCAAAAGTGTATCTGACATTACCCATATTATCAGGCTCTCCAATAACTTTCACTATGTAGTCACTCTCATCATCGTCATTAAACGGGTTTTGTACTAGCAGTTGATTACCATTGTTAGAGTCCCATGTATCAATATTTTGGTCTAGTTTAGTGGACTCATTTGCAAAAGTTGCTGGTACAGTTGCACATAATGCTAAGTTTAGTGCTATTAATGTTGCCATTTTTATTCTAAAATTTTTACTCATTATAAATTCTCCTTATCTAGTTATAAAAAAATTACTAAAATAATTGTACCACTATTAACAAAATGAGTCAATAAAATTGCTGAATTTTGTAATATAGATTGTACTTTAAGTATAATTTTATACAATATATATATACTCCATATTAGGACTCTAGAAAAAACTATAAATATATAGTATGATATTTAGCAATATAACTAATATATAAAAATTATATCAAGTTTTATCTAATATAGAATGTAATAACGCTCAATAAGTTTTTGTTAAAGGTGTGGACAAAAAGGGTATGAAAGCATACAATGCTAACAAAGATATTAAGGAGATGGTTTTTATGAAAGAGATTATGCTTAAGGGGTTAGATTCACCTTGCCAAGGTGAAATTATAGAAAATGAACTTAAGTCATTAAAAGAAATCCGAAATGTGAAATTTGATGTTACAACGCAAACATTGACTTTTAATCTTAATTCTTTTCGGGGTTATTCTACAACATTACAAAATATTCAGAATATAGTTAATACTGTTGAAGATAAAATTCAAGTTGTGGATTGTACTAAAGAATATTATGAAGCTGTATTTATAATTTTAACTAGAGGGCTAGACTATACTTTTGTTATAGCTTCATTAGTCTTAGGTTGGTGTGGTTTAATAGTAGGATTAGCACTGTGGATGCTTTACTATTTATAGTATAGAAAATAAGTGGAGGGTGGAATTGTATGAGAGAAGTTACTCTTGAAGGACTAAATTGTGCTCACTGTGCTAAAAAGATGGAAGATGAATTAAGTAGATTAAATTCTATTAATAAAGTGGAACTAAATTTTGTCACTAAAAAATTAAAATTTGAACTTAATCCTGATATTAATTACCAAGAAACTTTAGGGAGTATTGAGCGGATTATAAGTAGCATTGATTCTAGTGTAAAAATATATGATTGTATGCAGCCGAAGTCATTGGAATTTAACTTAGGATTATTTAAGCTTATCATTAGCATAACTGCTTATATAGTTGCTTTATCAGGTATTGTAGACTCGTGGTTTTATACACTAATATATTTGTTTGTAGGTTATGATGTAATATGTAAAGCAATAAGAAATTTAATTAAAGGTAAAATATTCGATGAAAATTTCTTAATGACAGTTGCAACTCTAGGCGCAATTTTAATTAATGAACCTGTTGAAGCAGTTGGAGTAATGTTATTTTATAAAGTAGGAGAATATTTGCAACAAAAATCCTTAGATAAATCTCGCGCTTCTATTGAACAATTAATGGACATTCAGGTTGATACAGCAAATTTAGTAGTAGATTCTAAGATTACACAAACTAAATGTGAGCTAATTAAAGTGGATGATACTATTGCGGTTTTTAATGGCGATAAAATACCTTTAGATGGCGTAATAATAAACGGTTCATCTAATTTAGATATGTCTGCTCTAACTGGGGAATCAATGCCAGTTGATGTTGGGGTAGGAGATAAAGTTTTATCAGGAAGTATTAATTATGGTAACATTATTTACATTAAGGTAGAGAAAACTTATGAAAACTCTACAGTGGCCAAAATTTTAGAATTAATTGACCAGGCTAGTAGCAAAAAATCTAAAACCGAGAATTTTATTACTAAGTTTTCCAGATATTATACGCCCGCAGTTACAATAATTGCATTTATATTAGCATTTACATTACCATTTTTTAGTCCAATGACTTTTTCACAATCAATTTACAGAGGATTAATATTTTTAGTAGTGTCGTGTCCGTGTGCATTACTTTTATCAATTCCTTTAGGATTTTATTGTGGTATAGGTTATGCCTCAAAACAAGGAATTTTAGTCAAAGGTAGTAATTATTTAGAAGTTTTAAAGGATGTAAATACTGTAGTTTTTGATAAAACTGGTACTTTAACTAAAGGTGAATTTGAAGTTACAGAAATCTATTCAGTTGGAGTTTCTAAATATCAACTTTTAGAATATGCTGCAATTGCACAAGTTAACTCCAATCATCCTATTGCTAAATCAATTTTATCTAAATATAACAATGAAATTGATTTAACTAAAATCCAAGATTATCAAGAAATATGTGGCCAAGGGATAAAAGTTTTATATAATAATGAAGAGATTATTGTAGGGAACAGAAAACTTATGCATGAGCAAGGGATTAAAATTGATGTTTGCTTAAAGATTGGTACAGTTATTTATGTGGCTGTAAATAACATGTTTATTGGTCATATCATTATTGCAGATAGCATAAAAGATGATGCGATTAGTGGGATTAAAAAATTAAAGCAAGTAGGGGTTAAACATATTGTGATGCTTACAGGAGATAATGCTAGGGTAGCTAAAGTTGTAGCAGTTCAGTTAGGATTATTTGGTGATAACAATTTTTATGCTGGTCTATTACCCCACGATAAAGTACAAAAAATAGAAGAAATATTAGCTACTTCATCAGGTAAAGTTGCATTCGTTGGTGATGGAGTTAATGATGCACCTGTATTAGCTAGAGCTGATGTTGGGATTGCTATGGGAGGCATTGGTACAGACGCTGCTATAGCGGCAGCAGATATAGTTGTTATGAATGATGAGATTGAAAAAATTGCTACTATGATTAGTATTTCTAAACGCACTAATCAGATTATTTATCAAAACATTATATTGGCTTTATCTATCAAATTAATAGTATTAACTTTAGGGCTTGGTGGTATGTGTGGTATGTGGGAAGCCATTTTTGCCGATGTGGGTGTAGCTATTATTGCAGTATTAAATGCTAGTCGGATTTTAAATATGCCACTTAAATTTGGAAAAGGTAACCTATAGGGGGTTACCTTTTTTGTTAGCCATGTATTGCCACTTATAATTATGAAAATTTTTTAGCCTTTGTGACAAACTAATAATAGGTATTTTATAGAAGGAAGGCGATAATATGCACCGTATACAAGAGATTTTAAGAGCTGATGATGTTGCTTGGATGATATTTATGAAGGTTTATGCTGATTGGGAAATGGAAAAAGAGGATTATATTTCAATTATTCCCGATGAATGTAAATGGGAATTCTGGGCAGCACAGACGACACTAACAGGAGAGGCTTTAGTACAATATGTTAATAATGTAGTATTTCCTACATTGAAAGCATTACCTATAGATGAGACAACCCCTCCTAATCAACTCATTGTAAAACTGGTGTTTGAGGGTATTAATAGTTATCAAACAGATGGAACATGGTTAAGACAAGTGCTTAATATTATTAATGAAGTAAATTTTAATTATACGGATTTTGAAGCATTACTTAGTGATTTAACACAAACCCCTAGAGTTATTACAGATTTTGTTGTTGATGTAATTAAGCCTAATTTAGGTGAACGTGTTGCAGATTTTGCATGTGGGACAGGTGGATTTCTAGCTGCTACGTTAAAGTATCTTAAACCTCAAGCTAACTTAATAGGAGATTTTGATTTATACCATAAAGCTATTTACGGTATGGAGAATAAGCCCTTACCTTATATGTTATGTATAATAAATATGTTGCTTCATAAGGTTGAAAATATAAATATTTTTCATGAAGATACGCTTGAAATTAATTATACCGAATATAATGAAGCGGAAAAATTTGATGTAATATTGATTAATCCTAGTAGTTATAATTGTAACGAAATAGCTACGGTGCAAGCAAATTTTCCACAAGAGCTAAGAAGTGAAGATGTTTTGGATTTATTTTGTAATGTAATTATGTTTAGGCTAAAGGAAAATGGAAGGTGTGCTATATTATTACCAGACAGCTTTTTATGTGGAACTGATAGTGCTAAAGTTAACATTAAGAAGAAGCTAGTTAAAGAATTTAATTTGCATACGATTGTTAGACTTTCTGGTATGGCAACTAATATTTTATTTTTTGATAATACTGCTGCAACTAAACATATATGGTTTTATAGGGCAGATACTCAAAATATGAATCCAGTTTTAGATTGGATAAATAATAAGGAAGAAATAATTATAGAAGATATACCAAAAGCTAAGTGTTATACTATTGAATATATTGAAATGCTAAATTATAATCTAAATTTATGTAGTTTTAATGAGATACACAAATCTATTACTCATTGTAAACCTAATAAATCTGAATTGGACATGCTTATAGATAATTTATATAAAGAGATTGTAATTATATTTGAACGTACGAATATTTTATCAAATTAGTAAACAATAGGAGATATTATATGGAAGAATTTAAACAAATTTTAGAGACTATAATACAAGATTATATTCCAATGATTATTAATATTTTAGAGCTTATGGGAATTTCGATTTTAGTAATTGGGGCATTAAAAGCGTTCTATCATTATATAAGAAGTTTATTTATTGAAGATAACTATCACTTAAAATATCAGTTTGCTAACTCTATGGCTATGGGGCTAGAATTTAAATTGGCTGCTGAAATACTAAAGACTGTTATAGTAACAGATATGAGAGATATATTTATGTTAGGTGCTATTATAGTGCTTAGAGTAATATTAACATTTGTTATTCATTGGGACATGAAAGAAGAGCTAAAACATCAGCATGCACAAATTTCGCAATAAAAAATTAGTTAATAAGTTTAAATTTATAAAAATTAGTTAATACTTTATTTGAGTCAATATTAATTAAACTAGATAGGGAGCATGGAATCAATGAATAAATTTAAACTAAAATCTGATTTTAAACCAACAGGCGACCAGCCTGAGGCAATTAAAACATTAGTACAAAGTATACAAGATGGTAATACGTATCAAACGTTACTAGGTGTTACAGGTTCTGGTAAAACGTTTACTATGGCTAATATTATTGAACAAGTACAGAAACCAACATTAATTATAGCACACAATAAAACTCTTGCGGCTCAGTTATATAGTGAGTTTAAGGAGTTTTTTCCAACTAATGCAGTAGAATATTTTGTATCGTATTATGATTATTATCAACCTGAAGCCTATGTTGCTCATAGTGATACATTTATTGAAAAGGATTCAAGTGTTAATGAAGAAATTGATAAGTTACGCCACTCGGCCACTGCTGCTTTGTCTGAGAGAACAGATGTTATTATAGTAGCAAGTGTATCTTGTATATATGGTTTAGGAGACCCGATTGATTACGAAAATCAAGTTTTGTCTATTAGGGTGGGCATGGAACTTGATAGAGATGATATTCTTAGAAAGTTAGTACAAATTCAATATAACAGAAATGACCATGACTTTGAACGGGGGACGTTTAGAGTAAGAGGAGATGTAGTAGAGATTATTCCAGCAGGTAGAGCTGACGAAGCTTTGCGAATAGAATTTTTCGGTGATGAAATTGATAGAATTGCTGAAATTGATACTTTAACCGGCTCTGTACTGGGGTACCGCGACCATGTATCAATATTTCCAGCATCTCATTATGCGGTTGCGCCAGAAAAAATGGCTGTGGCTATTAGTGCAATTGAAGAAGAACTTGAAGTTGTATCTGCTGATTTTAAAAAGCAAGATAAGTTATTAGAAATGCAACGACTTATACAGCGTACTAATTTTGATATTGAAATGTTACGTGAAACAGGGTTTTGTTCAGGCATAGAAAATTATTCCCGCCATTTAGCAGGAAGGGCAAAGGGGAGTACTCCATTTACTTTATTAGATTACTTTCCGGATGATTATTTAATTATGATTGATGAGTCGCATATGACACTCCCTCAAATAAGGGGAATGTATAATGGTGATAAAGCGCGTAAAAACGTGTTAGTTGAACATGGATTTAGATTGCCTTCTGCTCTTGATAACAGACCTTTATTTTTTGAAGAATTTGAACAAAAAATGCATCAAATCATGTATGTTTCAGCAACCCCAGCGCAATACGAACTTGAACATTCAAATATTAGTGCTCAACAGCTCATTCGCCCAACAGGTTTACTTGACCCCATTATTGAAGTTAGAACTAGTAAATCTCAAGTGCAGGATTTACTTAAAGAAATAAGTGTTTGTAAAGGTAAAGTGCTTGTAACTACCCTTACTAAACGTATGTCAGAAGATTTAACACAATATTTTCAAGAAGCTGGTGTTAAAGTTAAATATTTGCATTCTGATATAGACACGTTAGAGCGTATTGAAATTGTAAGGGATTTGCGCTTAGGTGTATTCGATGTATTAGTAGGTATTAATTTATTGCGTGAAGGCCTTGATATTCCAGAGGTTAGTTTAGTTGCAATTTTAGATGCAGATAAAGAAGGGTTTTTGCGCTCTGAAACATCTCTTATACAGACTATAGGGCGTGCTGCTAGAAATGCTGATTCAAAAGTAATTATGTATGCTGATAAAATGACTCGCAGTATGGATAAAGCTATATGTGAGACGGCAAGAAGACGAGAAATTCAACAGTTGTATAATGACCAACATGGCATTACCCCAACTACCGTAAAAAAGGCTGTACGCGAATTAATTGTAGCAACTAAGTCACCGGTGATGGAGAAAAATATTATTGATAAAGATGTTGAATCTATGGATAAAACGGAATTAGAAAATGCAATTGTAAAAGTACAAAAAGAAATGAAAAAGGCAGCGGCACAGTTACATTTTGAAAAAGCGGCTGAGTTTAGGGATTTATTAGTAGACTTAAAAAGTCGGCTTATTGACTTAAAGAAATAAGCCAACTACTTGGAGCTATTAATTTAATATGAACCTGGTGGGGCAAAAGGCCCAATACTTAGAAAGGAAAATATGATGAAATTAATTATACAAGGTGCAAGGGAACATAATTTAAAAGATGTGGATTTAGAATTAAATAGAGGTGAGTTAATTGTATTTACTGGCTTAAGTGGATCTGGGAAATCTTCTTTAGCCTTTGATACAATTTACGCTGAAGGACAAAGGCGGTATGTTGAATCGTTATCAGCATACGCCAGACAATTTTTAGGCCAAATGGAAAAGCCAGATGTTGATAATATTATAGGCTTATCACCAGCTATTTCGATAGACCAAAAAACAACTAGTAAAAATCCTCGTTCAACTGTTGGTACAGTAACTGAAATATACGATTACTTACGGTTATTATTTGCGCGCGTAGGTATTCCGCATTGTCCAAAGTGTAATAAGGAAATTAAGAAGCAGACTATTGACCAAATGGTTGATCAGCTAATGACTTTAGATGAAAAAACTAAAATACAGTTACTAGCTCCAGTCGTACGGGGTCGTAAAGGTGTGCATGCTAAAGTTTTAAAATCTGCTGTAGAGCAAGGTTATATTCGTGCGAAGATTGATGGAGAAGTGTATGATTTAACTGAGGAAGAAATTATATTAGACAAAAATAAAAAGCATACTATAGAAATTGTTGTTGATAGACTAGTTATAAAACCAGGAATACAAAGCAGATTAACTGACTCTATAGAAACAGTTATGAAACTAACAGGGGGAATACTTTCCGTTGATGTTAACAGTAACGAAGTTCTTCAGTTTAGTCAAAGCTTCTCATGTCCAGACTGTCATATTAGTATTGAAGAGGTGGAGCCTAGATTATTTTCGTTTAACAATCCATTTGGGGCATGTCCAACTTGTACGGGGCTAGGGCAACGATTAGAGGTAGACAAAGACCTTGTAATTCCAAACCCAAGTTTAAGTTTAAAAGAAGGTGCTATTGCGGTTGTAGGATGGGGTTCTATTGCAAGTCCAGATAGCTATGCATATGCGCTTTTTGCCCAGCTGATGAAAAAATATAAATTTAATTTAACGACTCCATTTGAGCAGTTATCAGATAAAGTCCAAAAGATAATTCTTTATGGGACTGGGGATGAAATTATTAAATTTAATTTTACTGGTGACTACGGTACAAGAACATATGAATATGCATTTGAAGGAATTTTAGAAAACGTTAAACGCAGGTATAATGAAACATCTTCTGAATCAGCTAAAAGTGAATATGAAGCTTATATGACTAGCATACCATGTAAAACTTGTAATGGTGCTAGATTAAAACCTGAAGCGCTTGCAGTAACTATTGATGATAAAAATATTAATGAGATAACTACTTTATCAATTGGAGATTTAAAAAAGTTTTTCTCTGATTTACAATTAAATGATAGACAAGCTACTATTGGAGGACAAATATTAAAAGAAATTAACGCTAGATTAGGGTTTTTAGTAGATGTGGGGTTAGACTACTTATCACTTCAACGCTCATCAGGTACATTATCAGGTGGAGAAGCACAGCGCATAAGACTCGCAACTCAAATTGGCTCAGGCTTAGTCGGCGTTTTATATATTTTAGATGAGCCTAGCATTGGCCTACACCAAAGAGATAACGCTAGATTAATAGCAACACTTACAAAGCTCCGTGATTTAGGGAATACATTAATTGTAGTTGAGCATGATGAAGACACTATGCATGCTGCAGATTGGATTGTGGATATAGGACCGGGGGCTGGTGAGCATGGTGGCCAAATAATGGCTTCTGGGCCATTAGAAACTATAATTTCCAATGAAAATTCTGAAACTGCTGCTTATTTAAGTCGTAGAAAACAAATAGAAGTTCCACAAATTAGACGTAAAGGGAATGGAAATAGAATTTGTATTAAAGGGGCTAGGGAGAATAATCTTAAAAATATTAATGCAGACATTCCTCTAGGTACTTTAACTTGTATTACTGGCGTATCTGGTTCTGGTAAAAGTACTTTAATTAATGAAATATTACTAAAAAGGCTAGCAAGAGATTTAAACCGCGCTAAAGTTAAACCAGGAAATCATAGGGATATTTTAGGGCTTGAACATTTAGATAAGGTTATTCATATTGACCAATCCCCGATAGGCCGTACACCACGTTCTAATCCTGCAACGTATGTAGGATTATTTGATTTAATAAGAGACGTATTTGCAAATACACAAGAATCTAAAATTAAAGGGTATCAAAAAGGGAGATTTAGCTTTAATGTAAAAGGTGGAAGATGTGAGGCATGTAGAGGTGATGGCGTTTTAAAAATTGAGATGCACTTCTTGCCAGATGTGTATGTGCCATGTGAAGTTTGCCATGGTAAGCGGTATAATAGAGAAACTTTAGATGTACATTATAAGGAAAAAACTATTTCCGATGTATTAAATATGACCGTTGAAGAGGCCTCTATTTTCTTTGAAAACATACCTACTATTAAACGTAAATTACAAACATTAAACGATGTAGGGTTATCTTACATTAAACTAGGACAGCCTTCAACAACGTTATCAGGCGGTGAAGCTCAGAGAGTAAAACTTGCGACAGAGCTTAGTAAAAGAAGTACAGGTAAAACTATGTACATTCTTGATGAACCTACAACGGGGTTGCATTTTGCAGATGTTCATAAATTAATTGGTATATTAAATAGATTAGTTGACACGGGTAATACTATAGTTGTTATAGAGCATAACTTGGATGTGGTTAAAACTGCTGATTATATTATAGATTTGGGACCTGAAGGTGGAATTAGAGGTGGAGAAGTTGTAGCTAAGGGTACTCCGGAACAAGTTGCAAAAGTACCTGATTCTTACACTGGTATATTTTTAAAAGAAATTTTATAAAAAAAATAAGGGGCATCAAAAGCCCCTTTTATATCAAACTAGTTAACCCAAACTGTAGTATTTACAGGAATTGTCTCATAAAACCACATTGCGTCATCTAGTTGTAATCTAATACAACCACCAGAAGCCGGCGACCCAAGCGTTGGATCAACTACATTGCCGTCTAAATCTAATGGGGTTGAGTGAAATAAATACTCATCATAAAACTTAACCCAATATCGAGCATATTCAGTAGAATGTAATTCTAAATCCCTATTTTGTATGCTAAAAGTTCCTCGAATAGTTGAGGTTTCTTGTTTTCCTGTTGAACAAATAAGAAGGCGATGAATAGACCAGTTTTCTTTCTCTCCGGTAAAAATATATACCATCTGCCTTGCTAAATCAACCCAAATAAAATAGTTTGTTTCACTTTCAAATCCAGAATGATTTACATAAAGCTCTAATTCAAAAGGTTCAAGGTGGGGAGGTGAGCTTTCATGAGTCTCTATAAATTCAAATGCATATCTTGGCACCCAATTACTAAAATCATCACGTTTAACACGATAATTTTTGCCATGACCTACATCTTCTATAACCTCAACAATATCACCTTTATAAAATCCGCTAATGTCATATTTTATCTTCGCATATACGATTGTAGGAATGACTTTATCCTTAATTTCACCTATATTTATATATACAGGTAATTCGCATATAGTGGTTAAATCTACATTTGGACTAATAGTCTCGCGATTTTTATTAGGATTAGCTATAAGGATGGTTGGGATTAATAGGAACATTAATATTGTAAATTTCATGGCATACCCCTTTTAAAAAAGTTAACTATACTTAGTGTGCCTAAATGAAAGCAGTTATATACATATGATTTAATAAAATTATGCTTGTTATATATTGGCTGTATAGTAGAAAATTTTTAGTGCATAATAGTAATATGCAATTTGGGTCGCTGATTATAAAATAAAGGAAATATTTATCAAAGAAGCTAAATATTTCCTCTATTTATTTTCACAAGGTGACAAACATAACAACCTTCGGGTTGTTTTTTTTTTGTCATAGTATATTATGCTAGTACGAATCTTACAATTATATGGCTACATTAGTCAAAATTTAAATATTATAGCTAATTAAGTTTAGGGCAAAGTTATAATATCCTTAAAGTATGTCGAAAATATTACATATAAGCATATAATTATTAAAAACGGAGGATACAATATGGAAAATATTTATAATAATTTAAAATTACTTAGCCATGTGATAGCAAAACCTACTGAAAAAATATTAGATTTTAGTCAGTTAGATAATATTATTCGTTCACAAATACCTCTATTTAATGAAGTAGATAATTTTGAAGCGCTTTATAGTGATTTTATAACGGAATGTGATAAATTTAAGGATTATGTTTTATACTCAGAATTAAGTGAAAAAAATCTTGTTGCTTTAGGCGGATTATTTGGAAGTGGTAAGTCTAGCTTTTTAAATGCTTTTAATGCTGACTGGATATTACCAGACGATATAGACCCTGAAACATCAGTGCCTACTTATATTGTTCATAATGAGGACTACCAAGTTTGTGCTGTCAACATATTTGAGAATAAAATCCAAATGGAGCCTACGGATGTTAAGAAGGTTTCGCATGGAACCTCGCAGATTGATGAACAGCAAATTCCTAGCGTAACATTAGGCCATATGCTTGAGAGTATTTTGATTCAAACGCCTAAGCATAATTATGCTAATACTGCTTTTTTAGATACTGCTGGTTATGCAAAGCCTTATTCTAATTACTATACACATAAAACAGATGAGTTAGGGCTACGTAGTAAGTTAAATTCTAGCAACTTTATATTATGGTTTATTTCTGCTGAAACTGAGTTTATTACTCAAGCTGATATAAATCTTATAAAATCGGTAAGAAAAAACATTCCTAAGCTAATTATTGTTACAAAAGCAGATACTAAACCAGCTGAAGTGCTAGATAAAATGTGTGATGAGATAAAGCTATCACTTGCTAACAATCAAATTAATTACGTGGATGTATTAAAGTTTTCTAGCCGAAAGCCACAAGCTTATGACAGTCATAAAATTAAGTATTATATGGATAGATGGGACAATAGAATTTATTTATCATCTTTTGCTAAAAATCTTAAAGTGTTATTTAGAGAATGCATAAACTATTATACTAAAAATGCAGATTACGAAGCTGTAGAGCAGCTAAAAGCGCTTCAAAATATATTTTTTGCTCAAATCAAAGTGATTGCAGATAAAGCAGGAATATATATGACACAACCAGAACAAGTTGAATTAATTCGTAAGCCACTTGAAGTTGTGAGAGAGTATAAAAAATTGCAACAAATACGGAGCAACCCTACAATAAAAAATTTATTAGCTAACCATGTATTTGATTCGCATCAATGGCGACTTCAAGAAGGTAGTAGCGAGTATACAACTAAAATTGTAAATTTAATTAATGGAGTAATGCCCCACCAGTAGAAGCAGGAGTATTCTTGTCTAATTTATATAAAGGAGTAATGTTATGGACCAATTTACTAAACTTAGAAAGCATATTAGAATGATTAAGGCAAACAATTTTCCTATCCACAATCACCCCATACAAAATCTTGATAAACAAAGTAAAGACATGTACATAAAAATGTTATGTTTTATACTTAGATATACAGAGAATTTAGAGGAAGAGCAAACTATGCTTATTGATAGACTAATTGTAGGCGTTAAAGGTGATGATACTCTGCAAGATTATATGCAACAATCGTATTATATTACAGTGGATGTTTATGAAACATTTGTGAATGAAGTGTTAATAGACGGGCTTAAATATGTATTTGTGGCAGATATGTTAGTACTTATTCATATAGGGGCACACCCTGAAGATGTTATCCAGTTTGCAGCAGAAATAATAGAAGGACTAGGTATATTAGAAAACGAATTGAGTTATATTCTTGATGTAGTTCAAGCTATACTAAACCAAAACATAGGTCAATATTTTGAAATAAGTGCTGTATCCCCACCTAAACTACCCCCAAATTTATTAAGGTATTTATTAAAATCAGATAATCAAGTCCATTCACAAATAACAGATAGCATTATAAGCTTTGCTTTTACTAGCTTACAAGCTTTAAATTTGGCTGATTATTTGCCAACAATTAATGGGGCTGTTATATTTGAGTCTAAACAAACTGTGCGATTTATTGGTTGTACAATAGACTTGTCTCATTTTAGGATGGAATTTTTTGATGTGGAGCAAATTAAATTTGTAGGGTGTCACCTTAAAAATGGTAAACATTTTACCCAGTTTAAAAACTGTAACGAAATAGTTGTAAGAGATTGTATATTTGAGGATTATAGCGATAGAATATTTACGTTAGGAGCGGGTGTTGGTAAAGTAGAGCTTTATAGAAGTAAATTTTTAAACTGTGAAATAGATGATAGTGGCCCAAGGGAACTTATTTGGGACTTAACTTCTGCTGGGATACCTTTAAGAGTTGAGGAATGTACTTTTGAAAATTGCGGAGGTATAAATACATCGTTTGTTCCTAACAGTCCTGTTATTTCTAACTGTAAAACTAGTGTGGTAAATAGCAGTTTTGTAAGCTGTCGTCAGTACCATGCGACTAATAGCAAAAATACTTTCCATCCATTTAGTGTTATATTTAACAACCTTTTTGTAAACAGAAATAATAAAGTTATTAATTCGGTGTATTTAGGGATTAAAGAAGAGTAAATTTGGAAATAATTAGAAAGATAGCAATTCTTATGTTTTCTTAATAATCAATTTACTAATATGGAAGGAGGTTGCAAGGATGTTAAGTATCCTTGTTACTGTTAAATGAAAAGAACACAAATTAAGGTAACTACAGCTGAGGCTAAAAGGCAAGCAGATATTGCCACGCAGTTATCTTATCATATTAAAGATAAAAACTTAACTTATTTTATAGCTACATTTGGTTGTCAGATGAACGCTCATGATTCTGAAAAAATCGAAGGCGTTTTGGAGCTAGTAGGTTATGCTAAAGCTACCAATGAAAATGAGGCTGACTTTATAATTTATAACACGTGTTGTGTAAGAGAAAATGCCGAGCTTAAAATATATGGCAAGCTCGGCAATCTTAAGGCGCGCAAAAAGAAAAATCCTAATTTTATGATTGCGTTGTGTGGTTGTATGATGCAACAAGATATTGTGCTGGATACTTTAAAGCAAAAGTTTAATTTTATAGATATAATTTTTGGTACGTATAATATTTATAAATTACCTGAATTATTGCAAACTAGACTTGAAACTGATGAGCGCGTAATTGATATTTGGGACACTCATGATGAGATTGTAGAGGATTTGCCGAGCATTAGAAAACATAATTTTAAGTCTTGTGTTAATATTATGTATGGTTGCAATAACTTTTGCACATATTGTATTGTGCCTTACGTACGAGGTAGAGAGAGAAGTAGAGAAGTTAGTGATATAATTGATGAAGTTAAACATTTAGTAGCAGATGGAGTTAAAGAAATTATGTTTTTAGGCCAAAACGTAAATTCTTATGGCAAAAATCTTACTACACCAACTACTTTTGCATCGCTTCTAACACAAGTTGCTAAGATTGAAGGATTAGAAAGAATTCGGTTTATGACTTCTCATCCAAAAGATTTAAGTGATGAACTAATTGAAGTGATGGCTTCTACTGATAAAATTTGCAAAAGCTTGCATTTACCATTTCAAGCAGGAAGTACAGCAGTACTTAAAAAAATGAATAGAGGGTATACTAAAGAACAATATCTTGAGTTAGTTAATAAAATAAAAGTAGCTATGCCTAATATAGCGCTTACAACAGATATTATTGTAGGTTTTCCATCTGAGACAGATGAAGATTTTAAAGATACGCTAGAAATTGTAAAGGTCGTTAAATATGTTAGTGCATTTACTTTTATATATTCAAAAAGAACTGGAACCCCAGCTGCTACTATGGAACAACAAGTTGATGAGGCTACTATAAAAATTAGATTTAATCAATTATTAGATGTGCTTAATCCTATATCAGCACAATATATGCAGGCGCAGGTTGATAAGGAATTTATTATATTGCTAGAAGAAGTTAGTAAAAATGATAATAACATATTAAGCGGTCGTACTGATACGGGAACCCTTGTGCATGTACAAGCCGACCCTAAAGATATTGGTGAGTTTGTGAAAGTACGTATTACTAATGCAAAAACTCATTATTTAAATGCCGAATTAGTAAATGAGAAAGAGTTAGGAGTGTGATTTTATGGCATTAACCCCAATGATGCAACAATATTTCCAAGTTAAAAATCGTTATGCCAGTTGTATAGTATTTTTTCGTTTAGGTGATTTTTATGAATTATTTTTCGAGGATGCACTAGTTGCAAGTAAAGAATTAGAAATTGCGCTAACGGGTAGAGAGTGTGGGTTAAAAGAAAAAGCTCCTATGTGTGGAGTGCCGGCTCACGCAGTTAATAACTATATTACCAAGTTAGTTGAAAATGGTCACAAAGTGGCTATTTGTGACCAAGTAGAAGAAGCTAGCGAAGCTAAAGGTTTAGTTAAGCGTGATGTTATAAGAGTTGTAACCCCCGGTACTATATTAGAAGGGGTAGAAGCTAGTAAAAATAATTATATTGCTAGCATTGTAAAATTGAATAATAATTATGGTTTAAGTTTCTGTGATATATCTACTGCAAATTGGGTTGCTACATTAGTAGAAAATAATGAGAAGAAGGTTATGGATGAAATTGCTAAGTTTATGCCTGCTGAATGTTTAATATCACCAGAGCTAGAAGTATCGGATTTAACGAAGTTTTTAGGTTTACAGTGCAAAGCTTTAGTTGAAGTAATACCAGAGCATATATTAGATGAAGAATCTGCTGTGGATAAACTAAAATCGCATTTTGATGTGCTAGCGCTTGAAGGGATAGGTTTAAAAGATAATTGTGCTACTACGTTTGCAGTAGCAAGCTTATTAAATTATTTAAAAGACACGCAAAAAACTTCTTTAGAGCATCTTAAAAGGGTTAACATTTATAATGTAAATGAATTTATGCTATTAGATAGCTCAACATGTCGCAACTTAGAATTATGTGAAACATTAAAAGATAAGAAAAAGAAAGCATCTTTATTATGGGTGCTAGATAACACAAAAACGTCTATGGGTGCTAGATATTTAAGACAGGCTGTGCTTCAACCGCTTATTGATAAAGAAAGTATAGAAAGGCGATTAGGTGCTGTTGAAGAGATATTAGACGATGTATTTTTGCAATCTGAAATTAAAGAGGCTTTAATTAAAATATATGACATTGAGCGCTTAGCTACAAAAGTTTCATATGGAGCATGTACTGCTAAAGATTTAGTACATTTAAAATATTCGTTAGCAAAGTTACCGATTATTAAAACCTTGTTATCCGAAACTTGCTCAGAAGAACTAACTTCTATGCATGAACAGTTAGACACTTTAGAAGATGTGTTTGAGTTAATTAATAATGCAATAATAGACGAGCCGCCGCTATCTGTTAAAGATGGCAACTTTATTAAAGAAGGATTTAACTCGGAGGTAGATAGGCTCCAAACGATTAAACAGCAAGGAGCATCGTGGCTTAGAGATATTGAATCTGAAGAGAAAGAAAAAACAGGGATTAAAAATTTAAAAATTAAATATAACAAAATTTTTGGTTACTTTTTAGAAGTTACTAATTCACATACTGAACTTGTTCCTGACTATTTTATTAGAAAACAAACTCTTTCTAACTGTGAACGATATATAACACAAGAATTAAAGGAAATAGAAGAAGATATTTTAGGGGCGGAAGAAAAGTTAATAGCGCTAGAATATGATTTATTTGTTAGTATTAGGGATGAAGTTAAATTGCATACACACAGATTGCTTACTATGTCTGAAAACATTGCTAAACTTGATATGTACGCTTCTCTTGCTGATGTAGCATATAAAAATAATTATAAAAGGCCTACTATTACTGATGAAGATAAAATTGAAATAAAAGAAGGTAGACACCCAGTTGTGGAACAAATTATAGGCCAACATGCGTTTATAGCAAATGATACCTTTTTAGACCAGCAATTAGACCAAATTTCGTTAATCACAGGTCCTAATATGGCAGGTAAGTCAACTTATATGAGACAAGTCGCATTAATTGTACTAATGGCACAAATAGGCTCATTTGTTCCTGCTGATGAAGCAACTATAGGTATAGTGGATAGAATTTTCACGCGCGTAGGAGCTTCAGATGACCTTGCTTCTGGCCAAAGTACGTTTATGGTAGAAATGATGGAAGTTTCTAACATACTTTGTAGTGCGACATCAAAAAGTTTGCTTATATTGGATGAAATAGGGCGTGGTACGAGTACAATTGATGGGCTTAGTATTGCACAAGCTATAATTGAATATATTGCAGACAAAAATAAAATAGGGGCTAAAACTTTATTTGCAACGCATTATCATGAGCTAACAGATTTAGTTAGCGACTATGAATGTATAAAAAATTATTGTGTAGCTATTAAAGAAATGGGCGAAGATATAATATTTTTACACAAGATAGCGCTAGGCAGTATTGACCATAGCTACGGTATACAGGTTGCAAAGCTAGCGGGGCTGCCTTCTAAGGTGCTACAACGAGCTAATGAACTTAGGCTTAAGACTGATACTAAACCTACAAGGCCTGTTAAAAACGTAGATAGCCAGTTGGTTAGTGCAGTTAAGCAAATTGATGTTAGAAACTTAACTCCTATTGACGCATTTAAAGCTCTAGAAAGATTACAACAATTAGCGCAATAAAATAGGGAGAGACTATTATGATTAGAGTATTAGATAACCATACGATAAACCAAATAGCAGCTGGAGAAGTAGTCGAAAGACCTTCTTCAGTTGTAAAAGAATTAGTAGAAAATAGTATAGATGCTAAAGCTAGTGTTATAACTGTAGAAATTAAAAATGGAGGAATAGATTTAATACGGATAACGGATAACGGTAAGGGCATTAAAATAGATGATATGGAGTTAGCATTTGTAAGGCATGCTACTAGTAAGATTATTGTAGCAAAAGACTTGGAAACTGTATTATCGCTAGGATTTAGAGGTGAAGCTTTAGCTAGTATTGCTTCTGTATCACAAGTTGAGTTGGTGAGTAAAACTCAAGAGGAATTAACGGGCAAAAAGCTTACGTTAGAAGCTGGTGAAATTCAGTCAAGTATAGAGCTTGCAGCGCCTGATGGTACTACTTTTTTAATTAAAAATCTATTTTTTAACGTACCAGCGCGAAAAGCTTTTTTAAAAGCGCCTCAACAAGAAGCGGCAAAAATAACTGATTATTTATGTAAATTAGCTTTAGCCAATCCTCATATAGCATTTAAATATTTCCAAGCTCGTAAGTTAATATTTCAAACTAACGGAAAGTCTGATTTAAAAGATACAATTTTCCAATTATATGGTAAAGATATTGCAATTCAAACTATACCACTGCAATCTAAACAAGGTACATACGAACTTGTTGGAAGGATAGGGAAGCCTTCTATTAGTAAGGGTACCCGCAGTTATGAAATTTTCTTTATAAATGGAAGATATGTAACAAGCTCTTTATTGCAAAAAGCAGTAGAAGAGGCTTATAAAACATTAACTATGGTAGGAAAGTTTCCGTTGGTAATTTTACATTTAAAGTTACCACCAGAAGACGTTGATGTAAATGTACATCCTGCTAAATTAGAAGTAAGATTTAGAAACCCTGAGGAGCTTAGCGACTTTGTTTATAAAGCAGTATTAAATGCATTAAGAACAACAAATATAGTGCCATCTTTAGATGAGACGCGAAATATAAAACCTAAATCTAATATACAAACTAAAAATGTTGACCAGATGCTAGTTAAGTCTTTCTTTACGCCAGTGCAGTCAGTGCAAGAATTACAGTTTGAAGACTTAATTAATAAAAATCCACTATCGGGTAAGCTATTTGATACGCCACTACACTATAAACCATATACAACCGATGACGAAGCGCAAAATAACAAAATAGTATATACAACCGATGACGAAGCACGAAATAACAAAATAGTATATACAACCGATGACGAAGCGCAAAATAACAAAATAGTATATACAACCGATGACGAAGCACGAAATAACAAAGTAGCATATACAACCGACGACGAAGCACGAAATAACAAAGTAGCATATATAGCCGAAGTTAACGTAGAAGATATGTATTACAACTTAGAAGAAATTAATGCTAAAAACAGTAGTAAAGTAGCCGAACCATCTCTTGATGTACCTTACAATGCAACAAATATATCTGTAGAGAGTATAGAAAAGCCAAAAGAGCTAGATACTAAACAGTATATCCCAAAGCGTGGAGTTGATTATGAGATTATAGGTCAAATTTTTGATACGTATTGGCTAATTCAACACTACGAAAAAGTTTTAATAATGGACCAACATGCTGCGCATGAAAGAGTAATGTATGAAAATCTACTTAAAGATTTTTTAAATGCTACTGTACATTCACAGCAGTTGTTAACGCCAGAAACGTTGCATCTTGATGCAAAAGCTATGGTAAATATTAAGGAAAATTTAAAAACTTTAACTAAACTAGGATTTAAGATTGAACTATTTGGTGAATATGATATAATTTTAAGAGAAGTCCCTTTTATGTTCAATAAACCTATGTCAGTGGATAAATTTAAGTATTTTATTGAAAACTTTAATCAAAAAAGTAATAATGTATACTTAACAGAAGAAGAGCGAATTATAAGTATGTCGTGTAAAGCGGCTATAAAAGGGCGTACTAAAATTAATAAACTAGAATGTCAAAAACTGATTGAATCTCTGTTAACATTAGATAATCCATATTCTTGTCCACATGGTAGGCCAACTCTTATTAGTTTAAAGTTAAATGATATTGAAAAATTATTTAAAAGAGTTTGACTATATAAGGAGAATTATGAAAAAGAAAATTATATTAATAGCAGGTCCAACAGCTTCAGGGAAAACTAAAGCTAGCGTGACTTTAGCTAAACAAATAAATGCAGAGATTATATGCACAGATTCAATGCAGGTTTATAAACATATGAATATAGGAACGGCAAAAGTAACTCAAGATGAAATGGAAGGCGTAGCCCATTATATGATTGATGAGTTAGAACCTTCGCAAAGCAACAATGTAGCATGGTTTAAGGATAAAGTGACTACTTATATTAACCAAATTCATGCTAAAGGAAAAATTCCTATATTAGTAGGAGGAACCGGATTTTACATTAATGCAATTTTGTTTGACACTACTTTTGAAGATGATGACACTAACGAATATCGCAGCGAATTATTTAATTTGGCTAAAGTTCATGGCAGTTTAGCATTATATCATAGACTAGAGGAACTAGACCCCGACAGTGCTAAAGTCATTCATCCAAACAACACTAAGCGTTTAGTTAGAGCTATAGAGTATTACTACCAAACTGGCACACCTATATCAAAACATAATTTTGAGCAGAAAAGTAAACGTTTACAAAATATATCTCCATATGATTATCATTTCTTTGCCCTTAACATGGATAGAGCCACTTTATATAACAGAATAAACCAACGAGTGGACATGATGTTGCAAGAAGGGTTATTAGAAGAAGTCAAAAATTTATATGAGCAAGGTTTTACTGAGGATATGGTTTCTATGAAAGCAATTGGATATAAAGAGTTTTTTCCATATTTTAATAGTGAGCTATCCCTTGATGAAACAATAGAAAAGTTAAAACAAAACACTAGAAGATATGCAAAAAGACAGCTCACATGGTTTAAAAATCAAGCTGATCCAATTTTTATAGAAGTGGATAAATTGGAATTTGATGCGGACAAAATTGCAAATGCCATGTTATTGCATACAAATTTAACTTATAACTAGAGGTATATTTTATATTATTAAGCTTAAACTAAATTTTTATCGTATATAAATTGACTAAAACACTATCAACACTTTAACTGCTAATAATCGTTTTATACAAAAAATTGTACTATTTCACCAAACTTTGTTTTATGTATTATTTAAGTTAACATTGTAAAATTATCAAATTGCTGTATAATATTGATTATCTAAGATGGATAGAAGGTGTGTTATGAAAAAAAATGAATTAGTACAAAGAATAACAAAAGCAATGCCTAGGATGAGCAAAGGGCAAAAGTTAATAGCTAATTATATATTAAACCATTATGAAAAGGCAGTGTACCTTACTGCGGCTAAGCTAGGGACGATAGTGGGGGTAAGTGAATCTACAGTAGTTCGCTTTGCCAATGAGCTAGGTTATGATGGTTATCCTAAATTTCAAAACGCTTTAGAAGAGTTGGTCAAAAGTAAGTTAACAGCAATGCAACGTATTGAGGTTACTAATAATAGAATTGACAAGCAGCACGTCCTAAAAACCGTACTGCAAGTTGATGAGGAAAAAATCCGTCACACTTTAGAAAACATTGATGAAATAAATTTTGATTTAGCGATAGAGGCAATTTTAAAAGCTAAGAATATATATATTATAGGGGTTAGAAGTTGTGCCGGTCTTGCTAGCTTTCTAAATTTTTATCTTAATATTATGTTTGACAACGTTAAACTAGTGAATTCTAATAGTATTAGTGAGATATTTGAGATTATTCATCGTATTGATGCGGATGATGCTATAATAGGAATTAGTTTTCCTAGATATTCTAAACGTATATATAAATCGTTAGAATATGCTAAATCGAAAAACGCTAAAGTTATCGCCATTACGGACACAGCAGTTTCCCCTATTGCAGAATGTGCTGATTATGCACTGCTTGGCCAGAGTGAAATGGTTTCGTTTGTAGACTCATTAGTAGCACCGCTAAGTATAATAAATGCTATTATTGTTGCATTAAGCCTTAAGCAGAAAGATGAAATATCTTCAAATTTAGAAAGCTTAGAAAAAGTTTGGATGGAATATGAGGTATATGATGATACAAACGACTTCTTTAATGAGGAAAAAAAAGACAGATGTGATTGAGAAGGAGAATTTATTATGTATTATTCAATAGCTATAGACGGTCCAGCAGGAGCTGGGAAAAGTACAATTGCTAAATGCTTAGCTCAAAAATTAGGATGGGTTTATATTGATACTGGTGCTATGTATAGAGCGGTGGCACTATGCTGTCTAGAGAATGATGTAGACATTAGCAATGAAACTAAGGTTACAAATCAGATTAATAACATTAGTATTAATATTGCTTATATTAATAAAGAACAACATATTTTTTTAAACAACAAAGACGTTTCAACAGATATACGAAATCAAGAAGTTTCTCTAGCGGCATCTAAAGTTGCTGTGTTTCATAGCGTACGCGAAGCGTTAGTTAAGCTACAACAAGATTTGGCTTCTAAAGGAAATGTTATAATGGATGGGCGTGATATAGGTACTGTAGTATTGCCTAATGCTACAGTCAAAATCTTTCTTACTGCTTCTAGTTATGAGCGAGCGACTAGAAGGTATAAGGAACAGTTGGAAAAAGGAATTATCCAAGATTTTGAAGAGGTGTTAAAGGAGATTAATCATAGAGATGAGTTAGATTACAAAAGAGAAATCTCTCCTCTAAAGAAAGCTGATGATGCTTATGGTGTGGATACTACAGGGTATAGCATTGAACAGATAGTTGAAGAGATATTAATTTTATGTAAGAAAGGCGAAAATAATAGTGATTAAAATTGCAGAAAGTGCAGGGTTTTGTTTTGGGGTAGAGCGTGCTGTAGATTTAGCGTATAAGAGAGAGGGACAACGTAATACTTATACGCTTGGGCCAATTATCCATAACGAAATAGTAATAAACGATTTGGCAAGCAAAGGTATCAGCCCTATAGAAACTATAAGTGATGATATTGAACATTTAATAATACGCTCTCATGGAGTAACTCCTACTATTTATAAGCAAGCACAAGATAACAATATTAATATTATTGATGCAACTTGTCCGTACGTAAAAAAAATCCATAGATTAGTGGCAAAACACTATAGCGAAGGAGACTCTATTATAATTATAGGGGATGAGAAGCATCCAGAGATAATAGGCATTAACGGTTGGGGCAATAATGAGTGCATTATAGTGCAAGATGTAAATGACGCTAAATTATTAACGATGGACTTAAACAAGTCGTATTTTATTGTAGCTCAAACTACCTATAAACAAGAAGTTGTAGATAAGATACTAGATGTTTTACGTAAAAACTTATACAAATTTAAATATGTTTCAACAATCTGTGATGCAACCAGTAAGCGGCAGCAAGAAGCTAGGGAAATAGCTAGCCAAGTTGATTTAATGATAGTAATAGGCAGTAACTTAAGCTCAAACACCCAAAAATTATATGAGGTCTGTAAACAAGTTTGTGACAATGCGTTCTGTATTCAGAATGTAAATGAACTAGACAACATACAAATAACTAATAAGCAAAAAATAGGTGTGACGGCTGGTGCGTCTACACCAGCTAGTATTATAAAAGAAATAGTTGAAAAAATAGAGTCTAGTTTAATAGAAAAGGTGGTTTAGTATGGATTATAAACAATTTGTTAATGAGTTTTTTGCTTTTTCCAAGCTTGATTTAAATGCTTACAAGGAAAGCCAGATGAAACGTAGAATTGATTCGCATATTAAAAAAACAAGTGCGAATAATTATGCTCAGTTTTTGCAGTTTCTTAAAGGAAACCCTAAAGCATATGAGGAGTTTTTGAGTTATATTACAATAAACGTGTCAGAATTTTTTAGAGACCCTAAGCAATGGGCAATATTAGAAAAGGACATCCTTCCTAAGACTATTGACCCAAATAAGACTTTCAATGTATGGAGTGCAGCGTGTTCAACTGGCGATGAACCGTATACATTAGCGATGTTGCTAAGCAAATTGATACCAACTAATAAGTTTAAAATTATTGCTACAGATTACGATAAGGAGATATTAAAAAAAGCGCGCCAAGGAGTGTATCCTGAAAAGCAATTGCTTCATTTGCCAGAAGATTATAAGCGTAAATATTTCACTAAAAGCGGAGATAAATATACTATTACTGCGGCTATTAAGCGGAATATTGAATTTAAGCATCATAACTTATTAAAAGATGCATATCCCCAAAACATGGACCTTATTGTTTGTCGCAATGTATTAATATATTTTACAGAGCCGGCTAAAGCTGAGATATATCAGAAGTTTAGTAATTCGCTAAATAAGACAGGTACATTGTTCGTAGGAAGTACCGAGCAAATTATTACCCCAAGCCAATTTGGGTTATCTAGCAATAAAATATTTTTCTATAATAAAATATAGAGATAGCGAAGATTGTTTCTTGTTTATACGGAGCAGTCTTCTTTTTTTTGCGCAAAAATAGTTTAGATAAGCTGTTAAAATTTTTTTGCCCAAATTAGAGTTATAACAATTACTAATTAGTAATGCAAGTACGAATAAAATTAATAGCAAAAATTAATTAAAATAATCTATAGAAAATATATACAATAGCCAATCAATTGCAAGTTAATCCATATAAATGAATGTATACAATTTACAAACTTAGAAAAAGTTCTTGAAATTGCAAGTTAAACACTGTATAATTTCAAATATAATATAATCTATTTTTGAAAGGAGATTTAAAAATGAAAATTAAAAAATTGTTTTCGTCAATATTATTATTAGGAATGAGTGCTTGCATGGTAGTAGGTTGTACATCTGATGACTCTTCAAGTTCCGATGCTGGTGTTATCAAAATTGGCTCCAGTTTTGACCTTACAGGGGCATGTGCTCTATTTGGCATACCATCTAGTAATGCGGTTAAACTTGCTATTAGCCAATATAATGAAGCTGGGGGTATACTTGGCGGTCAAATGATTGAATATTATTTAGAGGATAATAATTCTAACCAAGTTGATGCGGCAAATGCATTTAAAAAATTATATGATAACAATAATATAGTTGCATTTATTGGTGCAGATATTAGCGGTACTACTGAAACTATTGCAAACATTGCTAAAGATAGCGGAATTCCTATGATTACACCATCAGCGACCAAAATGTCTATTACATCAATTGCAGATAATATTTTCAGGGCATGTTATATTGACCCAACTCAAGGTGATGTATTAGCAGTTTTTGCAACTGAGGAACTAAATGCTACTACTGCTGCTGTTATGATAAATTCAGAAAGTGACTATTCTGTTGGGGTTGCAGAGGCGTTTATTGAATCGTTTGAAAGTCTAGGTGGTAACGTACTAGTTCAAGTAAACTACACTGGTTCAGATGTTGACTTTAAATCGTTACTAGCTCCAGTTAATAACGTTTCACCGGATGTAATTATAATTCCAGATTACTATGAAACTATTGCTAATATTGCACCTCAGGCTAGACAGCTTGGTATAGAATCAATCTTTATGGGTAGCGATGGCTGGGACGGCGTTACAACTGTAGCTGCTAACAATCCTGAGTCGATTGAGGGAAGTTATTACATTAACCACTATAGCAACGAAGATGAGTCTGATATAGTACAAAACTTTATTACAGATTACACAGACATGTTTGGAGAAGCTCCATCAAACGCACTAGCAGCGCTTGCATACGATGCGGCTATTATTTTAATCGAAAGTATGATTGAAGCTGGAACTACAGATTTTGACGCAGTAGTAGAAGCTATGCAAAACATTACAATCGAAGGGGTAACTGGTACTATTAGCTTTGATGAAAATCGTAACCCAGAAAAGTCCGTTTCTATCATTAAAATTGTAGACGGTCAGGATACGTTATATCAAAAACTAAACCCATATGATTAAAACACCTTAGGGAGGATGGAATATTATGGATTATGGCACATTATTTATTCAACAAATAATCAATGGCCTGCATCTAGGAAGTATTTACGCACTTATTGCACTAGGGTATACCATGGTCTATGGGATTGTACGATTAATTAATTTCGCTCATGGTGAAATAATTATGGTTGGTGCATACACTTCGTACATTATGATGAATGTATTTGGCGTAAATATTGTAGTTGCATTAATTGCTGCTGTTATAGTATGCAGCATTTTTGGGGTCACTATAGAAAAGATTGCTTACAAACCGCTTAGGAACGCACCTAAGATGTGGGCATTAATTACAGCTATCGGTGTAAGTTTCTTTCTACAATCAACAGTTATGGTAATTTTCGGGGTAAACGCTATTCCATACCCAACGCTTTTTTCAGACTTAATTCAAGTGGGTAGCTTACAAATTAGCCAAATTATGATTGTATCATTAGCACTAGCACTTGCGTTAATGCTAAGCCTAGAACTGTTTATTAAGAAAACTAGACTTGGTAAAGCTATGCGAGCATCTTCAGAAGACGCTGAGGCTGCGGCGCTAATGGGAATTTCGGTGGATAAAACAATTTCAACAGCATTTATGATAGGCTCCGCACTTGCAGCCATCGGAGGAGTGTTGTTTGCAGTTGCTTACCCACAAATTAAGCCACTAATGGGGGTTATGCCGGGGCTTAAAGCTTTTATAGCAGCAGTGCTTGGTGGTATAGGAGTTATACCAGGAGCTATGCTAGGGGGATTTATATTAGGTCTTATTGAGAGTTTAACAAAAGGGTTCGTATCAGCATTTTGGCCAAATGCCACCTTATGGGCAGATGCTATATTATTTAGCGTTCTTATTATAGTTTTATTACTAAAACCATCTGGCATTTTAGGCAAAAACGTTCGTGAGAAAGTGTAGGTGAATAGTATGGAAAAAAAGAAATTTAATCCAACAATAACTTTTATTGTGGCTGTACTAGGCTCCTACATAGCATTTATAGTATGTATGCAACAAGGAATAATAAATAACTACATTAGTGGGATTATCGTATCTATACTAATTAACGTTATAATGGCAGTGTCGCTAGCGCTTGTTACAGGCTACTTGGGGGAGCTTGCGCTAGGGCATGCTGGATTTATGGCAATTGGGGCATATGGCGCAGCTATTACTACAATGCATTTAGAGTTACCTATATATATCGAGTTCCCGATTGGATTAATGTTTGGGGGAATGTTAGCAGCAATAGTCGGAGTTATTATAGGTATACCAGCGCTAAGGTTAAGAGGAGATTACCTAGGTATTATTACATTAGGATTTGGGGAGATTATTCGTATTATACTTAACAATATGAAGATTACAAATGGAGCTAGAGGTTTATCAGGCATCCCAAGCTATAGCACATTTACAATAACATTTTTTATTACAGCTATTACAATCGCTATATTGTACAAAATTATTAACTCACGTACTGGTAGAGCTATAGTTGCAATTCGTGATAATGAAATAGCAACTGACTGTGTGGGGATTTCCACATTCTATTACAAAACATTAGCCTTTGCTATAGCAGCGTTTTTTGCTGGAATTGCAGGCGGTTTATATGCTCACTACCACACAGTGCTTGTGCCATCAAGCTTTGACTTTATGCAATCAATAGAGATACTAATTATAGTAGTGCTAGGCGGCATGGGTAATTTATTTGGCACAATTATCGCTGCCATTGTGCTTTGTACTATGAATGAAGTTTTACGTTCTTTCTCAGAATATAGAATGATTGCATATTCATTAGTTCTAATTATAATGATGATATGTAAAGCGAAAAACATTACGTTCACTAGTTTAAAAGCAAAATTGACTAATAAGAAAGGAGCATAGACTATGGAAGCGTTATTAGAAGTATCAAACATAAGCGTTAGTTTTGGCGGTATTAAGCCAGTGGACCAATTTGAGCTACACTTACAAGCTGGTGAATTAGTTGGGTTAATAGGCCCCAATGGAGCTGGTAAAACTACTATATTTAACCTACTAACCGGAGTCTATACTCCTTCAGAAGGATATATTAAATTAGATGGCAAAACCATTAGCAACTTAAAATCGTATCAAATAGTGCAGCAAGGAATTGCGCGAACATTTCAAAACATTAGGTTATTTAAATCCATGAGTGTTATAGAAAATGTTAAAGTAGCGTTTAATAACCGATTATCGTATACATTACCCGATAGGCTATTTAACACTCCAAAGTATAAGGCGCAAGAAGAATGGCTACACAATGAAGCTATGGAACTGCTGAAAATATTCGATTTACAAGACGATGCTAACGAAATTAGCATGAACTTGCCATATGGTAAACAGCGCAAGCTAGAAATAGCAAGAGCTTTGGCCGTAAACCCTAAGCTGCTACTGCTAGATGAGCCGGCGGCTGGGATGAACCCGCAGGAAACTGTGGAGCTTATGAATACCATTAAGCTTATTAGAGATAAATTTAATATAACTATATTGCTAATCGAACATGATATGCAGCTTGTAATGTCAATTTGCGAGAGGCTAGTAGTTATAGAGTATGGTAAAATCATTGCAAAAGGAACGCCAGATGAGATAAAGCATAACGAGCGAGTTATTGCTGCTTATCTTGGGGAATAGGGGGTTAGTATGTTACAGGTTAAAAATATCAACGTTTATTATGATAATATCCATGCCTTATCAGATGTTTCTTTTGAAGTGAAGCAAGGAGAAATAGTTACGCTTATAGGTGCAAACGGAGCTGGTAAAACTACTACTTTAAAGTCTGTTAGTGGTGTAATTAAACCAAAAAGCGGCGAAATCCATTTTAAACAACAACCGATTGTAAACACACCTTCTCATCAGCTGCTACCATTAGGCATGGCTCATGTTCCCGAAGGCAGGCGAGTTTTCTCCAGAATGACTGTAGAAGAAAACTTGGAGCTTGGAGCATATATAGTTAAAAATAAGGTGCAAATTAAGGAAGATAAAGAAAAGATGTTTGACCAATTTCCACGGTTAAAAGAGCGTCGTAAGCAGTTAGCAGGAACAATGAGTGGTGGCGAACAGCAAATGTTAGCTATAGCTCGCGCATTAATGTCTCGCCCAGAGTTAATTTTAATGGATGAGCCGTCGATGGGACTTGCGCCGGTTTTAGTGCAAGAGATATTTAAGATTATCGAGCGTATTAATAAAAGCGGTATGACGGTTTTGCTAGTTGAGCAAAATGCAAATATGGCACTTCAAATAGCCCACCGTGCTTACGTTCTTGAGACTGGTAAAGTTGTATTATCTGGAGAAGGTAAACAGCTGTTAGAGGATGATGGGGTAAGAAAAGCATATTTAGGTGCATAGAAAAATAAGCCTTCTGTTGAGAAACAGCAGGCTTATTTTATTGCAAATTATTATGACAAATATATGGCAAATAAAAAAGAGGCGGTTAACCTCTTTTTTTTATTTACGTTAAAATTAACGTACGTTATTAATAAATCTAGTAATAATAGCAGCTATTTCAGCTCTAGTAGCAGTACCGCTAGGGTCAAGAATATTTCCATCTTTACCACCAATAATATTGTTACCAACCGCCCACTGCATCGCAGGAGTTGCCCATGCTGAAACTTGGTCAGAATCGCTATAAGATGATATAGCGCTTACTTTGCTAGTGTTATAACCTTTGTAATGAGCATAGTTATGAAGAACTGTTACTAGCTGTTCGCGAGTAATTTCTAAATCTGGGCGGAAAGTGCCATCTTCATAACCATTATAAATGCCAGCGTCCGTTGCCCATGCTATTGATGGAGTGTACCAAGCGCCGTTTGATACATCTAAAAATCCACTAAATGAAGGCACTTGAACGTTACCATCCAAACGGTGTAGTATAGTTGCTAATTGAGCACGTGTTGCTGATTCATATGGCATAAATTCTGTATCTGTTACTCCGCGTATTAATCCTTTTGTATATACGCTAGCTACATCTGCATAGAACCAATCTGACATTGCTACATCGCTAAACACTTTGCTAATGTCTATTGGCGTAGTTGGTGTTACTACTACAGTGGAGCTAGTGTTTGTAACTACATCTTCGTCTTGTTCGGTTTCTTCATCTTCATCATCATCATCAGTAACTACTTGGCTTACTGAAGAGCTGGTGCTAAAGTTTGGATAGTTGTAACTTGGGTAGTAATTTCCACCGCTAGAGCTAGAGCTTGAATAAATTACTCGTACAGTAATAACCAATGGTGCACTAGTGTTACCTGCGCTATCAGTAGCTGTGTACGTAATAACGTAAGTACCAACAGTGTTTGTAGTCACTGTATTTACAGGTATTCCATTTCGAGTAACTGTGTAGTTTGCTGTAACATATCCATCAACATTATCTACTGCTGTTATCGTTGGGATTGTATAATGGCCCCCTTGGACTATTGTAGTTGATGTAGAGCCAGAGTAGTTAATCACTGGCGCAGTTTGGTCTTTGTGTACTGTTACTGTAATTGTCATCGTTGCTGTGTTATTAGAGCTATCAGTAGCTGTATACGTTAAAACATACTCTCCTATTACAGATGTATTAACAGTTCCTGTCACACTAACATTAACATCGCCATCTACCGCATCTGTTGCTGTTATCGTTGGAGGTGTAAATGACGCTCCTTGTTCTACAGTCAATGAAGTTGCTCCTGTGTAGTTAAATACTGGTGCAGTTGTATCGTTATCAGTTGTAGCATCAGCTACTACAGTTACTGTAATTGTCATCGTTGCTGTGTTGCCAGAGTTATCAGTAGCTGTATACGTTATTGTAGTTGTCCCTAAAGTTGTAGTGTCAACTGAATCGATGCTTGGTACTGCTGTTATTTGGCCATCTACAGCATCTGTTGCTGTTATCGTTGGCACGGTGAATGTAGCGTTTTGGGCAACTGTAAATTGCGTTTCTCCTGTATAATCAAATTCTGGTGCAGTTGTATCAACTACTGTTACAGTAACTGTTGGAGCTTCTACGCCTTCTACTAAGTCATACTCCACTACGTCGCTAGCAAACGCTGCTGTATAAGTTAAGTCTCCAACTGTGTCTGTACTAAATGGCCCACTCCATGTTACTGCTACTTCAAACTCATAATTTAATGCTGAAGTTATTGTAATGTGTGTAGGCAACTTCGCTAATATATCTGCAGTTGATGTAAATGCTTCAATTATAATTGATTCTGATGGCTCATATGATTGTACTGACCTAAATGGTCTGATTTTTACGCCATAGTTCCAATCTGCCATATACTCAGCTATTTCATCGTCATCGAAATCAATTCCTGAGAAGTCTAACTCTAATTCAAAGTCATCTTTATTCTCTAACGCATCTATTAGTAATTCTAATGCATCTATAAAGTTTGTTACTTCCATTAAGTTTCCATCTACAATAAGTTGTTGTAGTCCTGTAAATAATTCCAGTCCTGTAAAGTCAAACTCGTCTGCATTACTAAGATCTATATCTCTAAAGTCTAGTGATTGTATTTCCTCAATATCTTCAATATCTACGCCTAAGTCTTCTAGTAAGCCTTCTAAGTATTCACTAAGTTCTGAGTCGTCGTCTTCTGCAGATTCAACTAACGTTACTGTAAATGTAACGGTATATTCTACGTCGTTGTCACTAAAGCTGTATGAAATTGTATACGTTCCTGGAGCTGTAACTTCCCCTGCGACAATTACGTTGCCGTCTGCATCGGCAAATATAATACTGTCGTCATCAACTGTAATTTTATTACCATCGCTATCTAATAAGTCATCGAATAAACTTGTTAATGTAAAATCTTCATCTTGGTCACCTAAATCAATAGTAATGCTACCTTGTGTGCCATCTTCGTTAAGCACAAATTCTTTGCCGTTAATCGTTGGCCCTACATAATCATCTTCACCATCCGTGTCAGTACCACCATCTTCATCTTCTATAGTTAACGTAAAAGTAACATTATCAAAACCATCAGAGACAATTGTAATTGTATACACACCTGGCGTTGCAATTAATTTATCAATCTCGATAGTAAGAGAGCTACCAACTACGGTTACGTCCTCAGTTAAATCATAAATAGTACTATCGATTTTAGCCGTTACTGCTGTAATGCCATCAGCCCAAGTTTCATGACCTGCTACATCAAGCGTTATTGCTGAAGTTGTAGTTACATCCTCGAACGATGGTGCTTCGGCTTCGTTGTCAGTGCTAGTATCATCATCTTCATCAGTACTAGTATCATCATCTTCATCTGTGTCAGTATCACCATCTTCATCATCTTCTACTATAGTTAACGTAAAAGTAACATTATCAAAATCAGTAGAAACAATTGTAATTGTATACTCACCTGCCGTTGCAATTAAGTCGTCAATATTAATAGTAAGAGAGCCGTCAACTACGTCATAGTCCGTTAAATCAACACTAGAATCACCGTTTGTAGCCGTTACTTTTGTAATGCCAGCAGCCCAAGTGTCATGACCTGTTACATCAAGCGTTAGTGCTGAAGTTGTAGTTGTCTTTATTTCACAATCATCTAACGATGGTGCTGTGGCTTCGACTGTTGGTAGTGTCGTGTCGGATAATACCATTTCAAATGGTCCTAAATCCATTGTTTCCGTTTCAGTGGTACGAGTTAATAAGTTTGTGTATTCCACTGTTATATAGAATTCGTAAACTACTTGGGTGCCTCTTTGTGTTAGAGTACCTTTATCTGGGTTAATTTTTCTAGACTTAACATCGATGTCCGGTGGAGTTGTAAGGCTTTCTAGCAGGTTGTCAACTAGCTGTACTAAAGTTTGTTGAACGCTTTCTATTGCATTTAATACTTCCGCTAATATTGATGGAGATTTTAAATCATCTTGTGTAATTTCAACCTTATCTACTTCTGCTTGTAAATCTTCTACTAATTCTTCCATCTCTTCTTGTGTTAACTCTTCTAACTCCTCATTTAAGTTATCTTCTAACTCATTTTCTACTTCGCCAGTTTCTTCTTTAAATGAACCTAAAGCTTTAGCAGCGTCAAATGTTTTTGCTGCTGTTTCTAAGTTAGTAATAGCAGCAGTTACGTTATCTTGCGTTGCATCGTCATTATCATAAACTGCTTGAGCTGTATCAATTACAGCTTGGTAGTAGCCTTGTGTTGCAGGGGTTACCCAATATAAATCAGTTGCTATATCCGACCCATCAACACTTATTTCTACTGATGCTAAGTGCTCCTTTGCATTGGCAATAGCGTCGCTTAGGTCTGTTTTATCTACAGAATCTACACTACCTGAATCAGTAGAAGTACCATCTTGTTTCGCCTTGTCAAATTCAGTAGTAGCCTCAGCTAGATTAGCTATAGCAGTAGTTAAATCGTGTACCCCTATACTAGCGTTATTACCAATATCGTTATCAGCGATTGCTTGTTTATATGCGTTCCAAGTCTCTTCGGTAACCCATTGTAATGTTGTTTCAATGTCTGTACCATCTTCGCTTATTTCCACAGAATTTAAGTTTGCCGTTGCTTGTGTAATTCGCTCCTCAAGTTCAAGGCGTAATGAGTTAAAGTCGCTCGATTTACCAAATTCAGTGCTAGCTTCAAATTTCGCTATAGCTGCCTCTAAATCTGAGATTGCTGGGGTTAAAGTAAATACTGTTGCATCCGTGTCGCTCCAGTCATCTTTAGCTGATTCGATTGCTTCTGCTAATGCATCGTAATCTTCTTGTGTTACCCACTCGTAATATTGTAAAACGTCTGTCCCATCTTCGCTTATAGTTACGTTTGCTAGCAAGTCTTCGGCATCACTTATTAACTGTGCAAGCTCGTTTAGCATATCTAAAAGGTCTTCATCATCTAATTTGCTTGCGTCTATAATTTGTAATGTACATGTAGCTGTGTGGTCACCGTCGTCTGTTGTTACTGTAATTGTTACAGTTCCTGCTGAAATTGCTGTAATGTCTAATGTTAATCCAGTGTAGTTTTCGTCGTAGTCAATCATAGACTTTCCGTCTATCTCCCATGTTACATCTTGGTTGATTGCTGTTTCTGGGTTTAATATAGCTTCTAGTACTATTTCTTGGTCTATATCTAGTAGTAATGTCGTGTCGCTAAGTGTTACTCCTAGCACTTGGCCGGTCCATGTTCCTTCGCCAGAGATTGTTCCATTGTTTTCTAATACAATCGATTTTACTGTAAGTGTTCCTGTTTCTGCTACTTCTACTGCGCAACTATCGATAATTAAGTCTGTATTTGTTCCTGTTAATGAATCTGAAATTGTAATAGTATCAGCAGCGGATAGAGTAACATTAGGTGCATCCGCCTCTAGTACGATTTTTAGGTTAGCTTCGTCATATACTATAACTTTTCCGTCGCCACTAATAGTTCCGTAGCTCCCTAAGGTAAGTTCACCTGTTAAGTCTAATACGCCACCTTCTTCAATTACAATAGATTTTACGTCATTAAGAGCACCATCTACTGTTACGATAACGTTCGCGGCAATTGTTAATATAGATGAAGATGCGTCTATAGTTTCGCTTATAGAAACTGACCCGTCAGCATCAGCAGCATCTATAGTAATGTTTGGTGCGTTGGCCTCAGCTACTAAGTCTAATCCATCTTCGTCATATACTATAACTGTTCCAGCCCCACTAATAGCGCCAATAGTAGTATCCGTGGTATCAATGCTAACTAAATCTAATACCCCATTTACTTCAATGTCAATTGTGGCAATAGTTAACGGCGCATTATCGATAGTTAAAGTTACCCCATCGTTAATAATAAATTTAATAGAGTCTGTAGTTTCATCAACTACCACAATCTCCTCAGTATCACCATAAGTAAAGGTGGAGTCTAATGTAAAGCTTGTATCTATTGTAATCGTCGAATATCCAGCCTCTAGTGCTTCCGCTAGTTCGTCGCTAGAGGATACTGTTATAGAATCTATAGTCTCAGTAGTAGCACCATCCCCCTCATAAGAGCCGTTGCCATATATGATAATCTCCCCTGTAATACCACTAGTATCAGTAGTTGAATCTACTAGTTTAGCGCCAGGCATAATTGTAATAGATTTAACAGTAATGCTAGCGCCCGCTTCTACTGTTAATGTCCCTGATTCAATAGTTATTTCCAGCTCCTCGTTATTAATAGCACTATCAGCTGCAATAGTAATGCCGTCCTCATCATCAGTTACAATAGTAATATATAAAGCACCAGCCTCAATAGCAGCATCAAATCCAGTTTGATCAGTTACTTCAACAGGTTTTCTACCAGCTTGCATACTGTCCTCATATTTAGTTAGTGCTGCATTAAGCGTAGCGAAATGTTCGCTAGTAGCCCCAGTAGTAACTAAAGCATTTTCAACCAACTGTATAGCATCTTTAAACTCATCATAGTCTTCTTTAGTAACCCATTTGTCAGTCGCATCTATATCAGAACCATCCACACTAACAGTTGCTGAATCTAGAATAGCATAATATGTCTGCAAATCTGATAAAGTCATAACAAAATCTTGAGAATCTAAAGATAAAGCAGAGGGAGTAGTTGTATTAGGGCTAGACCAAGAAGCAATACTATACTCAACAGAAGAAGTAATAACAGAATTACCCCCAATAGAACCGTTAACCAAACCGCCAGAATCACAAGACACCGTACCATTATTAACAACAATCCCGCCGCCTACAGTCATCGAAGCTCCCGACTCAATAGAAACCGAACTATTTTCAGAAACAATTAACTCTCCGCCTAGGCCAATAATAAGCGCTTGTCCAGCACCAATCGTAATGCTATCAAATAAATCTTCTAGTACTACAGAAGTATGTAAGATAAACGGGTCAACTTTGCTACTGTTATTAATAGCATGTTGTAAATCCACAGCCGACATACGTGCTGTTTCATCTTCTCCAACCATCAATTGTGGTCCGTCCGACTTATCTGGGTCGTCGCCTGTAGCAAACGTAACTGCAGTGGGGCTAACGGAATATACAGCGCCTGCTGCTACTCCAGTTGCCAGTATTCCTGCAACTACTTTTTTCGTTTTTAACTTCTTACTCATAATTAATTTCCCCCTTATAATTTTTGCTTTTTAATGCACTTAAACTAAAACACATTTATTACTAAAATTTTTCAAATTATGTCCTAGTCTCCTATATACCCCTATAATATCATTTAATTTTCCAAAAGACTATAACAATAAGTCACAAAATAAATATAAAATCATTGGATATAATTTACATAGTAAATTAATTTTACATTTTTTTATTAAAAGTTGCTAAATTTTGCTTGTGTTATTACCAAATTATGCATAAATAATATATAATTCTTTAAAAATCTTTAATTTAAAACATAACAAAGTTGAAATTGCTTTTGTTTAATGTTACAATTTGTTGTGGGAGGTAGATTGTATGTATGTATTAATTAAACCAGCGTCTAGCGCTTGTAATATGAATTGCGATTATTGTTTTTATAATGATGTAGCTAGTAAACGCACTTATAAGTCTTATGGGATGATGACTGAAGCCACGCTTAAAAATGTTATTAGAAAGACTATTCTTAAGGCTTCGGGGCAGATTAGTTACGCTTTTCAGGGCGGTGAACCGACTCTTATGGGCATTGAGTTTTTTAGGAAGGCAGTTGCTTTTCAACAACAGTATAATAGGAATAACGTTAAAGTGTATAATAGTTTGCAAACTAATGGTCTTGCTATTGATAAGCAGTGGTGTCAGTTTTTGCATGATAATAATTTCCTTGTTGGAATTTCTATTGATGGTATACAAAGTACTCATAATGCTTATAGGCGCTCTAAAACTGGGGAGCCTACTTTTGATAAGGTGGTTAGTGCTACTAAGTTATTAGATATGTACGATGTTGAATACAATATTCTTACTGTAGTAAATTCGCTAGTTGCTAGTAATATTTCATCGATTTATAGTTATTATAAAAAACGCGGTTGGAAGTTTCAGCAATATATTGCTTGCCTAGACCCTTTGGATAAGGCTGTATATGATTATTGTTTATCACCACAGCTATTTGGTAAGTTTATGATTGAGTTATTTGATTTATGGTTTGCGGATTTCCAAAAAGGTTCTCAACCTTACATTCGGCAGTTTGAAAATTATATTGGGATACTTAACGGCTACCATGCTGAGTCATGCGATATGCGAGGTTTTTGCAGTGTGCAAACTGTAGTAGAAGCTGATGGTAGCGTTTTTCCATGTGATTTTTACGTTTTAGATAAATATTTATTAGGTAATTTTAATGAAAATCAGCTGGCGGTTATTGATGATAAGCGTAGTGAGATTGAGTTTATTACGGATTATAATGCCAGTTGCAAGACGTGTGAGTATTTTTATATTTGTCGCGGTGGTTGTAAGCGCAGTAGAGAAGGGCTTTGTGATGGGTATAAGATGTTTTTTGATGCAACTATCGAGCGTATGGTAAGCATCAAAATATAAAAATAGCAAGAAACTTGGTTGCTAAAAGTTAAAAGTTTCTTGCTATTTGATAAAACTATAAAACGCCTATAATAACCGCATCAGATGCAGTATACGTTCCCATTACAGGGCCGATTATTGATATAAAAACTTCTTTAAAACCAATTGCCATTAAAGCTGATTTAACTTTCGCTGCATTAATAGGCGCATTGGCATGACATACTATCGCATAGTCTCTGTTATCAAAGTCTACATTATTATTAACGTAATCCACAAGTTTATTAATAGCCGAGTTAGTTCCGCGAGCTTTATCTACCGGAACAACTTTTCCATCAGTAACATGAATGATTGGCTTAATATTTAAAGCGCCAGCAACAAAGCCTGCAACTGGTGAAACGCGGCCGCCTTTAATTGCATTATCTAGCGTTTCTAAGTAACCATAACAAACAATATTGCTTTTCTTAGACTCAAGCTTAGTCACTATATCATCAAATGATAAGCCTTGCTCGCGCAGTTGGCATGCTAAAAGCACTAACGAGCCTGTACCTGCGCAGCCTGATAATGAGTCTAATACATATACTCTATTTTTATGGCCTTTTTCGTTATGCTCATTTTTAGCCATAACAGCAGTTTCATAAGTAGCTGAAAGTTTTGATGATAAAGTTATAAAAATAATATCGTCTCTACAACTAAACTTCTCACTAATCCAGTTAACAGAAGGGCAAGCGGTTTTAGGTAATGAAGACATTTTTGCCATAGATTCATAAAAATCCTGGGTTTCTAACGGCAGTAACCCAGGAACTACATCGCCATAAACGTAGTTTACGCTATCTAGAGAAACGTGGAGCGCGACAATTTCTACATTATATTTATTACGAAGTTCTATTGGAAAGTCGCATGATGCATCGGTAATTATTTTAATTTTTTTCATAATAGTCCCCTTTCTAAATGTACATGATTAATTTAACAATAAAATTAGATTTAGTCAACAACTAATTAGCCTATTATACTAAAGTAAGATATGTTATTATAACTTTATAACTTTATAACTTTAATAAGGAGGGTATTTATGAAATATATAGTCATAACGCCTCAAGCGACAATGATATGTTTTAATGAAGCTAGCCAAGTAGCAAACTTCTGTATGGAAATAGAGAATAACAATTTAGATAAATTTGCATTAGAAGAAGGTTTAACATATGAAACTATGACTCCGGTGGAAATTGGGTTTGCGTATAATGCTGCTGGCACGCAGGAGCAAAGTTGTATGGTGTATGAAACTAAAGAAGTGATAGCGGCAATGAAGTCAGAGGCTGTGGAGCAGGCTATGATAGATGAGGCGCTTGCATTTTTTAATACAGCTACTAGTTCACCTATTGTATATCCAACGTATTTAGATGATGTAATAACTATGGTAACTCCTGTGCCAATCGCATCTATTTGTGGTAACGTATATACAATGGAAAATTTATCTGCTAGAAATTAAGGGGGCACGTTGTAGTGCTATTTTTTTGGTTAAGATAATTGACTTTGGGGAACTAATAATATTGGGAGTTGATTAGGATGTATATAACTTTAGATTGCGAATTTAATGAGAAGGGGTTAGTTAGAGAAGTAGCTTTGTTGTTATTTAAAGATAATCAGATTTTAAGGTTATTAGAGGTGCTTATTAGTAAAACTGGTTCAGATGATATTGATTATAACCCAAGTCAAAATAATTATCATATTAGAAACCCAGATTTGTTGACTGTTTGTATTAATGAATTTTTAGAAAGTTGTACGGAATTTGCGCCGTTATCAGATATTAAAATTGTCGGTATGAGCTTAGATAATGATTTAAAATGTATTACTAAGACTACTAAGCAGAAGACTAACTTAAGCCAGATGGCACATTATACTCAGCTAGAGATGTGTGGCCGGGGGACGTTGGAGGCTAAGGCGCTTAATAATAATATTACTAAAACTCAGACTAAGCGAGTTATAGAGCTTCTTACTAGCTCGCGTCATAAGAAGTTTTATAAGTATCACACTGCTCTATACGATGCAATTGTAACAGGGTATGTGTATCTTAGGATTATTGGTGATGAGCAGCATATTACAGTTCATCCTAGGTTTAAGTCATGTAACCATTCTTATTTTGATGAATATCACCAAGAGTTGCATCAGGCAAAAAATAAGCCAAAGATAAAGCATCATCCAAGCCCCGTGGCTAAGGTGCCGAAAAATTTTCCTGAGATGCGTTATCGTTTGCAACGTAATATTAGTAGCGTGTTTGATGTGGTAGCAAGAGATATATTTTATCATCAGTTAACTAGGTTAAGATACGAGCCTAGCATTAAGCGCATTAATTTTATTAAAGAAAATATAATGAAAGATGTGTATGTGGCAAAATGCTCTATATTGCAATATGATACCCAACCATCAATCACAGACCCGTACAATTTTCCATTAGTTCATGCGGGCAGAATGTTAGCTGAAAAGAAGATTAGCCCAGAGGACTTTATTGATTTTGCTATTTATATGCAGCAGTATAATTTGCCTAAGCATATGGGCACTTATTATAAGGTGTATAATAGCAGAAAAGAGATTTACGTTCGTTGCCTTCAGTCAGCTACGGCTAAGAAGCTATTGACTAAGTTACCTTATGCAACTGTAGAACAGTTTTTAAGGAAGGAAATTCCTGAATGTTATATTGAAAAAGTAGACTGCTAATTGTTAGCAGTTTATTTTTTTCCCAATTTTGGCATAAGTACCTTTAATCTGGAAATAAAATCTCATATAATTAGCTAAAACCTGTCTAGAAACGGAGGTAAATATGAGATTATCAAAAAACATAAAGATGAATGAAGATAAGCCGTTATCAGCTATAGCTAAATGGCGGATACAAAAAGGTCATTATCCTAGGAGACTTTATTTTTTGTGCACTAGTCCGTTTAATAAATGTGGATTTGAGATTTTACGAGGTAAGTATATTAATTCACGATATAAGGATTGTTGTTTACTGGCTATTTCTAAAGATAAGAAGTTTCTTATAGAACATATTCAGCATCTAGTTGATCGGTTATATAATACTAAAGAGATAACGTATGAAAGTTTGGTGTGTGATGTTGGCGATACTTTGGACTACGATTAAGGTACTTGTTTATTTTATAATTTTGATTTTAATGTTAGTATTGTTTTTACCTAATACTTATGATGTTTATTTAGAGAAGTGGGATGGAGTGGTAGTTAGGGCGAATATGCGTATTTTGGCTCTAGTGAAAGTTGATTATAAAGAGCATAGGCTTACTGTTAGTACGTTTGGCAAAGTGTTTTTTGAGCGGCCTAAAAGTGATAAGCCTGAAGATAAGCCAGAAGATAAGCCTGAAGCTAAGCCCGATAAAGATAAGGCTGATAAAGACAACGGGGATATTAAGGTTACTAAGCTAGCTACGATAGAAATTGAGCAGCAGCCAAAGGTTTCAGAGGAGCTGGCGGAGTATGAGCTTAAGTTATCGCAGCTTAAATTAGATTCAGATGATGATTTGGAGCTTGAGGATGTTGATAAGCAACTGGACGAAGTAAATGATGTGCTTGAAGATGTTGATGAGCAACTTGATGATAAAGTTAATGATAGGTTATCCCTTGATAAGCTATCAGCAAATAGTGTATCATCTAATTTATTAGTGGATGAGTGGCATATAGACTTTGGCTCTATGTTTAATTTGGATGCTGAGTTTACTCAAGTCTTTGATGATAGCTGGGTGGATAAGCTTAAGGATGAGTTTGATAACTTTGACCGTAAGCCACAGCCGTACATTGTTGATGAACAAGAGGGCAAGAAAGCGACTGACTATAAGCAAATGTTAAAGGTGGGCTATTATAGCGAGTATAGAAATGAAGCATTTGAGCAGATGTTCACTACACTGTTGCAGTTTTTAAGGATGATTATGCCTAAGAGGTTTAATTTTGACGTAGAAATTGGTGCTGGGGAGCCTGATGCTACAGGTAAGATTATGGCAAGCGTATCGCCTTTTTATGGGGTGTATGCTGATTATGGCACGATTACAGGTAATTTTAGTGAAAGCGGAGTTTGGGGTAATGTAAATATTGCAGGACGATTTTTTGTAATTCAACTTATTTGGATAGTAGCAGGGTTATTGCTAAATAAACCATTTAGAGAATATGTACAGCAAATATTAGACGTTGGAAAGGATGAAGACAAAGATGGCAGAGAATAATTTAGGTTCATTATTAAAAGATTTGGAAAATTTTATTACGACTAAAACGGTAATTGGAGAGCCAATTCATATTGAGGATACTATTCTCGTTCCGCTTGTGGACGTAAGCTTTGGTATTGGAGCTGGAGGTAAGAGTGCTGAGAAAGTTAAAGATAAAAATAAAGATGTGGAGCGCCATGTGCAAGGGCCAGTTACGACTAACGGTGGCGGAGTAGGGGCACATATTTCGCCAAGCGCTATTTTAATTGTGCAAAATGGTACTACACAGTTGATTAATATTAAAAGCCAAGATAGTCTTACAAAACTTATTGATATGGTTCCTGGGATTATGGCTAATTTACCAACTGTAATGAACCAGTTCCAAAAATCCAAACCTGCTGACTCGGCTGATTCTATGGATACAGTAAATTTAGAAAAGTAAATTTAATTATACCTAGTTTCGGCTAGGTATTTATTTTTTTGTTAAAAGTAAGTATAAGGCCTAGACTTAATGTAAAAATCACGGTATAATGCTATCATTTCAAATATTATATTTTATAAGGAGATAGTGATGAAGATTAATTTAACGAAACCAATATTTTCATTTGAAATTTTTCCGCCAAAAAAAGAAGGAGTATGGTTACAAGAAATTTATAATACAATAGATGCATTAGCTCCGCTAAATCCAGACTTTATAAGCGTTACATACGGCGCTTCTGGTAGTAGTCAGGATAATACAGTAGAAATTGCGTCGTTGCTACAAAAGAAATATAAAATTCCATCGGTGGCACATTTAACATGTGTTTGTGATGACAATGAGAATATAGAGCGAGTGTTAGATAGGTTTAAAGAAGAAGGAGTGGAAAATATTCTGGCTCTAAGAGGAGATTTGCCAGACGGAGCGACTTTAGGCAAGTTTAAGTATGCTAGTGAGCTTACTGAGTTTATTAAATCGTATGGCGACTTTTTTGTGGCCGGGGCATGTTATCCTGAGAAGCATTTGGAGGCATATACGCCAGAAGAGGATATTAAGAATTTAAAGATTAAAGCAGATAGTGGTGCGCAGCTATTTATTAGTCAGCTATTTTTTGATAATGCTAAGTTTTATAGCTGGATAGAAAAAGTAAGAGATGCAGGAATAACAACGCCTATTATGGCAGGGATATTGCCTATAACGTCGGCTAAACAGTTAGAGAGAATGGTAACGTTATGCGGTGCAACTATTCCAGAAGGGATACAAAGTATAATAAAAGCGTATAATCACAATGCATTTGCACTAAAAGAAGCTGGGATAGCTTATGCATCTATGCAAATTATAGACTTATTAGCTCATGGCGTAGATGGAATACATTTGTATACAATGAATAAGCCAGGAGTGGCGCAGCGTATAGTGGATAATATTAAAGGGCCACTATATAGCCTAAAGCAGTCATGACGAGTGAAATTTTGCGTTATATGCAGATGCCTTATCATGAAGCTAGCGATGAGTTTAAAGAGCAGGTAGCTAGTGTGTATAAGGAGATTGAGGATATTTGTAAACCTAAAGTTATTTGTGAAAAGTATGTTATTTCGTTAACTGATAATGGAGTGTATTTAACTGATATGGATTTTGAAGTAACGGGAAATGACTTACGCAAAATAATGGCTAGTTGCAAAAGTATGTATATTTTAATGGCGACTTTAGGTACACAAGCGGATACGTTTATTAGGCGTAGCCAAACGATGGCAATATCGGACGGATTGATTGCAAATGCATGTGCTAATGTTTTGATTGAAAGCGTTTGTGATATGGCTGAAGAAGGTATTGATGAAGAGTATTTGACTATGAGATATAGCCCTGGATATGGAGATGTTTCATTAGATGTGCAGGAACCATTAATCCGAATGTTATCAGCTACTAAGCGAATTGGGCTTAGCACTAGCAGAAGTGGAATGTTAATTCCTACTAAATCTGTTACAGCATTTATAGGTGTATCTAATCATAAGGAAAATAGAATGAGATCATGTAGTAGTTGTGGAATGAATGAAATTTGTAAATATAGAAAGCGTGGTGATAGATGTGGAACTTAAACAAAGGTTAATATTAGACGGTGCAATGGGCACTATGTTGCTAAATGCAGGGCTTAAGCTAGGCGAGCTACCTGAGTTATTAAATTTCACACACCCAGAAATAATAGTTGATGTGCATAAAAAGTACCTGATGGCAGGTGCTAATATAGTTTCAGCTAATACTTTTGGGGCTAATTCATATAAAATAAACGGTACACAATATTCGGTGGAGCAAGTGATTGTTGAAGGAGTTAAGTTGGCTAAACAGGCTATTGCACAAACGGGACGAGTGGGGTATGTAGCAGTGGATATAGGCTCTACGGGTAAAATGTTAGAGCCTATAGGAGACGTTGAGTTTGATGATATGTATGAAGTGTATAAGGAGCAGATGGTAGCAGCAGTAAAGGCTGAGGCTGATTGTATATTGCTAGAAACTTTTACGGATTTATATGAATTAAAATGTGCGGTACTTGCAGCTAAGGAAAATTGTAATATACCAGTAATTGCAACAATGAGCTTTGAGCAAAGTGGTAGAACGTTTTTTGGGACTAGTTTAGAGGCTATGGTAGTGACGTTAGAAGCGTTAGGAGTGGATGCAGTTGGTATAAACTGCTCATTAGGGCCAAAAGAGTTATTGCCATTAATAGAAAGAATTATGAATATAGCGACAATTCCTGTATGTATACAGCCTAACGCAGGACTGCCAGTTATGAAAGATGGAAAGATGTATTATAACATTGGCCCAGATGAATTTGGTGGATATATAAAACAGTATGCGCAGTTAGGGGTTAGTATATTAGGAGGATGTTGTGGAACGTCTCCAGAGTATATAAGCGAGATGGCAAAGCAGATTAGCGATGTGCCATATACAATGCCTACAAACAAACGTCTGTCAAAAATATGTTCAGCGTCTACAGTGGTGGATTTTGAAGATATTCGAGTTATAGGAGAAAGATTAAATCCTACTGGTAAGAAGAGATTAAAAGAGGCTATACAAAATGATGAGATTGACTACATTTTAAAGGAAGCAATTACTCAAAAAGAAGATGGAGCGGCTATACTTGATGTGAATATGGGCTTGCCTGATATAGATGAGGTTAGAGTGTTAGCTAAGATGGTGCAGCAGGTGCAAGGAGTTGTTGATATTCCGTTGCAAATTGATTCATCTAACCATGAAGCGATAGAAAGAGCGGTTAGGATTTATAATGGTAAGCCACTAATTAATTCAGTTAACGCTAAAAGAAGTAGTTTAGATAGTGTGTTGCCTATTGCAAAAAAATATGGAGCAGCAGTGCTAGGACTTACTTTAGATGAAAATGGGATTCCAGAGACTGCTAAGGAGAGGTATGAACTTGCGAAGGTAATAGTTGATGAGGCTGTAGCATTAGGGATACCTAAAGAGAATGTTTTAATTGACTGCTTAATGGTAACTGCATCAGCGCAGCAAGAGTTAATAAAAGAAACGTTAGAAGCTATAAGGCTTGTTAAGCAAAACCTTGGGGTTAAAACTGTGCTTGGAGTAAGCAATGTATCATTTGGATTACCAAATCGGCCGTTACTAAATCAGACAATGTTAAGTATGGCGCTATTAAACGGATTAGATGCGCCGATATTAAACCCGGGTAATAAGCAAATGATAGATACGATAGATGCGTACCGCGTATTAACGTATAAAGATGTAGGCTCCCAAAAATATATTGCAAAACATTCTAATACAGAAGTGGAAGCGAAAATTTTGGATACTAAAGAAATAAATTTAAACACTGCTATTATTAAAGGTTTAAATGATGATGCATCTATGCAAACTGTGCGCCTGTTAACGACTAAAGCTCCGATTGAAATTATTGAAGGAGAAATAGTACCAGCGTTAAACCACGTAGGAGAAGCGTATGAAAAGCAAACGTTATTTTTGCCACAGCTAATAAGGGCAGCAGAAGCAGCAAAAGCTAGTTTTGAGGTATTAAAAACAAAGATTGCAACTAATGAAACGATTAACACTAATAGAGTTATATTAGCAACTGTGTACGGAGACATACATGATATAGGAAAGAACATAGTAAAAGTAATAATGGAAAACTACGGTTTTAATATAGTAGATTTAGGAAAAGATGTAAGTACGCAAACTATATTAGAGGCTATAGGAAAACATAATATAAAATTAGTAGGCTTAAGCGCGCTTATGACAACAACTGTATCTAGTATGAAAGAGACTATAGAAGAAATTAGAAAAAACTATCCTGACTGTCAAGTTATAGTAGGAGGAGCTGTATTAACACCAGAGTTGGCGAACTTTGTGGATGCAGATTACTATGCTAAAGATGCTATGGAGTCAGTGAGAATAGCAGAAAAAATATTTGCAGCTAAATCTAATGAGCAAGATTTGTCGGTTGTAAATACACAAGGTTAATAATTGCCATTATAAAGAAATTGCATAACACAACACATTATATATATTAAGTTGGGAATAATAAGGCTAAATTCTAAATCAAAGGGAGTGTGAGATAATGAAGCAGCCTAAGGAAATGTCACTAATTGAAAAGATTGGTAAAAAAATTCCTGACCCAGCGATATTATTTATGATATTGTATGCAATAGTAATAACGCTATCTGTGTTTATGGGTGGAATGCAATTTGGACAGCAACTAGTGGATGGGGAAATAGTACCATTCCAAATCCAAAATATGTTATCTGGTGAAAACATTAGATGGATATATAGCAATGCACTACTAGCTAACTGGCTAGGATATGGCGGCGGAGTATTAGGGGTAATCTTAATAATTATGTTTGGTATAGGTATGGCAGAAGATTCAGGGTTACTAAGTACCTTGATTAAAAAAGCCGGAATGAATGTATCAGATAAATTCCTGCCAGTGCTACTAGTATTTCTAGGGATACTAAGTAACATAGCATCCGATGCAGGGTATATAGTGTTAGTACCATTAGCTGGACTACTATATGCAGGGATGAAGAAGAACCCATTGATAGGGATGGTAGCAGCATTTGCAGGGGTATCAGCTGGTTTTAGTGCCAACTTAATACCAGCGGCAACAGATGTAATTGTAGGGGAAAACGCACAAATATTTGCGGCTAACCAAAATGTACCGTTTGTATCTGCAACAGGAGCACCATTAGACCCAGCGTTAATGAATTACTACTTTGTATTTTTATCTACCTTTATATTGGCAGCAGTCGGAGGTATAGTTACAATCAAAGTTGTGCAACCAAAGTTAGAAAAAGAAAGTTATCTAATACCAAAAGACTTACATTTAGATGACTTTGCTATTAAACCAGAAGAAAACAAAGCGCTTGGTGCGGCAGGGCTAGGATTAATTGTAGCATTAATATACTTAGCAGTATTATATATGGGGCCACTAGCACCGTATTATAATGAAGCAGGAGTTAAAGTAAATCCGTTTACAAGTAACATTATATTAATGATTACATCACTATTTTTCGTACCAGGGCTATTTTATGGAGTGGCAATTAAAAAGTATACAAATAGTGGCCAAGTAATTCAAGCACTAGCAAGACAAGTAGGAAGTATGGGTTACGTATTAGTACTAACATTCTTCTCTTACAACTTCTTAGCCATGTTAACACGTTCTGGAATCGGAACATATATAACATTCTTAGGAGCGACTGGATTAGAAAACTTAGGTTTTGCAGACTACCCAACATTACTGATAATAGGATTTATATTAACAACAGCATTGATTAATTTATTTGTGGGAGGCTTATCATCAAAATGGTTACTACTAGGGCCAATTTTTATACCGATGTTATATCAAGTGCATCCGAGTATGACACCAGACTTAGTAGCAGCAGCATATAGGGTGGCGGACTCCTCTACAAATATTATTACACCAATGATGTCATATGCAGGAGTAGTATTATCATATATGAGAAAATATAAGCCAGAATTTACAATAGGAGATTTGATAAGGACAATGTTCCCATACTCAATAGCGTTTCTAATTATATGGACTACATTGTTAATTATCTTCTTCCAACTTGGAATACCACTAGGTCCAACTGCATAAAAATAAGACTGATGACAAATAATCAATAAGGAGTTGTTCAAGATGGTAGAAGTAAGTTATAATGAATATGCAACCGAGGCGCTAAAAGCGTTGGAAAAAGGGGCATTTTTAAGCGTGACAAATGGTGAGCAAGATAACGTTATGACAGTGTCATGGGGAACTATGGGATATATTTGGAGAAGGCCAGTGTTGATGGTGTTAGTAAGGTATTCAAGACATACGTTTGAAATGTTAGAGGAAAGTCAAGAATTCACCTTAAGCTTACCGCTAGAAGTGGATTTAAAGAAAGCGCTAGCAAAATGTGGAAGCTTGTCTGGAAGAGACGTGGATAAATTTGCTGAAACAGGAATTACTAAAGGCCGAGCAACGAAGGTTAATGCGCCAGTGGTGGAAGAATGTGAGCTACACTATGAATGTAAAGTAGTGACTAGAATGCCACTAACACAAGAGATGGTAATACCAGAAATAGCCGAAAATTTCTATAATAAAGATAACTATCATGTGTTATACTATGGAGAGATACTAGGGACATACATCAAAAAGTAAAGGAGAAAAACATTATGACTTTATATGACCAATGGGAAAACTACGGAGAAGAGGCAAAAGCGCGTTCGACTGAGGAATACAAAAAAGTGGTAGAGAAATATTTAACGAAAGAACGTAATGTATATGCAAAAATTTTATCAGCACCACAGGTGGTAATAGCAGGTAAAATAGGCGAGTTAGCTAAACAGCATGACATGACAGACGCTGAGTTTTTAGGGTTTGTGGATGGGATAAACGAGAGTTTAATCCAAGGACCTTATAACTTGCATGAGATGGATGCAAACTCTGAGGTTAAGTTGGAGTTTGATATTAAGAAATTATACTGGAATATGTTAGATGCAAAAGCGGACTGGTTGTACAAACTGGCTCAATGGGACACTCTGCTTAGTAAAGAAGAGAAAGCAGAGATTGAAAAAGAATATAATAAATCAAAAACAATAGTGAAAAACGTAAAAGTGGGCCGTAATGCGCCATGTATATGCGGAAGTGGAAAGAAATTTAAAAAGTGCTGTATAGACAAAGAAGCTGCTCATTAGAGCAGTTACTTTTTCTAGGCGAAATGACTAAAGATAAATAACAGAAAGGATAGGGCTATGGAACTTAAATGGAGTTATGTTTTACTAGGTGTATTATATGTTATAGTAGCTGTAACTAAAATGATTATATATAAATTAGAAGAAGATATAAAAAAGGAATATACAGTAGAAGCATTTCCTATATTTAGAAAAGACTTTTTATATTTAGTAGCATTAGGGTGTTTAGTAACAGCGATTATAATATCAATAGTAACCGTAGTATTTGGAACGCCGTATAACATTCATGGACCGATATTAACTTTGTTGCTAGTGGCGCTGGCTATTGCTAATAGTACCTCGCATATTATGGTGCTAGAGTCAGGGAGTGTTATTGTATGTGGAGAAGAGATAGAACGAGGTCGTATTGAGAAGATTAAAACGACTGAAGTATACTTTGGGTTTTCTAAGCATGTTATGTATGTTACGCCTAAGAAGAAGGATACAGACAAGCCAAAAAAAGACGCTGACCCGGATAGCACGCCACTATATGAATTTTATTCACATCAACCTATTGTTAGTGAAATGATGAAAAAATATAGTAGAAAAAAAGAACAGCTGTAAATAAGAGGATTGCTTCTATAGCAGGAGTAATCCTTTTTTAGAATACGATTTTGATTTATGGGCCTTATGAATAGAAAGGATGATTATATGACAGTTCTATATTTAACAGCAACGGGAAATAGTATGTATATAGCTAAATCATTAGGGGGAGAAGCATATTCCATCCCAAAAATGATAAAAGACGAGAAATATGAGTTTACCGATGATAAAATTGGATTTGTATTTCCGATATACTCAAATTCAGTGCCACCTTATATTAGCGAGTTTATTAAAAAATCAAAATTCAATAGTGATTATATCTTTGGAGTTATGACATATGGGGCGTATGATGGAGCAGCACCCAACCACCTGATGGATATTGGCAAACAAGCAGGTATAGAATTTGCATATATAAACACTATAAAAATGGTAGATAACTGGCTGCCTGGATTTAATATGAAAAAGCAAGTTGAAAATGAGCATAAAAAAGATATCGACACTCATTTGGCAGAAATTAAAGCAGATATTGATAGCGCTAAATCATTTATATTAAAAACAAATTGCGTAGATAGAAAGATTACAGCGCATTGGGTTAAAAAATCTGATAAGCAAACTGAAAAAGGGTCGTTACATGGCTATTCTACAGGGCGTGGGGTTAAAGATTATATAAATGTGCAAGATACTTGTACGCAGTGTGGAGTATGTACTAAAGTGTGCCCAGTAAATAACATTAGAGTAGATAAAGAGCATGGTAAGATTTCGCTTGGAGAACATTGCATTTCATGTTTTGCATGTACTCATAACTGCCCTACAAATTCCATTCGTATGAAAGGTGAGAAGAGTACAGATAGATTTAGAAATAGTCATGTTACATTAAAAGACATTATTGCAGCGAATAGTTAATTAGCTAGTCCACTATTTAAGTCAACTTAAGTAGTGGATTTTTTGTGCCCAATTTAATAGCTTCAGCTGCTGTTTTAGAAAATAATTATTTTAGCTAAATTATTAATATATATAAGCCGATATTATATTAATCATCAAAAATGGGAATACTTTCCCAAACTGGAGGAATTATGAAACAGTTTAGTAAATTAATATTAGCTTTTGGATTAATCAGTACAGCAGTATATGGAAATGAAAATGTGTGTGTATCTGGAAATGTATATGTATATGAACATGTAGACGAAAATGTAGACGAAAATTACGCTACTACAGTAATGTCTAAAGTTACTATGTTAGATACATTTCATATTAGCGAAACGAGCGATAGTAACGTATTAGCAACAATGCTAGAGATATGCGAATTAGCTATGCAAAATGAGACGACTGCACCAGAACAGACGCTTGTAGAGGCAAACAACTATTATTTTGTAGACGATAACAATAACATAGTCGCAAACTATAAAGTGTTTTATGAGCCATATGAAACGCCTGATGGAGTTTTGCGCATTAATTGGGTGTTAAGCGACACTAACAAATGGTATAGCTTTTCACAAGAACAGTCCCAACAGCTGTGGGATATTTGGTCACAAACCGAGACTACATCACGCAGTTATAATAGTACTTTTGCAGTTACAGGAAAATATTTAGACATATTCTTCCCCGATAGAAAAGAAGAGATTTTAGAGTATCAAGCAAATTATGTTCCAGATAGAACTATTGGTTACTTAGATGTTACTGAAGATAACGTATTAATGTTTGATTAAATGATTTACGCAAACTCGTGACTTTAGTCGTGAGTAAGTAAATCTAAAATTA
>MDSQ01000009.1_pt1 | contig 58607 bp, 46 predicted proteins | sample 1008251 | NCBI WGS metagenome assembly MDSQ01 (sample SAMN05526597, study PRJNA338239) | gut metagenome | isolation source: Hindgut content | host: Naso unicornis | place: Saudi Arabia: Red Sea | collected 2016-05
GGGTCGGGACGACCCGTAGAGCTCGGTAAACATATCTAGCTAGTAAAAGTAGATACTTCCCAAGAAGCCCACACTTCTATAAGTGGGGGTAGTTCACAAAAAGATAAATTTTGTTGTGTTCTAATGGGTGATACGAGAGTTAAGGGACATGTGCAACCCATAAGCTTTGAAGTGATGAAAATATTTGAAGCAGAAGGATTTTATCTTAAAGAAGTAATTATAAAAGAACAGCATAATTGTAAATCTACAGAGTATTGGAAAATAAATAGTATAAAGCATAATTTTTTATTACTAGCACATGAGTATTTGTTTGTCTTTAGAGTATAATTATGCATTAAAAATAGACCAACTATAATTGGTCTATCTTTAAATAAATACTTTTACTTATTATTCAGGCTTATAAGCGCTTATAAATGCACTAACTAATATATTGTGGTCATCTGTAGTCATTCTATAATATTTATCATTTATTTGTAAATATCCATTTTCTCCTATCATTATATGTGCTATTAAATAATGCTTTGAATCCATTAGGTATATATCAAAAAGATATTTTCCAAATCCTTGTTCGTTAACACTTGATTGTATTGTTCTGTAATACTTATAGTTAGCTAAAAATCCTATTAATAATTCAAACTCTGCACTCCCAGAATATAACACTGATTCTTCAGCAGTAACAATATAGTACTCTGTCCCTGAGTTTGTATCATATTCTAGTGCTACAACGGCAGCCCTATTGCTTTTTTCAGTATATTGACTGAAACTTAATGGATAAAAATACGCGGCTACTAAACTAAAAACAGTTATCACCAAAACTACTGCTATATATTTTTTAATATTCTTCATTTTTATTCTCCCCCATTCCTAAAATTTTACTTATATTTAATTTCTATACATAAATAGTAGACTAAAAAAAAAGACATATTATATCATTATGATAGAACATGTCTTTATATTAAATATTTTAGTAAAATTCTTTTTATTTCTGTAGTTTAATAAAACAGGCTTTTTATCATTGGTATTATTTACTATTATTATTTGGTTTCAACTTATATTTTTATAACTATTCCACTAGCTCTAGTAACTTACCTGCTTCTATTCCTGTCAAGATTGAGAAGTGTATTTTATCATTCCAATCTACACCTTCCCTGCTGCCTATTAATATATTACCCTCATTTTCCCATATTCGATATTCATGTAGCAAAAGTTCTTGACTTGGATTAACTAGATGTATAGCAAAGTCATATTGCAATTCGAGGTTATCTTCAGTAATTACAGATTTTGAAGTTTCTAATAATGTTATTAATTCTTCTACTTTGTTTGAGTTAGTATATCTGTTTAAGGTTTTATGGAGTATTAAATTATTTTCGTTTTCCTCTTCTGGAATATACACTTGTATAGTTATCGCAGGACCATCAAAATATCTTATTACTCTATAGATACCTAATATACTTATTACTAAAATCACAAAAATAATATATGACTTTTTCATCTAGCACACCTCCATACTGTTTAGTACTGAGTTTTCCAACTAATAGAATTGTCAGAGGCTATAGTACAAACAATATTTCCATCTAAGTCAGTTCTATATACTTTTACATTATATTTTTTTAATGTGTCAAGTGTTTCAGCATGTGGGTGACCATATTGATTATTTAAACCAGCAGATATAACAGCATAGTCAGGTTTTAGCTTTGCAATTAATGCGTCACTAGAAGATGTTCTTGAACCATGGTGAGCCACTTTTAATATATCTATATCATTGGCTAAAGGTAAGAATGATTCCTCAGCTTTTGTCTCCATATCCCCTGGGAACAATATTTTTGTATCACAGTATGTCATTTCTAATATAACGCTATTATCGTTTTCGTCAGAAAAATTGTCTCCTGTGTCTATTACTCTAAATGTTAAATCATCATCAATTTTTATTGTCATGTCTTCGTCTGGTTTATAAATTGCTTTTTCTGCTTCTCGTGCTGTTAAATATCTTTCATACGTTTGTGTAGTTTTGTTTGTTTCCCCAGAGTCAATAATATTTGCTACATTAAATGCATATAGTACGTCGTCCGCTCCTCCAATATGATCAGCATCCATATGTGTTGCCACTAAGTAGTCTAAATCACCATCTACAAATGGAGTTATATAATCTATTACTGTGTCTCCTGAACTATTGTCTCCAGCATCAATTTGCATTTCAAATGTGCCATAGTCAATAAATATTGCATCCCCTTGTCCTACATTTAGAAAATGTACACTTATTGGCGTTGCAGATGGAATTGGGACAGTTGGTGTAGTAGGAGTTTGTTGGTCTTTTGATGTACTGCTACAGGCTGTTAATACTAAGGTGCATGCTAATAAAGCTGTATAAAATTTTTTCATAATTTTAACCTCCATAAATGTAATATTAACAGTATTCCATCTATAGAGGCTATATTATACTAATAAGTTGTTTCCTATGGTAGTATCAAATTTTCTAATAATTGCTGGTAAGAAAATTTTTTGTGGTATTTTAAACGAAACTATTTGCTTAGGATGAGGTGCCGCTTCTATTAGTTCTTGGTCTTCATTCCACATTTCTTCTAATGTAAATTTTATACAGTCTCCTTTAGGTTGCAAAATTTCCAACTCTTCTCCTACACTAAATTTTCTGCGTTGCTCTACGATAACAATTTGTGTTTCATCATTATAATCAAGAACTACGCCAGAAAATTCATAGTTTCTTACATACGAGTTATGTGTATAAGTTTGGTCGTTAGCTGTTGTTTTATGGTGATAAAATCCTGTTGTAAATTCTCTATGACTTGCTTTTCCTACTTCTGCTAAAAAATATTCTTTTTTTATTTCATATTGCTCTTTTGAATGTATATACGTATCAATTGCTTCTCTATATGCTTTAACTACTGTTGCTACATATAATGGTGTTTTCATACGTCCCTCAATTTTAAAACTAGTTACTCCAGCCTCAATAAGTTCAGGGATATACTCTATCATACATAAATCCCGCGAATTATATATATATGTTCCCTTTTCTGTTTCAACAATTGGCATATATTCGTTTGGACGCTTTTCTTCCACTACATGATATTGCCAACGACATGGCTGTGCACAATGCCCTTGATTTGCTCCTCTATTAGTAAGATAGTTGCTCATTAAACATCTACCTGAGTATGCCATACACATTGCTCCATGAACAAAGGATTCTATTGGAATTTCGTTTGGTATATTATCATAAATTTCTTTAATTTCTGCAAAGGACAATTCTCTGGCTGTTACTATTCTTGAAGCTCCTTGCTCAATCCAAAAGTTAGCACTATGATAGTTTGTTATATTTGCTTGTGTTGATATATGGATTTCAAGCTCCGGCAATACTTTTTTAGCTACACTAAATACTCCTGCATCAGCAACAATTACCCCATCAGCGCCTATATCTTTAATAAAGTTAAAGTAATCTTCCATTTGTATAAAGTCTACGTTATGAGCAAATATATTAGCAGTTACATATGCTTTTACATTATGCTCATGCGCAAATTTAACGCCTTCCCTCATCTCGTCTTGAGTAAAGTTTTTTGCTTTAGCTCTTAATCCGTAACTACCTCCACCAAGATAAACCGCATCTGCTCCATATAGTACCGCTACTTGCAACGTTTCCAAACTGCCAGCCGGGGCTAGTAATTCTAACTGTCTATTCATGCCTTGCCTCCTCTACCTTATAGCTTAATGAAACTCCATCACCAATAGGTATAACAGAAGAGACTAACTGCTCACAATGGGTAATGGTCCATAAAAATTCTCTAAGCCTTCCATGAGTTGTCCGTTGTCTTCTTTCTATACTATATCTCGATTTTGCTACACTACCTTTATGAAGTACATTATCCGTAATTAGCAATCCTCCTACTTTTAGTAATCTAATACACTCCGGTAAAAAATTAATATATTGTCCTTTTGCACAGTCCATAAATATCATATCATAACTGGCTGTATTTAATGTAGTTAATATTTCAGCTGCATCTCCTTTTAGTATTGTAATTTTATCTTGTGCATTAGCTGCAATAATATTTTTTTGTGCTTTTTCATACATTACATCAAATCTTTCAATAGTAGTAACATGGCCATCTATTAACCCGCTCATAAAAATCGACGAATATCCTACTGCTGCTCCTATTTCAAGAATTTGCTTAGGCTTATTCATTGCAATTAATACACTAATCAAACTCTTAACTTCAGGAGTAATTATAGGCCAAGTTTGTTTTCCACTTGCAATACTTTGTTCTATATTATATAAAACCTCATTATCTGAAGGTATATGAAGTGCACGCAAATATTGCACTATATAATCATAAGTAATTTCGCTCATAATAAGTTCCTTCCTTTTATAATATAGTTAGAGTATAACCTAACTTAAGAATTTTGAAACAAAAAAAACCTTTTTCTAACCAAGCAAGTTAAAAAAAGGTTTTAGCATCTATTCGATAATTTTATAAAGTTCTTTTCCCTCAGCAGCTTTAACTTCTGTAATCATATTGCCATCATAGCGTTCGTTGAGAAGTTCTATATAATTTTTGTCATATCTATTATATGTATTATCAAAATAGTACGCATTAATTAAACCAAACCTATACATAGTGGCTTCATCCAAAATCTCACTAATGTGAGTTAATCCATTTATTTTATCTAGCGCAGTACTCAGTGCAATCATATCTTCTAGGGGGTGGTGCTTGTGTGGTAAGTCAATGGATGGTATATTTATAATATTGCATAGTTTATTTAACCCCATACTACGGGGTTCATAAATAGCGCCCTCTAAGCCTAGCCTAACCAACTCATGTTTGTACTTACTTTGCAAATCTTTAATATACAATTTCTTACCTGCTAAAGATTTAATAAGTTTATTATCATTATAAGTTCCCCAACCATATAAATTACCTTTCAATTTATACTTAGCAATAAATTCTTTTAGTTCTTCACCAATTAAATATTCATCCACCCCTTCAATTTTTAATTCTTTTTTGGTAAGATGAAGTAGGTTCTCATAACGTTTGCTAAGTTTTTTTGCATGTGTACTGCACCTTCGGTAGATAGCTTCTACAATGTCGTTATTGCTATTAATAATAATCATACCATAACTAATTAGGTATATACATTCTTGTCCATACTTCACAAATTCAAAATCTATTAACGCTGTATACTTCATAAAAAACCTCCTTTTATATAAGTATACTTAGTTTTAGGTCATAAAACAAGTGTTAACAAATAATTATGGATATTAAGTGCTTAAAAAGATTATTTACTAAGAAAAATTGATAAAAAACTAGAAATATTTAGTTAGTTAATCAGAACTACTTAACATGATTTTAACTTATTTTTAAAAGTATTTAACACAAACCTAATATAGTTTAAATAAATTTTATATATAATGTTAATAAGATTAACAACAGATACCTCATACGCTTGAATATAGTGAGGGAAAATAATATTATATAAAAAATCGGAGGGTTTAAAAATGAAATTAGCGAAAAAGACTGGTATAGTAGCATTAGCAGTAGCGACATTAATTGGTGGCTTAGCGTATGTAGCACCACAACAACAAGAATTAGTAGCGAAAGAGCTTTCAACTGCATTAGATGCAGAGGAAGTAACAGCTCCTAAATATATATTTATGTTTGTTGGAGATGGTTTAGCTTATACTCAAGTGAATGCAGCTCAAGTTTACCGTGGAACGGCTAAGTATAAAGACACAGTAGAAGTTGACCCATTAGCATTTGCACAGTTCCCTACAGTTGGTACAGTTTACACTCAAGATGCAACTTCATTCGCACCAGACTCTGCTTCAACTATCACTGCTCTAACAGGTGGAGTGCAAACTCACAGTGGCGTTGTAGGTATGGACATTGATAAGGTTACACCTACTTACACTATTGCAGAAAGACTTAGAGATGAGGGGTATAAAATTGGCGTTCTTAGTTCAGTTACACTAAATCACGCTACTCCTGCTGGTTACTACGCTCACCAAGCTTCTCGTAATAACTACTATGATATTGCACTTGAATTAGGAGCAAGTAATTTTGACTACTTCGCTGGTGGAGCTCTTTCAGGTTCGGAAACTGGAGATGGAACTCAACAAAATATTTATGAAGTGCTTGAAGAAGAGTATGGCTATACTATTTTAAGAGATAAAGAAGATATTCTTGCTCTTGATAACACTGCTGAAAAAGTTTACGCTATTAACCCAGAGTTACATGGAAGTGCTATGCTTTATAGCATTGATATGAACGAAGATTCAATTACTTTAGCTGACCTTGTACAAAAAGGTATTGATGTATTAGATAACGATGAGAATGGTTTCTTTATGTCAGTTGAATCAGGGAAAATTGACTGGGCAGGTCACGCGAACGACGCTATGGCAAACATTGGTGACACTATAGCATTTGATGATGCTGTTCAAGTAGCAATCGATTTCTACAATGAGCACCCAGATGAAACTCTAATCATTGTAACAGGCGACCATGAAACAGGTGGTATGACAATCGGCCAAACAACTACTGGTTATGATACTGCGTTCCAATTGCTATCTAACCAAAAAGTATCTTACGAAAAATTTGATAATATCATTACTGAGTTTAAAGAAGAAAATCCAAATGGAGAATTTACAGATATGTTACCAATTATTGAAGAGTATTTCGGTTTAGTAGCAGCAGATAACGCAACTTCTTCTACTGATGAGCTGTTAATATTATCTGACTACGAATACAAAAAATTAGAAGAAGCTTTCGCAGAAACTATGAAAGCTAAAGCAGACAGAAACGACGATATTGAAGCGCTTATTGCTTACGGCGGTTACGAGCCATTAAGTGTAACTCTTACACATGTGTTAAACAACAAAGCTGGTGTAGGTTGGACTTCTTACTACCATACAGGTCAACCAGTTCCACTATATGCAATCGGTGCAGGTCACGAAATCTTCTCTGGTTCATATAACAACACTGAAGTTTACCATAAACTAGTTGAGTTATGTGGTTTAGAATAATAAATGACTACTAGAATTGACTTTCGTAATAAAGATTTAATATTTTCTATCGTCTGCATAATAATAATAGGGGTTTTACTTGCTATTCCTACGGGGTTTGAACGGCAGTTATATATAAATGCTGAGTCAGTAAAAGCTAGGGTAGTAAGTGTGGATAATTCAAATGCCACAGCGATTGGCGTTACTAATCAGGGGGAACAAAGAGCACAAATTGAGATATTAAATAAAACTTTTAAAGGTGAAGTGGTTACCGCCATAAATCTTTTCAACGGTAACCTTTCGGATGATACTGTATTTGAAGTTGGGGATATTGCCTATGTTTTAGTGGAAAAAACAGCTGATGGGGATTTCTTATTTGCTAATTTAATTGACCACTATAGGCTGAATGTAGAAGTGATTTTAGCGTTATTATTTGTAGTAGTTTTAATCGTCTTTTCTGGAACTACAGGTGTTCGTACTGTTATATCATTCTCATTCACACTAGCTTGTATATTTAAAATATTTATCCCATGCTTATTAAAAGGTTATCATCCTATGATTTTGGCACTTAGTATAGGCGTATTAATTTCGGTCGTAACACTTATATTAGTTGCGGGATTTACCAAAAAAGCTTATTGCGCTATAGCTGGCTCTATTGGTACTTCACTAGTTACTTGCTTATTAGCAGTATTATTTGGTAACTGGTTTAAAATTCCCGGCTCGGTGCTAGAATGGTCAGAATCACTTATTTACTCTGGTTTTCACACCCTAAATCTAACCTTAATTTATCAAGCTGCTATTTATTTATCATGTTCAGGTGCAATTTTAGACCTAGGCATTGATATTTCAGCTGCAATTGATGAATTGGTAGATAAAAAACCTACTATTTCTCGCAAGGAAATATTATTTTCTGGTCTTACAATAGGTCGTTCAATAGTAGGCTCTCAAACAACTACGTTATTACTTGCCTATATGGGCAGTTTTATTGGAGTTATGATGGTTTACATGGCTCAAGGCACACCTGTATTAAATATATTAAATACTAAATTTATTGCCTCGGAAATTCTACAAACTTTTGTTGGATGTATTGGCCTTGTTATAGTTTCACCACTAACTTCTATTATTTGTAGTTATGCATATACTAGAACTGAAAGTTAATGGTTACGTACTTTGTTATTTTGTAACTTAGTATATGCATATTATATATATTGCTAGCGTTTTGTTAGCTGTGCAAACTATTGTTTGTAATGTTACTGCCAACCATATTTTCTATGGTTGGCTTTTTGTTTGAATAAGGGGGATTTTTATGAGTAAGAGAGCTAGGATGATAATTAATATTGCTATGACTATTATATTAATTTTGCTTATGGATATTAGATTGACTGGAATGCTTATGCATGAAGTGTTAGGTACGATTTTAATTGTATTGTTTGGTATTCATTTTGTAATTAATATAAAGTGGATGAAAAGTATAGGAAGTAATTTTAAAAAGGTTAAAGGAAAAAATAAATTAGGATTTATATTAAATGTAGCTTTACTAATTGGTGTTATTTTAATGGCTTGTAGTAGCTTGCTTATGATGTTAGATAGCGCTAATTATTTTTTATGGCGTAATATGCATGTAATCACTGCAAGTTTGATGATGCTTCTTATAGTGGCTCATATAGTTTTACATTGGAATTTAATTAACAATATGTTACGCAATAACCAGAGAGCTTCTTGGATTATAAAAGGTATTTTGGCTATAATGGCTTTACTTGGTTTAAAAGGATTATTCCAACATCCTATTGTCATTGTAGAAGAAACTGAATCTACATTTGTTATTGAAGAAAAAGAAGCAACGCAGATTTCAGTACCACTAGTAGAGGAATTAACTGAATTAGAGTCTATTTCAATTAGTGAACAATTAGCGCCTGAGTTAACTGCTGATGAATTAACTGAATTAGAGCCTATTTCAATTAGTGAGCAATTAGCGCACGAGTTAACTACTGATGAATTAACTGAATTAGAGCCTATTTCAATTAGTGAGCAATTAGCGCCTGAATTAACTGCTGATGAATTAGAAGAAACTGAAATAGAAATTTTAACTGGGGATATTCCTACTTTAAATGAATACTTAGCTAGCCGCACTTGTGGAGGCTGCATGTTTAAATGTAACTTAAATTCTTATAGATGCTCGCGTGGTGAAAAATATGCTCAAGAAGCTATAGAAGAATATAATGCTATATACCGTGCATCTATGACAGCAAAATCTAATTATTCGGCATGTTAACTATAACAGCGAAGTTTATATTAAATAAGCTTCGCTATTTTTGTATACTTAACTTAAATTTAATCCAAGTATAATTAAAACTTAATACTAATAGGATAAACTTACCATGTAATTAAATATAAATCTTAGGAGGATTGAACGGTGAAAAATCGTACAATAAAATTAATGACTCGTCTACTCGGGTTAGCTTTAATGTCATTCCCAGTAATGGCAGCTGAACAAGTAGAACTTACTATAATCGGAACGGCTGATATTCATGGCAACTTAACTAGCTGGAGCTATGAAGATGGAGTAGACTATGAAAATGCTGGCTTTGCACGTATTGCTACATTTGTAAATGAAACGAGAGAGAAAAATCCAAATACTCTTTTAGTAGATAATGGCGATACTATCCAAGGCACATTATTGGTGGATGAACTATTTAACGGTGAAATGGATAAAACTCATCCTGTTATTGAAATTATGAACTATATGCAATATGATGCAATGGCTTTAGGAAATCATGAATTTAACTATGGTATAGATTACCTTAACAAACTACAAGATGATGCACAGTTTCCATTTTTATCAGCTAATGTATTTCATAAAGAAACTGGCGAAAGCCTTGTAGAACCATATATAGTAAAAGAATTTGATGATGTAAAAGTAGGTGTTATAGGACTTGTAATCCCTTCAATTCCTAACTGGGATGGCACTAAACAAGGTATTTTAGATTATGATTATACACATGTAGGCGAAGCTGCTAGAACATATGTTGATATTTTGCTAGAAGACGAAGACGTTGACGTTATTATTGTTGCGGCTCATACAGGAGTTAATGGCAATGGTTCAGATGAAACTAGCGCTACTGTAATTGCACAAATGTGTCCTGAAATTGATATTCTACTTTTAGGCCATGACCATGTTAGGGTTGAAGAAGAAATTAATGGCGTGCTTGTAGTAGCTCCAAGTGGCCATAGGCAAGTTGCTGAATTTAATTTAACTTTAACTGAAACTGCTGATGGATGGGAAGTTACTAATAGAAATGCTACAATCCATGAAGTAAGCGAATTTGAATCTGATACTACAGCAGAAGCTATTGTTGATTATGCGCATCAAGAAGCATTAGAATTTTTAAGTGACTCGATTGGTACAGCAAGTGCTGATTTCCAGCCTGAAAATGAAATTGCTCATGTTGCCCAAGGTTATTTGGAAGATACAGCTGTAGTTGATTTTATTAATGCGGTTCAGATTGAGTTCACTGGCGCAGATGTATCTGGAGCAGCGCTATTTACTAGTACTTCTAACCTATATGAAGGTTCGTTAAATTACTCTGATGTATTTAAGATATATAAATATGCTAATACATTAGTAAGCGTGGAAGTTACAGGTAAAGAATTAAAAGATTACATGGAATGGAGTGCTGGATTTTATAACACTTATCAAGATGGTGACTTGACGATTAGTTTTGATAGTACTATTCCTACATTTAACTACGATATGTTCCAAGGCGTTGATTATAAAATCGATATTTCTAAACCGGCTGGAAGTCGTATCACTGATGTGATATATAAAGGGGAACCTTTAGAGGATGATACAACACTTTTGCTTGCTGTTAATGATTATCGCTATAATGGAATTGGACCAAATGGATTAAATATTATTTCAGCAGAACCAACTTTCCAATCTGATAAAGCTTTAAGGACTTATATTAAAGAATATATTGAAGACAAAGGTATTGTAAATCCTGATGTAGATTATAACTGGGAAGTGATAGGAACTGATTGGGATGAGGAGTTACGCGCGATTGCCATTGAAGAGATTAATAATGGTACGCTTAGCACAGGTATTAGTTCTTCGGGATATAATAACAATTCTCAGGCAGTTAGTGTAAATGATTTAATTAAAGCTGGCTTACATCCTGTATTTAATAAGTATGAAATTGATGCTACTAAGAGCATTACAGACCAAGTTGAGCAGATTGACGATATAGTATTTTACTATGTGGGCGACACTTTATACGCTCTTCCACTTGGCGATGATATAGAAGGTAAAAATTTAACTGAACTATTAGCAACTATTAAATAATCTAAGGCACTAATCTTACTAAGATTGGTGCCTTTTTAACATGTTTTTAACTTAATACAAATTTATATTTAACTTACTGGAGATATAATCCATGTTAGTGGAGGTGGTTTTTATCACACAAATATTATTAGTAAAAGGAACTTTATTTGAAAGTAGTAATAAAACTCATATCAGTTATTCTTTTTATATAGAAAATATATCTCATTTATATTTTAAGTTAGATTTCAATCCAAAAACTTTAGAAGATAAGCAAAAAGCGAAAACCATGATTTATGATTGTTTGCTGAAATACTCTAACTTAGCTGAAGAAGAGACTTGGGAAAAATATTTCCCTCTAAAAAATTTATTAACGTTATCAGTGGATGATCCTAAAAACTTTAGAGGGGCTGCACATCGTCAACCAACTGACGAAGCTTTATTAATTGCTTATGAAAATTCTTCAGCTGGTTTTTTGGATGGGGAAATGATTAACGGTTATTGGAAGATAACTATTAGTGTACATTCTATTGTAACTGATAGTTGTGACTATGAATTACAAATATGGACGGAGGGATAAATGTGAAATGGGTAACTGCTGAACTTCATACGCATACATGTGCTAGCGATGGAAATTTTACATTTGAAGAACTTGTACAATCAGCTAAAGCTGAAGACTTGGATGTAATTGCAATCACTGACCATAATACGATACATCCAGCTACGCACATAAGGAAACTTGAAAAAAAATACAATATAGATATTATAGCTGGAATGGAGTGGACTACTTTTTATGGTCATTTAGTTATTTTAAATTTACATTCCTATATAGATTGGCGGACTATAGGGCCTTCTCAATTCGATGTAACTGATATAAAAAAATCAGATGCAATTTTAGGCATTGCCCATCCATTTAGAGTCGGTAGTCCTATTGCTACAGGTTGTCATTGGGAGTATGAAGTTAGTGATTGGAATGATATTGACTATTTTGAAGTTTGGTCAAATGTAAATCCTAATATAAATGCCGCAAATAAAAAAGCATTTAAGTTTTGGCTTGATAAATTAAATACAACAAAACTCACTGCTGTTTATGGTAGAGATTGGCATAGACCAATCCCAGCTGATAAAATTGTTGCAAAAAATTACATTGGGGTTATTGGAGATAATATGAAAAGTGGTGTAATTGATGCTATTAAAGCAGGGCGCGTAGTTGTTAGTCTTGCGCCACTTATAGAGTTTACCTTATTTGATAATGACCATGTAGTTAATATAGGGGAAGATTATTTTACATCTAATTGTATAGTAAACTTTAAATGTGTAATTACACAGTTAAATAATATACCATCTTCTTTAGTTATAAAATCTAATTTAGGACCTATACATTTTGCCAATATATCACAAGATTCAATTATAGTAAGTAATATATCAATCACAAGTGTGAAATGGATTATTGCAGTTATAGAGCAAAATACTGAAATGGTTGCTTTTACAAATCCGATATTTATTAGACAAAAGGAGTAGAACTATGCGCAATACTACAAAGAAATTACGCGATCATGATAACACATGGTATTTATTTTTGTTACCTACAATTTTGGGATTACTTTTATTTACAGCTTATCCGATTTTAGAATCGTTTAGATTAAGCTTTTTTAAATCGAATGGTACTATTGAGGAGTTTATAGGACTACAAAATTATACTTATATTTTTAACAACGATTTATTTTGGAAAACAGTTTGGAACACATTCTACATAACGTTTTTCCAACTCTTAATAGGGATACCGATTGCTTATATAATTGCATGTATAATTAATGAGCTTAAAATATGTAAAAATTTCATAAAATCCTTATTTTTTATACCATATATAACTCCAGTTGTTGCATCTGCTACAGTATTTTTATTTGTGTTACATCCAAGTGGATTATTAAACAGCTTTATAGGACTATTTGGGGTAGAGCCTATTAATTGGTTGTTATATCCAACGACGGCACAGTGGGGAACTATTATTTTTTCTAACTGGCAAGCTTTAGGATTTTATATAATAATAATATTAGCTAACCTACAATCAATTCCTACTGAATTAGATAAGGCAGCCCAAGTTGATGGGGCAACAAAAATACAAATTTGGTGGCATATTACAACACCTCTTATGAAAGGAACATTTAGATTTTTGATAATTATGGGGTGGATTAGTGGATTACAAAGATTTTCTGATGTATATGTACTTGGAGGAGCGCAAGGAAGTCCTGCTAGGTCACTATTTACAATAGTAGGATTTATTTATGAACGCGGATTTGGCAGTTTTGAATTTGGCGTAGCATCAGCTGCTGCATACGTATTATTTGCTATCATAGCAATTTTCACTATCGTTAATATGACACTAACTAATTTAAAAAAGGAGCAATAAGCTATGAAAGTAAAGATGACAAAAAGAGAAGTACCGTTTAATATAATAAGTTGTATTATTCTGCTTATTATTGGATTAGTAATGATATCTCCATTTATAATAATGGTTATCTTTTCGTTAGAGCGGTATGCAAATTTACAACCTCCCTTCCCTATTACATTTTCCATACAAGAGCCATCATTTTTCAATTTTAAAATTATTTTAGAGAATGGTGATATATTAACAGCATATATAAACTCATTTATAGTTGCAATAGGAAGTGTAGCTATAAATTTATTTTCAGTTATGTTAGCTGGATTTGCTTTTTCTAAAGGAAAATTTGCGGGGAAAAAAATTATGTTAGCAATAATTTTAGCAACTATGATGATACCTTTTGAAACACGTATGATTCCTATGTATTTAATGTTTACTAAATTTGGTCTTAAAAATAATTTTTTAGCATTAATTTTACCAAGCATAGTTGATGGGTTTGGAATTTTATTAGTAAAAGGTTTTTTTGATACAATCCCCGATAGCTTAATGGAAGCAGCGCAAATAGATGGATGTAATAAATGGCAGATATTTATTAAAATATTTGTACCATTTACAGGCCCTATTGCTGCTACTTTAATTATATTAAAGTTTATGGCTAGCTGGAATTCATTGTTATGGCCATTAGTTATATTAACGGATAAATCTAAGCAAACAGTTCCAATATTTATTTCATCATTTGCTACCGAAAACGGTTCAAGACTAGCCGGTTCTACAATGGCTGCAGCATTTTTAGGAATTATCCCTGTTGTTCTAGTTTTTTTATTGTTACAAAAACATATTATCGAAAGTATTGCCACAACTGGTTTGAAAGAATAGGAGACAATTATGAAAAAGTTTACAAAATTAATAGGATTATTTTCAGTTATGTTATTAGCAGCTGGTTGCTCTAATGGAGGGGAAGTATCAGCTGAAGCTAATAATGCATCGACAGTGCTGCGTGTTCAATGGATTGGAGATTTTCAGCAACAAGATTCAACTGACCCTATAACAGGTACAAGAAGAATTGGTTTGCATGTTATTGAAGAGGAGTTTGAACGCTTATATCCTGAAGTAGATGTGCAGTTTATAACAATGGGATGGGACGATTATGTAAAGAAAACTCAAACTATGATTATTTCAAATGAAGCAGATGTTTATCAAGTCCCAGGGATTTCAGGTTTGGTTGACCAGAATATGTTACTATCGCTAGAACCATATATTGAAAGAGATAATTATGACTTATCGGTATATTTAGATGGCCAAGTTGAAGGTTGGATGGTAGCAGGGCCTGATGATGACGAACTTAAAATATATTCATTGCCGCTACTAGGTGATACTAGATTTATTACTTATGATAAGTTAATTTTTGACCAATGGGGCGTAGAATATTTATCTGAAAATCCAACTATCGATGAAATAAAAGATAAAGCTTCACAAATGACTGGGATAAATCCTGTTACAGGCGAATATAATTATGGATTAACTTACGCTGGAGTGGATGCTGCTGATTCTATTATGAATATTAACGAATCACTTGGAGGTATTTGGGGAACTGGAGTTAGACTTAGTGAATTGGAAACAGAGTTTAATTCGGCTACTATGATTGAAGCGGCAAATATTTTCTTAGACCTTGCTCAATATGCACCTGAAACTGCTTTAGTTGACCAAGGTAGCGAGCTTTATGGTACTGCAAATAATAATATTGCTATAAATTTTAGAGATGCTAGTAAGACGATTTTTTCATCTATAGAATTAGGATTAGGTGATAGATATGGTGTTAGCAAACTATTTATAAACGAAGATTTTAGCATGGGTGGTATGTTTGCAGGTAGCCCACTTGCCATTTCAACTACTAGTGAAAATCCTGATTTAGCTTGGGAATATATTAAATTTACTTCTAGCGATTTTGTGCAACAATTTTTATGGGAAAATTATAATAATCAAACGTTACCAGTTACAACAGCGGGTTTAACATTTGAAGGTATTGCCGATAATGCTGAGGTTTATAAAATGGTAGAATCAATGGAACAACTCTGGACACCTAGGTATATTTATAGAGCTTCGCAGCCAAGATATATTTTAACTGATGCTGTAGAGAATATTATTTTAGGAACAATGAGTATTGAGGACGCATTAAATAAAGCGCAGAAAGAAACTGAAGACTGGGTGGCACAACAATGATGAAAGTTACAGCCCATGCTGGCTGCCAGGATAAGCCTTTAGATGGTTTAGATTATATTTTTGAAGCTATTAAGTTTAATGTAGATATTATTGAGCTAGATGTTAGATTTTATAATGGGGTCCCAGTGCTAAGTCATGACCCTATTTATGAAGGAAAAAACTTAGTTACAGTTGAACAAGCGCTTAATATCATTGAACCACATTGTAGTATTTGTATTAATTATGATATGAAAGAGGCTCTGCCTATAGATAGTTTAATCGATGTTATATGTAAAACTAACATGCAAAATAGAGGAATTACGACTGGATGTAAGTTACTCGTAAACGATATTATCAAATTACGTAATATAGGCATTGATTATTTTAGTATCGACGTAGATGTTACAAAGTTAAATGATATACATTATTGTGAGCAACTAGCAAATACTGTAGTTGAAAGTAGTTATGGTGGTATTAATATAGATTATAGATACGTAAATGCTCAAATTATTGATGTTATGAAACGTAACAATAAATTAGTTTTTGTATGGACAGTTGATGACTATAATGATATTGTTAGACTAAAACAGTTAGGCGTAAATTCGATAACTACTAATAAATTAGAATATTTAAAATAAAAAAATTGCCTCCTTACTATACACGGAGGCAATTTTTTTATTTTTCTTCTTCCACACACTCTTGAGTTTCTTTATCTTTATCTTTGTCTTTACCACCAAAGAATTTTTTTAGAGTAGAAGGAATTACATTTTTAAGTCCAGCTTTTTCAACATCATTCATTGCCACTAGTGGCGCTGAACCAACTATTTCATCTTCAACTAAGCAAGAAAGCTCCCCAACTTTTTGACCTTTAGTAATAGGTGCTTTTAATTCTTCAACCATTTCTATTGAATATTCATAATTATCATCTTTAGCTGTTTTAGATATAACAAATCTCATAGATTCTTCAATAGTTGCATCTACAGTATCTTCAACACCTTTAACAACTGGAACTTGCGCTAACACTTCCCCAGCTTGAGGTCCTGCTTTTACAGCGTAATTAGCAAAACCATGGTCTAACAGCAGTCCAGCCTCTCTAAATCTAGCTTTACTATCAGCACCGCCTAATACTACAGCAATCAATTCCATATCATCACGCTTAGCGGTCGCACTTACACAATGTTTAGCTTCAGGAGTATATCCTGTTTTAAGACCTGTGATACCAGGGTACCATTTTAACATTTTATTAGTATTTGTAAGTCCGAATTCACTCTCACCACGTTTAGTACGATGAACAATAGTATCCATCCATATAGTTACTGTTTTTGTAATATCCGGATATTTGGTAATTAATTCTCTTGACATTAGAGCTACGTCATATGCGCTTGAAACATGCCCTTCAACATGTAAGCCACAGGCATTTTTAAAAGTGGTATTTTCCATTCCTAGTTCCTGAGCTTTTTCATTCATCATATCCACAAATTGTTGCTCACTACCGCCAATATGTTCGGACATTGCTACTGCTGCGTCATTAGCAGACGCAATAGCTATACATTTTACTAACTCTCTTACAGTTTGTTGTTCTCCAACTTCCATAAACACTTGTGAACCACCCATACTTGCCGCATGTTCACTTACAGTTACTTGTTCATCCCAAGTGATTTTACCTTCTGCAACTGCATCATGAATTAACAAAAGTGTCATAACTTTAGTTATACTTGCAGGCGGAATTGAATCATTCATATTATGGTCTTTTAATACTTGTCCACTACTGGCTTCCATTAAAACATGGCTTCTTGACTCAGCGGCGGCTCCTTCTTCAATTTCTTCCCCAAGCACTAATGTCGGCATACACAGTATACCTAAAATAAATACTAATCCTATTACTCTTCTCATTCTAAGCCTCCTACATTATTAGATTTACTTGTATTATTTGTAATAATTAAGAAATTATACCTTTTAACGGTTAAGTCGTATAGAGTTTGAGTAACATCATATAATAAACTTGCATATATAATAAGGTTATGGTAGCATAGAAAGAAGGAGGTGATCGGACATGACATCAATAAATATTTCTTTAAATTCAGTAGATAAGGTAAAAACATTCGTTAATGCAATTAGTAAGTATGATGGGGATTTTGATTTATCCTCTGGACGCTATGTAGTGGATGCGAAATCAATCATGGGAATTTTTAGTCTAAATCTTAGTGCACCGTTAAAACTTGATATTTTTAACGAAAATGATATTACAAGCATACTGGCTGAGCTAGAAGAGTTTCAGGCATAGATAATACTTATTAATTCACAAAAGAAAAGTAGAGGATACCTCTACTTTTTTAGTTTGTTATAGATTTTAATACTATATCCAAATTTTTAATTTTATCTTCTCTAATAACTTTAATTTTAAGTTTATCTCCAACGTCACAGCTGTATAAAGCGTTTTGTAATTCGCTAACGTTTGTAACATCTATCCCGTCAAAACTAACAATAACATCCCCAATTTTTAAATCTGAAGTTTGTGCGCTTCCGTTAGGTAATATATTTTCTATAATAACTCCAACTGGCGTTCCTTGAATCGAATTTATACTACTGCCCATAATACCCAATCCTGCGCGAGTAACACACCCTTTTTCAATTAACTCATAAGCAATTGGTAAAACATTATTAATAGGTAGCGCAAACCCAATCCCTTCAACATCTTTATTACTTAATTTAGCAGTATTAATACCAATAATTTCGCCATGTTCATCTACTAGCGCTCCACCACTATTTCCTGGATTTATTGCAGCGTCTGTTTGTAATACATCTAAAGGCATATTTGTAAAATTCATATGTCTATCAACAGCACTTATTACACCAAGTGTTACTGAGTTATAGTATTCTTCACCTAATGGGCTACCTATTGCTATAGCAATGTCACCTACTCTTAAGTTTTTCATATCGGAAAATGTAGCAATCGGTAGTTGTAATTGAGACTCCACTGGAATTTCATTTAAAGCAATGGCTACAACTGCTATATCTGTAAGCTCATCTGTAGCTATTATACTTCCTCTATAGCGTTGGTTAGTAGAGCTACTAATAGTTAAATTTGTAGCATTGTTAACTACATGACTATTTGTTATTATATAAATATTGTCCTCATCAGTATGAAATATTACTCCAGAGCCTAGATTGGATATTGGCTTTAAAAATTTGCTGTTTGGTATACTACTAGTAATAGATACAACACTTTTTCCCACTTCTTGAGCAATATCTACTATATGTTCATTTGTAGCAATTGGAAGTATTTTATTTGTAGATACATTAGTATGGCCTAAAAATGCCTGAGTATCTTCCCCATATAGCTTGTCAATATATAAATTAGCATTATCTTTACCATTAAAAATTGCTGGAATTCCACAAAACAATAATATAGCAGCTCCTATAAATATCTTCTTAAACATATTTACCTCCAAAGTTTAGTCTTTAGTATTTTTAGTTTCTCTTTTTTGATTTTTTAACTCGTTCTATAGAGAAGTAAAAACTGGTCATGTCTCCTTTATGAGATGTAACACCAATCTTTTCTTGATGCTGTTTGATTATTTCTTTTACTATTACTAGTCCAATTCCCATTCCTTGTTTATCTTTACCCCTAGATAAATCCGTTTTATAAAACCTATCCCATATGTTGCTTAATTCTGCAGTAGGAATATTTTCGCCTGAGTTTTTAATATATACCCACAGTTTATCTCCAACGCTAATAGTTTCAACTTCTATTACTCCATTTCTATCCACAAATTTAAATGCGTTATCTAATAAGTTTTGTATCACTCTCATTAGTTGGTCTAAGTCTGCCATAACTTCTTGGGTAACGCCTTCTAGTTTCAAATTTACTCGAATGTTTTTTTCATAAATTAATACGTCAAAGTGAGACAGCACTTGTTTAATAACAGCATTAATATCAAATATAATTCGGTGTAGCGGTAAATTTCCTGCCTCTAATCTATTTAGTTCTAATATATCGTTTGTCATTTTAATAAGCCTTCTAGTTTCATCTAAAACTATATTTAAATATTTTCCTTGTTTATCTGCTGGTATAGTTTCGTCTAATATAGCAGTTACAAATCCTTGTATAGAGGTTAGTGGAGACCGCATGTCATGGGATACGTTAGCTAAAAATGATTTGCGGTTTTCTTCTATTTTGTCCAGCTCTGAAGCCATATGATTAAATGAGGATGCTAGCTGACCTATTTCATCTTTACTTTTTATAGGAATGCGCTTATCAAATTCCCCATTTGCAATTTTTTTTGCTAAATTATTCATAGCGACTAATGGAGTAGTGAGTTGGCGTGATAGAAAAAATATCGCTAAAAATATACCTATACCTATTAGTAGTATTACTTGAACAGTTAAATGGTCAATATCTTGCGTTATTTCTAAAATGTGAGGCAGAGGAGTATGCACAAATAATGCATACTCGATATTGTTAAAAACCCAAATAGGATATCCAATTGTTAGTACAGAGGTTGAGAAATATTCTTCAAATCCACTGTCTATTTTTACTACGTTGCCAGCAAACACTTGGTCTATTGCTTCGTCATAAAGCACCTGGTCTTCTGTCAATTTAGTTTGGACATTTTCCGAAATAATAGATACTCTATTTTGAGCATCTATTATTAATGTGGTAGAATTTAAATATGTGTCTAGCGTTTCCACTTTAAAAGCTATTTGATTTAATGTGTCTAGCGGAGTTTGGTGCAGTAACGCCAGTTCCGCATACTCTTCAGCAATTACTTTAGCATGATGTATCATCATGTCTTGCGTATAGCCAATAAAATATTGTTGGAACTGATCTGAAAAAACAACAAAAAATATTTCTAACACTATGATAAACATAGTCAGATACATAACAAAGAGCTTAGTAAACAGAGTAGGAAACAGTGTAAATTGTTTTATTCTGTTCGTATGACTTTGTTTAGAATTATTTTTCAAACTTATAACCTACCCCCCAGACAGTTTTTATACCCCAGGAATGTTCACCTTCAAATTTATCTCTTAACCGTTTGATGTGTACATCAACTGTACGCGTATCTCCTATAAAGTCATACCCCCACAGTTTATCTAAAAGTTGTTCTCTAGTAAAAACTTGTCTAGGGTTACTTACTAAAAAGTATAGGATTTCCAGCTCTTTCGGTGGTAGTTCCAAAACTTCACCTTTGTAAGTTACTGAATAATTGTCTTTATCTATAATCAAATCATCCAATACTATACAATTTCTTGATGTTGGGCTAATTTCAATTTCAGTACGTCTTAGCACTGCCTTCACTCGTGCAATTAGCTCTCTTGGGTCAAATGGCTTCACTAAATAATCGTCTGCTCCAAGCTCTAAACCTAAGACTTTATCAAATACATCACCTTTTGCAGTTAACATTATAATAGGGACTCGACTAGTTTTTCTAATTTCCTTACAAACATCGTAGCCATCCATTTCTGGCAACATAACATCTAGTAATATAATATCAGGCTCATAAGTTCTAAATAATTCTAGCCCTTGCTTTCCTGTATACGCCTCTGATGTGTTATATCCTTCTTTTTGTAAATATAACACAATAAGCTCTGCTATGTTATTATCATCATCTATAATTAATATTTTTTTCATAGTCACCTCCATATTTACTAAACGGCCCAGTTAACAGTTCCTACTAAACCCAATTTATTTAATTTCTACAATAGTTACTCCATTTTCGCCTTCACCATATTTACCTAGTCTATAAGAAACTACATGAGGATGCTTCCTTAACATATTTGTCACAGCCTCGCGTAGTACACCTGTTCCTTTACCATGTATAATAGTAACTTGTTTTAACCCTGATAAATATGCATCATCTAAATACTTATCAACAGCTGTCATAGCTTCATCCACCATCATTCCACGCAAGTCTACTTCCGGCCTAATGGAAATAGCTTTGCTCATTCTGTTAGATTGTTTAGCTCCTATGATAGGCTTTGTTACTTTCTCTTTCGGTGGCTTAGAACGCTCTATGTCTGATACATGTACTGTTAAAGGTAAAATACCCATTTGTACTATAACTTCACCATTATTATTAGGCTCCGTTGTCACTGTACCATACTGATTATAAGTTAGCACTAGCACTTGCTCACCAACTTTAACATCTTGTAGAGCTTTTTTCTTTTTATTAGGAGAAATTCCCATTTGTTTATGCATTAACTCTTTTTGCCCAGATATTATATCTTTAGTTTTTTTCTTAACGTCTTGTAGAGCATTCTCATCAATAGTTACTTGCGCTTGGCGTGCTGCTTGTCTAACTTCTTTTAAAATTTGCTCTGTTTCCATTTCCACATTTCTTAGTATTTCTTGTGCTTTATCTTCAGCACGCTTTAAAATCTTTTGGCGCGATTTTTCTAATTTTTGGCGTTGTTGTTTAATTTCTTCTTTTAAAGTTTCTGTTTCTTGTCTAAATTTAAGCGCATTTTCTTTTTCGATTTGTGCAGTTTTTTTGCTATATTCTAGCTCTACTAAAATATCTTCCATTTTGATATTTTCTTTTTCTAAAAATACTTTTGCATCTTCAATTAAATGGGTAGGAAAACCTAGCTTTTGTGAAATTGCAAATGCATTACTTTTACCCGGAATTCCTATAAGAAGTTTATAGGTTGGTCTAAGTGATTTTATATCAAATTCACAAGCTGCATTTTCTACTCCATTAGTGGAAAGGGCATATAGCTTTAATTCACTATAGTGAGTTGTTGCAATCGTACAAATTTTTTGCTTACGTAAATGTTCTAAAATCGACATAGCCAGTGCAGCACCTTCTATAGGGTCTGTCCCAGAACCTAATTCATCTAGTAAAACTAGCGAATTAGTTGTCATCTTTTCTAATATTTGTACAATGTTTTTCATATGAGCTGAAAATGTACTTAAGCTTTGTTCAATGCTCTGCTCATCGCCAAGCCCTGCAAACACATCATCAAATATAGCTAGCTCACTACCCTCTTTAGCCGGAATCTGAAGTCCACATTGCGCCATAATTGTAAATAGGCCAATGGTTTTTAATGTTACAGTTTTACCACCTGTATTAGGCCCTGTTATTAATAATGTTGTAAAGTCATCTCCTCCTACATAAACATCTATAGGTACAACATCGCTAGGGCTTAATAATGGATGCCTTCCACCTTTTATATTGACATATCCTCTCTCGTTTAAATTTGGAGTACGAGCGTTGATTTTTATAGCAAATTCTGATTTTGCAAATATAACATCCAATTTACAAATCGCCTCAAAAGTAATATTGAGTTCTTCTATAATCTCCGCAATACTATCACTAAACTTAGAAAGGATAACTTCTATTTCCTCCTCTTCCTGGGACATTAAGCCACGAATTTTATTATTCATTTCAACAACCGAAGCAGGTTCCATAAATACAGTTGCACCCGTTTGGGACTGGTCATGAACAATACCTTTAAAAGCACTTTTATATTCGACTTTTATTGGTACACAATAGCGCCCTTCACGAATAGTTACTACTGCTTCTTGTAACATATCTTTATACGTTTGCCCATGTAATATATTTTGTATAGTTTCTCTTACTTGATTATGCAGTCTAGCCTTTTGTTTTCTAATGCTACTTAGGGTTGGTGTAGCCTCATCTGAAAACTCATTTGGACCTAATATACACCTAGAAATCTCATGTTCAAGTTCAGGATATAACGCTAACACTTCAAAATATGGAATTAAAGTTTCAAATGTTAACCCTTGCACTTCTTCTTTAGAATATTTTTTTAGTAACCTAGAAGTTTTTAATACTTTACCAACATTTAAAATCTCAGCAGCACTTAAAATTGCTCCTATTTGAACACGTTTAGTTGCAGTTTGAATTTCTAGAACTTTATTAATAGGGGGTTTTCCCTTTTTAATGCTCATATTAAGTGCATCTAGAGTTTCATTTTGTAAACGATATACCTCACTTGGAATGGGTGTTGGCTGTAATCGATTAATTATATCTTTAGCCTCGTCCGTTACTGCATAAGGAACTATCATTTCACGAACTTTATTAAATTCTAGTTTATAAATAGCTTTATTATTCATAATAATCCTTTCTTTACCAAAGATATAAGAACTGATTAGATAGTTATATTATTAATTAAAACAAATAATCCTATGTATTAAAAAATAATATAACTGCTTGCCTATCTTACACAATATTTTTCAAAATATGCTTCCATCTTATCTTTTATAGTTGTATCAATTGTTGTATTATTTATAATTTCTTGTACTGTCACAATAGGATAAGTTTTAATGCCAAATTCTTCATCAATTTCTTGTATTGCAGTTTTATCAGATTGGCCTCTCTCCATCCTATCAACAGAAATTATAAGCCCTTTTACATTAATATTTGCCGCTTGCTTTAACACTGGCAGACATTCACGAATAGCAGTTCCAGCAGTTATAACATCTTCTATTATAATTACATTATCACCATCTTGTAGCTTATATCCTACCATTGCGCCACCTTCACCATGGTCTTTAACTTCTTTTCTGTTAAAGCAATATTTTACATTTATGCCATATTGTGTAGATAAAGCTATGGCTGTAGCTACCACTAAAGGAATGCCTTTGTATGCTGGGCCAAATAACACGAAGTCTTTCCCGCTGAAATTTTCATTAATGCAGTGCGCATAAAACTCACCTAATTTTGCAATTTGCTCGCCAGTTTGGTACTTACCAGTATTAACAAAATATGGTGTGTTACGACCACTTTTTGTAACAAATTCACCAAATGTTAAAACGTTAGAATGCATCATAAACTCAATAAAGTCTTTTTTCATTAATTTTACCTCCACAATATTAGTTATTCTAATGATAACATACTTACGATTATTTGACTAGATTGACATTTAATAATTATAAAAGTATACTATATCTAGTCCTAATTAGGATTAAATATTCTCCTAAAGTAGGACTAGATATTCTCAGATTGCATTAGCTTGTTAGAAAGGGAGGGTAGAATTGGAAAAAATACTTAATAAAATTACACTTGGCATAGGACTAATACTAATGATAGGTTGTTCAATTATGTTGGTATATATAGGTTATTTAACATTTGCTCAATATGCTCCGTCTGATATAATTTCAGTGGAGATTGAAAATAATAGCTCTAATATTGTACCAATTGATACACCACTTACAATTACAACTCTAAACATTGGATTTGGAGCACATACTCCCGAATTTGACTATTATTTATCTGGTGGCAATTCTACTAAAGCAGAACGTTTAGAAACAGTTATAAATAATTTGTCTATGTCACTAGATGCAGTAACAAAGTCTGATTTTGTATTTTTTCAAGAAGTTGACCATAAATCAACGAGAAGCCAATACACTTCACAAATACTAATGTTAACACGGGTGTTGTCATCATATGCATACTCGTTTACCCAAAATTATTTTGTAAAATGGATAGGTTTTCCTTTAGATAGTGTGCAAGGGAAAATTAATTCAGGGGTACTTACGTTAGGGAAGTATAAAATTGAGGATTGTATTAGAATTCCGCTATCTCTTGATATTTCATGGCCTATGAGCGTAATCTCGCCCAGCCCTGCTCTGCTTGTACAGCGACTCCCAACAAAAGAGGGAAAAGAGTTAATATTAATTAATGTGCATTTTATTGAATATCCAACCTCTGAAACTAGCACTATAAGGCAACATATGAGTATTTTAGAAGAATTTATTACTGCTGAATATAATAAAGGTAACTTTGTAATTGTTGGTGGTGATTTCAATACTAATATACTTTCCTTAAGTGATATTGTAGATTTTAGATGGGTTATAGATGGGGATACCCCCACTACTCGTGATGCTTCTGTTTCCTATAATAAGGAAGAAACTCAAACTTCTATTACTGACGGGTTTTTAATTTCTAAAAATGTTAACTTAGTTAGTTCAAGAACGTTAGATAAGGAATTTATATTTTCATATCATAATCCTGTTTCTATGACGTTTGAGTTAGACTATAGATAAAATCGCGAAAAAAGAGGCTGTTAAACTAACAGCCTCTTTTTTTTATACCGGTAGTGGGACTCGAACCCACACGCTTTATGGGCGACGGATTTTGAATCCGTTGCGTCTGCCATTCCGCCACACCGGCGCTTATTTATTAAGATTAACATAACTTATAAAATAAATCAAGGCTTTTCTAAAAATAAGCTGAAATTTTTTAATACATAGTTAAAGAGGGGTTTCCCCCTCTCATCTAATTTAAAGCTGCAATTTTTGTTACTGCTACATAAACACGTGAAATTTCATACCAAGTACTTTTACCAACTGCTCCATCTTGAGAAAGGTGGAAAATCTTTTGGAATGCTTTAACTGCATCAGAAGTACCAGAGCCATAAACCCCATCAGTTGCTACTTTTGGAATTAATGGGTAGTTATCTGAAATACGATTTAATTGTATTTGGATTGTTCTAACAGGAGAGCCTGAGCTACCTACTCTTAAGGTGTATCCTGGATAAGACTCTGGAATGCCACTTACTACAGGCGCGGATAAAACTTGAATATCAGAGCCATAGAAATACTTAAGAATTTGTACTGCGCTAAGCCCATCTTCACCAAGTCGTTGAGAACCCCACTGAGTCATCCAACCTGGGCAAGTTGAACGCTGTCCATCACAATATTGTGTAAATAAAGGTTGTAGTACGCCCGGGCGTTTTACATATATATCAAAAACTTCATCAACTACTCTAGAGATTTCCTCAAAAATATTGCGTCCATAGAAAAATGCATGGTCAAATGCAGTGGAACTAGTTATTGTATAACTTTTACCTTGATTACGATACCACTCAGTGTACACACGGTTTAATGTGTACGAAATAATAGCAATTACATTTGCTTTAATAGTTTCGTAAGGCCAAGTAGGGTATATTTCAGAAGAAGCAACATTTTTAATATAATCTTTATATCTAACTGTATAATTAGGTGCACTATTACTGTTAGGAGAACCATCATGTACAACTATAAATTCTGGAACAACAACCTTATCAAGAACAACAAATCCACCAGCAGTAGTATTTTTAATTTCACTCTCAGGTATTTTAGGAGGGTAATCTCCATATAAAGTAGGTTCGCCAATAACAATGGCTTCAACGTCTGTTCTTGTATTAGGCATAGCAAAAGGGTCATCTACTACCGGATTTATAGGCAGCATTTCGATAGGTTGAATAGATTTAGTGTCAGCAAAAATCTGACTTCCTAAAATTATAACTGGTATATAACCATTTTTCTGAGCTGTAATTCTGTAACTCGCGTATGGTGGGATAAAATATTCAGGAGTTTCACTCAAATCCACATATGGAGCCTCCAGATCGATAGTGTCAGTTTGACCTACCACATCAGTTTGTAGTTCAGCAACAATAGTATTGCTACTTAGGCTCACAATTGTAATAACAACCCCGGGTACCGGTGTTAAATTAGCTGTGCGCACCTCTACTATTAATGAACCATTACCTTGTTTTCGATTTTTAGAAGATGTATGTATATACATAATAGCCTCCTTGATTACAAATATATCATAATATATGAACGGACAAAAGCGCTTTATGAATAAAAATATAAAATTAAGAGTATGAACTATTGAAAAATGCATACCCTAACTAAAAGGAGGATTAACATATGAGACGATTGTTCGTAATAGCAACTTTGGCATTAATATCAACACAGGTATATGCAGCTGATAGTAACTTTAAGAAGATAGACACTGTAACGTATAACAACGACCAAATACATACCTATTTGCATGAGCAAACAGATATGACGGTAAAATGGGTACAAAACTCGGACCCAAAAGCCACTTTTACACTAGGGGTAAGGACTCCTACAACTGATAATACAGGAGTTAATCACATTATTGAACATACTGTATTCACAGGTTCTAACAAATTTCCAAGTAGCACACTATTTTTTGATGCTAATTCCAACTTTCCGCACACTTATATGAATGCCAGTACAGCAGCGGATTACACTATGTATCCATTTCAAACGCCATATGAAGAATGTTTTAATGGACTATTAGAAGTATACTTAGATAGTGTACTAAATCCAAATATGTTAACGCAACCACATAGCTTTTATGAGGAGTCGTTTTACTATGACCCAGATACAAAAAAGTATGGTGGGGTAGTGTTTAATGAAATGAAGGGTGCTAATAGCCAAATTGGTAGAATAATATTTAGAAATATTAGAAACGTAATATATGAGGATACTCATTATGCAAACGATAGCGGTGGACAAGTAAATGAAATTCCTACATTAACTTATAAGCAGTTTGTGGATACGTATAACAACTATTATTACCCTCAAAATATGATGATTGCATTGTATGGAGATTTAAATATTGATAAGACGCTGTCAATTATAGATTCTTATTTAACTGACTATGCGGAAAATAAGCCCCATGATAAAGAAACTCCTCCTATTAATGTAAATGTAGAGCCTACATTAAAATATGATAACTTCACTAGCACGTATAACACAGGTGGTGAAAGTGCGTATATTATAAAAAGCTTTGTACTCCCTGCTCATATAAATGAAACTGATATGTTGGAATTAGATTTGTGGTTAAACACATATTTGATGGACAGCACTTCTGATTTTAAACAAAATTTATTAGAAGCGGGAATAGATTCTGTAGAAATTTTTAAAGATGCAGAGTTGCTACGTCCTATATATTCATTAATAATTTCGCAGGTGGCTGAAGAGGACATTGATAACGTTAAAAATATTTTAGACGCGGAACTAGATAAGTTGTGGAACATAGAGGAAAATGTAGATTTAGAGCAAGATACTTTGCAAGAAAGTAAGTTAACATTAGCTAAAGATGATATTTCGCAAGATAGAGGGCTAGATATATGTCATTCAATAGTTGCTAGTTGGGTGCATGAAAAGGATGATTTGATTTACTATAAAATTAAAGAATATTTACAAAATATAGATGATATTGATGAAGAAATTGGTAAAGAATTGTTACAAACAGCAGACCAAGTTAATTTGCAAGTATTGCCACAAAAAATCCCTGACGCTGAAGTCAATCCGTTAACGCAAAGTTCAGTTGAGCCAGATAGATGGCCTGATTTGGTGGCATCTATGAGAGCATGGCAAAATATGTATAGTGATAAGGTATTAGAGCCTACTAAACTTAATAATATGGTGTTAGGCACTGACTTAAAGCCAAAAACTAGTACTAAAGATAATATTAAATTTACGGTTTATGATACGCAAACTGAGCTATTAAGCACCGAAATATATTTACAAACGTCACATATTCCTCAGCCAGATTTACCTTATTTATTTTTATATAGTTACTGTTTAAGCGAAGCTTCTAAGGAAATTACGCCTTTTGAAGGGGTGTTAAAAAGTAAGATAGTAGCATTAGAAAATGAGAAAAATTATACACCTTATTTAAAAGTTGAAATATTAACGACACAAGGTATAAACCAACAACAAATATTAGAAAAGTCTCAAGAGATATTAATGAATAAGGATGAAGAATGGTTTAAGCTCCAATTAGATAAAATAGTAGGTGAATTTTATGGCAATTTCCAAAATGATATAATAGGAACACTGTCACAGCTTACTAATGGTGCGCAGTCAGGTTATAAGAGATATATATATGAAGCTCACTATCCATTTTACACGTTTATTTTAAATTGCAAAAATGATGTTTGTATGGATTATATTTCTCAGACTAAAAATATGACTAATAGAATATTGCCTCGTGCTGGTAGTTCTATCGCAGTAATAGGCGAGAAAAAAGAGGCCCAAGCTACATTAAAAGAGTGGAAAGAGTATTGTCAGACTAATAAATTAGAGAAATTTGATGATAAAGAATATGACTTTGTAACAATCTCAAAAGATAGTGTATATTATAAAACTGGTCAGGTGGATTATCTGCTGTATAATTATGATACTAAAAAAGACTATGTGGAGGCCATAGATTATCTTATTGCTGCCTATGCCACTAAAAACTATCTACAACCTGAAATACGTATTAAAAAAGGTGCATATGGTAGTGGAATGCAAGTTAAGTTTCCAAATACAATAAGTATCTACACTTATCGTGACCCTCACTATAAAAGTTCAATTGATATTATAGCAGATATGGCAGATATGTTAGAGCTATCTGATATTGAAGAGAAGCTAAGGATGGCTAAATCAGAGGCATTGTGTGATTTTCAAACACAGTTTGGGGTATTAGGAAACGATTTGAAAAAAGCTAGCATATTACATGCCATTAATCTTATGGGAGTAGATAAAAAATATATTAAACATACTCAAAAAGAAATTGTAAAAATTGATGCTAAAGATTTAGAAAAAGAAATAACTAACGTTGAAACTATTGTAAATGATAGTAAGAAAGGTGTATGTATAAAGAAATAATTAATTGCCCCAGAGCACTGGGGCACCATATGGTAGATTTTAATATAGTGTTTATAATCCGAAAAATATGTCAATACTAAAAATATAAATTGAATTGATTTAGAAAGGTTGTGACGCTAATGATGTACATATTAGTGGCATTGTTTGGAGTGTTAGTAGGGAGTTTTTGTAACGTATGCATTGTAAGAATACCTAAAGATGAAGGTGTGGTTATGGGATTTTCACACTGCACAAGTTGCAACAAAAGGCTTGTTTGGTGGGAGTTAGTTCCTGTTGTAAGCTGGGTGTTGCTAAAAGGTAAGTGTTATGGGTGTAAAAGTAGAATATCTATACAATATCCATTAGTAGAGTTGTTTAACGGACTAATCTGGGTAGTAATAGTTTATTATATAGGGTTTAATATAGAAGCATTGTTAGGATGCATGTTAGTATCTACATTATTAGTAATCTCAATTATAGATGCAAAGACTATGATAATTCCAATTGAGACTACTGTGTTTATAGGTATACTTGGTATAATATATAGTATGTTTAATATTTCAAATTGGAGAGAGCATTTATTAGGATTTTTCTGCATTTCTACTATATTATTGTTAATATTTATTATATCAAAAGGAACTGCTATAGGCGGAGGGGATGTTAAGCTTATGGCAGGAGCTGGTCTATATTTAGGACTGGTGGGTACTTTAATAGCATTTTTTACAGCTTGTTTGTTAGGCTCTATAATTCATCCCATTAGAATGAAACTATTTGGGGTTAATAATCGGCTAGCTATGGGGCCGTATTTATCAATTGGCATAGGTATATCGCTAATTTGGGGCACGTTACTAACTGATTGGTATTTCTTAGCGTTATTTGGTTAAAAATGTTCTAAATAAACAGTTAATGATTAAAGGTAACATAAAATATTTTGTTACCTTTTGACAAAATTTAAAAACTTGTTTCAGTAAATTTTGTATAAATAGGACCTTGACTTAAGTTTTTTGTTAATAATAGGCATAATTCAACAACATGTATATAATGTGATATTATAATTTAGTTAAATAGATGATTTGACAACATCTGTAAAAGAAAGTATAATAATAAGTGAACTAATCTTGTAAAAACGGGGTTACTGTTTCTACTATAAGAAAAAAGAATACAATACTCACAAAAGAGAAAGGAAAGTTGATATGTCATCAAATGAAGCACGAACAGTGGAATTTAGAAGGGGACAGGTTTACATAGCTGATTTAGGCAAAGATGTTATTGGCAGTGAGCAGGGTGGAATAAGACCTGTTGTAGTTATACAAAATAATGTGGGGAATAAATATAGTCCTAACCTTATATGTTTGCCTCTTAGTACTAAACCTAGAAAGAAAAAGTTACCTACACATATATATATTGATAAGGCTGAGTATACTGAGATTGATAAAGATAGTATTATTTTAGCGGATCAAATGCGTACTATTTCTAAGCAAAGAATAATTAAACCAACTCCCTTGGTTACATTATGTCCAGATAAGATGATTGAAATAGAGCAAAGTATTGGAGATAACTTAGGAATAATGAATAAAATTTTATAAAAAAAAACTTCTGTGGTAAATTCCATAGAAGTTTTTTTGTTTAATTTAAAATCCAGTTGGCAATATCATTAATTACTTCATCAGCCACTTTATTTTTAATTTGATATTCTTGTGCATTGTAGTTATGAGTTGAGAACATAAATAAATGATTTAAGTTAGGATATATTCTAAATGTTACATTATCTTTATTAGCTAAAACTTGTTGATAAAGTTCAAAATCGCCAAAAGGTATTTGATAATCAGCTACTCCATGTAATACTAAAATAGGAATATCTATATCATCTATAAAGTTAAGACCTTGATATTCTTTTATAGACTTTTGATACCCTGCCGGCAGGCCCAACAACATCCGCTCATTTGGAACATTCGATAAATCTTGCCTTAAAATATTAATATCAGTTTCAATTTGTGCCATTTTATCTTTAATAAAATTAATTCGATAGTACGAGAACATATTAGGGTTAGCAAATATATCACGTTGAACAAACTTATGGTGATTATAGCTTATCTCATACAATGGTCGTAACGAGCCTGCCATTGATATTATACCAACAACTTGGCTATTTTCTGCAGCAATAGCCGGAGTTAACATTGCACCTAAAGAGTGGCCAAGTACAAAAATTTCATCAGAATTAATTTCGGGATATTCTTCTAAAAATTTTATTGCGTCGTAAACATCATCTAAAACTTCTTCACGCAACGTAAGATTTTCCCCATATTGCGCCATCATTAAAGGATAAGCAAATGTGCGTTTATCATATCTAAGAGTAGCTATTCCATAGTTAGCTAGGCCATGAGCAATATCTTTAAATGGCGTATTTACATATATAGTTTCGTTTTTATCTAAAGGACCTTCGCCATGCACTAGTAATACAACTGGCGGTGATTGTACGCCGTTTGGAATAGTTAAAATCCCTTCAAGTTTCATATCAGTGGAGCCTATTTTTACTACAGTTTCATTAAATTGCTCAGAGCTAATCGGGTAGATGCTATAGTTCATATTTAATCCTATCACTTCTAACGCTTCATTATAGCTAATTACAAGCTTTAATTCTCCTAACTCAAATTTTTCGGTAACAATTGAAATTTGTATGTCATCTATGTTCTGCTGTGTAGTATCTATATTGCTTATGTGGTTTCCTAACAGGTTTAAAATTGTGTGCCAAGTATTTTTTAAATTCGTTTGGGTTAACTTTGTAGCTAAATTTTCATCAAACTTAGTAAATACATTTTGGAACTCTTCAGAAACTAAACTATCTATAATTTCTTCCGATATAGGCGATACTTCATCAACCGCTGGCGGCAAAGGTTTATTAAAAGCGCCAACCGATTGCTGAGTACATATAAATATTAGTCCGGTCAATAAGATTAATTTTCTCATACTTTAGCTAGTCCGATTTTATTTTCTAATTTTTTCATGTGTAAATTCCTTTCTATATTAAAATAGTATTGTTAGTATGGCAGATACTATTAAAATTAATACAATAAGACAGCGCGTCTTACTTTCTTTTTAACTTATCATATCCAAAAATAATAAGTACTATCAAAAATATAAAAAGCGCGAAAGTAGAGGTAATTATTGACCAAATAGCAATAGGGTCCATATTTTTCGCCTCCAATAATGATGCACCACATGGTATTAGATATTATATGACAAAAAAGTAAGGGTTGACACAATATACCTTTTAGATTATAAAAACTGGTTATTGCACATAATATTATAAAAAATCAATATTAGAGGTGGCGTTTATGGATACGGAATATATTTTAAATGCAAAAATATTACCTTTATGGCTTAAGTTCGTTATCCCTTCTATCATAGGCGTTGTATTGAATACCGTCTATATTATGGTAGACGGCATTTTTGTTGGGCAAGGAACTGGGGAAGCAGGTCTTGCGGCAGTTAATTTAGCGTGGCCCGCAGTTACTATAATTCTTGGTGCAGGACTTATGTTAGGTGCTGGTTCTACTATCCTTGTATCCAAGGAACTTGGTGCGGATAATAAACATGCAGCAGAAAAGGCTTTGGCCAGTACGTTTAAATTTATTATACTTATCGGTTTAGTTTTAACTATAATAGGGATTTTGCTTGCTACTCCTATTACTTTATTACTGGGTGCTGAAGTAGATACGTTTGATTACACTAAAGATTATTTTGTTATAGTTTACTTAATGGCAATTCCTTACTTATTTGCAAATACGTTAACACCGCTAGTTAGAGCTGATGGTAGCCCTAATTTAGCTATGCTAATGGTAGGAGCAGGTGCCATTGGGAATATAATTTTGGATTGGTTACTTGTAATTGTATTTGATTTAGGAACTGCTGGCGCAGCGCTTGCAACAGGTTGTGGAGTAATTTTATCTACTATAATTGGTTTATGGCACTTTACTAAAGGCCATTCTAATCTGAAATTTAGAAAAGAATATTTTAAGTTTGAAATTGAAATATTAAAAGCAGTTTGTAAAATAGGTGCCGCTTCATTATTTTTTCAATTATCTGTTGGCGTTATAATTCTTGTTCAAAATAAATTACTATATATGCATGGCGACACAGCAGATATAGCAATTTTCTGTGTAGCAGGCTATGTCTATGCACTATATAGTTCTATTTGCCTCGGTGTTGGCCAAGGCATTCAACCTGTTATGGCATTTCATTTTGGCGCTTCTTCTACTACAAGGTTACAACAGTTGCTTAAAATTACAATATTAGTTACGGTTAGTTTGGGAATATCATTTTTATTAGCTCTATACTTTTTTGGTGATTATTTAATTGCGCTATATGGCGTTAGTGAAGATATAATGGAATTAGCTTATTCGCGCACTGTAATATTTTGTATCGGCGCGCCAGCTTTAGGTTTTGTTAATACAATGTCAGCATATTATCAATCTATAAATAGAGAAAAAGCAGCTAATATAATTACCATTGGGCGCGGTATGGTTCTTCAAACTATTATGGCTATTGTGTTATCCAGTTTACTAGGTGCGCAAGGAGTGTTTTACGCGCAAGCTACTGCTGATTTTGGAGCTATTTTATTAGTTTTAATCCCTAAAAAAATGTTTAGCTAAATTTCTTTTAGGTAATACTCTAAAAAAATGTTTGGAGAATGCTATGATAGAAATTTTAGAACAAATATATAAAGAACAAACTCTTATTAATGCGATTTGGAGTAATCCGAGAAAGTGTGAAGCTACTAAAATTATACTTCAACCTGTTATATTAAATGATAAATATACATTTCAGTTTGAGGTTATAATAAATAACCAAGCGCATCATTATAATGTGAAGCAATCAAATTTAGCTGATTTTTTACAGCAGTATATGCACAGCTTTAAGCAAGTGCAGATTTATACATCAACATGTGATTATAGCATTTTAGTTAATAAAAAAGGCGTTGCTAATATTAAGAAGCATGGTGCTACAAAAAAATTAACTAGCCCTATGGGACATAACCGTTCTAAACAATATATATTAAATGATGCACAATTTTTTATAAAACTTGGCATTATGACTGCTGATGGTAACATTAAACCTTCTAAGTATGATAAGTATAAGCAGATAAATAAGTATATAGAAATTGTAGATACAGTTATACGAGAACAAGAGATAGTAAGAATAGTGGACTTTGGATGTGGAAAATCTTATTTAACATTTGCCTTATATCATTACTTAACAGAAGTAAAGAAAAGGAAAGTTTGTGTTATAGGGCTAGATTTAAAAAAGGATGTAATTGAATTTTGTAATGACCTAGCTAAGAAACTAAATTACGAAAATTTACATTTTCAAGTTGGCGATATTGGAAAATACACTACACAAGAGCGTGTAGATATGGTAGTATCGTTACATGCATGTAATACTGCAACGGATTTAGCAATTGCTAAGGCAGTTGATTGGCGTGCTAAAGTCATATTAGCGGTGCCTTGTTGTCATAACGAATGTTATAAGCAAATTTCTTCTAATTTATTAAACCCTATAATGAAACATGGAATCTTAAAAGAAAAAATTGCAGCTCATATTACCGACGGTTTACGAGCGCAATTGTTAGAAGTAGTTGGTTATAAAGTAAATGTGATAGAGTTTATAGATTTAGAACATACTCCTAAAAACATATTAATCCGTGCCGTTTTAAATAAACCTTTATGGGACGCGGATAAGTATGCTGAGTATAGTGAGTTATCAACAGCATTAAATATAGATTTAACACTTAATCAGTTATTAACAAACAAAAAAGGCAGCGTATAAGGCTGCCCTTTTTAATATTAATTTGCTAATATAGCATTAACTTTAGCTTCAGTTTCAGCAAGTGTTGTATCCACATCTGCATTATTAACCCACACTGCATCCATAGCATTTACAAATTCCTTTTTCACCTCAGCATAACGTGAATGCATTGGTCTACCATGACCATACTGCTCCAATTGGTCTAATGCGATTTTAGCTTCTGGTAATTCCTCAAACAATGCTTGAATCTCATCAGTTTCAACAGCACTTTGTCTTGTAGTTACATACCCTGTATATATAGATGCATATACTGTTTGCTCAGTATCTGTTAACCACTTCATAAATTCCCACGCTGCTTCTTCTTCAGCTGGTGTTAATCCCGTTGTCATAACAATATTACATCCGCCTGTTGGCACTCCATATGTTACTCCTGCTGGAATGTAGCTTGCTGTAATGTCAAATCCGCTCTCATCAGCTAACGTTATATATTTTGTTAAATCTCCAGTTGATGAAAACCACATTGCTGTATTTTGGTTCATTACATCCACTGCTACTTTTGATGAGTCAACTCCAGCATACATTTTTGCATAACCGTTTTGTATTAAGTCTTGGAAATAGCTAAAGATTTTTTTACCCTCTGCTGTGTTAATGTTTGTTGCTGTTTCATCTGCATTTAATACCGATGTTCCTTCTTGGAAAAAGAATGCTTCAAATACCCAGTCATATGAATAATTTGTTAAACCTACAATTCCAAGCTCGTTATATATCACTTCGCAATACTGCGCCATTTCATCCCATGTTGCTGGCCCAACAGGGTCTAAACCTGCTTGCTCTAATAACGTTTTGTTTAAATATAATATAGGCGTGCTTCTTAAATATGGCAATCCGTAATACTCACCATCTACGATACAGTTCTCCGTTAAACCAGTGTAAAAGTCATCCACATCTAAATCATCTCTATCGATATAATCATCTAAGCTTTTAATTATCCCATTTTCAGCGAATAGCTTTGTAGATGCAATTTCCATAACGCTAAGTGCTGGAGCTTGCCCTGCGATATATGATGCTTGTAACTTTTGGTGAGTTTCATCGTATGAACCTTGGTATACTGGCACTATTTCTATGCCCTTTTCTTTTCCTATCGTTTCATTAAACATATTTGATAAGTTAATATTATTCTCTTGAATTTGGTCTGTCCATGAGTACCAAAATTCCAGTTTAATAGTTTCTTGTGACGCTGCTTCTGCGCTTACATCCGCGCCGGAAGTTGTTGTAGGCTCACTGCTGCTGCATCCTGCTAAACTTACGCCCATTGTTGCTATTAACATCGTCGTTACTACTTTACTAATAAAATTTTTCATGATTATGGCTCCTTTTAAGTTACAATAATTTATTTTTCACCTACATATGTGAAAGCTTGAATAATTTGTTTTTGTGCGCATATAAATGCAATTATTATTGGTATTACTAATAGCACATTCCCCGCCATAATTATATGGTATGGCATTACAGCTCCATCTACTGCTTTTAACATGCTTATTCCTAGTGGCAACGTTCTTACTGTGTCGTTAGTCGTTAATACTAGTGGCCAGAAATAGTCATTCCAGCTACTTATAAACGTTAATAATGCTAATGTAGTTACTGTTGGCCTTGCTATTGGTAACATGATTTTTAACATAATTTTAAGTTCAGATGCTTTATCTAATCTTGCCGCTTCTACTAGCTCTTCTGGTATTTGCATAAAAGTTTGTCTTAACATAAATATTGCAAACGCGCTACATGCTGATGGTAGTATCATTGATGCGTAAGTATTTATTAAACCTAGTTTGCTTAGTAATAAATATACTGGTAGAAATATTAATTGGGATGGTATCATCATGGTTATTAGTGTTAAACCAAATAAAACCTTTGACCCAGCAAACTTATATCGTGCAAATGCATAAGCTGCTGGTATTACAGTTATCGCTTGGCAAAGTAGTATGCCTGCGCTAATGAGTACGCTGTTTTTAAACATATGCAATAATGGAATTTTTTCAAACACTTGTGAGAAATTGCTCCACTGCGGGTCTAGTACATAAAACAATGGTGGCATTTGTATCGTTTGAGATATTGTTTTAAAAGCGGTTAGAAACATCCAATAAAATGGGGTAACAAATATTAGCACTAGCAGTATGTTTACTATTGTCTTACATATTTTTTTAAGTATGTTCATGAGTTTTCTCCTTATCTATAGTGTACTCGGCGTGATAACATGTGGAAATATAACACTGTACATACGCTAAGTATTAACATTAAAACTACTCCGATGCTTGATGCGTATCCGATTTTATAGAATACGAAACCTTCTTCATATATCATATTAACTAGTGTATTTGTGGAGTTTAATGGTCCACCATTTGTTATAATATACACTGGCTCGAATATTTTAAATGCCGCTATTAAATTCATTAGCACTAGGAAAAATAGTGATGGTGAGATCATTGGTAATGTAATTTTAAAAAATGTAGTTACTTTAGGTGACTTATCTAAGCTTGCTGCTTGGTATAGATATTCTGGCACACCTTGCATAGCGGCAACTAATATTAGTGTGTTATACCCTATGCTTTTCCACACAGATATAATTATAATTGATGTCATTGCTACATTCGGGTCTTCTAGCCATCTGATAGGGTCAATACCGATTAACCCTAGCCAATAGTTAAGCAGTCCATATTGACTGTCCATTAACCACATCCAAATAAATGAAATTGATACTAATGATACTATATGTGGTACAAATATTGCACCTTGTAAAAAGGCATTTATTTTTGTATTCGCTTTTAAATATAGCGCAGCGCATAAACCTAATATTACTGATAGTCCCACTGTCCAAAATACAAATTTAAACGTATTGCCTAACACTTGATGAAAGTCTTTGTTGCTTATTAACGTTTTAAAATTATCAAATCCCACAAATTTCATACTCCCCATCATGTTCCAACTAAAGAAACTTAAATAGTTCATATATATAATAGGATAAATTACAAATACTCCAAGTATAATCATTGCTGGAGCTATCATTAAATATGGGCGAATTTTAGATTTCATTTATCCCACCCCAATCAATACGACGTTCTCTATCATCAAAGAAACTTAAGTGTTGCGCTTTTATATAAAATTCAATATGACCGTAATCTAACGGCTGTTCATTAAAAGTTTTAATATTTACTATTGTTACTGGATTTATCTTTACTTTATATAATATTTGGTCACCAAGAAGTTCTCTAGCTAATATATCACCATGTAAAGTTAAGTCGCCGTCTTGAACTGCTGACTTATCTAAGAAAATTTTCTCAGGCCTAAATCCTATATGTTTAGCGCCAAGAACTTGTGGAGCACTTGTTAAATGAGCTACATCAAATACATTCATTGGTGGAGAACCTATAAATTTAGCAGTATAAATGTTAGCAGGTCGCTCATAAATCTCAGTTGGAGAACCCATATGTTGAACTTCACCACCACGCAATAATATAATTGTTGTCCCCATTGATAACGCTTCTATTTGGTCGTGTGTTACATATACAAAAGTTGTATTAAGTTTTCGATACAGTTCTATTAAATCTGTACGGATTTGTGCTCTTAGTTTAGCATCTAAGTTAGACAGTGGTTCATCCATTAAAAACAACTGTGGCTCTTTAGCAATAGCACGGGCTAAAGCTACCCTCTGACGTTGCCCCCCAGATAAATTTTTTGGCTTCCTATCTAAAAAATCAGATAGTCCTACAGCTTCAGCTACATCTGCAATTCTACGTTTACGCTCATCTACAGGCACTTTCATATTTTTTAGACCAAAATCTATATTATCATATACCGTCATTGTAGGATATAAAGCATAGTTTTGAAATACCATGGAAATATGTCTATCACCTGGTTCTACGTTTTCCATATCCTCACCGCCTATGTAAACCGTGCCAGCAGTCTTCTCCTCTAATCCTGCGACTATCCTTAACAATGTTGATTTCCCACATCCAGAAGCACCAAGTAGCACGGTAAAGCTACCCTCTTCTATTTCTAAATCTAAGTTTTGTATTACAGGCGCATTGTGGTCATACGCTTTTGTAAGTTTTTCAAATTTTATTGCTGCCATAATAATCTCCTTTGTTTTTGTTTGACTAAGTAATATTATACATAGATATAAAAAAAAGTATATCAAATCTATGTTAAATCCACGTAAAGTTAATATTAAGCATAAGAATAGCAATCAAAGTTTTACATAAAACCTCATAACTTGTCCATTTGTAACGTCGCTGTAACAGCTGATTAATTTTTTGTTAACAAAATCCTAGTATAATACATCTTAGATTTTAAAGTGTCATATACTTAAAAAGTCAAATTTTAAATTTTGAAAGGAGAAATAAACAATGGGATTTTTGATAATCGCAATCATAGTGGCAATAACTGTCGCGGCCAGTTATCTAATGGTAAGAGACTGGAAAACTTTTTCAAATAAAGCGTTAATTGCCAGTTCGTTCGTTAGTTCGTTAGGTTTGTTAGGAACGTTTTGGGGAATACACAGAGGATTAACCAGCTTTGATGCAGCAAACATAGAAACAAGTATCCCGCTATTACTTGCAGGCATGCAAACTGCTTTTGCAACATCTATTGCGGGGTTATTAGGAAGTTTAGTTATTAAACTTGTACATTCGGTTTTCAGTGTAGAGCCAGAGCAAAAAGAAGACGTTGAACTCCAAGAACTTATCGCTGTGTTTAAACAAATTGGCGAAAATACAAATAAGCTTGCTAAAAGTGACGGTTTTTCTATGGAAGTAGTTAAAAATGTAAATGATAGTGTTGAGGTTTTAACTAAAACTCTTATCGCTAACCAGGCGCAGCAAGAAAAAGGTTTAGAAAGATTAGGGGATAAGTTAGCATCTCAGTTAAGTAAAGAATTGTCACAGAAGTTAGCTACTAATTTAGTAGAAGTTTTAACAACAAGCAATGAAACATTTAACCGTTCTATAGTAGAGCTAAACGAGACTATGGATAAGCGTTTAAACAATTTGGAATCTGCTTATAGAGAAATTGCTATGGATACAAATTCTAACTTAGAAGCTCTTAATGAGAACTTTGATACTAAACAATCACAGTTAATTAGTGAGTTTAGAGTATTTGCAAATAAGATTTCTGACCACACTAGTAAAACTATCGTTAAATCGCTAGAGAAAATTATTAAAGACTTTAACATCGTAGTATCTAATCAGTTGGGTGAAAACTTCCAAGCATTTAATGAAGGTGTTGTGGAACTTAGAAACTGGCAAATTTCATATAAAGCTATTATTGAGAAAAACGCTGATATGTTGGTAAACACAAACGACGCTATACAAACTATGGCAGATAATCATGGTATTATGATAGCTGGAGCTAATGATTTAATTGAAGCTACAAAAGGTATTAATGATACGCTTAAGTATGTGGATGAATCACAGCAGTTAGTACATGGTCACTTGCACCAAATTATGCAATTAAATGATAAAGTAAAACTTTCAATAACAAATCTAGATGAGTATTATAGAAACAATACAAATGCAGTAGATAGTATGTTTAAACAGTATGAAGAAAACTTAGTTCAGTTTACAGATAATTATATAAACACCATAAAATCTCAACAAAACCAGTTACTTGCGCAATGTGAAGCTTTAGAAAAAGCATCTATTAGCAATCAAGTTGCACTACAGAATTCAGTAGATACAATTTCAACTACTATGGAATCTAATTTAACAGAGTTGACTTCTTCTGTATCCAAAAATGTAAATGATGCAACGAAAAAATTAGATAAAACGTTTGCTAAACAAGGTGAAAACTTTACAAGTGTTTTAGAGGAGCAAGTGAGCAGGTCTTTAGAAGAGTTAGGAAGACAATTAGTCTACATATCTAAACAGTTCGCAGATGATTATATTCCTCTTACAGAAAAATTACAAAAACTCCTTCAAATTGCTGAAGATGTAAAAGATGTATAGGGCGGGTGATGGCATATGAGAAACTTTGATAATGAGCAGGAGTATATGGATAAGGAAAATCACCCTAAGAAACCATCTAAAAAATCATCTAAAAAGAAGAACCAAGCAAAAAAGACGGCAAATAAGGAAGTTAGTGGTTCTGTAATCGATGCAACTGAAACTAATACGACTGAAGCTATTGCTGCTGAAGTTGATATAACAAACGTAACTGACGCTAATGCTACTGAAGCTATTGCTGCTGAAGTTGATATAACAGATGTAACTGACGCTAATGCTACTAAAGCTATTGCTGCTGAAGTTGATATAACAGATGTAACTGACGCTACTGAAGCTATTGATACTGAAATCGATGTAATAGACATAACTGATGGTAATGCTATTGAAGCTATCGATGCTGCAATTGATGTAACAGACGTAACTGACGAAAATGTAGCAGAAGCTATCGATGTTGAAATCGATGTAACAAATGTAATTGACGAAAATGCAGCAGAAGCTTTTGATGCTGAAATCGATGTAACAGATGTAACAGAAGCTAATGCTATTGAAGCTATTGATACTGAAATCGATATAACAGATGTAATTGATGCTACTGCTACTGAAGCTATTGATGTTGAAATCGATGTAATAGAAGCTATTGCAGCAGAAGCAATTGATACTGAAATTGATGTAACAGATATAACTAATGCTATTGAAGCTATTGATACTGAAATCGATGTAATTGACTCAAATGCTACTGAAGCTATTGATGCTGAAATTGATACAATAGACGTAATTGATGCTAATGCAACAGAAGCTATTGATGCAAAAATCGATGAAACAGATGTAATTGATGCTGAATTCGAGATTACTGCTGATGTGGCTAAACTATCTAGTAATGACGATACTCCGATTAAAAAGCCTAAAATGCCAGATATTAAGGAGTTTCTAACTGCTGAAAAAATTTCTAATATTACCGGCCGAATTGCGGCTGATATAAAGAAACCTAAAAATACTAAACAAGTAGCTGATAACACTCAAGTATCAGCTGCTGACATACAAATTTTTGAAGATAGCACACCGGAAATTACGGAAATTGAAGAAGTTACGGAGATTAAAAAGCCGAAGCGACCGAATGTTAAGGAGCCTGTTATTTCTAACATTAAAAAACCTACAGAAATAACAGAGCCTAAAAAGGAGCTTAAGCTTCCAAACTTATCAAAATTATTAGGATTATTTAAATTGCCAGCTACTGCTGGGAGTAAATCCGATGATGATAAATTTATTGATAATAACTTAGACCAACATATTGATGAAGGAATTGAGATTGATATTAAAGATAATGATGACAGCAGCGAAAAGCTTATACCAGACGAACCTATAAATCTTAAAAAGTCTGAAATTCCACGAGCTAATTATAAGAAACGTTCTAAAGCTAATAAATCTGCAGCTAGCGAAACTCCGGATGTAGATTTAGATGATATAGTAGAAATTGCTTCGGTAGCTGAGCAACTAAAATCTGTAGCTGACGAACAACTAATTGATACTGAAGAACAAGATGTAAAAACCGATGAAGTAGCACTTGTATCTGAACAACATATTAATAACGATGACATAGAACATATTGATAACGACGACATAGAACAACATATTGATAACGATGACATAGAACAATACATTGATAATGACGACATAGAACCACATATTGATAACGATGACATAGAGCTTCAAGATGAAAAGAAAAAAATAGGAGAGCTTAAACCTCCAGCTTTACCTGATTTAGCTAAATTGTTAGCTGCGCTTAAACTAAAGTTTGCTAGCAATAAGCAGGCTAAGTCTGATATTGATGAAGAAGATGAGTTGGATTTTGATGATAACTTAGATGCAGAAGATGTAGAAGATGAAGAGTTTGTAACATCTCAGAAAGGCATTGTAGAAGAAGACTTAGAACTAGATTTAGAAAAACCAACTAGTAAATCTGTTGATTTTAAATTACCTAAGTTTACTAAAAAGACTAAATCTAATAAAGATACTGATTTAGAAAACGAGGTAGACGAAGACTTAGAAACTGATTTAGAAATCGATATTGACGAAGATTTAGAAAAACCAATTAGCAAGCCTATTGATTTTAAGTTGCCTAAGTTTGCTAAAAAACCTAAAGCTAATAAAGATATTGAGCTAGAAACTGATTTAGCAGAAGACTTAGAAGAAGACTTAGAAACTGATTTAGATAACGATGTAGACGAAGACTTAGAAAAACCAACTAGCAAGCCTATTGATTTTAAGTTACCTAAGTTTGCTAAAAAACCTAAAGCTAATAAAGATACTGAGTTGGAAGCTGAGTTGGAAAGCGATGTAGACGAAGACTTAGAAACTGATTTAGAAATCGATATTGATGAAGATTTAGAAAAACCAACTAGCAAGCCTATTGATTTTAAGTTGCCTAAGTTTGCTAAAAAGCCTAAAGCTAATAAAGATAGTGAATTGGAAGCTGATTTAGTAGATGACTTGGAAAACGAAGATATGGAAATTGATGAAACTGATTTAGATAACGACGTAGAACAAGAATTTGAATTAGACTTAGAAAAACCAACTAGTAAGTCTATTGATTTTAAATTACCTAAGTTTGCTAAAAAACCTAAAGCTAATAAAGATATTGAGTTGGAAAACGACTTAGAAAACGATATAGACGAAGATTTAGAGCAAGACTTAGAAAAACCAACTGGCAAGCCTATTGATTTTAAGTTACCTAAGTTTGCTAAAAAGCCTAAAGCTAATAAAGATATTGATTTAGAAGCTGATTTAGCAGAAGACTTGGAAAACGAAGATATAGAAACTGATGAAACTGATTTAGATAACGACGGCTTAGAAGAGTTAAATGAAAAAGAAGTTAATGAAGATAAACTTAAAGCTCCAGCTTTACCAGACTTTGCTAAACTAATTGCGGCGCTTAAGCTTAAACTAGCTAGTAAATCTAAAGAGAATGCAGAACTAGAAAATGTAGAACCAGAAAATTTAGAAATAGAAAATTTAGAAATAGAAAACTTAGAAACAGAAGATTTAGAAATAGAAAATTTAGAAGAGGATGAAATTAGCGAACCGACAGCAGTTGTAATTAATCCAGATAAACTTAAGAAGCCACAACTTGTTTCTGTTGAAGATGAGGAGCAGGCTGAAGAAGTTGAATTGGTTGAAACTGCAGTAATACCACCTAAAAAAAATAAGCGTAAAAAGTCTAAGCGTTCTAAAAAGCCTGCTGAGCAAGTAGTTGTAATTGACCCAGATAAGCTTAAGAAGCCAGAGCTTGCTGTTACTGAAGATGTGACGGAAGTTGTAATTGACCCAGATAAGCTTAAGAAGCCAGAGCTTGCTGTTACTGAAGATGTGACGGAAGTTGTAATTGACGCAGATAAGCTTAAGAAGCCAGAGCTTGCTTCTACGGAAGATATAACGGAAGTTGTAATTGACGCAGATAAGCTTAAGAAGCCGGAACTTGATGCTACTGAAGATATAACGGAAGTTGTAATTGACGCAGATAAGCTTAAAAAGCCAGAACTTGCTTCTACTGAAGATGAATCGGAAGATACAACAGGAGCATTAGTTGTACTTAATCCAGATAAGCTTAATAAGCCACCACTTGGTAGTCAAGATGATTTAGATGTTAAAAAAGATAAGCCTAAAGTACCAGGATTACCTGATTTTGCTAAGTTTTTAGCTATATTAACTATGTTTATTGCTAAGTTAAAAGCAAATCTTCCAACTGGTACTAAGCCAAAAGAAGATGAACGACTTAATGTTATAATTTTTAAAGGACCTAAAGCTTCTAAAATTAAAAAAACTAAGGTAGTGAAGGGACCTAAAGCTCCTAAAGTTACAAAACATAATATTATAATTTTTATGGCAGCAGTTTCTAAAGAGCCTGATATTATAATTGTTAAACAACCTAAGGTTAAAAAACCTAAAGTTTCTAAAAAGCCTGATGTTGTAATTGTTACTGAGGCTAACGATTCTACAGAACCTGATATTGTGGTTGTTAAAGAACCGAAAGAACCTAAGGTTAAAAAACCTAAAGTTTCTAAAAAACCTGATGTTGTTATTGTTACTGATTCTAAAGAAGATGATGTAGAGCCTACTGCTCCTAAAAAACCTAAGCTTCCTAAGATGCCTAAAGTTTCTAAAGAGCCTGATGTTGTTATTGTTACGGATTCTAAAGAAGATGATGTGGAGCCTACTGTTCCTAAAAAACCTAAGCTTCCTAAGATGCCTAAAGTTTCTAAAAAACTTGCTGTTATAATTTTAAAAGGTCCTCAAGCTTCTGCAATTAAGAAGCCTAATGTAACTAAAGGACCTAAAAAGCCTACTGTTACAGCGCATAACATTGCACCTACAGTTAAACCTAGTAAAGAACCTAAAATCAAAGAATTTAAAGCAAAAAAACCTAAAGGCGATATGCCACCAATTGTTCTGCCATTTAAGTTGCCTAAACCAAATAATGCAAAACAACCAATTAATACTTCCTTTAATAAGTTAATAAAAACTCCAACCCAAGACCCATTCTACACTTCTGTAGCCGACTTGATGACTGGAGTTATGATAGTATTTTTACTTATAGCAATTTCGTTTATGATGCAGATTGACCTTCAAGCGGAAGAGGCTCAAGATACAGTGACACACATTCAAGACATTGTTGATACTTATGAGGATACACGAACTAGTATTAACATTGACTTAAACATTGCATTTGAGGATAAATTGGATGAATGGGATATGGTAATTTCTGAGGATAACACTATTAGCTTTAACTCTCCAGATGTGTTGTTTGAGCTTGGTAAGTCTGACATTAGCCCTGAGTTTAAAAAGATTTTGGATGAATTTTTCCCAGCGTATATTGAGTTAGTATACGGTCTTCATAAAGACACAATACAAGAGATTAGAATTGAGGGGCATACTTCAAGTGACTGGAGTGCTACTTCTACTGTATTCGATGCTTATTTTAATAATATGGAACTTTCTCAAAATAGAACACGAGAAGTTTTAAAATATGTAATGGGCATGTCTGCTGGTGAGGAGTATATTGATTGGCTTATGGAATTTGTAACTGCTAATGGATTGTCTTCTAGTAAGTTAATTTATGACCCAATTACAGGGTTAGAGGATAAGGAAAAGTCTAGAAGGGTTGAGTTTAAAATTGTTACTGACTCAGAAGCTATTATTAATCAGATTATGGAAGAGAGTTTGAATTCAGAAGAATAAGGGGTGATATAATGGTAGTAGATTTTTCAGCTATGTTTAAAGATATTAGAGAGAGTATGAATATCAAAGAGGAGTTATATACCCGCGAAATTCGAGATTTTACTAATAGCGACAGCATTGATATAGGCTTTCTTGATTATGGAGAAGGGCGCATTAAGCTAGAGCAGCTGGATAATGAGATGCGAGATAGAGTGTTACGTGTAGATGGGACTAAAGTTTATTTGTACGTTACTGATGATATTTTGGGCAGCGGCCGTTACCATATTGCTTGGTGCAGCACTATTCGCGGAATGTATCGAGGGAATCGCATCGGTCCTTATGTTGTTAGTCGCAGAACTGACTGTTTTTCTAGCGCTGGTTATAAGCTTCATATTTGTAAAAATTGTTTGACTGCACTTGATTTTAACGGTTATAAAGGTGTATCTAGTGCTGAACGTAATAAAATTTTTGATAAATTTAATATTAGGCATTTTCTGACCCAGTAGAATTTAATCTAGTAAGCTTTGTGCTTACTAGATTTTTTTGTACCCATTTGGATGAGCTTTATGCCATTGCCATGCGCTGTTTATAATGTCTTTAACGTCAGTAAACTTAGGATTCCAGCCGAGAATTTCGCGTGCTTTGTTTGATGAAGCAATTAGAGAAGCTGGGTCACCAGCACGGCGCGTACCATAAACTGCTGTAATGGGATGATTTGTTACTTCGCGAGCTGCTGCTACCATTTCATTTACTGAGTAACCGGTGTTACTGCCTAAATTAAAATAATTATTTTCTCCACCGTTAATCAGATATTTCATTGCAAGCATATGAGCTTCAATTAAGTCGGTGACATGAATATAATCTCTAATACAAGTACCGTCTGGAGTGTCATAGTCTGTTCCGTAAATAGTAATATGTTCGCGCTGTCCCAGTGGAACTTGCAATATTATAGGAATTAAATGAGTTTCAGGATTATGAGCCTCGCCAATATCGCCATCTATATCAGCGCCAGCTACGTTAAAGTATCTTAAACATACGTAGTGAATATCATGCGCTGTACTAACCCATTTAAGCATTTTTTCAATCGCAAGTTTAGTTTCGCCATACGTATTAGTTGGGTTAGTTGGCGTTTGTTCTGTAATTGGCATAACTTTAACATCGCCATACGTTGCCGCTGTTGATGAAAATACAATGTATTTAACGTTACATTTAACCATAACGCTAAGTAGAACTTGTGCGCCTGATACGTTATTGCTATAATATTTTAGCGGATTGACCATTGATTCGCCAACTAGCGAATTAGCCGCAAAGTGCATTACGCCATCAATTTGTTCTGTTTTAAATATTTGGGTTAGTTTAGCTTCATCGCGAATGTCACATTGATAAAACTTTGCTTTAGCAGAAACGGAACTTTCAAATCCAGTTTCTAAACTATCTACAACTACAACTTCATTGCCAGCCTTAATTAACTCTCTAACTGCATGAGAGCCAATGTAGCCAGCACCACCTACAACTAAAATTTTCATTTGAAGCCTCCTAGCATTAATCTTATGATCAGTTTCTTTAACTTGACCTTTATTTTTTGCATTATTACCACTTTCTATGCAAAAAAAATAACACCACATAAAGAGGTGTCAATAACAAACACACGCAGAAGGATTCGAACCCTCGGCCTACTGATCCGAAGTCAGTCGCTCTATCCTGCTGAGCTATACGTGCATAATAAAATTATATCCTAAAATTGGCAACAATACAAGCCCTAAATAAAGAAATACTCGGCTACATTTGGATAACCCACATATAGCCGATGATTGCAGTGAGCGGAACGCCTATGTTATCAAGGCCAAAAATTGCGATAGCTTCTACTGCAGTAACTAGTGCAGCAACTATCACTACTTTAATTAAGTTGACTTCATAGATTTTAAGATAACTTGCTATCACTAGTACAACTATTGATACAAAAAATATAGCGGAACTGCCACTCACAGTTTTATTGCGACCTAGAACTTGATAGCGTCCATAAGGAAACTTTGTCCCTACAACTGCTGCTAGCCCATCTCCATATCCCATTATAAAGCTGCCCACAAACCCTATTAATAAATCTCCACTGCCATAACTTATTATAACTAATATCATTAAAGTTAAGCTATATGCGATTTCTCCAAACTCAGGTTTAGAGCCGCGTTTTATGCTGGCAAATACGGGGTATCTGAAGTTTATTAAGTTTACTATTAAAAAGCAACATGTTACGAACAATGGTTGCGTTATTTCATCGAAGTAGTACATTAGTATCAACCACCAATTTGAACTTAATATATGCACAAATTTGCGGCTATATTCAATGTTATTTGTCTTCATCACTGTTGATAATAGTAATAGTAGTAGTATATATGCGAATGATACAATTACCCCATCTTACCACTCCTTCAGGTCTATAAACATAATTTCAAGTATACACGATTCCAACGTATTATGCTAGGTACATGTCTAAATATTCACGTAAATAGCATAAATTATACATCTTTCCTTAGTGAATATATTTATTTCAGATTAATTTATTAGTCTATAGGCAGCGAGATAAAATTAATTTTTTTAGCAAAATACCTGTACAATACTCGTAGAGGTACTTATAATTATAACCTAAGTTAGTCGTTATGGGGGATAATCGTAAAAATACTGCTTATAGTATGATAGAGATTAGGCATAGTATGTATAGAGTATGTTTTTTTGAAAGGTGGTTATTATGTATTTAGAAAGTATCGAAAGCGCTTATGATAAGATTAGAGATGTTGTTGTAAGGACTCCTCTTATTTACAGTCCTACTTTTTCTAAAATTTGTGGAACTAACAATAAGGTTTATTTAAAGTGTGAGAATTTGCAAACAACTGGAGCGTATAAACTTCGTGGTGCTCTTCATAAAATTAGGACTTTGTCTTATGAGGAAAAACAACGTGGTGTTGTATGTTCTTCTGCTGGCAATCATGCGCAAGGTGTAGCTTATGCCGCTACTCTTGAGCGAATTAATGCTACTATTGTTATGCCTAAGACTACTCCTTATTTAAAGGTTCAAGCTACCCGCGAGTTTGGCGGTCGTGTTATTTTACATGGTGCTTGTTACGATGATGCTTATAAGGAAGCTAGGCGCATTGAGGTAGAAGATGGGGCAACTTTTATTCATCCTTTTGATGACATTGATATTATTGCAGGGCAAGGTAGTGTGGGACTGGAAATTTTTGAGGATTTACCTAATGCGGATATTATAGTTTGTCCTATTGGCGGCGGCGGTCTAATTAGCGGTATTTCCACTTATGCCAAGGAGTATGCTCGTGATGTTAAAATAATAGGAGTGCAGTCTCAAGGTGCTAATGCTATGGCGCGTAGCTTTGGGGCTAATAAGTTAATTTCTCTTGAGCAAATTAATACTATTGCTGAAGGGATTGCGGTTAAAACTCCTGGTGAATTAACTTTTTCTCTAATTCAGCAGTATGTGGATGAAATTTTAACCGTTTCTGACCACCTAATTGTTGATAAGCTATTAATGTTACTAGAGAAACATAAGTTGGTTACCGAAACTTCTGGCGCAGCATCTTTAGCTGCGCTTAAGCAGTTAAACTGCACAGGTAAAAATGTCGTTTGCGTTTTAAGTGGCGGTAATATTGATATGCTTACGTTGTCTTCTCTCGTTAATAGTGGATTTGTTTCGCATGGACGTTTGTTTTGCTTTGGCGTAGAGCTTGCTAATGTGCCTGGGCAATTGTTAAACGTTTCTAAGCTGCTTACTAATCTAGGTGCTAATATTGTTAGACTGGAGCATAATCAGTCTAAGGCTAGAAATAAATATCAAAATGTTCAACTTGAGGTTACTGTTGAAACTAATGGTTTTGAACATATTCAACGTATTAAAGAAGCTTTTGAAGAGAACGATTACTTTATTACTCCTCAATACTAATTTGTTAGGCTGTATGCATTATGTATACAGCCTATTTTTTGGCCAAAAGTTTTATAAAAGGCGGTTAGAACAAATGTTAACGGGAAATAATGTTACTATTATCGGCTTTTATACTTATTGAAGCCTTTTTTAGAGGAGGTTTTACTGTGAAACTAGAACGGTATTATGAAGATTTAAATGTATTACACATTAATACGATGCCTTACAGAAGTTATTATATTCCTACCGATACAGCGGGTAAGGCTCGCTACATTGATTTAAATGGCGATGACTGGAAATTTAGATTATTTAACAATCCTTATGAAGTGGTAGAGGAGAACCTTATTAACATTTGTGTACCAAGCGCATGGAATATGCTTGGATATGATAATCATTTTTTCGTTAGTACTATTCTTGCCCCTTATGTACCTGATGAAAATCCTACAGGGCTTTATATTAAGCAGTTTAATATGGACGAAGAAGCTTTAGCGTTTAAAAATTATATTAATTTTGATGGGGTAGATTCATGTTTTTATTTATGGCTTAATGATAAGTTCGTTGGTTATAGTCAATCGGCACATGCTACTGCTGAATTCGATATTACGGACTTTGTATCAGAAGGGCCAAATATATTAAAAGTTATTGTGCTAAAGTATTGCGAAGGCACATTTTTGGAGAACCAAGATAAGTTTAGAATGCCTGGTATTTTCAGAGATGTATATATTTTGCAGCGTCCACATAAGCATGTGCGAGATTTTTATGTCCGTACACAACTGTCGGATGATTTTAAAACTGCTGATGTAAATATTGAAATTGACGCTAAAGTAGATTATAAGCTACAACTGCTAGATGGAGATAATGTTGTTTATGAAGGAGATAATCCAAGTTTTAGTGTTGAAAACCCAAAACTATGGTCTGCTGAATTGCCTAATTTATATACATTAAAAATCATTAGTAATGATGAGATTATTCCATATAAAATAGGGTTTAAACAAGTTATCATTAAGGATAGCGTTATGTATATTAACGGCCAAAACATTAAAATTAAAGGAGTTAATCGCCATGACTCAGATGCTTATACAGCTAGCGCTATTTCTAAAGAGCAATTAACTGCGGACCTTATATTAATGAAGCAACACAATATAAATGCAATTCGTACTAGTCATTATCCAAACTCGCCTTGGGCATATGAATTATATTCACAATATGGATTTTATATAATGGCAGAGGCGGATTTAGAAACTCGTAAAACACGTGATGTATATGGCGATGAGAATATTTTTAGTACACAGCTAGTCTTTGATGATAATTATCAATTTAATGTTTTAGCTCAAGATGAAAATTGGTATAAAGCTATGTTAGATAGAGTGCAGGCATGTGTTATCCGTGAAAAAAATTCGCCATGCATCTTTATGTGGTCGCTAGGTAACAACTGTGGTTACGGTCCTAATTTAGAAAAGTGCGCGCAGTGGATTAAAGATTTTGACGCTAATGCTGTTGTGCATTATGAAGGAAGCATATATCAAAAAGCTGGTTATACAAATGACTTAACTAACATTGATGTATATAGCAGAAAGTATATGTCGCCTGAAGCTGTAGTTAATTACTGCAGCAGCAATCCTACTAAGCCGCTTATTTTGTGTGAGTATAGCGCTGCTAAAGGCAATAGCAATGGCGATTTAGAACAGTATTATAATATTATGATGGATTATGATTGCTATATAGGTGCTTTTGTGTGGGAATGGAACGACCAAGCAATTTTTATAGGTAAAGATGCTAATGGTAAAGAGAAGTTTCATTATGGCGGTGAGTTTAATGCCATTAATTTTTGTTTAGACGGTTTAATTCATCCTAATAGAACGCCTAAAACGAATTTACTTGAATTTAAAAATGTAAATCGTCCTATCCGCGCAAAGTATGTTGCTGAAGAAAATCATATTTTGCTAACCAATCAAAATGATTTTATCAATATAGCACAGCATTATACTATTCAAGCTTTCCATGTTATTGATGGCAATATAACGTGGTCTAAAACGTATAAAAATTTTGATATTCCGCCTCGTTCAACTAAACTGCTGCCATTTGAAGTGGAGCGTAGTGACAAGGATAATTATATAATGATTGAGTATTATAATTTAGACCGACAGCTGGTAGGCTTTGACCAACTTATATTAAACAAAGTTAGTACCGTGCTTGTTAAAAATAATAGCGTTGCACTAAAGATTGAGGATTTAGATACTCAGATAATTGCTTATAACGATAATCTGCATATTGTATTTGATAAGTTTAAATGTGCTCCTATTAGTATCGTGCAAAATAATGTAGCTTATTTAGTTAAGCCTATGGATTACAATTTATTTAGAACTAGAAAACTTACAAAACCGACTAAGACAGTTTCGCGCACTAAAATGCTTAATTATAAAATTTCAGGTAATGAAATAGCATTTGAGTTTATCATTATACAGATGGAGTCAGTAATGAAGATTAAAGCAGTTTATACGATTGATAATAAAATCAATGTACACATTACAGCGCGCAAAGATAAAGCATTTCCTGAAATACCTCGCTTTGGCGTTAGGATGTTTTTGCCTAAGCAGTTTCAATCCGTTAAGTATAAAGCTTATGGCCCACACGAGAGTTATAGCGATAAACATAATTATTGCTACTTTGAGCAGTTTAGCGATACAGTTAATAATATGTATGAAGATTATCTTGTTCCGCAAGAACATGGCGCTCGATTTGGTGCTAAATACGTTTATTTAACCGATAGTCGCAATGAAGTAACTATTAAGGCGGATGATTTTAGTTTTAACGTTTCAAATTATAGTCAAGAGCAGCTACTTAGCACTACTCACAATTTTAAATTAGTTCCAGACGACTTTGTAACGCTGTGTATTGATTATAAAAATGCTGGCATGGGTTCGAGTAGTTGCGTTCAAAGCATTAGCGCAGACAAAATTGATTTTGAATTTGATATAATTCTATCTACCATTAACGGTGGCATGACTTTTATTTAAAAATATAAAACTAAGGAGATTTAAGAATGATAACATTTGCACAAAATAGACCATTAGATATTATCCTATTAGGGAGAGTGGCAATTGATTTTAACCCAGTAGATTACTTTCAGCCACTAGAAGAATGTAGCACGTTTAAAAAATATGTAGGTGGCTCTCCTGCTAATATCGCAATCGGTGTTTCAAGACATGGGTTAAAAGCTGGTTTTATAGCGCGAGTATCAGACGACCAATTTGGCGACTTTGTTACACACAGCTTTGAAAAGGAAGGTATCGACATTTCTAACATTAGAAGATGCACTAACGGAGAGAAGTTAGGATTAACTTTTACTGAAATTATATCACGTGAAGAAAGCAGAATTTTAATGTATCGCAATATGGCAGCTGATTTGCAAGTATGCCCAGAAGATGTTGATGAGCAATATATTAAAAAATCTAAGGCATTACTAATATCAGGTACAGCACTAGCCCAAAGTCCATCTAGAGAGGCAGCGCTTAAAGCTATGTATTTAGCTAAAAGAAATGACGTTAAAATTATTTTCGATATAGATTATAGGGAGTATAATTGGAAAAGCTTAGATGAAATTTCTATTTATTATTCGATTGTAGCACAAAATGCAGATATAATTTTAGGTTCTAGAGAGGAATTTGACCTTACCGAACGACTTATTGAGCCAGATAGAACAGATGAGCAAACTGCAAAAGCATGGATTGACTTAGGAGCTAAAGTTGTAGTTATTAAACATGGAAAACAAGGCTCGACTGCATTTGTGGCAGATGGAAATAAGTTTAGCGTTAAACCGTTTCCAGTGGAAGCGCTTAAAGGTTTTGGAGGTGGTGATGGTTATGCATCTGCATTTTTATATGGTATATTCCAAGGATTTGACATTGCAAAGTGTTTAGAGATTGGTAGTGCTGAAGCTTCTATGATGGTTAGAAATCACTCTTCTAGCGATTTACCTACTATTGAAGAAGTTGAAAAGTTTATAGCAGAAACTAAAGCAAAGTATGGTGATTTATAATAGCTAGTGGCTCTCGTGCTATACGTGATGTTAAAACCAAAGATATTATAGAGTTATACAAACAACTTTGGCATTAAGGTTAAGAAAAGGCTAGTAAGAACGTAATCTTACTAGCCTTTTTTCAAAAAATAAAATCCATTATCGCATCAACAGTAATAGCCTGCTGCTCCACATCGGAAATAGTAGCATCACGGTCACCATCTTGCGCACCATAGTTACCAAACTGGGCATGATTACCGCCATCAATAATAACAATGTTTTCAGTGTAATCTATATACTCTTCTAGATTATCATTCAATGTGCCATAAATAGTAATAGCGTTGCTAGGCGAATAGTCACCGTAAATATAAGCACCAATTAAAATTAAGCCATCGACTTTATCGGGGTTATCTGAAGCATATGAACTAGCCATTCCACCACCAAGCGAATGCCCCATAATAAACCAGCTGGATACATGGTCTTTAAGTAAATCCAAAACGTCATCTGCGGCATTTGCATTTAAGAAAGCAAGGTTAAAAGGCATTTTGACTAAAACAACACTAAAGCCTTCATCGGCTAACTGCTGTAACAGTGGCATATAAGCGATTGCTTCCACCTTAGCACCAGGATAAAATATAATACCTACATCATTAGATTGTAGTGGTTCTATAATAGTTAAGTTATTGTAAGTAGTAATGTGCCCATTGTCTAAACCAGCTTGGTAAACAGCTAGAGCAACTTCATCAGCTTTATAGTAATCTGAAACGTAAATATAAAAAGCAATAGCGGCGGCCACAATAAGTAGTGTTAATGCAATAATGATTTTTTTAAATTTATTCATAACAAACCCTCCCGATTAATACTATGCAAACATATTTAAGTACATACAAAAATAGCGGCTAATGTAGCCGCATATTTTAATCAACAGTAAAGAAATCCATTTGAGCTTGTAGGTTATCAGCTTGAGCTGCAAGCTGTTCGCTAATAGCAACGTTTTCTTGCGAAATTGAAGCGTTTTTAGCAATGTCTTTTGATAGCTGTTCAGTGTCAGAAACAATTTGCTTAAGAGCCTCGCGCTGGCGAAGAGCATTATCGCGAATGAATTTAGAAGAATCAGCAGTTTCATTACTAGCAGTAATAATCTCCTCTAGAGCATTAGTTGTAAGCTCTACCATTTGCTCACCTTTTTCCACGCTTTCTAAATTCAGTTGAATCATTTCATAAATCTCTTGAACAATATCAGTTGTTTTACCAGATAAATCTCTAACTTCATTAGCAACTATACTAAATCCTCGGCCAGCCTCACCAGCGCGAGCTGATTCAATGCTAGCGTTAAGTGCTAATAAGTTAGTCTGACTAGCAATATCTTCTATCGACTGGATAATTTGTAATATCTCTCGCGTTGAAGAACTAATCTGGCTCATAGCATCAACCATATCATTAGCGAGAACTTTACTGTTGTTAGCCTTTTTAACCATATCAGAAATAATAACATAACTTTCGTCTATAGCTTCAATGTTGCTAATAATATCACTTGCTACATTGCTCGTATTATCTTTAAAGTTCACTAACAATGTAGCTTGGGAACTAGTAATGTTAGCAAGTTCCATAGCAGAATCGGAGATGGTGGCTGCAGCAGTAGTAACTTCTATAGTAGAAGACGATGTATCAGAAAGCAATGTACATAGTCGTTCTGAAATCTCTATAAGAGAAGTTTTAATCTGGCCGAAATCACCAATATAAGCTTGTGAAGGTACTGCTCTAAAATCGCCTTCAGAGTAGATGTGTAAAATTTGAGCAATTTCTTTAATGTATTTATCCAAGTTGCTAGAAACGATATCTAGAGCATTTGTAATTTTACAAAGTTCAAAACTATTGCGAGCAATGTTAGAAGTGTCGATGTTTAAATTACCTTCACTAAGCGACTGCAAGCCTAGAACAACTTTACCAAGAGGCCCGATATATTTCCTAACAAATACCGAGATAACAATGTTACCAACAGCAATAGCGACAATGGAAATACAAATAGCAATAATAATCTCAGTCACGAGAATTTCAGTAGTATAACTAGTCGGATAAGTTAAAATTATTTTCCAGTCTGTGTTAGGCATACCATAATAAGCACTATAAGCTGAATAACCTTCACTAGTAGTATTATTAGAAACAATACCCTCACCTTGTGCAAACAGCCTAGAATAATTTGCTAGGGTAGCATTTAAGTTAAGCATGCCAGCAGAGCTAGGTAGCATATTAGCTTTAGGATGCATAAGAACATCGTTGTCACCTGTAATTACAAAAGCGTACAGACCCTCATCATTAGCGAAATCTTCAATAATACCTTGAAGAGTGTTTAAACTAACCCCCATAGAAACAATTCCAACCATACTGCCATTAGGTCCTATTATAGGATGGGAAATTGCTACAACTAACGCTCCATCAACAGCATCAATATAAGGGTCGGTTATAGAAAGGTCGTTACTTTCCATAACGCCAGTATACCACGGTCTAGTGGTAACATCAAAGTCTGGCCCTGGAACCCAGCCAGTAGAGTGCGCCCAACCTTGGTCAAAGTGTACATGAGCGTAAACATCTACTACATCTTCTATTGTGCTATGAGCCATTGTAAGGTAGTCTTCTAAAGCTTCAATATCCATGTAAATTCGGTGATAGCTAATGTCATTGGCGAGGTCGGCAATAAACGTTTGTTTTTCGGTAAACCATGAACTAAACTGGGCTTGAGCTATCTGTGCATTGTTTATAACTTTTTCGCGTGAATTAGAAATAGTCAAAGACCATAGCTCGATTACTTTAAATGAAGAAGTAAACAAAATAAGTACTACGATTAAGATGTTAACAATTATTTTGATTCTGGTGGATAAAAGTATCTTTGAATTTTTCATAATCTTCTCCCTTACAAAAACACACCTATATATCAAATAATATGTCCTATTTTAGCCATAATATAACGTCACAAAAATTGGTAGTATAAAGAAGTATAAATCTACAGATAAAAAAAAGGCTAAGAGCATGCTCTTAACCCCTAAAAATCATTTGTATAATATAACTATAGAAATATAAATGCAACGTACTCCAGCCAAAGCCACCAATTAGCCCACTAAGCAGCCTACGAAAATTTGTAGATTGTTTAATCCCAAAGTACTGAATAGACCAATCCGCTAGCATAACAGCGCTCATAATGATTGCAGTTAAAATGCTGATTTTATAGGCAAAAAATACAGGAACTGATATAGCTGTTGCGACAATTACTCCTGTACATCTAGCGCATACAGGAAACTGAAATTTTTTATAAAAAAAACTTCTCTGCGGGAATTGGTGGCACCCTAA
>MDSQ01000010.1_pt1 | contig 57269 bp, 50 predicted proteins | sample 1008251 | NCBI WGS metagenome assembly MDSQ01 (sample SAMN05526597, study PRJNA338239) | gut metagenome | isolation source: Hindgut content | host: Naso unicornis | place: Saudi Arabia: Red Sea | collected 2016-05
GTGACTGGGCCCTTGGAGAGGAGCGGTCTCTTAATACTTCTCAGTTATTATAACAAAAAGATTTAAAATTAGCTGCTACAACTCTTTTTATTCAAATGTGACATAGCAACCATGTTTGTCAAACCTCTCCTAAATCTTCATGTAGCATGGCTTGCCTCTCAAGAGGTCTTTTTGTGAAGCACTTTCGTTTCCTACACACTCTGACCTCCTGCACCTTTTCACGTTTGAATCATTGCCGCGTATGTGCTCAACAAGACATTTATTTTGAAAGCCAAACCCGGAAGTCACGCTATCTCGGGCACAGCCGTTAGCTTGATGCTAGTGAGAAAAGCTCACGATTACTTCTGAAGGACGGAAAGAAACACAGTCACTGCTCGGAACACTTTTTCATCTTTTGAACCGTCTCAGCAGGATAAGATATATATTAGCAGGTAAGATGTGAGCTGTGTATCTGCGGCTGGATGTTAGCCTCGCTGTTTTATGGCCTATTGTCGTTTCAGGCCGTATTGCTGGCGTACAAGCTGAGCTGCTCTCTTTTCACAGGGATACATCACGTATGGCGCTCTTTACTTCGAAACGGTTTGCGAAGACCCGCGCCTGTCATGATAATTTCCCACATTTAAAGGGAAATAATCGCAGTTATTCGTGTTCGAGCAGGAACATAATGTCGAAGTGTCATATTTTCCAACCATCGACCTTTATTTCCTTTCATGAAAAGGCCTTGGGAGAGATTTCGGGGCGTTGAGATGTTCATAGTGAAAAATGTTTTCAGTTACAGCTAGTTTAGTGGAGAAAGAGACACACACCCCCTTTAATTCAAAACTTTGCGAGAGCATTTTGAGGCACTTTTTGTGTTTCACTTGTTCTCGACACAAATCGAGCACAACCTCGCCATGTAGCACAGGATTGGGATATGAGAGCATGAGAGTGAAGAGCACAGGTTGAAATAAAAGATATTTGGTATTATTTACAGGGACAGTATTGTGTGTTTGCACGCTGGCTCCGCTGCTGAAGCCGCCGCAGTGAAATCCTGGCCCTGCTATCATGGCTGTAATGGCTCTATCAAGGCGTCGCAGCACACTGCTTTTGTGATTTTAAAAACACCCACTTTCGTTTGTGGACTATAAAGGACTGGATAGATCGTTTTTTAATCTTCATATTTAATCTGTATGTCGCTCCTCCAGTGCAGTATGGACAACATCAAGCAGACTATCTGCAAATGACACATTTGGAGGTTTTGTCTACTCTAGAAGACACACACTGATGGATTTGTAAGCAATCTTGCATGATTTTTAAGAAAATGTTGATTAATACAAACATAAAATGTCAAACTTAACATGCAGCTGAAAATGATACAATAAATCATTTAAATCCTGGTAGTGTGTATTTCTTAACTGCTTATCATAACATGCTTTGTAGTCTTAAATAGCACATTTCCACCTAATAATTTCTCTTCACAGATTAGGTTGGCTGCTAAACATGTGGTAGATAGAATATTGAGGCAGACTGCATGTAAAATGGGAAACGTGTTGCAACATTTGCACAGAAACTACCATGTTGGGCAGGTCTGTAATTAAAAGAAGCCCCAATGTTTTAAGATAAACTGTGTTGCATCAGATCTGATCCTGCAGGTTCAGTATCCCGCTGATGATTCCTCTTCCTGTTCCTTGTTAATCTGATTCGGATCTGGGATGACTGATGGGGATCGTTGTTGTGTTGTGGCTGGTTTTGTCTGCAACTGCGATGTTCTCTGATGAAATATGTGACCCGCCACGAAAACAGGCAGGATCTTACAAAATACTGGGATTGATCGGCGAATATTAGCATACACTTATTCTATACCACCACTGGCGATTAGAAACTCTCCATAACTCACTTTACCAGAGCTGACAAAGTGTCCCGAGAGGCTGATGTGTAAAGGACACAAGCTTTTCTTATGAGACTTTCATGGTTCTAATCTGGAGTTACTTGCCATCGTAGTTGAGTCAAAAGTTTTGTTTCCAGCTGTTTCTGGGAAGGAGTTTCAAATGGCTCTTTTCCACGAGGTTTTATTCATTATTTCACAATAGTCAGATTTAGTTGGTGAAATACACATTACCAGGATTTTCAGGACACAGTTTCCTCTTTGGCAACTGAATCATTAAGGGACACCTTTACTACACAGATTTGCACATGTTTACACCTTGTTATCAACCCATTAATAAAGAAAAAGCTCAAACCCTGCTGTCTTGTTACATTACTGCTAATATGTTGGGCTGTTATTGTCATCACATTTGTTTTTATCCGCATCAGCAAGGACTCTGGGCATCATCTACATACTGTATACATTTAAAAGACTTAAAAGATCCAGTTTGAATCAGATATGAGCTGTGATTGAGGGCTGCATGATGGATGCATTAATTTAATACATGAGCTGTTGTGCTGATATCATAGAGGACATAGCAAGGCAGTGATGCTTTGTAACTGCCTCTGAGGATCTCTCAGCATGTAAAATGTAAAGTTATCTTGTCATTTTCTTCCAACAAATTAAGTTGATATATACATTTTTTTTTTTCATCAGAACTGTTGGCAAATAATAAAGCTGTCAGTCATGTCAGGACAGAGGAAAGGAGCCGCAGCACGACTGCCTAAATGTGCCTTCTGCAGAACCAACCGGGACAAGGAGTGTGGGCAGCTGCTAGTGTCCGACAGCCAGAAGGTGGCAGCCCACCATAAGTGCATGGTGAGGAGAGCACATTGTTCTCAAACAGCCTGTGATCCTTCAGGCATTTCTGCAAACCCTGTCACATATGTATATGCTTGAACATATGTTAACAGTTTAGAAAAAAGAAAGGGGGGAAAAAAAAAACTTGTGGATTTTTCTATGTTGTTGTTGTTTTATTTAGAAAACATCTGCATTTGATAAAACAAAAAAAAAAAAAGAAAAACTATGAAAACCAGACACAATAAATTGGTTTATCAGGAAAAAAAAAGACATTTTTCTCCCCTAAATTATCTTGAATTGCTCCAATTTGTCGTTCGTCACCAGGGTGATCCTGACCTTAATGTTCAGAAAACACAGCTCTACTTCCTCTCACACGCCAATAAAAAAATTAGGACTAAATAAAAAGGAAAAATCAGGATTGTATTCTAAGGGTATATCACTGTGAAATCAGCGTTGTTGCTAGTGGAAAAACGTGAAATCTACGTTAACCTCTACAGTGAAGTGGAAAATGGTGCATCAGCAGTAGTCAAGGAAAACAAAAATGAAGATATTGCACTCATTATCATCGTTATGTCGGAAGACTGCACACACCAATGCATGCCCTGTCTGAATGTCCTCTGCAGCTCTTCTCCTCGGCCCTGGTCACATCTCACTCAGACAGTGAAAACATTGGAGGATTTTCAATTGAGGATGTGAAAAAGGAGATCAAGAGGATCAAGGTATTCAAGGAGAGCAAGGTATTCAAGGGGAAAAAGGAGAGCAAGGGGATCAAGGTATTCAAGGAGAGCAAGGAGAACCAGGTCCTAAAGGAGATCAAGGGGATCAAGGTATTCAAGGTCCAGAAGGTCCAGAAGGTCCAGAAGGTCCAATGGGTCCAGAAGGTCCAATGGGTCCAGAAGGTATTCAAGGAGAGCAAGGACTTCAAGGTGAAAAAGGAGATCAAGGGGATCAAGGTATTCAAGGTCCAGAAGGTCCAATGGGTCCAGAAGGTCCAGAAGGTCCAGAAGGCCCAGAAGGTCCAGAAGGTCCAAAAGGTCCAAGAGGTCCAAGAGGTCCTCAAGGTGAAATGGGTCCTCAAGGCGAAATGGGTCCAGCAGGTCCACAAGGGTGCGAAGGTCCAGAAGGTCCACAAGGCCCAGAAGGTCCAGAAGGCCCAGAAGGTCCAGAGGGCCCTCAAGGCGAAATGGGTCCAGCAGGTCCAACAGGAGCTACAGGAGCTACAGGTGCTACAGGAGCAACAGGCCCAATGGGTCCAGAAGGCCCAGAAGGCCCAGAAGGTCCAGAAGGCCCAGAAGGTCCAGAAGGCCCAGAAGGTCCAATGGGTCCAGAAGGTCCAATGGGTCCACAAGGTCCAGCAGGTGCAGTAGGTGCAACAGGTGCTACAGGCGCAACTGGCGCAACTGGCCCAATGGGTCCTCAAGGTCCAATGGGACCACAAGGTCCAGCAGGTGCAGTAGGTGCAACAGGTGCTACAGGTGCTACAGGTGCTGAAGGCCCAGAAGGCCCAGAAGGTCCAGAAGGTCCAGAAGGTCCAGAAGGTCCAATGGGTCCAGCAGGTCCAACAGGAGCTACAGGAGCTACAGGAGCTACAGGTGCTACAGGCGCAACTGGCGCAACAGGCCCAATGGGCCCAATGGGTCCAGAAGGCCCAGAAGGCCCAGAAGGTCCAATGGGTCCAGCAGGTCCAACAGGAGCTACAGGAGCTACAGGCGCAACAGGTGCAACTGGCCCAATGGGTCCAGAAGGTCCAATGGGTCCTCAAGGTCCAGCAGGTGAAAATGGTACTTCAGACACATTAGGCTCTGGAAATACAATTATCTATGCTCAAATGATGAATATGCTATTTATATCAATCTCATCATTACAAATCTCAATTGGAGGACCTTACGATAATTTCGACTCAATTCCTAATATTGAAAACGTAGTAATAAACCTTTATACTAAAGTAGAAAACCTTTGCGAAGGCGAAACTTTCTATGAAAATGTAATCATTCCTGACCAAACAGGTATGCCACTTGGATTATATAAAGCAGTTGTTAATGCTACTACAAATCCAACTGTAAAAATCCTATCTATTGGCGATGTGCTTGGTGTATTTGCTAAAGCAGATTCTGAAATCGGCCAAAAAATTCATAGAAGCGTACTACCATCTGCTTATGAAGGCGCTGAAGCAGTAGGCTCTTCAAACTGGTACGAATTTTTAGTAAGGCATATGTCAGATAACAGAGACCCTAAACTAAGCCTAACATTATACAGCTACAACGGGCAAGCAAAATTCCGCGACGCAGAATTAATAGGATTAACAAACTCATTCCTAAGAGTAAGAATAACTGGAGCTAACAACGTAGTAGAAATAGGAACAATTGCTCTTAACGAAATTGCAAGTGTAGAATATTCTTACGAACCTAAAACAAAAAAGCGTAAATAACAATTGAAAACACTAAGGCTTTAGGGAAAATTTTTCCTTAAAGCCTTTTTTTGTTATTAATCAAAGTTACACATTTTCGCATACTGCTCTATATTATTGGATTGACATACAACAATTCACTAGGTATAATAATTATATACAAAATTCAAAGGAGGCTATATGGATAATTTATATTTAGCACTTACTGTAATATTTCCGTTGTTTTGCATGATGAGTTTAGGGTACTTTCTTCAACGCATCAATGTTTTAGACAAACCTTTTGTAAAAAAATTAAACCTCTTATGTTTTAACGCTTTTTTACCTTTAGTTATTTTTCTTAACATTTATAATAGCGATTTTTATAGCTTATTTTCTCCTAAACTTGTAATTTTTGGTATGGCTAGTGTCACTGTCGCTTTTATAGCTTTAATGATTATAGTTCCTAAGTTTGTTGAAGAAGACATTAATAGGGGTGTTGTGATTCAAGGAATTTTCCGTAGCAACTTTGTTTTATTTGGTGTTCCTATTGCCATCTCTTTGTATGGCAGCGAAAACGCGGGAACTGCTGCTATTTTAACTGCTTTTATTGTTCCTCTTTTTAACTTGTATTCAGTTGTCGCACTTAACTTATTTTCTGGTACACAGTTTAGTAAAATAGAACTTGTAAAGAAAATTTGTAAAAACCCTTTAATCATAGGCGCTATGGTTGCTTTCTTATTCGTTTTCACCGGCTTTAGAATGCCTTCAGTTTTAGAAAGTACTATTGCTGATATTGCGGCTATTGCAACTCCTCTTGCCTTAATTACACTGGGAGGCAGCTTTCAATTTGGGGATTTAAAAAAGTTTAAAGAACTCCTTACTATATCTGTGTTTGGTAAGCTAGTTATTATTCCTGTCATCTTCTTATCTATAGCAATATTGCTAGGTTTTAGGGATGTTGAACTTGCTTCTTTAATGATTATGTTAGCTAGTCCTACAGCAGTTGCATCCTTTACTATGGCTCAAAGTGTTAACGCTAATGATGAACTAGCAGGACAGATTGTTGTTATGACTTCTTTATTTTCCATCTTTACTATTGTCTGCTGGATTAGCGTTCTTAAAAATTTTGGATTTATGTAATTACATATTTAGCTCAGTTCCTTTTTGGAATTGGGCTTTTTATTTATATTAAGGAGGAATTATGAACAAAATTTTAAAAGGAAATTTTATTTTTACAGATGAAAACCGTAACTTAGTTATTAAACCAAATGCTTATGGTGTTTGTGAAAATGGGCTGTGTCATGGAATTTTTGACCAAATCCCGATTAGATACTTAACTTATGAAGTGCTAGACTTTGATGACTGTTTAATAATACCTGGCTTATGCGACTTACATTTGCATGCGCCACAATACGAGGTTCGCGGTGCTGGTATGGACTGCGAGTTACTAGATTGGCTTAATAAATATATCTTCCCTGTGGAACGTAAATATTCTAACCTACAATATGCTAAAGTAATGTATAGCCGTTTTGTGTCTGGATTATTGGCTAGCCCTACAAGTCGCGCTGTAATTTTTGGTACCATTTTTAAAGAGTCCACCTTAGAACTTATGAAACTTCTAGAACTTTCTGGATTACACACTTTCGTTGGTAAAGTTAATATGGACAGAAATTCTCCTTCCTATTATATGGAGTCTAGCGTTGCTACGTCTATTTCAGATACTATCGCTTGGCTTGAGCAATGTAATTTTACTAACACTTTACCTATTATTACGCCTAGATTCGTTCCATCTTGTTCGGAAGAGCTTTTGCACAAGTTAGGAGAGCTACTATTTTCATATAATTTAAACGTACAATCACATTTATGCGAAAATATAAATGAGGTTGATTTAGTTAAACAACTTCATCCTAACGAAAATAGTTACAGCGCTATTTACAATAAATATTCGCTATTTGGCTCTATTAATAAATCTATTATGGCTCACTGCGTGTACTGTTCTGATGAAGAAATAGAACTTAGTAAAAAAAATAACGTTTTCGTAGCTCATTGCCCTTCTGCGAATATTAACTTGGCCTCAGGTATTGCTCCTATTAGGCTATTTTTGGATAAAGGTGTAAACGTAGGATTAGGTACTGACATTGGAGCTGGTCACAGTCTTAACTTATTTAACGAGATGGTTTGTGCTATACAGTTATCCAAAATATCTAAGCTAAAACCCCTCTCTATACAAGATGTATTTTTTATGGCTACTAGAGGCGGCGGCTCCTTCTTCGGTAAAGTTGGCGCTTTTGACCTAAACTTTGACTTTGATGCCTTAGTTATTGATGATTCTAATATTAACTTAGATGGCAACTTTAGTCTTTCGCAACGTCTAGAACGCTTAATTTATTTATCAACTGAATGTCAATTAATTAGCAAATTTGTTAAAGGCGTAAGATTATTTTAGTGCATGGCTAAAATTTATTAACTTTATTCTAGTAGTTCCAACATATTAATTGTATATATTTACTTTTGTCTTATAAAGCTTCTACCTTATTTTTAGCTAGTAGTTGACGAATTGCCTATAATAGGGTATTCTTTTAAGTAAGAAACAATTTTTTGGAAGGAGACCCTCGCGATGCTAAATGATATAAAGACAATGGCAGTTCATAGTGGCTCGTTTCATGCGGATGATGTTTTTTGTGTAGCAATGATGCAGAGCATAGTGGATGATTTGGAAATTATTAGAACGCGCGATGAAGATATTTTAAAAAAATGCGATATTGTTGCTGATGTTGGTGGCGGTAAATACGACCATCATGATTTAAACAAACGTCTTAGACCTGATGGCATTCCATATTGTGCTTTCGGTCTATTATGGCAAGATTACGGCAACGACTATATTAGAAAAAATTTCAGCTTTCTTTGTGAAGATAAAGTACAGGATATTGTTGATAAAATCGCAGTTAATTTTATAACTGAACTAGATGCAAATGATAATGGTGTAGATATTATTAAGTGTGATTATCCTATTATGACTCTATCTAAAATTATTGATACGTTTGCTCCTCATGGTAGTTACGATATTGATAAATACTTTTTTAAGGCGGTAGATTTTGCTACCCATCTGCTTAACGTTGTTGTTTCAAAAGAAGTTAGGTATTACGATGATTTAGAATATATTCAAGATTTATTACGCTCTCAAGACACTTCTTGTGGCTACTTAGTTTTGGATAAACGGATTAGTTGGAAAGAGCCGTTACTATTATGTGATACTAATAAGGCTATAAAGTTCGTGGTGTATGAGGATTTAAGTCAAAAGTGGATGGTTCAAAACGTTCCTATTGTGTTAGGGGAGTTTCATGCAAGAGCTTATTTACCTAAAAGCTGGGCGGGGCTTAGTCAGCAAGAGCTAGATGTGGTTACTGGAATAGATGGCTGTATTTTTTGCCATCCAGCTCGGTTCTTATGTGGAAACTCAACTAAAGAAGGTGCTATTAAACTGGCTAAGCTAGCCTTAGCTCAATGCTAATATTAGAAAAAATTTAATTTAGAATTTGGAGGATTTATGAAAATACAAGAATCAGCAGAAAATTATTTAGAAATGATATTAATGTTAACTAATCGATTGGGGCAAGTTCGTTCCATTGATATTGCTAATGAAATGAACTTTTCTAAACCAAGTGTAAGCATTGCCATGAAAAATCTTCGTACTAATGGATATGTTGATGTTGATAATAAAGGTCATATTAAACTTACCGAAAAAGGCCTTTCGATTGCTAATAGTGTTTATGAGCGGCATAAGTTACTATCGCAATTTTTAGTTCACATTGGGGTGAATGAGGAAACTGCAAAAAAAGATGCTTGCAAGATGGAGCATGATTTAAGTGATGAGTCGCTTATTAAATTAAGGGAATTTATGGCTGATAAATAGAAAAAACTCTGCAATTTAGCAGAGTTTTTTTGTCGTCCCACGCTTTATTATTTAAACGTAATTTTTTCAACAAAAGTACTTATTCTAGTATCTGTACAACTAAACAACTGCTCTATTGGTCCATGTGAGAGTACGTGCCCTTGTTCAATAAAAATATAATAGTCAGCGAACTTTCTCGCAAAATTTAATTCATGCGTCACTATAATAATATCAGCCTCTTGCTTAAGCTCTATAAGCGTTTTCATAACTTCGTAAGCTAATTCAGGGTCTAACGCACTTGTAGGTTCATCTAGCAATAGCAAATGTGCTCCTGATATTAACGCTCTTACTATTGCAACACGTTGTGCCTGCCCCCCACTTAACTGATGTAATTTTTTATCTTTATGCTCTAAAATCCCTACCTTTAAAAGCCACTTTTCCGCTAACGTATACGCTTCTATTTTAGCCATTTTATAAGTATGAATTAAATGTATCGTTATATTTTCCATCACAGTTAAATTAGGAAATAGATTATCATGTTGAAACACATAGCCTACGCCTTTAAGGTAATCTTTATACTCACTTAATCCCACAATTTCTTTATTATTTAACTTAAGCGACCCACTATCAGCCTGCTCAATAGTTCCAATAATTTTAAGCAGTGTACTTTTACCTCCTCCACTAGGACCTACAATTGCTAATGTCCTTATGTTTTCTAAGTTAAGTTGCTGAATATTTAAAGCTTTTTCTTTACCAAATGATTTTATGAAATTGTTTATAATTATATCCATTTTAATCTCCAACTTTTCTATTTAACCAATATGCAAAAAAGCTTAGTGGTATTGTGATTGTTAAGTAGCCAATCGCTAAAATTACATACCCGGTAACAAAATCAAGTGTTCGCGAGTTAAATAAATTTATATATTGTGTGAATTCCGGTACTGAAATTAATGATAGCAGCGCTGTGCTTTTTACTAATAATGCAAAGTGGGTTGTTAACGTTGGCAAAGTTGCCTTAATCATTTGCGGTAATATTATCTTTTTTATACACACGCTTTTTGGCAGTTGTAGTATATGCATCATTTTAAATTGTTGAGGTGAAATATCATTGTATGCTCCCTCAAATGTTTTGGCAAAGTAACATGACATATATAAAGAAAGAATTAACGTTCCGCCAATAATCGGGTCGCGTATTCCTATAGCTGATGTTAGGAAAAAATATAATACTATAATGTGCACCATTAATGGTACTCCTAACATAATTTGCGTAAAGGCAATGTATAAGTAATTTAGCGCATCATATTTTGATATAGTCATAAAAAATAAGACTGCACTAAATGTTAAGCTAACTACTAAAGCAACTAAGCTTAGCCAAATAGTTCGTCTATACCCCTCAGTTATTAAATCGCTATATCTTGCTAGTGCTTCTAAGTTAATATAAAAGTCACGGTTTTGTGATACTACAAATGCTAGCAATAGTACAAAAATATTAACTACGATTAATATATCCCTTGCTTGTTTCCATCTATCCATAATATATCCTTTCTAAAATTAAGGTGCTCCCAAGTCTCCCCCTCTATGGGGGGCTTTGCTGGCACTTGGGATTTGCATATTAACTAAGTTTGTCTAGAAGAAATAATCTAGTCCATATGATTCATACTTTTCAACTTCTTCTTTTAAGTATTTTTCGCGCATCTCATCAAAGAAACCATCAGCCTTCACTTGTGCTAATGCTTCGTTAATTTCAGAAAGTAAAGCTGTATCATCTTTTCTAACTCCAACTCCCCAACCTTGCGTTCCTGGCAACGGGTCTAGCAACAATTTTATATTGCTTAAATTTTGCGTGCCTTCTATTAAACTTAATGGGTCATATATAAAAGCTGTACTTTGCCCATTGTTTACATCTAGTAGTCCAGCGGATACTTCTGTAAAACTTTTAATAGTAGCATTTTCTAAATTAGCCATAGCCCACATCTCGCCTATTGTCCCTAACTTTACTGCCACAGTATATTCCTCTTTATCAAGCTCGCTATAATGAGTTATTGGTGCGTCTTTGTATACCGCTAAAGTAATGTCAGACTTAGCATACTCATCGCTAAAGTTTATTGATTCTAATCTCTCCTCAGTTATACTCATAGACGAAATAATCATATCAATATTTCTAGTTTGCAACGCCGGAATAAGACCAGCCCAATCTAGGCTTCTAATCTCCACCTCGCGTCCCATCTTTTGTCCTAAAGCTTGTGCTAATTCTACTGATACTCCTGCTGGATTACCTTCTTCATCAATTGTTTCAAACGGTGGAAACTTAAGTTCCATTCCTACAACTAATGTTGCGTCGCTAGATAGTGGGGCATTTTCATTTTGTCCAGAGAATAGCCAAAACAAAATGGCACCTAAAAACACTATAAGTACCGCAACTTCGATTTTGTATTTAGTTTGCATATTATATCTCCTTTCTATAGTCTTGTTAATTTAAAGTGGAAAAAATAAGCTCCATCTATACTGACGCATCCGCAGGCCCCAATTCCCCCTTTTGAGAGGGATGTCAGCTATGCTTACAGAGGGAGTTAAATTAACAAGCTCCATAATTTTATATTATATCCATGCTCCATTTTTGTAAAGTAGGCACTATTTAGTGCTATAGTTACTTTATGATACTATTTTATTACAATTGGGTTATAATATACATATCAGTTTAAAAAGGAGTTGATATTATGTCGTTACCACAGTGTCCTGTTGAAGCAACGTTATCCTTAATCAGTAATAAGTGGAAAATATTAATCATACGTGATTTACTCGGTGGCTCCAAACGTTTTGGAGAACTAAAATCTTCTATCGGCCAAATTTCCCAGAAAGTTTTAACTGCTAATCTTAGGCAAATGGAAGCAGATATGTTACTAACTCGTAAGGTATATGCAGAAGTACCTCCTAAAGTTGAGTATACTTTAACTGACCTAGGCTACAGTTTAGATTTAGTTTTAAATGCAATGCATATATGGGGCACCCGATACCAAGGTCAAATTAAACTGTAAAAAAAAGCTGCTCTTACGAGCGGCTTTTAATTTAGCGAAGTATATTGGTATGAAAAATCGTTTCATCTTCTCCAGCAAAAATTATAGTTGAACCTGCTGATATTTCCACATCAGTTGCATCTTCTATTATAGAGCTATACACACATTGATTTTGCTTATTATATACCGCAAACATTCCTTCCCCTTCTATATCAACTGCTAAAAGTATATCATGCGCCACTGTTACATACTGAGCAGCTTCAGACATAGTGTAAATGCCCTCTCGTAGTGGCTTTATCCCACTCGCATCCATATAAATGCCAATGCTGGACTTAGCATATTCCACTCCATTTTCAATATAAAATTTAATATACTGCCCATCACTACCATTACTGGAAGGCAATGCTACAGGTGTAACTAAATCGTTCTCATTTAAAATCCGCATATTACAGAAATAACCTTCTATAGGCATGCTATTTGGTAAAGTCAAAACTTGCAAATGCTGAGGATACATCATAGAAGAATATTTCTCGCTTACTAAATAATACTTCTTACCAAACCTTTGTTGCCAAGCGTATGCAATTTCAGCTGGTATACGCACTGGCTCAATTTTCTGCATTTGATACATCGTAACAGTATCTTGCAAAAAGCCTGTATTTATTACTGCTGAAGCTTTTATATAAATATGCCCATTTTTCTCCTCCACAAACTTTAATCTAGATGTACCAGCGTAATCACTAAACACCCCATCGCCGTTATGGATAAAAGTTTGTATAGGGAATTTCGGCATATTTGGCAAATACACATTTAGCGTTCCATTTGGATTTAACTTAATCTCATAAGTCCCCATTAAATCAGCATATAACCCTTCATATCTAAATAGCGGTTCTGGAATTTCCATTTTAATTGGTTTCTTTGGCACAATCAACTGCGGACGGAGCATTTTGCCACTTAAAATTAACTCATCAGCTAAAATTTGTTCAGCCACCATCTGATTAACCGTGGAACTTCCTCCCGAACTTAATATAGCTATTGCAATATCATGCTCTGGAGCTACCACTAAGCTAGCATGCGAGCTAAAAGTATCCCCATTTTTATTTACAACTTGAATTCCCTGCTCATCAAAAGGATACAACTTAACATTATCCCATCCTAACCCAGCATCTAACCTACCCTTCTCAGGTCCATGGTGAATTCCCTTTCTATACTCTGGTATTAAAGTTTGTGCCACAGCCCGCTTTGAAAGAGTTTTATTATTTAAAAATATTCTGCCAAAGTAACATAAATCTTTAGCCGTACTATATATTCCCCCTGTGCCTATAACATTAACTGTTTCAATTGGAAAATCCGTAGATGTGCCCATATAAGTTGGAAGGTAAGTTTGTGATAATTTATTTCTATCAAAATTATCTTGAGGGGTCTTTGTATTTATCATACTTAGTGGTTCAATTAAATACCTATGCAAAAACTCTGTATACGTTAAACCACTCACTCTCTCCACTATTAATTCTGCTACCGAAAACCCTTGGTTATTATACAAAGTTAATTCCCCTGGCGAAAACTGCAACTTCTGAACTTCCAATCTACTTAATAAAGTTTCATGGTTTAACGTATCATTATCATCATATAAAAAAGCATTTTGTAAGTTTTGCCCTAAAAAACCAGCTGAATGATTAAGCAACATTCTTACCGTAATATCTTTATAGCGCTCATCTGCCATCTTAAAATCCGGAACATACGTTGTAACAGGCTCATCTAAACTCACCAACTCTAAATCTACTAGCTTCATAATAGCAACTGTAGTAAACATCTTACTTATAGACCCAATGGCATACATACTATTAACATCAGCTCCATCAACAGATTTTACACCACATAAAACAATCTCATCTTTCTTTATCATAGCATACTGAACACTTTTAGCCGATTCCAAAATATAGTCCATATACTTATCAACTCTATTATCTCTATCTTCTCTAATTCTATCTGCTATTCTCTCTTGCGTACTTGGTATGTATTCCCCCCCATGTACTTTTGGACTAAACCCTATTGTGGGGAACAACAATACAAGACTTAACCCTATCGCTAAAAACTTAGTTCTACTCTTCACAAAATCACTCCTAACCACAATTGTTAATCTTATTATCTCTTTATTTAATAAAAATAAACTGTAAAATAAATCAAGCTAAAATAGCCTAGGTTAAATAAATATGTATGGTATAATAAAAATGAGAGGTGATTCTATGAAGCAAGGATTAGTTGAAGTATATTGCGGTACTGGAAAAGGCAAAAGTACAGCCGCAATAGGTTTAGGAATACGTGCAATTGGACATGGCTTTAAGGTTATAATGATACAGTTTTTAAAGAACGATGCTACTGGAGAAGTAAAATTGCTTAAATCATTAGAGCCACAATTTAAAGTATTTCACTTTGAAAAAGAACGCGGGTTTGTTTGGACTTTAAATGATGACGAAATTGAGGATTTGCGAAATGAAATTAATATGGCTATAAAATTTGCTAGAAAAGTAGTTGACACTGGCGAATGCGACATTTTGATTTTAGACGAAATTTTAGGCGTTATCGAAAACGACTTAATTAAAGACACAGATATTTTAGAATTAATCCAAAATAAGCCTGAACAGATGGAGCTAGTTTTAACGGGTAGAAAAGTTCCTGAGACTATAAAAAACGTTGCTGATTATGTAAGTGAAATCGTGGATATTAAACATCCTATGCACACTGGAGCTGAGGCGCGTAAAGGCATTGAATTTTAACAACATGGGCAAAATTCTCCCGCTTATATATAGAAGCGGTGAGATATGCCCATTAAATTTTATGCTAATAAATGACTCATATTATACAGTCCAGGGAATTTATATGCAATAAACTTGGCTGCCTTTAATGCCCCAACAGCAAATACATCTTTAGAAGTGGCTGAATGTGATAACGTTATCACCTCATCAGTGCCTGCAAATATAATATCATGGTCACCTACTATTGTACCTCCTCTTATCGCATGTACCCCTATCTCCTTAATTTCCCTAGGCTCTCTAGTTTGCGAGCGGTCAAAGCATAGCATATATTCATTATTTAAAGACTCTTGTATAGAGCTAGCAATCGCAAGCGCCGTCCCACTTGGTGCATCAATCTTTTGATTATGATGCTTCTCCACTATCTCTATATCAAATCCGCTATCACTTAATATTTCCGCTGCGCGCTTTGCTAAGTTAATCAATAAATTAACCCCTATTGACATATTAGCGGCAAAAAACACGGGTATTGAAGCGCTAGCCTTCTCCACCTCTGCTGTTTGCTCATCATTTAGTCCAGTCGTACATATTACGACGGGAATATTTTTCTTAACCGCATATTCTAGTAACGTTGGAACTGCATGTGCTATAGAAAAATCAACTATAACATCCACCTTTACATTACAATTTGATATATCATCAAAAACAGGAAAATCATGTGGTATAGATAAATTTGGGTCTACACCTGCCACCACCTGCAAATCATGACTAGTCTTACATATTTTAGTTATAACTTGGCCAAGTTTGCCATTACATCCATGCATGAGTATATTTATCATAAATTAGTCCTTTCTACCAACTAGCTGACATTTAAAAACGCCCCTATAAAGAGGGGCTTAGGCATTTGCAATAATCCACTGCGCAATCTGAACTGCATTTGTTGCAGCACCTTTACGAATGTTATCTGCTACAACCCACATATTAATTCCATTATCCGAGCTTTCATCACGTCTTATTCTTCCAACGAAAACTTCATCATTATCATTTGCATTAAGAGCTAACGGATATATATTATTAGCCGTATCATCCTGAACTATCACACCAGGAGCTTGCTTTAACACTTCCACTAACTCCTCTAATTCAAACGGATTATTAAACTCCACATTAATACTTTCGCTGTGAGAATTAAATACCGGAACCCTTACAGCAGTAGCCGTAATCTTTAACTGAGGCGCATGAAGAATTTTTCGCGTTTCTTGTACCATCTTCATTTCCTCTTTAGTATAGCCATTATCCAAAAATACATCGATATGAGGCAAACAATTACCTGCTATAGGATGAGGAAACTTAGTAGGTTCCTTGCCAGCTAGCCCATCCGATAAATCAACACAACCGCCACGACCAGCACCAGACACAGCTTGGAAAGTAGTGTATACAACACGGTTTATCGAATATGCCTTATGCAAAGGACTAAGCGCAACTACCGCTTGAATAGTAGAGCAATTAGGATTTGCTATTATACCTTTATGGGTTAATATATCTTGCGGATTAACTTCTGGAACAACCAAAGGAACCTCTGGGTCCATACGCCAAGTCGAACTGTTATCAATAACAATACAGCCTGAGGCAGCAGCGATTGGTGCAAATTTTAAACTAGTAGCTCCACCAGCGGAGAATAATGCAATATCAATTTGATGTTCTGAAAAGCTAGTTTCTGTAAGTTCTAAAACAGTATAATCCTTACCCTCAAAAGTAATAGTACTGCCAGCTGAACGTTTTGAAGCGAATACATAAAAATTATCAATAGGCAACTTTCTTTCCTCTAAGACCTTTAAGAAAGTACGCCCGACCATACCAGTAACACCAACTACAGCTAAATTAATTGTTTTCATAATAATAAATTTCCTTCCTAGTAATATATACACTAATATATAAAATAATTGAAGTAATTATTCTCAGAATTTAAAATTTGTTTTAGCGTAGCATAACGCAAAAAATATGTCAAGCCAGACATTCTAAAAAAAAATAGGGCTAGGGTGTATAATATTATGAAAAATGTTACATACTGAAAATAAGTAAGTGATTATTAAAAAAAAATAAAACCAAAAAGGAGCAATTAATATGCAAACTAAAGAGAAGTTATTTGATGCATTGCCAGACGACCAAAAAATGAAACTTGAGATAGCAGAAGAGTTAGGATTACTAGACAAAATCCAATCTGATGGGTGGAAAAGTTTAACACCTAAAGAAACAGGTCGTATTGGTGGGCTAATGACTAAACGTAAGCGAGAACTTAAAAATCAAGCTGAGTAATTATAAGAGAGGGGGTTATACTCCCTCCTTTTTTATTTTTAGATTGTTATCTTAACAGTAAAGATGTATAATAGAAATGTCGGTATGGGTAGAGCCGAAAATACATGGGGTAAGAAAGAAGGGTCAACTATGATGATATTTGTATATGGCACATTGATGAAAGGTTATTCTAATCATGATAGATGCTTAGGGGGCTACGTTGTGGGCCTGATGCGTGGAACTATAAGAGGTAAGTTATATCATATGAGAGAAGGATATCCGGCTTTAATTACAGGAGATGACGAGGTTTATGGAGAAATCATGGTAATTGAAGATGAAAGAGCCTTAATTTGGCTGGATGAGCTTGAAGATTATGATAGCAGCAGAGAAGACAATCTATTTAATAGAACAATAGAAAAAGTTACATTAGAAGATGGAAAAATTATTGAATGTCAAGTCTATACATATGCGGATGAAGATTATGCAAGAAGAAAAGGAGAATATCTTGAGCATGGGGACTGGAAAAAATATATGCCACTTTAAAGCTGTCAGTACGACAGCTTTTTTTTATTAATGATTATAATATGGTATAATTGGTTATAATCTTATTAATAAGGAAAGGATGCTTATATGTACAATCAGTTTTCAAAAGTCTATAACAAATTTATGGACGATACGCCTTATGACAAATGGGTGGAATTTATAAATAGTAAAATAAATGAGCATAATATAAAACCTAACATTATATGCGACCTAGGTTGCGGCACAGGGGTTATGTGTGGGAAATTTGCACTCCAAAATATAGAAGTAATAGGAATAGATAACTCGGAAGAAATGTTAATGGAAGCTAGAGCTTGTGGGCAAGATATATTATATTTAGCGCAAGATATGAGGGAATTTGAGCTATATGGGACAGTGGATGTAATATATAGTTGCTGCGATAGCTTAAACTATTTGTTAGAAGAAGAGGATATAATAAAAACATTTAAACTAGTAAACAATTACCTAGAATCTGGAGGACTATTTATATTTGATATAAACACTCCATATAAATATAAAGAAGTGTTAGCGGATGAAACATTTGCGGAACAATCTGACTGTGAAGCTTATATATGGGAAAACTTTTATGACGAGCATGAGGGCTTAAACGAATTTGCCGTTAACTTTTTTATAAAAGATTTAGATGGAAAATACACTAGGACAGAAGAGTTTCATTATCAAAGAGCATATAATATAGAACAGATACAAAAATATCTGCAACTAGCGGGACTCGAACTACTAGGTATATATGATGACTATAGCAACAAGCCTTACTCGCAACAAACACTTCGTGCTACGTTTGTAGCTAGAGAAGGGCATAACAAAAATAAATTATATATATAGGTTAGACCTTGGAGGCTTTCGGATGGTTAAGTACCGATTGTTCGTAGCATTTTAAGTTAACGAGGCCTTTAACCTTAATAGGAGAAAAATTATGTATGTACTAAGAGGAATTGATGAAACTAAAAGTTTTAGATTTTTTGCTGCTAATACTACACAGGTTGTAAACGATGCAACATCTAGCCATGTTACATCACCGTTAGCTTCTGTAGCGTTAGGTCGCACTCTATCTGGCGTAATTTTAATGAGTCAAATGAACAAAAACCCTAGCGATAGAGTTAGCGTATTAATAAAAGGCGATGGGCCTATTGGTGGGATAATTGTTGAAGCTAATGGTATGGGCGATGCTAAAGGTTACGTTTATAATCCTGATGTAGAACTGCCTAAAAACTCTAAAGGTATGCTAGATGTAAGCGGTGCCATTGGTAATGCAATTATGACCGTTACTAAAGACACTGGACTGCGCGAACCTTCTGTAGGCCAAACAGCAATGCTATCTGGAGAAATCGCAGAAGACTTTGCCGACTACTTTGCAATATCAGAGCAAACTAATACAGCTGTTATTTTAGGAGTACTAATAGATAAAGACCACACAATAAAACAAGCTGGTGGAATTATAATACAAGTGCTACCAGAAGCTTCTGATGAAGCTATTACTGAACTTGAAAATAAAATTAAAACATTCTCATCATTAACAGAACACATGGAAAAAGGCCAAACAATTGAACAAATAGTAGAAGAGCTACTAGGAAACATTGAAATCATGGCAAAAACAGATATTGCATTTAAATGTGACTGTTGCAGAGAACGAATGGAAAGAGCTTTAATCAGCTTAGGAAAACAAGAATTAACATCCATTGTGCAAGACGAACAAGAAGATATAGAACTTGTATGCCACTTTTGTAATAGCAAATATCCATTTGACAAAAATGACATACAATATATATTAGATTCAATATAAATAAGATAACTAGTTCAAAAAAATAGTTAAAATTGCATAAACTTGTATTTACAAGTTTATGTAAATTTGTTATAATAGGGATATAAATTTGGTATCGGGATGTGGCTCAGCTTGGTTAGAGTGCTTGTCTGGGGGGCAAGAGGCCGTGGGTTCAAATCCCATCATTCCGATTAATAAATTTAAGATTATAGGGGTTGCTATGCAAAAATTAAAATCGTATAAATTATATTTACTTCTATTTGCGATGTTCTTTTTGTCATTTAACAATTTCATTACGTCTTTGTTAGTGTTCGTGGCAATTGACATTTTATTAGCTACATACGTACTGCTCACTTCAAAAAAGAAATCGCAAAAATTTATTACACTTTTAGGATACGGTTGTCTATTACCCGTGCAGATATGGTATAGCTTATCTGTTACTAATAGACATCTTGAATATACTTTAGAACGTATAAGTACGTTAGGCGTAACTTATTTATTATTAGTACTGTCGTTTTCGTTATACGCTTATTTAAACGAAGTTAATGAGAGAGATTACTTTTTCTCAACTACACGCCCTTCTGAGTTACTATACTTCAGTAGGATTGCGCAGTTTAATAGATTTCTAGCCGACAAAAAAGAATTTGTAAATAAATCAACTAAAATTTTAAATAGAGAAGTAATAGAAGAAGTACTACAAGAAGTATCAAGAAATAACTCGTTTTCTTACATCAATAAAGGTACGCTAACGCAAGAATATTTCCAGCTACTTAACTCTACTTTAGATGACCCATACGTTTACATTGTAATTTCAGATACAGGAAGTGCTACTAGCCAAATATTATCTTTAATTTCGCATAAAAATTTTAATCACGTTTCAATTTCGTTTGATAGGGATTTACAAACACTTGTTAGTTACAATGGTGGAGAAAGAGTTAATCCACCAGGTCTAAATGCTGAAATGATAGAGTATTTAATAAAAAAAGATGACGCTTCTATTTACGTTTATAAACTACCTGTAACTAGAGAACAGAAGGAAATTATGATTTCAAAAATCGATGAAATTAACCAAGACGGAAGTGCGTATAATTTATTAGGGCTATTTGTTCGCAAATCTTATAAACCTAATATTATGTATTGTTCACATTTCGTTTATACATTGCTACAGCAAGCGGACTTAGCTTATTTTGATAAACGCCCTCATGACGTTAGACCTACGGATTTTGTAGAACTCGACTATGAGAGGATAGTAGAGCTTGAGTATAAAATTAAATTTAATGATTTATAAAACTAAAGGTTTCTGCTATATATGCAGAAGCCTTTTTATATGCTACAAAAAAAAGAGAGGGTGTCGCATTTTGCGATACCCTCTACTATTAAGTTGTTGGATAAACTAAATTTTCTTCTTTAATAACAGTAAGTATTTCACTTAAATACTTCCTAGCCTCAAAGCGCGCCATTGGTAAATTTATATCAAAGTAATTACCACAATCGCGGGCAGTTGCACCAGGAACCTCTCCATGAAACTGTGCAATAAAAGCAAACATTTCCTCTACTAACGGTAAAATTTCCCTAGAAGAAGCATTTCCTTTAAGTAATAAGTAAAATCCTGTGCGGCAACCCATTGGCCCAAAGTAAATCACTTCATCTCTTTTTACTGGGTGATTCCTAAGAAAGGTTGCTCCTAAATGTTCGATAGTATGAATTTCAGCAGTGTTCATTACCGGCTCTACATTCGGCTGTTTCATCCTTATATCGTATGTTGTAATTGGGTTATCTGATACGTAATCAATTCTAGATACATAAATTCCTCTAAGTAAATCCAAATGATTAATTGTAAAACTCGCTATTTTTTCCATGCCTAAACTCCTATATATATTTTGTTGTATATGCAATAACATGGTTATATTATAACAAATAATTAGAAACATTGCAAACGTTTTAACAAACCCTATTTATTTACAACTTTTCTAAATTTATGGAAATTCCAAATAAGTAACGATAATGCATAGTCAAAAATTAAAAACAAAATGTTGCCTATTACTTGGAATATTAGCTTTATTGTTGTGCTAAGTGTATCAACAACCCCTACTGAAGACATTAAAATTTCGGCAATAGATTCAGGTAAGTATTGTGATATTGCTGGTATTATCATTGATGCTAGATTTATGATTGGCCTTAATAACTCTGGGAATAGTGCAGTCATAGCTATTGTATAGCCTACTGTAAACATGACATTAAAGTATACCAGTTTTAATATAAATTCTATAAATACATTGTTGCTCCCTTCTATAAACGCTTTTATAATCCCATAATTCCCGAAAAATAGTATATATACTAGTGCGATTTGGGGGCCAAATAATATAAACCCCAGTATGCTACTTGCAATGTATACTAAAATTCCTAGCTTTAACGACGACATTAAATATGCAATAGGCGGCATAAACGCGCTTAATGTAAACATGGTTAGCGTATTTGTTGGTATGAAATATACTAAGAAAAAGCATAACATTGATAATGCTACTAATATTCCGCCTGTAGTAAGGTCTTTTGCCTTCATAAAATCCCCTCCTTTTTGAGTGTAACTAACTATTACTTTGTTTACTTTTACAACTATTAGCAACTTTATAATACCTATCCATCATTCCAAGCGTAACAATATTTGATAATACCGCCCGGTTACGACGCAATGGCAGTTTGTCTAATATCTCTTTACAACTGGCTTCACAGCTATATAAAGTTAAGTCTACTTCTTCATGCATAGTCTTAGTATCATTTTTATATAAACAATATAAAGCATTAAACTTTCCTTGCTCAGTATCGCTTTCAAAGTCATCTAGTGCATCAATTAAATAAATCCATTTACCTAGCTTATAGCCAAATGTATATAAATTAGCACGTAAGCTACGGCTATCTTTTCGCAATGGATATGGGTATAGCTTAACAATACTCCCAACTAAATTAGCAAACGGATGTGCTATTTCGTCTAAAGAACTAAACGTTTGAGTACTCTCAAGCCTATGCAGTTGTGCCAAATTTTCTTTAATCACTTTATTTAAAAACTTTAATTCCTTAGGAACGTTCTTTAAATAAGGTTTAAAGCTTAAAGCTAATGCTTTACTTTTTAAATCATCCTCGTCATCTACATCATCAAGTAGCTTATAGTATGCTAATAAAACATTAACTGTGCTAGCGTATTTTAACGCTAAATTATTTTGTATAGTTGGGAACTTTGTTACAGGCCTACTAATGCACGTCTTCTTTTTTACCATTGCACTAGATGGGCCTAGTGCATCTAGCAATATGCCCATCGTAGTAACATCGTAGCTTAACGTAAACCTTGGTATATCCCCATAATCTTTTTTTATATGATGGCATAAGCCACAATAATAACTTTTAAACCCATCATACTCTCTAATTTTCAATTCCTCTTTTAACGGCCTAACGTATCCAAACATCCTAAACGCTCCTATCTTTAGTTTATATACAAGATATTAGGTCTCCACCCATACATTCGCAACATGAATCAGCGCAAATTAAATGACAGCAGTTAACTTTGCAGCATCCATCATCGCAACAACCACAACAGCAACCTGGCTGTCTATAGTTTGGCGGTGGAGGTGGCCTATGTCCAGGTGGTGGCCCACCATGTGGCCCCATTAGTTTTACGTAAAATTTCTTATAAATATCATTTGTATTATCTAGTTCAACTGCTTGCTTAATGTGTCTCTTAGCAGCATCAAACCATTCCCTCTTATATGCAATAAGGCTAGATAGGTAGTGCCATACTGCATTGCGCTCTTTAATTTGTTGTAAAGAATAATTCGCTTTTGTGTATTTCTTTTGTTTAATTAACTCTTGAATTTCATAATAAGTTAAATCCATAAAATCACTCCTTTCTACACTGTATATTATACATTATAATATATAATTAGTCTATCTTGATTTTACTAGGAGAATTTGTTAATATAGATAGAAATTAAAATAAGAGGAGTTTCTTTCCATGGACAAAAAAACAATTTTTAGTGGTATGCAACCATCAGGTGCTATTACTTTAGGTAATTATTTAGGAGCTTTGAAGAATTGGACCACTTTACAAGATGAATATAATTGTTTGTATTGTATTGTAGATATGCATGCTATTACAGTAAGACAAGACCCCACACAGCTACGACAAAGCTCCCGTAATTTATTAATGCAGTACATTGCCGCGGGGCTAGACCCAACTAAAAATATCATTTATTACCAGTCCCATGTCCCAGCTCATGCCGAGCTTGCTTGGATTTTAAACTGCTATACCTATATGGGCGAGCTTAATAGGATGACTCAGTTTAAAGACAAGTCTAAAAGCCATAGTGATAACATTAATGCTGGGCTATACACTTACCCAGCTTTAATGGCCGCAGATATATTGCTTTACCAAACGGATTTAGTGCCAGTTGGAGTTGACCAGAAACAACATTTGGAGTTATCTCGCGATATTGCTCAGCGCTTTAATTCTATTTACGGTGATGTATTTACTGTTCCTGAACCTTATATTGGGAAGGTAGGTGCTAAGATTATGAGTTTGCAAGAACCTGTTAAGAAAATGTCTAAATCAGATGATGATATAAACGCCACAATCAATTTAACAGACGACCCTGCTACTATAATAAGGAAGTTTAAGCGAGCGGTTACAGATAATTTAGCGCAAGTTAAATATGATGAAATTGCACAACCGGGGATTAGTAACTTAATGGCTATATATAGCGCTATTACTGGCGATAGTTATGAAAGTATACAAAATGAATTTGAAGGAAAAGGGTATGGAGACTTTAAACTGCGAGTTGCAGAAGCTGTAATTAGCGAACTAGAACCTTTACAACAACGATATAAGCAACTGTCTGCTGATAAGAATTATATTGATACAATTATAAAAGAAAATGCTTCTAAAGCAAACTATTTAGCTACAAAAACATTACGTAAAGTTCAAAAGAAAATAGGATTTCCACCAATAGTTAGATAGAAATTGAGATAAAATTAACGACTATTTATTAGATTTTTTTGTTTGTATAAATTTAATAAAATATTAAATAAATTGGGTGATAGAAGATAGTAAAAAGGCATATATTTTAAAAGGCAAAAAAAAGATAGGTACTCACCTATCTTTTAGTGTTTTTTATCGTCCTCAAAATTCTCTTTATACTTTTCAATATATTCGTCAATATGTTTTGCTATAGCATTATCTTTATCTTTATGATTAGCAGGAAGTTCTACAGTATCTGTTGGAATAAATCCTTTACCTTGACCAATAACTTGGAAAGCTTCTGATATTGTCATAAATGCATTTGGGTCATGCTGAATAACTATATTTCTAACTTTAGCAACCTCGCGAACACCCACATTCATATATAGTATAAATTTGCTTTTTTGAGTATAAGCTCCAACAGCAGGAATTATAGTAATCCCTCGATTTACACTAGCCAATAGAGCTTTATAAACAAGTTCTTTATGCTCTTCATCCGTGATAATATAGATAGTCCTCTTTTTATGGATACCATCTATAACATAGTGCACAACTTGGGTGCTAACAAACATAGTAGACAGTGTTAGCACTGATAAATCTACACCAAAATAAATTAGTGAAAGTATCATAATACATCCGTTAATAGCAAAAGTAATAGTAGAAATACTAAGCGAAAAATATTTATTAACAATTTTAGCAATAATATCAATACCACCTGTGGAACCTTCTGCCCGGAATATAATACCTGTGCCAAGTCCATGTATTAGACCTCCCAAAACCATAACCGTTAAAGGCTCTACAGTTTCAATCTGCATGCCATAAGTAATTTCTAGCCACGTTGATAAAGATAGCATACCAAACAAGCTATATGCTACAAAACGCTTGTTCAAAAAAATGACAGCAAGTACAAATAGAGGTATATTAAGACAAATAACCATAATACTAATATTAGTACCAAAAACGATGTTACTAAACATAGCTATACCGCTAAGGCCACCACTAAGTAATTTATTAGGCAAAAGTATTGCGTTAGTAGAGATAGACAGCAGAAAAGTACCTACTAAAATAGATATAATTTGATGAACTTTTTTTCGTTTCATACTCTGACTCCTTTCTAGTTCTAATGTGAAGATAATATTAAGTTAACGGCTATATTTAGTATAACTTAATTATCTTAAAATGAACAGATATATTATTATTTATCTGTAACAAAAAATCAATGGATAAAATGGTAATTATTTTATTTAGAGTTAGATATAAACAGGGTTTAGGAGTAATATAATAGTTAATAATGTGTAAAGTTAAAGGAGATATATTATGAAAATTTATGCCGATTTACATGTCCATACAGTATCTAGCGGACACGCATATAGTACAGTTGCTGAAAATGCTAAACTAGCTAAACAAAAAGGTCTTGAGATTATGGGAATTTCTGACCATACAGCAGGACTACCAGGAGGAGCGCATGTTTTCCATTTCAATAATTTAAGAATTATCCCACGCGTAATACATGGAGTAACAATTTTAAGAGGTGCTGAAGTTAACATAGTGGATTATAACGGCAACATCGATTTAGAAGAGTTTACTCTTCGGGGATTAGATTATGCTATAGCTAGCTATCATCCACCATGTGTAAAGTCTAGCGATGATGCGAACGAGGTTACTAGAGGTCTTATAAGTGCTATGCACAACCCTTATGTTAGAATTATAGGCCATCCTGGCGATACGCGTTACCCTCTTAATTTTGAGGAAACAGTTAAAGCGGCAAAAGCGACTAACACATTGTTAGAAGTTAATAATGCGTCATTAAAACCTACTAGTTTTAGGCCTGGCGTTAGGGATAGCTTAATAGAAATGCTCAAATTTTGCAATAAATACGATTGTCCTATAATAATTGGAACTGATGCCCATATTTGTTATGATGTGGGAGAATTTGGTGAGTCCATTAACTTGCTAGAGCAGGTCCAATTTCCAAACGACTTAATCATCAATTCTTCTCCCAATAATATATGCCAATTTTTAAATTGTGTTCTTGATTAATTTGTTACGTTACAGGGAATACTTTAGCAAATTTTAAAGAAACAGAGGAATACTATATGATAGGACTTAATGAGATGCAAGCAAAGGCCGCATCGCATACCGACGGCCCGTTACTAATTTTAGCTGGTGCTGGCTCTGGTAAGACGCGCGTTTTAACCCATCGAATTGCTAATTTAATTCAAAATAAGAACATTGCGCCATATTCCATTTTAGCTATAACTTTCACCAATAAAGCTGCACAAGAAATGCGCGAAAGGATTGGTACGCTTATAGGGGAAAGCGTTGCCAAGGACATGTGGATAAGTACATTTCACTCTATGTGTGTTAGGATTTTACGCCGCTATGCACAGAAGATTGGATATAGCAAATCTTTTACTATATATGATACTCAAGACCAAAAAACATTAATAAAAGAAACTTTTAAAGCCCTTAATATTAACGATAAAGATTATCCTAATATAATGGGGTATATAAGCAACAATAAAAACCAAATGATATTACCAAAGCAAGCTTTAGTTACTGATAATCATAAAGAAAAAATAATGGCAAACATTTATGATAAGTATCAAGATAAATTATATGAAAATAATGCTATGGATTTTGATGATTTATTAGTAAATGTATGTATTTTATTTAGCACAAACCCAGATATTTTAGTGTACTATCAACATAAATTTAAGTATATATTAGTAGATGAATATCAAGATACGAATGGTGTTCAGTATGAATTAGTCAAACAATTAGCTAATGCACATCATAATTTATGCGTAGTGGGAGATGATGATCAATCGATATATGGATGGCGCGGAGCTGATATAAGAAACATTTTAGACTTTGAACGTGACTTTGAAAATACTGTGGTTATTAAGCTTGAGCAAAACTACAGATCCACTAAAAATATTTTGACTGCTGCTAATAAGGTCGTTGCACATAATAAAGGAAGAAAGCCTAAAGCTTTATGGACTTCAAATGATATAGGCGATAATATTAAGGTAATGCAGGTTAAAAATGAGTATAGAGAATCAGATGCTATTGTAGATATTATTCTCCGTAACAATTATGAGTATAAAGACTGCGCCATATTATATAGAACTAATGCTCAGTCGCGTGTTATTGAGGAAAAGATGATACACAATGATATTCCATATAGATTGCTAGGAGGTCTTAGATTTTATGAGCGTAAAGAAATTAAGGACCTTATTGCGTATTTAAGAGCGATTTCAAATAGCCAAGATAATGTTGCGATTAAAAGAATTATTAACGTTCCTAAGCGTGGCATTGGGCAAGCAACTATAGAAAAACTAGATAATTATGCTGTTAATATGAATTTATTTGACACAATAAACTACTGTCGCCAAATGGATATATTAGGTGGTGCAATTAGTAGTAAAATTGCTAAATTTTTAGATTTAATCATAGCTCTTAGAGATATTGCTAAATATAATGATGTTAAGTTACTGCTTGAAAAAGTTTTAGAACTAACTCAGTATATAAGCTATGTAAAAATAACTGAACCTGATGATGCGGAAGATAGAATTGAAAACATACAAGAATTAATATCTAAAGCTGCAAATTATATGAATACTGCACCAGAGCCTTCTTTAGATAATTTTTTAGAAGAAATAGCGCTAGTTGCTGATATAGACAATTATGACCAGCAAAGTAACTCTGTAGTACTTATGACTCTTCATAGTGCAAAAGGTCTTGAGTTTCCTGTAGTATTTATGCCAGGGCTTGAGGAGGGATTATTTCCGAGTTATATGAGTACTGTTGATAATGGTGATAATGATAAATTGGAGGAAGAGCGTCGCCTAGCGTATGTTGGCATTACGCGTGCTAGAGAACATCTATACATTTTATATGCTAATGAGAGGACTTTATATGGGCAAGTAAGAGCGAATTTACGTTCCAGATTTTTAGATGAGTTACCTAGTGAAGTAATAGATTTTGAAGATGCTACCCATTCAGCAGCTAGTAGTTTTAATAAGAAAGCAAATAGTTTTAGTTCTAATAGTTTTAATAAACCAAGTAATAGTAAATCAACTTTTAGTGCAAATAGTTTTAACGCTAAATCAAGTTCTAATAAATCAAGCTTTAGCGCAACTACTAAGACTGCAGGCTTTAGCCAAACTAATGCTAGTAGCTTTAGTTCAGCTATTAATTCAAATAACAAGCCTAAGTCAAGTAACCCCCCAATTAATTTTTCTGTAGGAGATACAGTGAAACATAAGTTATTCGGCTTAGGTAAAGTCACTGAAGTTATCATTTCAACGGATGACTTACTGCTTACAGTAGCCTTTGAAAGTGGGCAGTTGAAAAAACTGAGCACTAAATATGCAAAATTACAAAAAATAGTATCCCCCTCTGCTTAAGAGCGGGATATTTTTTAGTCCAGAGTAGTCTCAATAAATATGCTAGGGTTACTCATTAAATCTAATATACTACCATCCATTAGCTTAAGTACAGGACGTGTAGGGAAGTCGATGTTTTGCTTACAAACTATACCAAACTTACCTCCTGTAATTTTTACCATAAGCCCACTAGGGTAACAGTATATAACGTTTACTATTGACCTAAATACATCCAAGTCAAACTTTCCAACTGCATGCGCGCTTAAAGCTTCCATCGCTTCATAAGGACGATTAAGTTCTTGTACTAAATCACTGTAATTATTAGCAATGTGTAATACCTGAGAATTTAAATATAACCTTTCTCTTGGCACCTTATTAGGCCCCGTTCCGTCTACCCTTTCATGAATATGTAGTATAGGAATGTATACAGTAGGCGGAAGGTTTGTTTGAGTTTTAATCATCTCAAAACTAGTCACATTAACTTTATCACTACCAACAAGTGCTCCAATATCATGAAGCAAAGAGCTAAGAATTATTTTCTTCACATTATCAAGATTTTCTTTCCTTCCTCTTAATCCTGCTACACAACGCACTGCCACATCTAAACAATGAACAGAAAGTCGGCTTATAGGGTCGTCTACCCCGTAATCATTGTGTAAAACAGCATTCTCACTGATATTTACATTGTTTAATATCATCTCAGCTAATTTATTTATTTGTTGCTCATTGATCTGTTTTTTCTTTTTAATTTGACTATAAAATACTTGCAATTCCTCTAACACATTCAATCGTATAGTATCGCTTAAGGCCTGTACTATGTCAATAGTGTCCCCTATTTCATCTTCAATATAAATATATGCTATACCAATGTTACGAATTCGTTGAATTGCCACTTCTGTAAGTGTATAACCTGGATTCATAAAAATTAACCCTTTATTTGTATAAATTGGGTATGCTAATACTTTTCCTACGAAATCGGTTGTTGCCATAACTAGTCTCATCTTATTCTTCACTCCTTAGTTTTCTTAACTATTATCTTATATTTATTATCGGCTAAATTAGTTGGGTCTTGATTACAAAACAATCTAAATTTTCACTAAATTTAATAAGCCTATTCTGTGTATTTCACTATAACCACTACAGGAATTATGCCTAAGTATATAAATTAAATAGGTCTACTTTTAAATTTATGTCCTATCTTGGTTATTTATGATATATAAATCCACTTTTCCAGTTAGTTAATCCCCTAAAAATACTACTTCGACATAAAACAGCATACGAGAGGTTACACCTCTCATACACTAATTAAATGTTTAATGTAACACAGAATATATAGCTTTTTTGTTCATGAGGGTCGATTATTTGAATATGTTTTTTATCAACAATATCGTCACCCTCTTGTGTAGTAGTAGCACACCCCACCCACGGTTCCAAGCATACAAATGGAGCTTCCCCTTTTGGATTCCATATGCCTAGTAACGGAAAATCATCAAACCTCATTTCAATATTAGCAGACGTTTTAGGATTTTTTAGTCTAACAACGTTCTTGTTAAATCCTTCGTATACAATAGCGTCTCCTGCAAAAATATCCCTGCTAAGTGGTATAACATCTTCGTTATAAATTTCCATTTTAGATTGGGTAAAGTCTAACAAACCAGTTTGACTATCTAACAAAGGACTTTTAAGCGTTTCTTTTTCCTCAAACTCAATAATATAATCTTCAAACATATAATCCTCTTCAAATGGAACGTTAAAAGCTGGATGCGCGCCAATTGCAAAAGGCATAGATTTCTCATCTAGATTTGTAATAATGTATGTGGTATATAAAGTCGTATCCTCTATATTGTATATAATTTGCAGTGAAAAGTTAAAAGGATACGATTTTTTAGTTTCCTTATCAGCTTTTAATTCAAATCTAACTGAGTTTTCTGTAATGTCTGTAGCTTTAAACATTTTATGCCGCGCTAGACCATGTCGAGGCATCTCATACCACTGGCCATCTATTATCACTTTGTTATCTCTTACAGTTCCAACTATTGGGAACAACACTGGTGCTTGGCCTGTCCAAAACTTTTTATCCCCTTGCCATAGCACTTCATTACCATTAGCAAGTCTTATCGAAATTAATTGTGCACCTAATTCATCTATTTTAACACTAAACTTATCATTTTTTATTGCTATCATTACATTGCTCCTTATATAGTTAATTTTGAAGGCAAACCTTGAAAAGATTGAATATAATAATCTACTAACTCTTTAATATGCCCCTGGTCATCTGGCGCTGTAGCTTCATATACTCCAACTACTTTAAAATTAGCATCCTTTGCAGTTTTTATGGCATGAAGAGCATCTTCAAAAATTACTGTATTTTCTTTTGTGGTTCCCAATTCTTCTAAAGCTTTTTCAAAAATAGCGGCATTATCTTTGCCGTATCCAACTTCACTACATGTAAATATTTTAGAAAAATAATCTATAATGCCTGTACTTTTTAATGCCACCTCCACAAGAGGCCTTGGTGTAACAGTTGCGACACACATTTTTACACCTGCTGCTTTAAATTCATCAAGCAACTCCAATACACCTTCTTTTAACTTCACTATAGCATATTGGTCTGCTAAAATTTTATTAGTACTAGCAATAAATATTTCCTCCGTGTCTTCTATCCCGTATTCATCGCGGAAAAATTGCATAGATTGCTCTAAACTTAAAGTCTTAGTGCGCGCATTAATATCCTCATTAGGCTCACAGCCCCTGCTGCGTAAATACTTCTCTCCCACGCCTCTCCATATAAGCATAGAATCTAACAATGTTCCATCCATATCAAAAATTGCACCTTCTATTTTCATGGTACCATTCCTTTCAACGTTAATTCTACTATTTTAACCACTTTTCGGCAAGGCAATGTATTTTTTAATACAAAATTGTCTTGAAAAATTAGATGAATTTTGTTAAAATTAACTGGAAAAACTATTTATAGGAGGCTTTTATGAAATTAAATACCGGAAAAGAAATGCCTGATATTGGATTAGGTGTGTTTAGAACACAGCAAGGTGATGAGACTGTTAACGCAGTAAAGGCTGCTTTAAAAATAGGCTATCGCCAAATTGATACTGCGATGATTTACAGAAATGAAAAAGAGGTAGGCGACGGAATTAGACAATCTGGAGTAGCTCGTGAAGATATTTTCCTTACTACTAAACTATGGACTGATGATGTTAGAGCTAAAAACACAACAGCAGCTTACCAAACAAGTATTGATAATTTAGGCGTAGAGCAAGTTGATTTATATTTAATCCACTGGGCGGCTGAAGGGTATCAAGAAGCTTGGGCAGATATGGAGAAGTTATACGAGGATAAAAAAGTGGGCGCTATTGGAGTGTCTAATTTCCAAATTCATCATTTAAAAGAGCTTGAAAAAACAGCTAAATACACTCCAGCTGTAAATCAAATTGAGTCTCACCCATATCATTCAAATCAAGAGTTAATTGATTATTGCCAAAGTAAAGGAATAGTTGTTACGGCATATAGTCCACTTGGCGGTCAGCCTAAAGATGGATTTTTGGAAGATTTAAAAGACGAAACAATTGTGGAGCTAGCTAATAAGTACGGTAAATCTGCTGCACAGATTGTGCTAAGATGGCATCTACAAAGAGGAATTGTTATTATTCCTAAGTCTAAGTCAGAAAATCGTATTGCAGAAAACTTTGCGGTATTTGATTTTGAATTATCTGCTGATGATATGGCTAGCATATCAGCGCTTAATAAAAATCAGCGTATGGGTGCTGACCCAGATAATCTTCCGTTTTAGATTTTTTTATAGGGGAATAACTCCCCTTACATATTTAGCTTATTTTGCCTGTTTATAGTATAAATATTGTATTAGCTGTCTAGTAATGATATACTGTAGTATATAAAAATTATGATAAGGAGTACAATTTATGAATAAAAGAGTTGTTGTAATAATGACAGATACTACAAGGAAAGATATGTTAGGTTGTTACGGAAATAAAAAGATGTTAACTCCCCATTTGGATAGATTAGCTAAAGAAGGTGTAATATACGAAAATGCCTACACTTGCCAACCAGTCTGTGGCCCTGCTCGCTCAGCCCTATTTACTGGTACAGCCCCTCATAGCAATGGCGTGGTAACTAGCTGTGTGCCTTTAGGTGATAATGTAAAAACTATAGGCCAGCGGTTAACTGATAACGGTATAGCTTGTGGATATATTGGTAAGTGGCACCTAGATGGTGGTGATTACTTTGGCCTTGGTGTATGCCCTGAAGGTTGGGATGCTAAGTATTGGTATGATATGAAAACTTATTTGGAGGAAATGCCTGAAAAAGAAAGGTTAAAATCAAGGCAATATAAAACTGCTTTTGAACCAGAAATGTCAGCAGAATTTACTTATGCACATCATTGCAGTAATAAGGCTATTGATTTTTTAGAAGAGTATAAAGATGTAGAAGACTTTCTATTAGTATTATCATATGATGAACCTCACGGTCCTAGTTTATGCCCAGAGCCTTTTAACACTATGTATAAGGGCGTTGAATTTAATGATAGCCCTAATTTAGAAGATAATTTAGCAAATAAACCTTTATATCAAAAGTTATGGGCACAGGCTGTGCGTAAAAAGCCTGTTGATAAAGAAAAAGTGGAGTTACTATTAGGCTGCAATTCATTTGTGGATAGTGAAATAGGTCGCGTATTAGATAAAATTAACAAAGTAGCCCCGGATGCATTAATTATATTCACTTCTGACCATGGCGATATGCTAGGCTCTCATAGGCTGCATTCAAAAAGTAGTACAGCTTATGAAGAAATTACAAATGTGCCACTTATTATTAAAGGTGGTGCTAAAGGTAAGATTATTAATTATCCTGCTTCTCATATTGACATTACTCCAACTATTCTCGATTATATGGGGCTTAAAATTCCTGCTCTTTTAGAAGGACGCAGTATGCTATCGCAAATCCACAATCCTGATGTTAAAATTAACGATTATGTATTTATAGAATTTACGCGCTATGAAATTGACCATGATGGTTATGGTGGTTTTCAGCCTATGCGCGCGATTGTTAATGAGAGTTTTAAGTTAGTTATTAATTTGCTAGATACGGATGAATTTTATGATTTGGATATTGACCCATTTGAGATGGATAATTTAATTTATCATGAGCAGTATAATGCGGTTAGAAATTCTATGCATGACATTTTATTAGCACAGATGAATAAGACTAGAGATTTATATAGAGGTTATCAGTGGGCGACTAGGCCTTGGCGAAAAGATAAATCTCCTAGTTGGGTAAATGATGGATTCACTCGCCAGCGTCAAAATGAGGAATATGAACCACGACAACTTGACTATGCTACCGGTTTACCTATGATTCACCATACTAGAAGAAAATAATTTAACTCACTTCTGGGTTATTTCCCAGGAGTGTTTTTAGCATCTTGCCAAAATGATTCTAACGTATCTATAGGCAAGTCTTTAACGTGGCGCCCCAACTTAAGAGCCGAAGCTTCCACATGCCCAAATCGTTTAATAAATTTATCGCATGTGTTGTTTAGCACCTTATCTGCATCTATGCCCAAATGTGTTGTGGCACTTATTAATGCAAAATACACATCGCCTAATTCTTCCTCCAAGTTACCGTTGCCATTATATGCCTCCAGCACTTCACCTATTTCTTCTTGTAACTTAAGTAAAGCATCGTAGCCATTTTCATAATCAAATCCAACTTTGGAGGCTTTGTTACGTAATTTAGTTGCACGCATTGTCGCAGGTAAAGTAGTAGCGATATTTTGCATGCTTTCTGTTATTGTAGAATAACCTTTTTCTTTAGATTTAAGCTCTTCCCAATTGGCTAAAACATCAGCAGTACTATTTGCCAACGTATTAGAGAATACATGAGGGTGGCGAAATATTAATTTTTTGCAAATCCCATCGCATACTGCATTTATATCAAATCCGCCATTCTCTGTTTCTAGCTCAGCATGAAAAACAACATGCAATAATACATCTCCTAACTCTTCCTTTAAAAGAACAACATCATCAGTATCAATTGCTTCCACCACTTCATACACTTCTTCAATAAAGTTATTTCTAATACTATGATGAGTTTGCTCTTTGTCCCACGGACAACCATTTTCAGAGCGAAGTATTTTAACTATATTAAGTAAATCTTCAAAATTATATATTTCCTTTAGTTCAAATTCCATAATATATTCGCCTCTTTTATAAAAAGTATAGTTTGCAGTATAAATGACTATTTATTAACTAACTAAAGCCACTACAAAGGGTAGTGACTCATCAATGTTACGAAGTTTGAAATTGACTATAATATAAGTTAGCATAAAACCCATTCATATCAAGCAAAGAATTATGAGTACCGCTCTCAATAATATTTCCATCCTTCATAACTAAAATTAAATCAGCATTACGAATAGTAGATAACCTATGCGCAATAATAAAAGCAGTCTTACGCTCAGCCAAAACATCCATAGCCTGCTGAATCAACAATTCAGTACGCGTATCAACAGAGCTAGTAGCTTCATCCAGAATAAGCAAGCTACAGCGCTTAACAATAGCCCTAGCAATCGTAATCAATTGCTTCTCGCCCACCGACAAAGTAGCATTACTCATCATAGTATCATAGCCCTTAGGCAGAGTCATAATAGTATGGTGAATACCAACCGACTTACAAGCCTCAATAACAGCCTGCCTAGAAACATACTCCTGATTATAAACAATATTCTCAAACACCGTACCTTCAAACATCCAAGTATCTTGCAGCACCATAGCAAATTGGTCATGTATACTCTCTCTAGTCATATCACTAATAGGCGTGCCATCAATCAAAATACTTCCGCCAGAGATTTCATAAAACCGCATCAACAAATTAACCATAGTAGTCTTACCAGCACCCGTAGGACCTACAATCGCAACCTTTTGCCCTGCTGTAATAACAGCACTAAAATTTTTAATAATAAGGGAATCAGGATTGTAGCCAAACGAAACGTTATCAAAAGTTACATTACCAACTGCCGATACATCATCCTTATAATCTTCAGATAACTCAACTTCTTCAGATAACTCAACTTCTTCAAACACCTCAAAAATTCGCTCACTAGCAGCCGCAGCAGACTGCAATGTAGTAGCCGCTTGTGCCAATGTTTGTAGCGGTTGAGTAAACAATCTAATATAAATCATAAAAGCTACCACAACCCCAAATGTAATAGAACCATTTAAAGTTAGTACAGCTCCCACCAAGCAAACTGCCACATAAGAGAAGTTCCCCACAAAACCCATCACAGGCATCATAAGGCCTGATAAAAACTGCGCCTTCCAAGCCGATTGATATAACGCATTATTACTCTGATTAAATCTCATCCTAATACTATCTTGCGCATTAAACGCCACAACAATATTATGTCCGCTAAATACTTCTTCAATATGACCATTTAACTTCCCTAACTCCACTTGCTGTTTTGCAAAGAACTGCTGAGACAACTTAATAATAATCGCCATAAAGCTAAATCCTAATAAAGTAGCCAACATAGCAGTTAATGCCATCTGCCAATTTGTCAATAACATCAGCAGTAGGGAGCCTAAAAATAAAATTATCCCACTTATTAAAGACGATAAACTTTGATTAAGGCTATTACCAATAGTATCAATATCGTTAGTAACTCGCGATAAAGTATCTCCATAAGTTCGTGTATCAAAATAAGACAAAGGTAAACGATTAATTTTAGCAACTAAGTCATGACGCAAGTTCCTACAAATTTTCTGCGCGACAGTAGACATAATAAAACTCTGTGCATACGAACAAACAAATCCCACAACATACAAACCCATTAAAAACAATGCAATTTGTTTAATCGCGACAGTATCAATTTGCCCTCCCATACCAGCCGTAATTATATTAGTCAACTGCGAAATTTTTGATGGTCCGACCAATGTAAAAATCGATGAAATAATAGCTAAAATAATCGCAATACATACAGCAAGCTTATAACGAACTGAAAAATGAATTAACTTTTTAATACTCCCCGAAAAATCCTTAGCTTTCTCAGCAGGCCCTCCTGGCCCTCCTGGTCCTCCTCCTGGTGGTCCAAATCTAGGTCCTTTACTCATATAATCACCCTCCTAAATAGCTGCTTCTGCGCTTGAAAGCTGCGAAGCTACAATCTCTTGATAAATACTACAATCATTTAGCAACTGCGCATGCGTCCCACAGCCCGCAACTTCACCATTCTCTAAAACAATAATCTGATGAGCATCTTTAACAGTACTAATACGCTGCGCCACATAAATCTTAGTAGCATTACTAAGTTGCTTAGAAATAGCATCCCTCAACTTAAAATCAGTTCTATAATCAAGCGCCGAAAAACAATCATCAAACAAATATATAGGAGCCTGCTTATATAGCGCACGAGCAATCGATAACCTTTGCTTTTGCCCACCAGACAAATTTAGCCCCCCTTGAGCCACAGCACCCTCAAGACCTATCGTATTCACAAAATCCTCAGCTTGCGCAATATACACCGCCTTCTTCAACTGCTCAGAATTAACAGAACAACCTAACTTCTCGCAATAAGCCACATTACTCCTAACATCCCCAGAAAACAACGTCGCCTTCTGTGGTACATACCCAAACTTATCTTGCAAAGTCTCTTGAGTATAATCCTTAATATTAACTCCATCCACAAAAATCTCGCCAGAGCATACATCATAATTACGCAACAACAACTGTATAATAGTGCTCTTACCGCTCCCCGTAGCTCCAATAAAAGCTAAAGTTTCACCTTTATCAACTTTAAAACTAACATCCTTAAGCACCATCTCATCATGTTTAGAAGTATTATAAGAAAAGCTCACATTCCTAAACTCAACAGCCACATTAGAAGTTGATACTAAACCAAAAGAATTACCCTCTTTAATAACATTACAATGGTCTAGCACCTCAGCTATACGCTCAAGCACAACCATAGTACGAGGCATTAACATAAGCAGCATAGTAAGCATCATAAAAGCCATAATAATCTGCATAGCATACGAAGTAAAGACTACCATATCCGAGAAAATAACAAGTTTATCAGCAGCGGAAGCCTGATTAATAATAAATGCTCCAATCCAATAAATAGACAAAGTCAATGCAGACATCAAAAAAGTCATAAAAGGACTCATAATCCCCATAGCACGGTTAATAAAAGTAGTAGTATTAGTTACATCCTCATTAACCACCTTAAACTTATCCTCCTGAAATGCCTCAGCATTATACGCCCTTACAACTCGTATACCCGTCAAATGCTCCCTAGTAACAGTATTAAGCGCATCCGTTAAAGTCTGCACTCTTTTAGATTTTGGAATAGTTAATTTCAGCAGGGTGAAAATAACTACAAGTAAACTAACTACAAACCCTACAGTAACAATAGTAAACGTTAAGTTTTTACTATAAATTTTATATGATGCCCATATCAACATAAGTGGCGCTCTAACTAGCGCAATAAATCCTATAGACAAGAAAGACTGCACTTGCGTAATGTCGTTAGTACAGCGCGTAATTAAACTTGGTATAGAAAAGTTGTTTATATCTGCTGCTGAATATGAAATAGTTTTATCATATACCATCTTACGCAATTTTCTAGCTACAGTAGTAGCAATCTGCGCTGCGAAATAAGTGACTATTAAAGTTAAAGCCAAACTTCCCAAAGAGCAACTTAGCATCATAGCCCCAGCTTCCAAAATTTCTTGCAAAGTACTTCCTTGCGTTTGCACAAGCATAGTTACAGTTCCCATATAGTCAGGAATCTTTAAATCCAGCGCCACTTGTGCAATCAGTAGAAAGACGCTAAAAATCAAGAATAGCCATTCTCTTTGCTCCATACATCTAAATACCTTTTGCATAAAAACCTCCTTATTCTTTAAACATAAAATAATCGTTCAATTTATTAACTAATTCAATAAAAGTTGCTCTCTCTTCCGGTGTTAAAACCGATAAAAAATCATCTTCAATTTGCTGTAAATGCATTTTAATAGCCAAGTCAGTTTGCCTAGCCTTCTGAGTTAAAGTAACAATCTTAACCCGCTTATCCGTAGCATCTTGACTAGTTTCCACAAAACCTTTAGCTTCCAAACGCGCTACTAATCCTGCAACTGTAGACTGCGCTAAGTGTAGAGTTTTTTCTAAATGCTTTAAAGTAGTAGTACCATTCTCACTGTGGCTTAAAATATGCAAAATAGGCCGTTGCGAAAAAGTTAAATCTTCAGTTGCTAAAATACAATTAGTCTCTTTAGCGATTTTATCATGCAGCTGTTTAAACATTTGCAAGACTGGTTTATCCTCCATGCTATCTTCCTCCTTTAACAATTCAATCGTATCATATCAATACCATACTGTCAATATTCACCACCTCTTAATTTACTACAATCTTATACACTTTATACATAAAGATTATAGTTATTTTGTTTATCCCTCCCATATCACATTCGCTCAAGTTCAAATTTTAAACTTTTATGCCGATATAATTTGTAAATTATAGAAAATGAGGTGTAACATGGAAAATATTATAATCGAAAATATATTAGAAGGAATGGATGACTCGGATTTAGTTAATGTAGGATTACTAAAGCAGGTTATGTCACAAGTAGAGTTAAAGAAAGTTTCTCTACATGTTCAAGACATTCCACAAGAGTCTGAGCATAAGGAAGATCATAAAGAAGATCATAAAGAAGATTTTGAAGAAGATATTGCAGAAGAAGAAGTTTTAAATTCAGAAAAAGTTAACTTAAAGTTCGAGCCTTCTTTTATAAAGAAATTGTTTAATAAAACTGCTGTAGAGGAAGTTAAGCCTGTGGAGTTAGATGAAGTAAATCGTTTAGCTGCGGAGCTAATTGTTCGTGATGCAAAGATAAATTCTTTAACAGATGAAATAGATGAATATAAAGCAAAATTGGAGAGTACTAAGTTAAGTTTGCGAGAAGCTCAACTTAAAGAGGCTAGTAAATTAAAGTGTTTAGGAACATTGAATGCGCAGATGGAGCAAATGAAAGAAGAGGAGCAGTGTAATGTTAGTACAATAAATTATTTACAATCCCAGGTTGCTTATTATCAGAATAAGTATAGTAAAATCGAGCGTATTCACCAGCTGTATAATAATTTATCGCCACAAGCTAAAGATGGGGTAGCTATAGTGTTAAGAGGAATATCGAGCGTAGAGGGTTTGATGTTATGCATAGGCAATCATGATAATATTAGAACATTGTGGGAGTATGTTGTCCATTGTTATGTATCTTACCTTGAAATTGCGGAAGAGGTGAATGCGCTGTTTGATATATTGTTTGAGCAGTATGCGGAAGTTTATCCTAATTATACGCGAGCAGAGATAGAGGCAGATACGCAGTTTAATGAATACGAACATATTAGACTTGGCCCTGCTGGTGAAATTATTAAGGATGTAAAGTTTGTGGGTATTGTACATGCAAAAACAGGTCATGTAATTCAAAAGTCATTAGTAACCGTGTAGAAAATAATTAACTGTGAAATTGTGGATTTTTAGTAATATAATTTGAAAGTATTCCATAAGATTGAAAATATAGAATAGGGGAGTGATTTTAATGGTTATAGAATTTAATAGACAAAGAACTATTATAAATGAGAATATACAGTTAATGACAGCGCAGTGGCAACAGCATATTGAAGAAATATTGCCACCAATCATAGTTCAATGTAGAGATTATAAGCCAATAGAGTTTAAGTTTGATAGTGATAGTAGCATAGAAGAAGCAATAGCCGCAGAGCGAGATAAGTATTATGTTAAAGCTATAGAAGCTACTAGTAAGCAGACGGCGTATGAAAATTATAAGTTAGCAGCAAAGTTGGGCCATTTAAATTCACAGCTTATTTGTACATGTGAGGCTAATTTGGATAGCTATGAGATAATAGAGCATCGTACTATATCCGAGAAAATGGAGATGGCTAAATGCGGAGATGTTAAAGCTCAAAATGTATTAGGATTACATTTAAAGTATGGAATAGGAGTAGCCCAAGATGATGTAGCTGCATATAAGTTGTTTAAGATGGCAGCAGCTAAAGGGGATATAAATGCGAGAAATAATTTAGGATGTTGCTATGAACAGCAGATAGGAACGGTTAAGAATGAGAGATTAGCATTTGAGCAGTATTACATAGCAGCGATAAACGGCAATGCATTGGCGCAAAATAGCGTAGGGTTATATTATGATAAAGGCTATGGAGTGGATAGAAATCCCGCGCTAGCTATAAGGTGGTATAAGAAAGCTGCCGCACAAGAGAATGTGTATGCGCAATCAAACTTGGCTAGGTGCTATGAGAATGGAAAGGGAGTAGATGTAAATTATGAGATAGCGTATAAATGGTATAGTAGAGCAGCTAGAAATGGCGGAGGAACGGAATATTACGAGCTAGGAAAGTGTTATGAAATGGGGCGAGGTACATCGCAGGATTTTAGACATGCATTAAAATGGTATTTAAAAGCTGCTGAAGAAGAGAATGAGAAGGCTGCGTTTAGAGTAGGAATATTTTATGAGGAAGGATATGGAGTGGAAGCAAGTGAGCAGATGGCAGTTTCTTGGTACGCTTATGGCGCACGCCTAGGTAATGCATCTGCGCAAGTTCGCTTAGGGATGTGCTTAGAGACTGGCATGGGTATAAAGAAAGATATGGAGATGGCGTTTTATTGGTATAGAAAGTCAGCTTTGCAGAAGCATCCATATGGGACGTATCAGACTGCTAGGTGTTATGAGTATGGAATTGGTACATCGGAAGATATATCTGAGGCGGTAAAGTTTTATACTGTAGCGTCAGAATTAAATGTTTTGCATGCGAGGCTTAGTTTGTCTAAGTTTTATTATTGGGGATTAGGTGTAAAGAAAGATACGGAGCGAGCGAAGGAATTGTTGCATGAAGTAGTAATGACAGACGTAGAGCTACAATATAAGCTAGCAACTGGGCAATTGCTATACTGCAATGATGCATGGTCATTGTATTGGTTTAGACATGCGGCATCATTAGGTCATGCTGGGGCAATATATAGCCTGGGGCGTTGTTATGCAGACGGAATAGCAACTGCTGTAGACTTAGAAAAAGCGCACGCATGCTATAAAACATCCGCGCAGAAGGGATACTTGCCGGCACAGATGGCATTGGGGCAATACTATATAGAGCAAGCAAATCAAGAAGAAGCCATCTATTGGTACACTATGGCCGCTGCCCAAGGTGATGCTCAAGCTAAAAGCATCCTTAGATTAATAGCAGGAAAAAAGCTTCTCTAAACAGAGAAGCCTTCTTAGCATAAACCTTTAAATCCTTTAAATCCATAAGCGCTATGCGCAGATTTAACACCACAAACAATAGCCTGCTCAAGCACAATAGCCGCAAGGTTACCCACCACATTAATATCCGCTAAAACATCGCCCGTAGAGACCGCATAAACAGAGTCGCCATCTGCAGTAGTGTGTACTGGGCGTATCGCCCTAGCCATACCATCATGCGCCATAGCTGCGATTTTATTCAAATCAGCTTTACAGAAGCTGCAATTAGTAACAATAATAGCCAGAGTAGTATTAGTGCAAACTGAAAACAAATTTTTAGTAGCATTAAGCAAAGCAAAATCACTATTTTGCAATGAGAAAGCATTCTTCTGTTCAAAAGCAATAGCATCAGCCATTATCTTCTCCGCAGCATCAGGCGTAAACAATCCTTGGTTAAATAAACGCTGAATATGCACCTTCGCCGCATCAACAGCCTTTTGCCTATCCAAATCATGAGAAACATAATTTGGCTCCGCTAATAGCCCTGCAATCTGCACACCATGTTCATAAACATCCCCCAGAGCATTAACCGCCACCAAAGCGCCCACCTTAATTCCATCCGCCGATAGGGCATAAGTTCCTAATCCACTCTTCATAGCAAACTGCGGTCCTAGCACCTTACCTATAGTGCATCCCGTTCCAGCTCCCACATTACCATGCTCCACAGCCTCATACGAAGCATTAACGCAAGCATCATACCCCATCTTTGCATCAGGTCTTACATCCACACTAGCCACAGCCAAGTCAAACAATGCGCTCTGGCAAACCAGAGGCACTTTAGTAACTCCCACATCAAATCCTACATTACGTTCCTCCAAAAACCTCATCACACCTCCAGCAGCATCAAGCCCAAAAGCCGAGCCTCCTGAAAGCAAAATAGCATGAATTCCAGAAGCCGCCATAAGTGGATTTAGCAGAGGAGTTTCCCTAGAAGCTGGTCCTCCTCCTTGAATAGACAAGCCAGCAGGTGCGCAAGTGTCTGGTAAAAATACAGTGCATCCTGTTCCAGCATCAACATCTTGCGCATGCCCTACCTTAAAACGTCCAATAGACATAAAATCAATTTGATTCATATAAATCACCTCCCTGCTGTAAAGTTAAATCAATAACACGCTCCACAATCTGCTCCAAACGCTGTGCATTAAAAGCAAAAGCCTTAATACACAAATCTCCATAATAAGTCTCACTCACCCCCACATCATCGCCCACCACATCCCTAACCATATCCGCACTAATATCCACATTAACGATAACCATAGTTAGCAAATGCGTATAACCCTCATACATACCAAACCCATTCATATCCATCATCCTAGGCTCAAAATAAGCATTATCCACAAACACTAACTCCGACCCCACAAAAACATCAGTCCTCGACTCATAAAAACTATACTCAAATCTCTCACCATAAAAAACTCTACCTGCTGCCAAAATCTCAGAATAAATCAACCTAGCATCAGTCCCTAAGTGCACCTCAGTACTAGCCTTAAAAGCCGACGACGCAAACGGAATCACCGGCGCTTGTTTATAAATCAATGTAGCTCCATCTGCAACATTAATAGTAGACACTCTTAACGCGCTCCCTTTATCCATCTTATGAATCTTCTCATACGCCTGCGCCGTAATCTCCACCACAGACAATCCATCCACCACAATATCCACAAATTGATTATCCCCTGCCATCACTCCTGCTGATGAAGACAACACCATTAAGCTAACCAATCCGCTCTCCTTATAAAACGGCCTCACTACCTTAAACGGTGCAGTGCAATAACTACTCACCAACTCATTATCCCGAAACTTTAACTCCAGCCTCGACTCACATTCATAACTCACAAAAACTACACCTCTTCCTAAAACATCACCTCATTCTTCAACCAATCTAAAACATCATCAACTCCCTCATCACCCTTAATATTAGTAAAAATAAATCTCTTCCCATTCCTCATCATAGCCGAATCTCTATCCATCACACCTAAATCCGCACCGACATATGGCGCTAAATCAATCTTATTAATCAACAACAAATCCGACCTAGTAATACCAGGCCCTCCCTTCCTCGGAATCTTATCTCCTCCCGAAACATCTATCACAAAAATAGTAGCATCCACCAACTCAGGGCTAAAAGTCGCCGATAAATTATCTCCTCCAGACTCCACAAAAACTATGTCCAAATCATCAAACCTATCCATCAACTCTTCAATAGCCTCCAAATTCATAGAAGCATCCTCTCTAATCGCAGTATGAGGACATCCTCCTGTCTCCACTCCTACAATCCTATCCGCATCCAAAACACTATTCCTCACCAAAAACTGCGCATCTTCCTTAGTATAAATATCATTAGTCACCACCGCTATACTATACTCTGTTGCCAACCTCCTAGTCAGCACCTCAATTAACGCTGTCTTACCAGAGCCTACTGGCCCTGCCACACCAATCCTTACCACCAAATCATCTCCTTATGACATATACTGCCTTGAATACAAAACCTCATGTTGCATACACCTAACATCATTCCCAGGCGCGCTAAGCCCTAAATAATTCTCATCCAGCATCATAGCTCTCCTAATCAGCTCCTCATAATACTGCGCCAAATTAAACAACATCCTCTGCCCCTCAGTCTGACTAAGCGGCACAAGCTTAACTATATTTGTAACCATAGCTGACATACTCGAATACACAAAGCATTCCATCGCCTCAAGCTTACTTGCCCCCACAGAGGCACAGAACGCTCCATATGCAACCGTATAGTTTGCATGCTCCTTAATATACATATTATAAGTATCTCTTAAAAAAACCACATCTAGAGCCTCTACAGTCTTAATAAATCTCCTGCCCAACTTAATACTAGCCTCTCTAACTTCCCTTGCCGACATAACTGCCAACAACAACCTATCCAACTTCACAAGCTCGTGCTCCTTAGCATCATACGCCAACGACACCGCCAACAAATCAGTATATAAAAATTGCCCCCACATATACGCCAAAATATAACTTAGAGCATCCTCAGCAGAGCTAATAAGTCCTTTAACTACATATGTCTCTAACCCATATGACTGCGTATAACTTCCTATAGGAAACGTAGAATCATTAATTTGCATCAACAAATAGTTCATAGCGCTAACTCATGCGAATGACATGCATCAGAACAAATCCTATCCACCAACAACACTACATCCTCACTAACTCGCACCCCTAACTTCCTCAGCAACACTCTTACAGGCTCCTCAATTGGCGTAAAAAACTGCATCGGGCCTACACCTCTAAAAAGCGGCAGATGCCTATTCCCTAACTCATAACACACCTTCGCCACCATATCTACATCATCTACATCAATAACAAAAGCTCTCGTAGCTAACACTTCTATCACATACACACAATCACCATAAACAGCCACTACATCAGCTGGCTTTAGCACTACAGATTTATCAAACTTAATCCCTATTACATCACCATTATCCAGCTCTTTCTTAATAATCCTCTTACCTACCTCATACCACTCCAACTTAACCTCAACCACTTCCTTACCTACAAAATCTTCAACCGACCCCAAAACCTCACAAGCTTTTATCATAAAAACACTCCTCTAAAATAAAAAATATAACTGACTCATAGGAAGCACCGCAGCCGCCTTGCTACAAACTGGCACACCATCTACAGTCACCTCATAAGTCTCCGCATCTACCAAAATAAGCGGCGTAGCATCATTAAGCACCAAATCTTTCTTACCTATATCTCTACAATTAACAACAGGCAAAACAATCTTCTCCAAACCAAGCTTATCAACCACACCTGCATTAAGAGAAGCCTGCGAAACAAATGTAATACAAGTTTTATATTTAGCCTTACCTAAAGCTCCAAACATATTTCTATATACCACTGGCTGAGGAGTTGGTATGGAAGCATTCGCATCACCCATCTGGCTAGCAACAATAAAGCCTCCTTTAATAATCAGCTCAGGCTTAACACCAAAAAAAGCAGGCTTCCAAATCACTAAATCCGCAAACTTGCCTACTTCAACCGAGCCAACATACTCAGAAATGCCACTAGCAATAGCCGGATTTATAGTATACTTGGCGATATACCTCTTAGCTCTTTCATTATCCGTATAAATCTCACTACCCCTCTGCACCTTCATACTATGCGCAGTCTGCCAAGTCCTGCTTATCACCTCACCGACTCTACCCATAGCCTGCGAGTCAGAAGACATAATAGAAAAAATACCTTCATCATGCAATACATCCTCAGCAGCAATAGTCTCAGGCCGTATCCTACTATCAGCAAATGCTAAATCCTCAGGAATATTAGGGTCTAAATGATGGCAAACCATAAGCATATCTAAATGCTCATCTATAGTATTTACAGTATAAGGCATAGTAGGGTTAGTGGAAGCTGGCAGCACGTTTGGCATACCGGCAATAGTAATAATATCAGGAGCATGACCACCTCCAGCACCCTCTGTATGAAAGGTGTGAATAGTGCGACCAGCAATAGCCTCAATAGTATCCTCAACACAGCCAGCTTCATTTAGCGTATCCGTATGAATGGCAACTTGCACATCATATTTATCCGCAACTTGCAAACACATATCAATGGCCGCCGGAGTACTTCCCCAGTCTTCATGTAACTTAAGCCCTAACGCACCAGCCTTAATTTGCTCCTCCAAAGGAACAGCGCTAGAACAATTGCCCTTGCCATAAAAACCAATATTAATAGGAAAATCTTCAGCAGCTTCTAACATACGCTCAATATTTAGTGGCCCCGGAGTACAAGTGGTGGCGCAAGTCCCTGCAGCAGGACCAGTACCACCGCCAATCATAGTAGTAATTCCGCTATATAGAGCAGTCTCTATCTGCTGTGGGCAAATAAAATGCACATGAGTATCAATACCGCCTGCAGTAATAATCATACCCTCACCAGCTACAGCTTCAGTACTTGCTCCAACAACCATAGTTACGCCATCTTGAATATCTGGATTGCCAGCCTTTCCTATACCTACGATATTGCCATCTTTAATGCCTATATCCGCTTTAACAATCCCCCAATAATCTAAAATTAAAGCATTGGATTACCATATCTAGCGCGCCTTCTAGCGATGATAGAGTAGCACTACAGCCCATGCCATCCCTAAGCGTCTTACCTCCGCCAAACTTAATCTCATCACCGTATACTGTATAATCTTTTTCAACCTCAATAAATAACTCAGTATCAGCTAATCTAACCTTATCACCTACTGTGGGTCCAAACATCGATACATAACTACATCTCTTCATTATCCATAAACCCTCTTTCCTTAGCAATATTTACAGCAGTTTCTATATCAGCATTATATAAACCATTTAGCCCTACTACTGTCTTTTTACCACCTAACTCCACTAGCTCTACTCTTAGTTGCTCACCTGGTTCAAACCTAACCGAAGTGCCTGATGGAATGTTTAATCTAAAACCATAAGCTTCTCTTCTGTCAAGCTTCAGTAGCTTATTAACTTCAAAAAAATGATAGTGGGAGCCTACTTGAATTGGTCTATCTCCACTATTTACTACCACTAGTTCCTTAACAGCCTTGCCGCTATTAATTACTATTTCCTTATCATCAATTATTACCTCACCTGGAATCATTGTTACCCCTCCTACCTAATTGGACTATGAACAGTCACTAACTTGGTGCCATCTGGGAATGTCGCCTCTATCTGCACATTCTCTACCATATGAGCTACACCTTCCATTACATCATCCGCGCTTAGTAACTGCTGTCCCATGCTCATTAACTGCGCGACAGAATGGCCATCTCTAGCTAGCTCATATAGCTCGGATGATATATATGCTACTGCTTCTACATAATTTAACTTTAAACCCCTGTTCATACGCGCTTTTGCTAATTCACCTGCTTGATGAATTAATAATCTCTCAATTTCTCTTGGTGTTAAATGCATAGTATCCTCCTAAATCTAGACATAACAAATGGCGCTACTCTTATTCACGTAGCGCCATTGCTTTTTTTATGATAACATAATGACGTTAGTCTGTCAACTGTGCAGCAGTTTTTTAAACTCCTCAAATACTACTGGTCTTGAGAAGTAGTACCCCTGTATTAAGCCAAATTGCTTTAAGGCATCAAACTGCTCTTGCGTCTCTACTCCCTCTATTATTGTCTGCATCTCTAGCGAGTTAGATATTCGAGTTATACCATCTATTATTGAATAATCTTTGGCGTTATCCACAAATATCTTGTCTATCTTTATAATATCCAATTTGTATTCCTGTAGATAACTAAATGATGAATACCCTGTACCAAAGTCATCTAGTGCCACATCAATCCCTACTCTTTTTAGCTCGGCTAAATTCTTTCTAACAATCTCCTTATCCTCTAATAACACCGACTCAGTTATCTCAAAACAAACATATTTGTATTCAATAGAATACCTATCTAATATAGCTAGTGCGTTTGTTACAAAATCATCCTCCATCATCTGTATAGGAGATATATTTATAGATATTTGCATTTCGTGACCACAGTCTAATAACACTCGTATATCTTTAGCGACGCGTTCAATAATCCAGTTACCTAATAGTATTATCATGCGAGTCTGCTCAGCTATAAATATAAATTCGTTGGGAGGTACAAATCCTAGCTCGCCACTAAACCACCTAATTAATGCCTCGGCCTTCTTAATGTGCCTGTCGCCATCTATTATTGGTTGATAATATATAACAAACTCACTTAAGCCAACTGCAGTGCCAAGTAGTTCTTTTATGCGCTCCTCTTTGATGTATGTGGAATATATATCTTGATTAAATAACAATATGCCAGAAGTGTTTAAATCCTTAGCATGCTTTATCATTACATATATCTTGGTTATCATATCCTCCTCAGTGTGGCACTGTAGTGGACAGCTAATGCCTGCTGCATTGAATTCTATATATATAGGCTTTTTGTTGGGATATAGCAATGGGCTATTGAAGATGTCTAGGATTTGCTTTTTGTAGCAATGTTGGACATCGCGGTCGGTGTGAGGGACCATTATTATAAACTCATCGCCAGAGTAGCGGATTACTACGCCTCTTTCATGTGATACGCTATTTTTAAGCTTTGTAGCTACAGCTTGTAATACAAAATCGCCAGTGACATCGCCAACTGCGTCGTTTACGCCTTTAAAATTCTTAATATCTAAAAGCATGATTAAGAATGGTTCGCCTGCATCATTAAACTTCTGATAATACAGCTTTACCATCTTTCTGTTAGGGAGATTAGTAAGCTCATCATAATATAGCAATTGTCTAATCTTCTTAGGCAATTTATCCTCAATATGTTTGGCAAGCTCGCCCATCCTACTTATGCCTGTTTTATACTCATAACTGTTGTCGCCAAGCTCTTCTATTATATGAACTAAACTGTCTAGTGCCTTTGATACTGGCTTTAGTAGTATTATTAAGCTTATTGTGATTATTATTGCTATACACAGAATTAGTAATATTATCCTTGTTATTGTATTACTACTATTTGCTGCTACTTCAGGATTTGCCTTAATGCTGTCTAAATCTACTATAAATGTGATGCCCATATTGCCTTCATCAGTATAGTTTATAATTTCTACATTTTTGCCAGCGTAGTATTTAGTAATATCGTTTATTTCGGTGCCTATTTGTTTATTGCTAGAATAGCTAGTGCCATCATCAGCGTGGATAATGATGTCTAGGTCGGCGATGGCGTAATTTTGTTTTAGTTTTTCTATAAGTGAATCTAGATAGATGTCTAGGGATATAGCGCCTAGTGGCTCTTGTGTTTCGGGGTCGTATATAAAGCGTACGATGCTAAATAAGCTTATGTCATCGCTTTCCCACTGGGTGTATTGTGCGGTGGCTACAGCAGTTTGGGATTGTTCTATTTCTTCTGTTAGCCATGGGCGAGAGTATACATCGTAGTTGGTGCCATATTCATTATCTGATATAAAGAATTGGTCGGCGATGCTTATGACTGTGATTTTCTCTACAAAGCTTAAGCTTATTATTATATCATTGAAGCTGGCGACGATGTCTTTTAAGGTGTCGCCATACTGCTGTGTGTAGCCGTTGTTTTTAACGTCTACTAAAGTCTGCTGTATTTCATCTTTTTGGGCTATGACATTTACTGTGTCTAACAGCAGTTGTAAATCTTCCATCAGGTGACTCATTACATCGTTGCTTTGCATTATACTTACGAATGATACTGTATTATCGTCGATTACCTCTGTGGTAATGTTGGTCATGTAAATGACGGATACGATGATTGCTAGGGCTAGTGCTACCAACTTGGAGTCGGCTAATTTGATTTTCATATAGGTTCCCCCTTATGTATTTGTTAGAAATGAATTTCATTAAATTCCTACTTATTTAGTATATCATATAACAGAAAAATTGAGAATAAAAAAAAGGAGCCAAGGCTCCTATTAACTAAATTTAAAAAAGCTTAACAAGTCTTTTAGTTCTTCTGACTGACGAGCTAGTTCTTGACTAATGGAAGCAGATTCTTCCGAAGTTGCAGTGTTAGTTTGAACAACAGCTGAAATTTGTTTAGTACCTGCTAAAAGTTCTTTAACATCGCCTTGTTGAGATTGAGTTTTTTCAAGTAACTCCTCAAAAAACTCTGCTGTTTCATTTATACTATGCACAATTTCAGAAAGGCTTTTTTCGGTGTCATTAGCCATGTTTTGGCCTTCTTGAACGTAAGACTGACTTTCCTTAATAATCTCTTCTATCTCTTTAACAGTTTCGGAACTCCTACCTGCTAAGTCGCGGATTTCGTTAGCAACAACAGCAAAACCTTTGCCAGCTTCACCAGCACGAGCTGACTCTATAGCTGCATTAAGTGCTAGTAGGTTAGTTTGGCTAGCAATGTTATCTACTGTTTTTAATACTTCACCAATAATTTCACTAGTTTTACTTATTTTACCCATAGAAACTAACATATTTGCCATAGCAATAGTACCTTGGTCGGCTTTAAGTTTAGCTTCAGTGGAAAGCTTAGTAGTTTCTTTAACTTGGCTAAGAGTTTCGTTAACGCCCTCGCCAATGTTTTCAGTGGTGGCGATAAATTGTTCAATTAAATCAGCTTGCTCAGTAGCACCTTCAGCAAGTTCAGTAGCACCCATAGCGATGTTTTCAGAACCATCGGCAACAAGTTCAGCTGCTAAGCTAATTTGACCTAACGAATTATCAAGTGTTTCGCAAATACTTTCCATAGCAACTTTAATAGGTTGAAACTGACCAGGGTAAGTAGCTTTTAAACCACTAACGAGGTTAAAATTACCTTTAGCCATATTAGATAAAGTAGACTGCGTTTCCTCAATAATATCACTTAATCTATCAGACATAGTAATGAAGTTTGTAACTAACTTGCCAATTTCATCGTTAGAAGTGCTGTTTAGGTTTACAGAAGATAGATTACCATTAGCTATATCAGTAGATGCATCAACAAGTGATTTTAGAGGTTTAAGCATGTTAGTGATAATCATATTAGAGCTAATAGCAAGAGCGATTATAACGCCAATACAAGAGATAATTATAGTTGCAGAGATAGCAATTATAGAGCTTCTGTAATCTGTAACTTCTAACCTAATTTGAGACCACCACGTTTCTCCACTAACCTCGAATGGGTAGAAAAATCTTAGGTGATGGGTACCATTGGAATGCTCTGCTTGAATGCTAAATGGTTGCTTGGTGCTAACTTTAGATAGTAACTCTGAAGCACTTGAAGCTTTTAACGTTGAATCTAAGTTAACACCAATAGAACCGCCGCCAGTGTTATATAGCAATACTAGGGATTCATCTAGGATGCTAGCGGCCATTGTATCATAGCGCTCATCTGATGATTTAATCGCATCAAAGTTAGAGGCTATGATGCGTAGAACTATAACGCCTTTAAACTCTGAATTATAGGTCATAGGGACTGATATATAGGTAAGGTATCGGCCGTCCTCAGCTAGCTCAGTGGTGCTAAATGTTGCGTTATCGGAATTTTTACCCGCTAGGTATAATTCAGAATTAATGTAGCTAGTATAAGAGTCAATGACTGTGTAAGAACTATTAGCAGCAGTAGACTCAGTTACATGGATAGCATAGGTTTCGATATTTGGGTCGAAAGCGTATGGCTCAAAGTATATGCCGATTTCGCAAATATCAGTTTTATCATTATTAATAGCTGCAATAGAAGTATTAATGATGTAGTTTTCCGCAGAATAATTAGCTAGCGGCAATAACTGCTCAGGATAAACTTCGCTATGCTCAGTATATTCAATGCTCCTACCATTTTTACTAACTGTATTAAATAGATTAGATAAATAATTTTCAAAATCTTCAGCAACAAAAATACTAGACTCGAGTTTAGTTTGAGCTATGGAAGCATTAGCTTCAGCTAAGTTAGCGAATTCTCCACTCATACTTTTAGTTAAAGCTGAAATTACTTGTACAACAGAAAGAACAACAAGCAGAATTAAACAAATAGTAACAATGGCAGTGACTCGCCAAGCAATTTTGGTTGATAAACTGTCTTCTTTAATGTGTTTCATATCACCCTATCTCCTTTTCGGTTTTTTTTTAATATTGTAGAACGTACTTTTATATTGTGTCACTCTTCTTATAATTTATATCGGATAGAGAAAAATAATCTTTACTGTCAACATTTACCGAACTATGTAATAAAAATGATTAGAGCGCATAATAAAACGAAGCAAGGTATCCACAATATAATTTTTATGCAATTGTTTGTTTAGTACATCTAAATATAAATATGTTGTTGCTTATAAAAAATATACCATTTTCCATAAGTATTGCTTATAATTGTGGAAAATTTTTAGTTTTATTATTAATGATTAACGTAAACTTAAATTAATTTGTATAGTAACTTAGTTAAAAAATTTTCCAATAATAAATTAGTAAATATTGATATTGTTTAATGTTGAAAATTAGTCTATTGTATTTTTAATGTACATAATAATATATAAAGCACGAGCATATGAAGAGCAATTTAACAAGAAACATTAATAAGCAGTTAAAAAGTAATTTAAAAGTAATTTAATGAGGAGGAAAGAAAGCGTATGATAACAATTATATTGAATGTAGTATTAATGGCCATATTTTTTACGCATAATTACATTTTACTTAAAGTGCTGAATAATATTTTTGATATAGAAGCGAAACAATGTAAAATGATAATATTATCGGTATCAAATGTAGTAGTAAATATTTGGTTGAAAGGAGTGTTTCCTGATTATACTTTATTAGCTTATTTAATACTTACAACATTTCATTTTATACAAGTATATGTGTATATAAATACACCGAGGTTGATAAGGGTAGGAATAGGGTTAATGTTCCCAGTACATATAATGGCAAATTCATTTTTAGTGTGCACAATATGCGCTTATATAACGAAGCAGAGTTATAGTTATATTTATCAAACAGAAACTATATTTCTAGCAACTAGGTTAATTTCAGTGACATTATTAATAGTGTTTGTGGCTATTTTGGCTCTTATTAGAAAGGATGTTCTACAAAGTATTTTAAAAAAACATCCGGAGAGGCTAAAAATATTTGCAGTATTAGAATTGCTAATGATGATGCAGTTAATGGGGACAGTACATTTGTTTACTAATGTAGATTATAATATATATGTAATAACGACAGTGCTAATAACATCCATATTAATGTTGGGGATATTTTATACAGGATTATTTATGCTAATAGGGTTTGATATATTAGAAGAGCACAAGATACATTCTAATTCAGGAATATTAGAGAGCATGTATAGGAATATGTTGATAGAGAAATCGGAAAGGACGATAGAAATAGATTGCTATACAGGAAAGGTTATAAATCATGTGTTTCAGGGAGAGGTGCAGCACTCGTTTATAGGAACGTCGTATGATAAGTTAATTCAGTCTATAGTAGAGACTAATTTGCATCCAGGTGATAAAGAACTATTTTTAACGAAACATGAGTTAGAGTATATGATATTGTTGTGTGATACGATAAGTGTATCTTCATATGAATGTGAGTATAGGTTAAGGTCAGCAGAGTCAGAGTATTTTTGGTATAAGGATACGATAAGCGTACAGCATCATGAAAATGGCCAGGATATTACAGCGATAATATTGACTAACAATATACAGACAGAGAAGAATTTAGCTTTTTGGGCCAATATAGATAGGTTGTCTGGGTTGTATAATAAGATTGCAACAGAGGAGTTAATAAGAGAGCATTTAAAACAACATTGCTATGGTATTATGTTTATGATAGATATAGATAACTTTAAAGCTATAAATGATAATTTTGGACATGATATAGGGGATGAAGTAATAAAAGAGATATCTACGAAGTTAAGTTGTATATTTAAATCAGGTGACATAATAGGGCGTATGGGCGGAGATGAATTTATGGTATTTATAAAGAATGAAGTGCCATTAAATTTGGTTGATAAGGCTATTAAAATATGTGAATCAGTTTATACAACTTATTTTGATGATAGTAACAAAATAACTATATCCGCAAGCATTGGGATAAGTGAAGTTACGGAGAAAGTATGTACATTCCAGAGTTTGTATAAGATGGCAGATATGGCGTTATATGAGTCTAAAAAGAGAGGGAAAAATACTTATACAATAGGACAGACGAAACTTTAAGTTCCCATAATTCTTTAAATATATACTATTGATAAAATTGGATATATATGGTATATATTATAGTATATACAAAGTTAAAGGGGGGTTATAAAAATGAAGTTAGTTAATAAACAGTTAATTTTATTGGGGATAGTATTTATATTTGCAGTAATATATATTACTACGAATTCGATAGATTTAATGGAGGCGAGCACTACAACGTTTATAGGGACGATGCAGTCTGAGGATGTAGCGATAACGTTACAGGATAATCTGGAGCTGTTACAGGAGACGGCGAATGTAATAGCTGAAAATGAAAAAGTTATAGAAGTTTTAGAGAAGATAGAAATAGAAGGATACACACAAGAGTATGCTAGTCAGTTAATGATGAATGTTCAGAATTTTACTCATATAATGAATAATTTAAGTTTTACAGATACGATATCGCTTATAAGTATAGGCGGAGAGTTTGCGATATCGGAGACTACTTTAATAGAGGATTATGATGTGTATGCAAGACCTTGGTACGATGAAAGTATGCTATATGCACAAGATGCAGTTATATCAGTGCCATATATAAGGGAGTCGTCTGGTGTGGTAACTTCAAGTATTGTTAAGTTTATTTTTCATACGCAGACTGGGGAGCCAATAGGGTGTGTATTGGTTAATATTATATTAGAGGATTTAGTGAATGCTTTAAAGGAAGATTATCGGATTGCACAGTTGGATGTTTTTATGAATTATATGGGCGTACCAGTATATTCGGATGGCGATGAATTTTTTGCAATCGATATACCACCGGAGTACTACATAGAAGACAATGTAAAATTGTATAAGCAGGATATTTTTGATGGAGAAATTAGTATTATATTTGTGATAAATTTGGATACGATAAGCGAGAATGAGCATGTGGCTAAAAATAGTAATTATGTAGTTGGAAAAATTTATAGGCTTATACTTAGTATTACGTTATTAGTGCTAGTGATATTATTGTTAGTGTTAAAGCCGGTTTTAGCAGCTATACGGAGTTTGTTTAACGTTATAGAGGAGTTGGGAGAGGATTATCCAGAGTATAATAAGAACATAAGTCAAGTAGCACAGATGGCTAAGTTTATAGAACAAAGTTTGCCAAAGAAGATAAAGTATTTGATTTATTATGATGAGTTAACGGGATTGCCTAATAGAAAGATGTTTAAGACGTTGTATAGAACGTATACGAATAGTAATAGAGCATTTGCTATTATGTTGCTAGATGTTAAAAATTTTAAGCGTATTAATGATGCTTTTGGTGAGGAAACTGGGGATAAAGCGTTGATGGATATAAGTAGAATTTTAACTAGAGCGCTAGAAGGGACTGACGGAGCTGTAGTAAGATATACAGGAGATGAGTTTATAATACTGGTGGATTTGGCACATATAGATTATAATGCAGGGATGTTTTATGAGACAAGGATTTTGCCATTGTTTAGTTCATCGGTGGCGAATCAAATACAGATAGAGTTTAATGCTGCTGCTATAATTAATCCAACACATTGTGGGACAGAGGATGATATGGTAACTAAGATTTATGTTATGATTAAGAAGGCTAAGGAGTTAAATACAACGGGTTTAGTGTTATTTGATAATGATGTATATTCTGTTTATGTGAGCGAAGGTAGAATTAAGGATTGTTTAAAAAGCGCAATAGAGGCTGAGGAGTTTGTGGTTAATTATCAACCTATAGTAGATGAGGATAAGCATATACGAAAAGCGGAAGCGTTAATTAGATGGTATAGTAAGGATTTAGGATTTGTTCCACCAAATGAGTTTATATTTGTGGCAGAGCAGACAAGGGCTATAATAGATTTAGGGGATTGGATTATAGAAAGGGTAGCTAAGGATTTAAATAGGTTATCTCAGGATGGGTTTGAGGTACAGATTTCAATAAATATTTCGCCAATACAATTGATGGAAGATGATTTTGTGGCTAAGGCAGTAGCAACATTAGATAAGTATGGGGTAAAGTATAGTTTAGTATGTTTTGAGATTACAGAATCTATATTGATAGAAGAGAGAGAAGTTGTTAAGCAGAATATAAAGCAGTTGCAGGAGTTAGGGATACATTTGGCGTTAGACGATTTTGGAACAGGGTATTCGTCATTTAGTTATTTGAAGGAGTATAATTTAGATATTATTAAAATAGATAAGATTTTTGTAGATAATGCTACAGCAAAGGATTACGCTATAATTGATGGGATAAAGAGAATATCAGATGCGTTAGGGATGCAGATGATTATAGAAGGTGTGGAGACGAAAGAGCAGTTTGATGAGTTAAAGAATTTAGGACTTATACAAGGGTATTATTTTTCTAGACCTATAATTTGGGACGATTTTGCCAGTTTGGTTAAATTGGGTTAATTAAAAAAAGAAGCAGATATTTAGCCTGCTTCTTTTTTTTATCTAAATTAGGCAAGAATACTCCCACCTCTTTAGGTGGTGAGATGAATTGCCATTCTTTCTTCTTTAACATACAAACCCTTTTC
>MDSQ01000011.1_pt1 | contig 55284 bp, 45 predicted proteins | sample 1008251 | NCBI WGS metagenome assembly MDSQ01 (sample SAMN05526597, study PRJNA338239) | gut metagenome | isolation source: Hindgut content | host: Naso unicornis | place: Saudi Arabia: Red Sea | collected 2016-05
ATAAGTTTTCTTGTATGCTTATATTTTCGTTTTAGTTGCGTATAATTTGCCATAAATACACTAACTATTTATAGCTAATACCTTCAATTTATCTAAAATGTTTTTATTCAATATATTACTTTCCTATATTTTAACTTTAGTTTATAATATTATTTTAACCACAATTAATAGGCTTTATTCTGTTACCTAATCTACAGACACTATCTTTTGCTAGCATAAGTAAAGGGCAAGTATATTTTTATCGATACTTACCCTTAATGACACTCCTTATTGACCTAGCTTTTGATTTTTTATTTTTTATTTTTTCTTACAATTTAGTTACTTCTATCTATACTTCTTCTCTCTAAAATAAACTGATTAACCAAATAAATTATAACATCGGATAATATAGTAATTACTCGATGAAGCAAAGTAGCCACAACTACATACTCCTCTGTAATTATTGTCGATAACGAAATAATTAAAATAGCTTCTCTTATACCTATTCCGCCTGGAGCGCCAGGTGTTATATAACCTATAAAGTAAGATATAATATAGCATCCTATTATTTGCAAAGCTATTGTCATACTAAAGGGTATATCAAATGTGGTGAATAAGATTACAAACATTACAATACCCGAAGTTATAAAGAATATACTGTATAAAGTTATACATCTTATAGCAACCACAAGAAATTTCATATTTATATAGTTAGATACTACCTGTTTTAAAGGCATTCTTCTATTAATTATAAAAATTGCTATGAAAACACAAGTAATTGCACATAATACAAGTACAAATAAGAATGGTAAATTGACATAGTCTAATATAATTTCTATCCAATGTTTAAAACTATTCAAACTAAATAGGGTAGCTAAAATTAAAGTAGTTCCTGCAAAAAAAACTATTTCAATTAAAGTACTAGTAGCAATATTAACTTGTTTAAATCCATATTTAATAGCTAATACATTTCTACCAACTAAATTCATTATATTACCTGGCAGATATTTTGCAATACTCGACTTTATATATATACTACATAAAATTTTTCGTTGTACTTGGTTAGGCTGAATATATTCTACAATATTAGCCCAAGCAAATGCTACCCCGTATAATAGTACAGCTAAAATACAACTACATATAAGTATGAGTACAATAACTTTAGGGTTAGTTAAAACGTCTACCCAGTTAATTTCAATTCCTCTTAGGGTATTAATTATAAAGGCAAAACAAATAATTATTATAATGCCACCAATAAATTGAATAACTTTATTTTTAATAATACTACCCCTTTCGTAATTTAGTTTGTAACATACCAAATACTTTTTCTATAAGCCACCTTAATCCAGTCATATGTTTTATCATCACATATTGAAATGGATACTGCTCTAAGTCGGTATAGAATTGAATGCGACGTTTAGGCTCTTTTGCACTTTTCCATAATGAAGGATTGCGTTCTAAAGCTTTATCAAACTCACACTCTTTATAATGAAAATTATCTTTTACGTGCTTAAATAATTCTTCAGCTTTTGTTGAGTTAAGTAATAATAAAGAAGTACCATTTTTATCATCTAATTCAGGATAATACTTTTTTACACCCCAGAAGTCTGCCATAGTTATATCAGCATGTCGCTTATCTTTGCTTTTGAACATACATTTATAACAAGCAGGCCTTAAATATATATCTGATAAAAAACCACTCATAAAATAATCTCTATATGCAGGCATATATTCTTTAAACTGTCCACTTCTAAACTTTACTACTGTACCCATCTGTAATCCTATTTGATTCCAACCTTTATGTTTATTTCTAAAACTAAATCCTATAATAGAATCTTTATTCTTTTTCTCCAAGTAATTAACATATTTAGAAAATACTAATGGAGAGGGTACTCCATGGCAAATGAAGTCACAAGTATATAAATTGCTATAGTCTTTATTTAAAAAACATTGTAATCCTGCTGTTTGGCAAGGCGCACCCACAAATAAAACTAGTTGCCCCTTAATTAATGCATTTTTCACTGCTGTATAAGTTTGTCCAATATCGCTTTGAACATATTTAGAGCGACGTAACTTATTTAAATCTTTTGTGTTAGTTATACCTATATGGGACACTTTAAGGTTTTTATCGGTTCGTGCACCAAATACAATCCCGTCTTGACTTAGAATATATTCAGCCAATAAAGTAAATACTCCGCCGGAGGAGCTAAGCCTACGAATTTCACTATTTTTATGCCATCCTCCATAAACTGCTAAGGTTTGTTTTTGCTCTGTGTTCGTCTCTTTAAGATGATGTTTCTCTTGAATAATGGGACAGACCTTTTTACATAGCTGACATTCTATACATTTAGATTTATCTACTTTTGGATACCAAAAACCTTCTCTATCATCTACCATAGTAATACAACTTTTAGGACATATTTGAACACAACCATTACATCCACAACATTCATACGCATTAGCTATTTCAATCATACTGCCTCCTCCGTATAATACGCTATAAACTTAAATTCTTTTGCAAAAACTCTAATGAGTGTTGTCTAGCGCTTAATATATGTTGCTTAATTTCACTGTGGTTTATTTTTGGATTTAATATATTATCGTGTGTTACTTCTTTTTCTAACGTTACTCCCATTACTTGTAGTAAGCTGTCTATACGGGAATTAAATCTATTGCTAGGGATTATAAAGAAGTTTTTTTCAAAGATTAATGCAAAAGCTAACCCATGAAAAGAATTAGTACATATATATGTGGCATTTTCAAATAAACCTAAAAATTCATATGGCCCTATATCAATTACTACTTTATCTACACCAGCTGGCTTATCACCATATCTACTAATAGCAATCAGTTGAATTCCTAAAATAGCTTTAATTTGTCTAGCATATTCGTATACGCTCTCATTGCTTTGCATAACATAGACCAATATATATGGTTCATCAATTTGAGGAGATATTGCAATCTCAGACCATTCATCTTTAGATAGTAAAAAAGTAGGGTCAATTACTTGTGTTGCCGTACGCCCTGAAATGTCTTTAACTAATTCTACGCCTTCAGCCTCTCTGACCCCAATTGCTTTAAATCCTTTTAAGTATTTTTCCATTTTTGCCCTATACTTAGGTGCAATATCTGATATTCCAAAACTAGCTGCATAAGAAATTTTTCTTTTGCTACTTCGCACAAAGCTTAAGTAATAAACACCTTTAACTCCTAGGGTCACTACAGGGTTCCATATTTGGTCACTACCACATATAAACATTGAATCTTCTTGAGGGTATTGCTGCAAACTTTTTCTAGTATTATACCTAGCTGACATTTTAAATCTTTCTTTATGGAAACTGTCAAACTTTTTTAGTCGTCCTAATCTTTGTGGTATAGTTTTTAATCCATGTTTTATTATTTTAGGGTCTTTACTAATGGGTAATATTCTGACCGTATCTGTAAATCGTATAAACCAATGTCTGTAGTCTACCATGATAGTCTGTTGATTGTTTAATTTTGATGTAGCTTGGCTTAATGCATAAGCCTGTAGTGCAGCACCGAAATTATTTACAAAATGGAATGTTATTATATTAATTTTCATTCTGCTCTCCTTTATTAAAGCTACTTTCTATATAATCTTTTACTATATATTGTGGGCGTGCCTTAACTTCATTAAATACTTTTCCTACATATTCTCCTATAACTCCAATTACTATAAGTTGGATGCCTCCTAAGAAACATATAATAGATGTCATAGAAGCCCATCCGCTAACAGGATTCTCAAATATTGTATTTTTAATTACTACATATATTAGGAATATAAATGAAAGTAAAGATACTATTATGCCAAATATACTGGCTATTTTTAATGGAAAGTTAGTGAATGATACTATTCCATCTATAGCGTATCCAAAAAGCTTCCAAAAGCTCCAGCTGGTTTCTCCTGCCACCCTTTCCACATGTTGAAATTCAATACATTTGCAGTCATATCCAACCCACATAAATAACCCTTTAGAAAACCTATTTTTCTCTCCTAGGTCTAGTAGACTATTTACAACTCTCCTATCCATTATTCTATAATCTCTTGCCCCATCTACTATTTCAACATCACTTAATTTATTGATTAATTTATAAAATAACTTTGCAAACCAACTACGTATAAGGGGTTCCCCGTCCCTATTAGTTCGCCTTGTATATACAATGTCATGGCCTTTTTCCCAATTGGAAATAAGTTCAGGTAAAAGGTTTGGGGGGTCTTGTAAATCTACGTCCATAACAACTACCGCATCCCCCTTTGCATATTGTAATCCAGCTAGCAGACCTGCTTCTTTGCCAAAATTGCGGCTTAGGTCTATAAAGGCTATTCTGCTATCTAGTTTGGTTAATTTATAAATATATTCTGCAGTATTGTCTTTACTTCCGTCATTAATATAAACTATTTCAAATCCATAGTCTGGTAATTCATTTATCACTTTTATTATTTCTTTATAAAATATTTCTACTGTTTCTTGCTCATTATAACAAGGCACTACTATTGATATTAGCTTCATGATGGGAATAACATCTCCTTTCACAGATAATTAACTATCGCTTAATTTAACCACCATTACCCCATCTATTACTTTCATTGAACCCACTAGCGGATATACTGGCATTTCTTGTACTATGGGGTTTTCAAAATATTCTAATCCTTCTGGGTTAGTCATAATCGGGGATTCTACCCCTAAATATGAATATGGAAATCTATATCTTGACCAACTAGTTATAATGTTTGATAAATCTGCTATACCACCCAATGTAGGACGAGTGGTTTTTGCGCAGCTAAATTGGCGATTATAAGTTTTATAATAAGGACTTTTAAATGAATTTCCTACTAATGCTATTGGCATATTTATTGTGTATTCCTCATTTTGTTCTATTCGTCCCATCATATTATTCCAGTAAGAGTATGCTTGTTCATATGCTATGCCTGTTAACAGATAAGCTTTATTATCCACTAAGTACTGATTAAATATAATTATTCCACACATAAGTATAGAAGCCCAATTTATAAGATTCTTACCACTACTCATGGTTAGATTATCTATTTTAAGTTGTATAAATCTATCTAATATTGAAATAAATAATACTGGGACAAATGCTAGACTATATACCATACGAAAACTAACATCTGATATATTGGTTGTTGTTATATAAATTAGTGCTGTTACAAATGGTATTAGTAATATCAATACCATAGTTAATGTAATATTAAGTATACTATTAGCCTTATTTTTCTTTATTAAAGTTATAATCATTAGCAACATTATAATAACCATACCAATATATATAGTTGGCAACAGATTCGATACTGTTGTTCCATAATCATATTCAAGAAAGAAATCTATAAACTGTGTATATGGCCTATATAACCTTTCTGGTTCTGCTAGTACAGCTCCTATACCATTTGTATCCATATCTAAATATGAATTTAATCCTCTATCATATTTTTGTAAAAATAATCTCGATATCACTTCGTACAATATATAGGAACTGATAATTATTATAATATATCTAAGTCCTGTTTTTATATTAACAATTACATTATTTATTTCTAAGGTATCTAGTAATACTAATATAAAGAGTATTGTAATAGTAGTAAATAAATAAAGTTGATATGTTCCTATAGCTACTGCTATTAATATGATTGCTATAATTGAGCTAAGCCACTTATTTTTACAATTTACAGCTAAGTATATTCCTATTACTGATGTTAAAAATGCCATCATATATGCATCCACTGTAAACATATATCCCATTGTTCCAACTAAGCTAGGGTATCCTACTATAATTCCTGAGATTAGTATACAATTTATAGAATTTTTAATTTTAAATAAACTTACTATCAAGCAGGATATTATTGATGCACATATTATTGCTACTAATCCATTAACCCACGGCATAGTAACTTTATCAAATAAATTTCTATAGAATAACAAAGACCATCGTCCTAAGGATATAGCATGTGATGAAGTTAAAGTATCTACTATTCTATTTTGATCATCTTGGTTTGTAAACTTATTTAATATCATATAGCCATGAAATAAAAATCCCCAGATAAGACCAGAATAAAATGTTACCTTTATTTTATGTGGTATGTTTTTAATCAGCTGAATAATAACTACTTCAGGTTCTTTTATATTCATTAGAATACCTCCATCACTACTGGATTATTTTTGCTAAATTTTCATGATACTTACTTAATAATAAAATTACTTCTCTATATTCTTGCCAATCTTGTTCATTATAAGGATAAATTTTAGCACATGATAACTTAGCTAAAAATTCTGCTCTGTAGCCTTTTGGTACTCCATCTAAAAAATTAGTATTTAGTTTTTCATAAAAATTTAAAGATAATCTATTTACTAGAGCAATAACTTCTTGTGGAATATTTATTACAGTTGCATTCACTTCTGATAACGATACATGTTTTAGCTCATATAACGCTAGAAAATCTAAGGCAAAGTTAGTACCAAAATCGACTTGAGATATAGGTTTATCAGTTAATTCAATAAAAATATTTTTATTAAATTTTTTACTGACAATGCTAGTTAATAGCTGCTTACGATATCGTTTCTCAGACCCCGGTTTACTTAAAGATTGTAATGAATCATTTATCAATTCTGGCTTATAGTGGGATAAAACCATAGCAGTGCCTACTTCAGTTAACCCATGCGTAAATTTTACATCTGTTAATCCTACTAAATTAAAAGGCTGTACTATTCCAGTTTTATTTATTCTTTGATAACTAATAAAATTATAAGGCGTAGCTTCTAAAATAGTTCCAAAGGTATTTAGCCCCCCTCCCAAGTGTTCACTATATAATATTGAAGCAATTCCCTTAAATGTCCATGAGGCTTTATCGTACTTTAATTGTCTAAAGTTAGTCTTAACGGTATAGGGAGCAAATTTTGCAAAAAATTTTTGCTCTGCTATAAACCAATGACCAAAGTCAATAGACACTAGTTTAGTATTATCTGGCATTATACATAACGCGGCTAAGCTATCAAATCCTCCACTAAAATTTAATATTATATTATTAGTTCTATTTTTATAAGTTGGCGGTGATAAATTTTCGCCTTTTACTGTTACATTTGCTTGAGTAAACTTTTTAATTCCTTCTAAAGCTTCTGTGCTAACAAGCAAATCCATATAAATATTTTTATATTGTGTTCCGCATAAAGTAGATAGGGCTACTGCAATTAAATCATTATTTGGAATGAACTTTTCACTTAATTCAAACTCTATAGTATCTGATTTATCTGAAGTAATTATCTGTGTAGAAAAATATCCGGGGTTAATAACAAAATTTCTAAATTCAAGCATATATGCTGCCTCCAAGTTTATAATTAATTCTATTCAAATGTGACTTATATTTAAATCACATTTGTTATACTAGTGTGGTATTTTGATAATAATTTAATTACTTCTCTAAATTCTTCCCAGTCTTGCTCATTATAAGGGTATACATCGGCATTAGCTAATTTAGCATGAAATTCATCTTTATATTGACACGGAATAGTTTCCAAGAAATTAGTATTTATTTTTTCATAAAAAGCTAGTTTAAGTTTACTGACTACATCCTCAACATCTTTAGGAATATCGCATATAGTCCGTTCAGTCACCTCTTTGCCCAAATATTTTAATTGATATAATGTTATAAAATCAGCTGTTAAATAAGATCCAAACTTCACCTTTTGTTTAGGAGGTTCTGTAGATTCTATAAAAACATTTCTATTATATTTTTTACAGATAAATTTAGCTACTATTTCTTTCCTATAACGCTTCTCTGTACCTGGCTCGCTTAAAGATTTTAATGACTCATTTAGTAAGTCAGGCCTATAACGGGAAATAATCATTATGATACTAGGTAGGGCTAATCCTTGTATATATTTTATATCTTTAATATTAGCTATAGAAAAAGGTGGCACCAAAACAGATTTATTAATTCTATCTGGGCTTATATAGTTCCAAGGTGTTGATTCTAAATTAGTTCCAAAAACTTGATATCCCGCTCCTAGGTATTCACTGTATAGGATTGCACCTGCACCCATAAATGTCCATGAGGCTCTATCGTACTTTAATTGTCTAAAATTTGTTTTAACAGTATACGGTGCAAATTTTGAAAATATCTCTTTTTCTCGTGTAAACCAGTGCCCAAAGTCAATAGACACTAGTTTAGTATTATCTGGCATTATACATAACGCAGCTAGGCTATCAAATCCTCCACTAAAATTTAATATTATATTATTAGTCCCATTTTTATAAGTTGGCGGTGATAAATTTTCGCCTTTTACTGTTACATTTGCTTGAGTAAACTTTTTAATCCCTTCTAAAGCTTCTGTGCTAACAAGCAAATCCATATAAATATTTTTATATTGTGTTCCACATAAAGTAGATAGCGCTACTGCAATTAAATCACTATTAGGAATTATCTTTTTATTAAGACCAAATTTAATAATATCTTTTTGTTTGGTTAAGAACTTTGAAGTAGTAACAGTAGTTTCTATATAACCTTTCTTTATAGTGAACTTTCTAAACTCTATAGTTTCCATTATAAAACCTCTCTCTAAACTGTAATTACTTTAAAATTGATACGTCTGAGTTAAGTTAATATATTCTTGATAACGCCCAGGGTCATAAAAATAATTTTGTGGTTGTCCATATAATTCAAATAAATATCTATACTCTTCCATAAACTTTTTATGAGCTTTTTTCTTTAATTCTGGATTTTTTATATTAGATAATTCATACATACAACTTGTTAACATCACGTTTATAAAACTTTTTTTAGACTTTTCATACACTCCAAAAGAATGCAATCTATTTTGAAATAGCCTAAATGAATCAAAAAATACTAAGCCACTCAAATCCTTAGTAGCAGATAAATTATTTTCATGCCCTCTTCTTAAATGATATAAAGGTTTATCCACCACACATATAGATTTAGCAGCAGCAATCATAGGAAATATAAAAGAAAGATCATTGCTACTACGAAAAGGCGGAAAATCTATATGTTTGCTTTCTAGAAAGCTTTTTTTAAAAAATTTATTCCACGGGGTACCAGTACAAATGTTAAATATATGGTTTGGAATATCGTTAATAGAAAACACTTCTTGTTTAGGCATATATTGAGTTCTAAATAACCATGGAGCTTTTTGGTATTGATTAGTTTCCATATCATATATATTTGCGCCCACTATAACAATATCAGGAGAATGCTTATTAATTTTTAAATAAGCTTCTTCTAGCATTTTTTTATCAATAAAGTCATCCGAATCCATAAAGATAACATACTGCCCCGTTGTATATTGTAAACCCAAGTTACGTGCTGTTCCTGCATATTGATTTTTTTGCGTTAAGACTTTAATATTTTTGTTGCTTTTTTCATAATCTTTCAATATATTAAGAGAATTATCAGTAGAACCATCATCCACACATATAATTTCATACCCAGATTTATTTAACGTTTGATTTAATATACTATCCAAACATTGTTTTAAATAATTTTCTACGTTATATACAGGTATAACAATAGAAAATACTGGCTTATTAAATGTGCAATTACTTATATTTGAGCTAGATAGTTTAGATTTTATATTATTTAGTTTAGTTAAACTTAAGTGATCTAGCATTCTATCCATTGTATATGATAAACCATTGTCTTTATAACATTGTATACCCCCTCGTATTTTTCGAGGAATATAAGTCACGGCTCTACCTATTTTAAAGCTTTTAGAAGCATAAATGTTATTAATTTCTTGAATCAATCTAGTTTTTTCCTCCAGCAGTTGAAGGATATCTTTTTCACCTTTAAATTGTGCAGCTTCTTGTATAGGTAACATAGTAGGATAGTTAAAGTTAGTATATAATAATTTTAAGATTAATCTTTTTTCTTTAGTTAATATTTTTTTACGTTCCTCTGCATCTAACGCTCTATAAGTAGTCTTAGTAGCTTCTAGTAATACTTTAACCCTTATAGCTAATTCATTTTGCAATTCTAAATTATCTTGATAATGTAGAGCTAAATATAATAATCCTACCATAGCTTTAAACTGCCCATTAAAATTATTAACAGAAAGTTTATTAGTCATTATAGAGCCATCTCTAACCCGTCTATTATATAGTATATCATCTATACATTTAGCCTTTGATGCCTCTAGTATAGCTTCTATAGCAAATAGTTCATCTTCATGAATAATGCCTTCCACAAACTTAAATTTATGTTGCACCAGAAAACTTCTGTTTAAAAATTGTAAAGGTAAACTAACTCTAAAAGCTCTATTTTTGTTTAAATATATAAATAACTCTACGCCTGATTTCAATTCTTTAGTAGGATGAGTACGATTATAATAAGTTTTATAATCTGGTTTTAAGTCTTCTAACTCTTTAGTTTCATAAAAACTTCTAGCTCCAAAATACAATATATCTAAGTTATCTTGCTTACATATTGAATATAAAAGTTCGCATGCATTTAATTCTAAGACATCATCACTATCAAAAAAGTAACAATATTCTCCTCGCGCTCTAGTTAAGCCTAAATTACGCGCATGAGATACGCCATAGTTTTTGCTATCAATTATGTCAATGCGTTTATCTTTCTGAGCATACCTTTTTAGGATAGCTAAAGAATTATCTTTTGAACCATCGTTGACACATACGATTTGCAAGTCAGTTAAGGTCTGATTACATACACTATCTAAACATTCTTCTAAATACTCTTCTACATTATATACAGGAATTATTACTGATACTTTAGGCATATAATTCGCGTCCTTTCTGAAGCCACAGCTTATTTATTTCTATATTTATCAACTAATTGAAGGTATTCGTTATAAATTTTAGTGTATTCTTCATAAAAATAAGTTCTATCTTTGTTGTGGATTTTAAAGTTATAACAATATTCCTCAATAAATAATTTTTCAATAGCTTCTCGTTGTTTTTGATTTTGTATCCTACTTATTTCATAGATACAACCTGATAATACTCTATTAATAAAACTTTTCTGCACTTTGTCATATACCTTTAAGTTTTGTAATTGCTCTTGAAGTAATTGGTATCCTTCAAAAAAGGCTCCATCTATCAAATCATTATTAGCTGATATGTTGGTACTCTGTCCTCTTCTAAGGTGATATAAATCCTGAGTTATTACAGTAATAGTTGTAGCAATTGCCATTAAAGAATAAGTAAAAGGAACGTCCTCCACAGTGCGCAGTTGTGTAAATTGGATATTATTTACTTCAATTAATTCTCTCTTTATAAACTTATTCCATACTGAAGCTGTACATATATGGAAAATGTATTCAGATATGTCGTTTGTCGAGAATACTAATTTATCTGGTAAGTAACTTGGTCTTAGTAACCAGGGTGCTGGTGTAAATTTATGATGTACTTCATCGTATATATTGGCCCCTACAATAATAATTTCAGCGTGGGTTTGTTGTATCCTTAAATAAGCTTGTTCTAACATGTTATATTCTATAAAATCATCTGCATCTATAAATAAAATATACACACCTGTTGCTAATGACATACCATTATTACGGGCAGCCCCTAAATATTGATTTTCTTGATTAATGACTTTTAAATTAGTATATTTTTCTTCATATTCTTTTAAAATAATTGCACTATCGTCAGTGGAGCCGTCATCTACACAAATAACTTCGTATCCAGAAGAATGTAGCGTTTGTTTAAATATAGTATCTAAGCATTCTTTTAAATAAGGTGCCGCATTGTATACAGGAATAATAATGGAGAATATACATTGCTCAAAATTTAAGTCTCTAATTTCTTGTAACATTTTTTCTTTATAAATCTCTTGTTCTGCTAAAGCTAATTGTTCAATTTCCATCTTGAAATTTTCTTGAGTTTTCACGAAAAAGCTTTCTTGCTGCTTAACCAATGAATCAATTTGCTTTTGGAACTCTTGCTTTTGCTCTAGCCATTCTTCTTTTTGTTTAGCGGCTAAATTATTGAATAGAGTTTGTAGCCCTTGTTGTTGATGCTCACAATTGCTTTTATGTTGCTGCGCAATTGAGTCGGTTTGATGATGCACCTGTTCTGTTACTTGGGCTAAGTCAATACCAATAAGCTCAGTTTCGGTTTCTAACTTGCTCATTTTACCTTCTATTATAGATAGCTCTTGTTGGGTAATTTGTTGAATATCTAATATTTTAGCTAAAGCAGTTTCTTGTACCGACGTATCTAAACAGTCTTCTTTTAAGTCCATTAGTTTACGTTCAATGGTAGTTTTATATTCTTTGTGGCGCGCCAAACTTTGTGCTTGTTCCTTTGCCATACCGTTTAGTAATTGCAGTAGTAATGCTTGAGTTTGCTGCTGCTGCGATTGCATTAGTTTTTTCTGACCTTTAAGTTGATTTTCAAGTTCAGCAGTTCTATTCATAAAAGTATTACTAGAAGAAGGTAAGAATTTTTTAAGATTTTTTTTAATGCCCATTTGTTTATCACTCCTTATTAATAAAATTACATATCTACTTAATTCGTTTCATAAAAGCCTCATAGTCATCACAAATAGGCTCGGAGTCGCCAAAAGCAAGTTGCCTGCCTTTATCAAGCCATAACACCTTATTGCACATACGCCTAATCTGCCCTAATGAGTGAGAAACCAAAATAGTAGCTTTACCGTTTTCAATAATTTCAAACATTTTGGCTTCACTTTTTGCTTTAAATTCACCGTCGCCGACAGATAAAACTTCATCAAGAATGAGGATTTCAGGTTTAACCATGCAAGCGATAGCGAAAGCTAGTCTAGATTTCATACCAGACGAAAGTTGTTTAAAAGGCCTATGCTCAAATTCCTGCAGCTCTGAGAATTCTAAAATATCGGCATACTGCTTGTTCATAAATTCTCTAGTGTAGCCTAATAGAGCGCCTCTTAAATAAGCATTTTCCTTAACAGTTAAATCGCCATCAAAGCCTGAGCCTAATTCTAACAAAGCTGCAATTTTGCCATTAACCTTTACATAGCCTTTAGACGGCACCATAATTTGGGTTACAACCTTAAGCAAAGTAGATTTACCGGCACCATTATTTCCGATAATACCTAGCATATCGCCTTCATTAATAGTGAAGCTAACGTCTTGTACAGCAAAAAAATCTTTAGTTTCAAAGTTTTTCTGTACACTTCTAATGAAGTATTCTTTAATACCAATTTCTTTAAAGTCGCCTACTTTATATCTTACAGTAACATCCTTAGCCTCAATAACTGGTACGGCCATATACAATCACCCCTAAATGTAGTATAGAAAAGTGTAATTTTTCTTTTTATATATAAGTGCCCCTAAAAGTACAGCTAAAACTGCGTATAGAATAGCAATGAAGTGGATTGCTAAGCCTGGTATCTTGCCATAAATTACAATGCTTCTAAAGTAGTATATATATACGTACATAGGGTTTAAGTAAAATAGCTGTTGTACTGCAGGAGGGTAAACGTCTAGAGTGTAGAAGATTGCCGAGAAGTACATAAGAGCCATTGTAAAGATGTCGTAAAGGTATTTAATATCTTTAAACATCATAAACCATGCAGATAAAATAAGTCCCATTCCTAAGTTAAAAATTACTAGACAGCCTATAGGGTAGATTAGCATCAGCAAATGAAATCCAATAGGTAACCTATCAAATAGCACGAAAATAAAGAAAATTCCTAGTATAATAACAAAATTAATAAAAGAAGCAACGTTTTTGCTTAATAAAAATAAGTATTTAGGCACGTTTATTTTACTAAATATGCTTGCATTTTCCATTAGCGCTCCCATTCCTGCGCCAGTGGATTCTTTGAAGTAACTGTATATAAGGTTACCGCAAAATAAGTAAATAATATAATGAGGAGTTGTTCTGCCAAAGAATTGGGTGAATACTAACGCTTGTACTAGCAACATAAGTAGAGGGGAAAGTATGCTCCAGAACACTCCTAGGATGGTTCGTTTATATTTTTTTGTAAAGTCCCGTTTAACTAATTCTTCAAATAAAAATTGGTGTTGTTTTATTCGCTGAAGTATATCCATATTTACCTACTTCCATTGCTTTTAATATAATGTTTCTTGGGTAGGCTAGTATATATATTGTGGTCAATATTTCTTAGCAGCAGTTTAATTTTTTTAGTAAGTTTACTATCAGAATATTTAAGCACATTCATCATAATACCTATGCCAAATTGTTTTTTGGCCAAGTCTTCTCTTAAGTATTTATTTCTAATAATAGTATCGTAAGTTAAATGTACACCGCGTTTGTGGGTAATAGTATTTTGGAAAACGACCGGTAAATCTTCGTTATCAATACGAATATGGTAGAAAGCAAGTGGTTTTGGGATAATATATATATCGTATTTGCTTAAAAAGCGAATGCAAAATTCCCAGTCTTCAAGCACCTCTAAAGATTCGTCGAAATATCCAATTTTATTGTATACTTTAGAGCGATATACGAACGATATTGGAGGAAATTGATTATGTTTAAGCATATCGCAAAAGCTAATAACTCCTACTAAATTTGGATTGTACAGAATTTTTTTTTGCGATGAAACAGTATTTTGTTGAATTTTTTCATAAACTTTAACAGTTTGACTAATCACACCCATGCGATTTGGGTCCTGTTGAAGGAAATCTATAGTGGCAGATAGAAAGCTTGGGTTCCAAGTATCATCATCATCATGGACAACAACAAATTCGGATGAAACTGCTTTAGCGCCTAGATTTATAGCTCTTTGCAATCCTTGTTGTTTAGTTTCTAAGTATTTGAAACTAGTAATGTTATGTTTAGCTAAAATTTGGTGAATTTTTTGTTTATCTCCACCATCGTTAATAACAATAATATTCCATTCTTTATAAGTTTGATTAGCAATGTCTTTTATCGCTCTTTCTAGCAACATATATCGTGTGCTAGTGCGAAGTATAATATCAACCATGTGCCACCTCCATTATTTTTTGATTAATTTTTCTTATTATGCGTTGTTTAAGTAGTTATTATAAGGGGCTTCATTGATTGGTATTTTGGCGAACTTGGTTGTTGTAACGTTTGGTAGTACTTGGTTTTGGGGTAATAGATTATGTATGAACCCATATATTTACTTTATTGCTAATTATGGGTAAAAAGCTTGATAGAATTCTACCAAGCTTAGGTGTGTAGACTGTACCAATCTATAGTTTCTTTTAGACCTTGGTTAAAAGTGTATTTAGGTATCCAGTTTAGTTGTGTGGTGATTTTAGAGTTATCTATGGCGTAGCGTCTATCATGGCCTGGCCTATCGTTTACATATTTAATGAGCGATTCGCTCTTGCCCAGTTGGTGTATAATAGTTTTTACTAGCTTAATATTAGTAATTTCATTGTTGCCACCTATATTGTAAACTTGGCCGCTTGGTGCGTAGTGTAGAACACAATCAATAGCGGTGCAGTGGTCGTATACATGTAGCCAGTCTCTAATTTGCTGTCCATCCCCATAAATGGGTAGTGGTAAGTCGTTTAAGCAGTTGTTAATCATTAGAGGGATTAATTTTTCAGGATATTGGTGCGGCCCATAGTTATTGGAGCATCGTGTAATATTTATTGGTAGAGCGAATGTTTCGTTATAAGCTCTAACGAATAAATCAGCGCTTGCTTTAGAAGCAGAGTAGGGGCTGTTTGGTGCAAGCGGTGTAGTTTCGGTAAAGTAACCGGAGCTACCAAGAGTTCCGTACACTTCGTCGGTAGATATTTGTATAAATTTCACCTTATCTTTATATTTATTGCAGTGTTTATCATGAGTATTAATTTTCCAAAATTTTTTAGCAGTATCAAGTAAAATTTGAGTGCCTAGAACATTAGTTTTTAGAAAAATTTCTGGGTCTTCTATGCTGCGGTCTACATGAGATTCAGCAGCGAAGTTAATTAAAGTGTTGATTTTATTATCAAGAAAAATTTTTTCGACTAATTTTCGGTCGCAAATATTACCTTGTATAAATTTGTAGTTATGCTTGTTATCTAGGTTATTAAGGTTATTTAGTTTACCTGCGTAAGTTAGTAAGTCAAGGTTAACTATTTTATAGTCATAAGTTGCTAGCATATGTTTAATAAAGTTGCTACCAATGAAACCTGCTCCGCCTGTTATAAGTATATTTTTCATAAAATATCACCTCGTGCTAAATTTAATATATATTGGCCGTATTCGGAGTTTTGGGATTGTTGGCCAAGTTTTGCTAGTTGAGCAGTATCAATCCAGCCGTTATGGTAAGCGATTTCTTCAATACATGCGATATACATAGCTTGTCTATTTTGGATAGCTTGGACAAAGCTGCTGGCTTCGGTTAAGCCTTCAAAAGTACCAGTATCAAGCCATGCCATGCCACGGCCGAATAGTTCGACTTTTAGTTGGTTTTGTTGTAAATAGTATGAGTTTATATCCGTAATTTCTAATTCTCCTCTGGCTGAGGGTTTTATTTGTTTGGCAATATCTATAACTTGGTTATCATAAAAGTATAAGCCAGGTATAGCGTATTTTGATTTAGGGTATTTAGGTTTTTCTTCCAGCGAAGTAACATTGCCATGATTATCGAAAGCAACAACACCATAGGCAGATGGGTTGCTAACTTGGTAGCCAAATATAACTGCGCCATGATTAATAGATGAGGCAGATTTTAGTGCACCTGTAAAGCCTTTGCCATAAAAAACGTTATCACCTAGGACTAGAGCAACCTTGTCATTTGCGATAAAATTTGCGCCGAGCGTGAAAGCTTGAGCTAGGCCTTTTGGTTCGGGTTGTATAGTGTAATTTATAGACATGCCAAGCTTAGAGCCGTCGCCTAAAAGGTGTTGGTATGTTGGTACGTCTCGCGGCGTTGAGATTATAAGCACGTTTTTAATACCGGCTAGCATAAGTGTAGATAGGGGGTAGTATATCATAGGTTTATCGTATATTGGGAGCATTTGTTTTGAAATAGCTTGTGTTATAGGGTATAGTCGTGTTCCGCTGCCTCCAGCTAGTATAATGCCTTTCATAGTGTGTAATTCCTTTCGTTAGGTAGTTTTGGTTATTATGCGTTATTTGTGGTGTTTTAATGCATATACCACAACGACGATTTGGAAGCAGTTTCTTCCTTATTAAAGGAGCACTTAAATATTTGAATAATATACATAGCCGAGTGATAGCCTGCGGAGCATGGGGCCGAAGCCCCTGTATCCCCGAGGAACGCATAAAAAAAGCCTCGAGGTGTTAACCCCAAGGCTTAGTTTATTAGTTGTAGAATGTTGCTATTCTATTTGTATCGTCCCAGTCAAAGCTTATGCCAAGTGCAACAGCGATATATCTTGCTGGTGCATATGAACGACCATCTATAATTTGCATTTCTTCGTCCATATAGATTGGTTGGCCGTTTACATAAAGTACGCTACTACCGTTTGTTAGCGTAATTATATCACTACCGTTAACTATTGTTACGTGACCACCGCTTGTAAATAGGATGTTATCTTCATGGATGCTAAAGAATGTTGCTATATCTCTTACTCCAACCATAGTTCTACCTGATGCTGATAGGAATGGTACTGCAAACATATCTACTTCTTCTCCATTTACTTCTGCTACTCCTGTATTAAAGTTTATAGTAGATTCTACTTGGTGTTGATAAATATCAGAGCCTACTATAAAGAAGTCGCTTACTGTTAATTTTTTACTCCATGCATCATCAGTGTTATCGTCGTTCGCTTGGTCTATCGCTGAACCACCGATGTATAAGTCATAATCACCACGTGGTGTACCACCCCAGATGTCAAATTGCAAGTCTGTGATTGTTATTGTTCCAGGACCGTTATCTGATTCTTCGTCTATAGTGATAACTAGTACGCCACTGCTTATTGACGAGCTTATTTCTAGACCACTATCACTATCTGCACTTACTGAACGGCCTGATAGTTGATTTCCGCTACCTAAGTCTTCTAGTTTGATATAGATTTTAGAACCTTCTTCAAACATTTCTTCTTCAGCTTCAGTAATTATGATTTCGCCTGCTGTTACTTGCCCTTTAACACCTAGTTCTACGTTTACTGGCTCGTATGAGTATTCAAATGGCATGATAGATTCACCAATGTAGATTTCAAGATCTTCATCTAAGTTTCTACTTTCTACTTCAAGGTAAATGTCACAAGCACCATCGCCGATGTTTGTTCCTACTTCTACTTCAAATGATAAGTTAGCTAGGATGCCATGTAAGATATCATCATAGTTGCTGTAGTCAGATGAGCTAGTGCTAGGAAGCCAGCCTCTGTTTTCAAGCACGTCAACTAGTTCGCCGATGTCAAAAACAAGTTCACTACTACTGCTACCATCGAATATATCTTCAGTATATCCGCTAGATAATGTATGACCATTGTAAGCAATATCGATAGATATATCATCATAGTCTGCAAAATATCCATCACTAAGCGAGAAGTAGAATGGGTATCTTGTGTTAAATGTGTCAGGAAGCAGTTCGCCTAAAACTATTTCGATTGTTTCTGTATCACGGCCTGCATAAATTTCGATTTCATCACTAACACCTACTACAACAGCTTCATCTACTACATTTGCTAAAGTTAAACGTTCTGAAACTGTACGAGCTGATGAGAAATCATCTACATCATAATCAGAGTAACTGCTAGTGCTATCATCATAGTAAGTTGCGTAACCATCATCGTATAACATTTCAGTAATATCAATTTGAAGCTCTCCTAATGATAATTCATCGTTTCTGCTAGCTAAATCGATTGGAAGGTTGTAAAGTTCAACGTATCCAGTTAATGTTCTATAGTTATTGTAATTGTCTTGGTGGATGTTGATAATCATTTCTTCATCATCAATAGCAACCACTTGCACTAGCATGCTGTCTCTATCGATTGCCATACCACCATAGAAATTTACATGATAGCCGTTATTAATAACGTCATATCTTAATGTATTGTATAGACCGTGGTCTGTACCTACATATAAAACATCGCCTTCTCTTAAATCCCATTCAACTTTAGTGCTTCTAAGGTCTAATAAGTAGTTTTTACCTGCATAAGAATCACTGCTACTAGTTTGGAATGCGCCAGCTTTGTTTTCTATAAAACGGATGCTACCAGTGTTACCTTCTGCATAAGTTGAAATTTGGCCAGTGTAGCCGATTTCTATATCAGTAGTGTAGCTAGATAGGTCAGATGTAGATAGAGTAAGCTCCGCATTTGTAATACCACCACTACCACTAACGATTAAAGATGGGCTAGAGCTAGTTATTACAGCAGCTAACGGGAAGTATAGATAGTCACTAGATTCAAAGTGGCGAGCAATTGTTACTAATAAGTAACTAGAGCCTTGTTGAGCGATTGTAAAGTTTGTTACAAAATCGCGAGCATCTAGACTGCTATAAATAGATGAACTAATAAAGCTCTCAAATGTTACTACACTGCCATTAGCAAGTCTTATAGTTGAACCACTATGATCATCAATAGCATATACAGAGTTGCCATTAAAGTAAACGGTTACATTGTCAGTAGCACCGCTAACTGTGCTTGCTGGAACATATGATTTGTATGTACGTCCAGTCACTTCAAATACTTCGCCAGATGTCCCTCTAGGAGCGATATCGCTGTATAATACAGAATTAAATGATAGACCAGTAGGCTGGATACCAAATTGAGTGCCAGCACTAATTCTAGTACTAGTGTTTCTCATTGCAAGTTCTAAAGCTGGACTAGTAGTAGTGCTGCTGTATGATGAGCCGGCAAGGTTAGAACCTTGATACGCAAGAACATCACCATTAATTAGAGTTGAGTAAGAATCTAACCAGCTAGTTGTAGCGGCCATAGTAGCAGCTGGAAAAGATGCAGCAACCATTGCAGAAGCAAGAACTATGGCTAATTTTTGACGTAATTTCATTTGAAACGTCCCCCTTTGTTTTAATTTATACTTATACTTTTTTTGCTTTTTATTATGTTTCAATTTTATTACTGATTACATTTCCAATTATATAACCTGTTTGTAACAAAGTCAATATATTTACCGTATTTGTAATTTTTCTGTAACATAATGACAAGCTATCGAATTGTATATACACTATGGGTTTTCGTAGGTTTATCAATAGTTTGATGGGATAATTAACAGAATTCACCTATTTTACTCGTCATATTCTTGTAACAGTTTTTTGTAGTATATTTGTATTATATATTGGTTTTTCACATTTGTATTGCATATTTTTTTAGTGTATGGCATAAAATAAAGGTTGTACTTTGTCTAAAATTTGTAATATTACACTAGTTGTAACAAGCTTGTAAACTAATTATGTATATAAAAAATAAGGAGGGGATTGTTTTATGAGGAAATTATTTGCGGCGCTGGCAGTTGGGTTAGCAATGGTAGGATGCGGTGCTAGTGATGTTGCTGATGAGGCTACGATGCAAGAGGTGTTGATTATGGGTACTAATGCAGCGTTTCCGCCGTTTGAATATTATGAAGGTAGTGAGATTGTAGGGTTTGATGTGGATTTGGCACAGCTTATTGCCGATGAGCTAGGGATGGAGCTTCGTGTGGAGGATATGGAGTTTAAGACGCTGATTGGGGCGGTATCAAATGGCATGGTGGATATGGTTGTTGCTGGTATGACAGTGCTAGATGATAGGTTGGCATTTGTTAATTTTAGTGATGGGTATTTTGAGTCAAAGCAGATGGTAATAGTGCGAGCTGATGCTGTGGATATTGAGTCTGTGGATGATTTGGAGGGTAAGAGAATAGGGGTGCAGATTAATACTACAGGAGACCAGTTTGCGAGAGCGTACTTGGATGATGTGGATATTATTCAGTTTAATAAGGCAGCGCTTGCTGTGGCGGACCTTAAGAATGGTACAGTAGAGGCGGTTATTGTGGATGAGCAACCGGCAATTAATTTTGTGGCAGGGCAAGATGATTTAAGATTGCTGGAGACTCCGTTTGTGGAAGAGGAATATGCGATTGCCATTAATAAGGAAAATATTGAGTTGTTAGAAGCGGTTAATGGTGCGCTAGCAAGCATTAAGGCAAATGGTCAGTATGATGAGATTTATAGTAAATACTTTGCTGAAACTGATGTGGAATAATATTTTTTGAATATAGGTAGTGATGAGATAATAAGTATTTCGCAGAAACTGATGTGGAATAATATTTTTTGAATATAGGTAGTATAATATGAAGGTTAAGGAAAATGTGTCCTTAGCCTTTTTGTTATGGAGCTGTTAATTTAATAGAAATGTGTCCAGGGGCAAAATTTTTAAAGTTAACAAGACCTTTGTATTGGTTAGGAGGATGAATTGATGTTTACGATGGATAGGACGATGGCCTTTTTTGAGATTTTTATCAATGGAAGGTATTATGAAACAGTGCTTGATGGGTTGTATAATACGATATTGTTATCGCTGATTGCAACAGGAGTAGGGCTAGCTATAGGGCTAGTGGTGGCGGTGTCTCAGATTTTGAAGGTGGAGAGTGATAATAGGTTTATTAAGGTTTTTGTGAAAGTTTTTAAGTTTATTACAAAAGTGTATGTGGATATTATTAGAGGTACACCAGCAGTAGTACAGATTTCGTTTTTGTGGCTAGTGGTGCTTGGGCCACTGGATTTACCGAGAGTGTTAGTTGGAGGTATTGCATTTGGGATAAACAGCGGTGCGTATATGGCAGAGGTTATTCGCGGAGGAATTGTTGCTATTGATAAGGGACAAATGGAGGCTGGGCGTTCGCTAGGGCTTTCGTATGGACAGACGATGATGGTAATTATTTTGCCTCAGGCGATTAAACAGATGTTGCCTGCGCTTGTGAATGAGTTTATTGTACTTATTAAGGAAACGGCGATTATAGGGTTTATAGGAGGAATGGACCTTATGAAAGCAGCGGATATTATGATTGGTAATACGTATAATTTTGAAATTCCGCTAATTATGGTGGCGATTATTTATCTTATGTTAACTAGCATTTTAACATGGTTTATGAGAGGTATTGAAAGGAGACTGAATAAGCAAGGTTAAAGGGGGCATTTGATATGGGGTGGATGTGGATGTATGTTGTGATGTTTGGGGTGGTTGTGTGGATGATAGTTACGGGATAAAGCTCTCCCTTCCGGAGATGGACTTTGGCGGAGGCTTTAGTTACCCATTTAGCTGAGAAAGACTTGGCTTAGGCTTTAGTTACCCATTTAGCTGAGAAAAACTTGGCTTAGGCTTTAGTTACCTATTTAGCTGAGGGGGTCAGGGCCGTAGGCCCCTATTCCCCAGACTTAGTATTTATAAGGAGTGAATTATGATTAGAATACAAGATTTACGTAAAAGTTTTGGTGAACTTGAAGTGTTAAAAGGGATTACAGATACGATTTTTCAAGGCGAGGTAGTTGTTGTAATAGGGCCATCGGGGTCTGGAAAATCTACGTTTCTTAGATGTATTAATAAAATGGAGGATGCTACTAGCGGAGATATTTTATTGGATGGAAATAGTATTTTGCGTAGCGATGTTGATATTAATAAAGTAAGACAGAAGGTAGGGATGGTGTTTCAGCATTTTAATTTGTTTCCGCATATGAGTGTTTTAGATAATATAACGCTTGCACCGATTAAAGTTAAAGGGATGAGTAAAGATGAGGCGCAGAAGGTGGCGTTTGATTTATTGGATAAGGTAGGGCTTCGGGATAAGGCAAATGAGTATCCAAGTAGATTATCAGGTGGGCAGAAGCAACGTATTGCAATTGCGAGAGCGCTTGCTATGAATCCCGAAGTTATGTTATTTGATGAGCCAACTTCGGCGCTTGACCCTGAAATGGTTAAAGAAGTGTTGCAGGTTATTTTGGATTTAGCGAATGAGGGAATGACGATGGTGATAGTAACGCATGAGATGGGATTTGCAAGAGAAGTGGGAACGCGGTTAATGTTTATGGATGGAGGGGTTATTGTGGAGAATGGTAATCCTAAAGATGTGTTTGATAATCCGCAAAACGATAGGACTAAGTTATTTTTTAGCAAAGTGCTATAAAATTTAGAAATGATAGCACTAGTTGTTTAAAATGCTATAAAGAGCTATAAATTTAGAAATGATAGCACTAGTTATGCTATAAGTTTAGAAACGATAGCACTAGTTTATAATGTGGAAGAGGGCTAAGCCCTCTTTTTTTATGTTTATTTTTCAAAGTGTTGATAGTCAGGATTTGACCAATGACCACCCCAAGTCCAGCCGCGGCTTACGAATGCATTGTAGACTGCGTCGCCTTCGCGGATTAAGCCCGGCGTATCTATAGTGCGGTCGATATAAGAAGCGGCTTCGGCAGGATAAGCAGTGCCATTTATCACATGAGGGTTTACTAGCGGATTGATGTCTATTGAACGGCCGTATGAATGATTAGATAACATACTGGAGCCGTGAATTAGTCTGTAGTTAAATGCAGATGTGTTGTTGTTAATCATAGATAAGTTATCATCGGCGTTGTAGACATCTACTAGGCTGATATTTGCAATGGGAAATTTACTATCGTAGATTTCTTGAAAGATTTCAGCTACTTCTTGAGCTAAATCTTTGTGGACAATTAAATCGCCAGTTTTTATGTTGCCATCGTAGTCTATATAAGTTACGGTGACTAAGGACAGTATTTGTGCAAATTCTACAGTAGGTAGCGATTTACCAAGCATAGTTTCTATTACGTTATCTGGTATATCGCTGTGAATTAGAAATAGCTCGTTATCTATGGCATCGCCTTGTGGCACACATTCATCGTCATGCGCTATGCTGTAATCGTCAAAAAATTCTGTAGTTTCAAACGTAGCTATAGTGTTATCTAGAGTGGATAAGGCTATTGTTTCATAGTTAATAAATTTAGATTTTATAGCGGATGCAAGTTCGGTAATAGTAACTTGCGAGATTGAGTCTATAGCGAGAACTAGTAGACTTATTAATATTTTGCTGGTCAAAAAAACCACCTCCTAATGGTAATGATTATACCATTTTAAGCTTAATTTTAAAAGCAAACTTGTCCAACAAGACGAAAAAAAGACGTAAGAATAAGTGAGTATGTCAAAATTCTAATACTTGTCTATAAATATTAACTATAGACTTTGTTATATGACGTTAAAAACCTAGAAATAAGCTTAACTAATATACACTAATTTCACAAAAAAAGATTTTTTGTTAAATTAAACTTGCATTTTCCAAAAAAAGGATATATAATGTAAACATAAAAATTAAATAGCAATTGAGAACAGAGAGGAGAGTAATATGGCAAGATACGTTGTAAAAAGATTATTTTCAATGATTGTCACACTGCTGATTATCAGCGCTCTTACGTTTGGGTTAATGCATTCTATCCCAGGCGGTCCATTCACTTCTGAAAGAGAGCTGGCTCCAGAGATTGAGGCGGCGCTAATGGAGAAGTACGGACTTGACCAACCGCTTTATCAGCAATATTTAACTTACATAGGCAACCTTTTAAAGGGTGATTTGGGAGTTTCGATGAAAAAGACTGGGGTTACTGTAAATGATATGATTTCGCAAGGGTTACCAACGTCTGCTAAAGTGGGGATGATAGCAGTTTGTGTGATTTTATTTATGGGTATTCCAATAGGGATTATTTCAGCGTTAAAGCAAAATAGTATTATTGACCACATTGTAATGTTTATAGCAACAATAGGGATTGCGGTGCCTAGTTTTGTTGTGGGGACATTTATGATGTATGTTTTTGGGGAGCTATTAGGCCTAATTCCAGCAGGAGGGCTTAGCGGATGGAATAGTTACATAGGGCCAGTGGTGGCACTTTCAGGGTTTTCATTAGCGTATGTTACAAGACTGATGCGTTCTAGTATGCTAGAAGTATTAAGACAAGATTATATAAGAACGGCAAGAGCGAATGGGCTAAATCAGTTTAAGGTTATAGGAAAGCACGCACTTAAAAATGCATTGATACCAGTGGTAACTTATGTGGGACCAATGGTTGCTAGTATTCTTACAGGGTCGTTTGTAGTTGAGAAGATATTTGCACTTCCTGGTATGGGGACGCACTTTACAGAGAGTGTTACTAATCGTGATTATACAGTAATTATGAGTATTACGTTATTCTACGCAGCAGTTTATATTTTTATGGTTCTTTTAGTTGATATTGCTTACGCAGTAATAGACCCTAGAATTAAACTTAGCGATTAGGGGGGAGAAACTATGAACAATGAGTGGGAAGTTGTAGAGCCGGGCAGCCTGGAGGGTACACAGACAACGCGAAAGAGTTTGACGTATTGGCAGGATGTGTGGAGAAGGCTTAGGCAAAATGTGATGGCAATGACAGGGCTTGTGATGATTGTGATTATAGCATTGCTGGCAATATTTGGTCCGATGTGGACACCGTATAGTTATTCAGACCAGTCTTTGGCGCTAGCGAATATTCCGATTAGTTATGAGATTACGCATATTAAGGATGACATTTATGTGTATGTGCATAGGGAGTATAAGTTGTTTAGGATGGAAGCGGATGGAACTATAGTGGAAGCACTGAAGGAGACGGAGAGAAATACGACACAAAGTTATATGATGTATGATATTGATGGTGTTGAGGTTAAATTTGATTATTCTTCAGCTAGAGCAAATAGTAGTTCAAATGTTATGCAAGATAAGTATGATTTATATGTTGATGGAGTGCTTATAGATAAGTATGATACAACTAAGGTTTACAATAAATCATATTTATTAGGAACGGATAGTTTAGGGCGAGATATATTGACAAGGGTGTTATATGGAGCAAGAATTTCGTTAACAGTAGGTTTGGTAGCATCGCTAGTTAACTTATTTATCGGGGTGTTATACGGTGGTATCGCAGGATATGAGGGCGGTAAGCTGGATAATATTATGATGAGGATAGTGGATATTATAAATTCAGTACCGCTTTTACTTATTGTAATTATGCTTATGGTTATTATAGAGCCAGGGTTAAAGACGATAATAATTACGATTGGAGCAGTGTACTGGGTAGGAATGGCGAGGTTAGTTAGAGGGCAAGTTCTTAGTTTAAAAGAGCAAGAGTTTGTGTTAGCGGCAAGAGCGCTAGGAGTATCAAAAGGAAAGATTATAGTGAGGCATTTAATACCAAATGCAATAGGGCCAATAGTAGTATCGATGATGATGGCAATACCAAGTGCGATATTTACAGAAGCGTTTTTAAGTTTTATGGGGCTAGGGATTTCAGCACCAGAAGCATCGTGGGGAACGCTAGCTAGTGATGCGCTAGGTGGAATACGTTCATACCCATATCAGTTGGCAGTGCCATCTATAGCAATAGCAGTAACAATGTTTGCATTTAACTTTTTAGGAGATGGGCTTAGAGATGCGCTTGACCCTAGATTGCGTAAATAGATTTAAGATTAGCAAGCGTATTAATGGGCCTTCGGCTCCGAAAGGGGTCCTACCCCTAAGTAATATGCATGCATTTAAAGTTAGTAAGATTATTAAGCTTATTTGGGGCCTCCGGCCCCTTCGCAGGGGCGAAGCCCCTGTGTTACTTGGAATTAAGATTGATTTAGGATTTAAGATTTTGTGAAGTAAGATTTATGGTAGTTGCCTTTAGCTAGGCAATTACCAATAGGCTGTTGCATATTTACTTGATTTAGTAAATGAATTATTTATTCAACCGTCTATAAATTAAAACAGAAAGGGAGCTGCGGCAGCCATTTAGGCGGCGTTGTTCAAAACGGTGATGAGGATAATGGAAAAAGAAAAGGTATTAGAAGTTCAAGGATTAGAAACGTCGTTTTTTACACATCTTGGAGAAGTTCAGTCGGTTAGAAATGTTTCGTTTGATATTTATAAAGGTGAGGTTGTAGGTATAGTTGGTGAATCTGGTAGTGGTAAAAGTATTACTTGTATGTCGATTATGAAACTGCTGCAGCACCCAGGGAAGATTAAAAATGGTAAGGTATTGTTTAAGGGGCAAGATTTGGTTACAAAGACTGCAAAGGAGATGAGGCAAATTCAGGGGGATGAAATTTCGATGATTTTTCAGGACCCTATGACTGCACTTAATCCTGTGTACACTATAGGAAATCAGATGACGGAGGTAATAAGAGCGCATAAGGATTTATCGCAAGCACAGGCGGATGAGATTGCAATTAAGATGCTTGAGGCGGTAGGAATTCCATCGCCTGAGCAAAGGGTTAAGAATTATCCACATGAGTTTTCAGGTGGAATGAGACAGAGGGCGATTATCGCAATGGCATTGTCATGCGAGCCGGAGCTTCTGATTGCTGATGAGCCAACGACTGCGCTTGATGTAACGATACAGGCGCAAATACTTGATTTATTAAAAGGTCTAAGAGAGAAGTTAGATACATCAATTATTTTTATTACGCATGATTTGGGGGTTATAGCGGAGTTGTGTGATAGGGTAATAGTAATGTATGGAGGTATGATGATGGAGGAGGCGACGGTAACTGAGTTGTTTGCGAATCCACAAAATCCGTATACGATAGGGCTATTAAAGTCGGTACCAAATCCGGAAACGCTAACTAAGCAAACGTTGGTGCCAATACCAGGGTCGCCGCCAGATATGCTTCATCCACCAAAAGGGTGTGCATTTTGTAGCAGGTGTGAGTTTGCAGTAAAGAAATGCTTAGATGAGATGCCAGAAATATATGAGATTACACCAGGGCATAGAACGAGATGCCATATGCATCATCCAAATGTGCCAAAAGAGCTTAGAGCAAGACTTGGTGGTAGTGCAGCTAAGTAGCGATTAGATTAGGAATGAGTATGTATTTAGTAATAATATAGTGTCTCAAATATGGCAACACGGATTAGGGCAAGGCTTGGTGGTAGTGCAACGAAGTAGAGGAGGGATTAGGAATGAGTGAGTATTTAGTAGAAATACAGAGCTTAAAGAAGTATTTTACTAAAACAAGTGGATTGTTTAAGAAAACACAAAAGCACATTAAGGCGGTTGATAATGTTAATTTTGGGATTAAAAAAGGTGAGACTTTAGGGCTTGTAGGTGAGTCTGGTTGTGGTAAGAGTACTACGGGTAGAACTGTTCTTAAGTTATATCAGCCAACAGCAGGTAGGATTATTTATGATGGGGTGGATATTACTGATTATAATGAGAAGCAGATGTTACCGTATAGAAAGAAAATGCAGATGATTTTCCAGGACCCCTATGCTTCGTTAAATAGCCGTATGACTATTTCGGATATTATAGGAGAGGCGATAGATACGCATAAGGTGGCAAGTAGCAATGGTGAAAGAGATGATATAATTGCGACGCTACTGCAAAGGGTAGGGCTTATGAAAGACCATGCTAGTCGCTATCCGCATGAGTTTTCGGGTGGCCAAAGACAGCGTATAGGAATAGCGAGGGCGCTAGCTGTTAATCCAGAATTTATCATATGCGATGAGCCTATTTCGGCGCTGGATGTATCGATACAAGCGCAGGTTGTTAATATGCTAGAGGAAATTCAGGCTGAGACGGGTATGGGATATTTGTTTATAGCGCATGATTTATCGATGGTAAAACATATTTCAAATAGAATAGGAGTAATGTACTTAGGGCAATTGGTGGAGATAGGAAATAGCGATGAGATATACTCAAACCCACAGCATCCATATACTAAGGCGCTGCTGTCGGCAATTCCAATACCAGACCCAACGAGCGAGAAGTCTAAGCAAAGAATAATTTTAGAAGGGGATGTGCCAAGTCCGCTAAATCCGCCGTCTGGATGTAGATTTAGAACTAGATGCAGATACGCACAACCAAAATGTAGCGATGTGGAGCCAGAGTTAAAAACTTTAGATGCTACACATCAAGTTTCATGTCATTTATATTAATTATATTAATTGTTATATTCCAAATTTTACCATTTTAAAGGAGAGAAATAATATGATATTAAATAAGAAATTAACTTTTGCACTAGCTATGGTATCTTGCATGGCGTTTATAGGATGTTCTAGCAATGAAACGTCTAGCAGCTCTAGCTCTAGCAGCAGCACTAGCAGTAGCTCTAGCAGTACTAGCGAAGTTACGACTAACGATAGCGAGTCTAATACGACTACGGTAAGTTCTAGCCCACAGGTTCTAACTTTTAACTTAGGTGCGGAGCCAGCGAGCATTGACCCACAACTTAGCACAGGTGTGCCAGGCGGTAATATTATTAATAATACATTTGAAGGTTTAACTAGAGAGTTATACGGGGAAGTTACACCGGCTGTAGCTGAGTCGTGGACTGTGTCTGAGGATAATTTGGTTTATACGTTTATTATAGATGATAAAGCTATGTGGTCAGATGGGCAACCTATAGTTGCTGGTGATTTTGAGTATGCATGGAAAAGAGGGATTAACCCAGCGACAGGGTCTGATTACGCTGATATTTTTGCTTCAGCAGGAATTTTAAATGCGGCGGAGATTTTGCGAGGTGAGATGTCTTATGAGGAGCTTGGAGTTGTGGCGCTTGATGATAAGACGTTACAGGTAACGTTAGCTAATCCAACGGATTACTTTTTAAGGCTTACAGCGTTTGCAACGTTTATGCCAGTTAGAGAGGATGTTACAGACCCAGATGGACTGTGGGCTAAGGACGCATCTAAGGTTGTTTGTAATGGGCCATTTATTGTGACTGAATATTTGATGAGCGATAGAGTGGTTCTTTCTAAAAATGAAAATTATTGGGACGCGGATAATGTGGTATTAGATAGCGTGGTAGCTAGGTTTATTGTTGACCAATCGACTGCTTTAACAGCGTTTAATAGTGGGGATATTTTGCTTAACGGAAGTATGCCAACAGAGGAAATTCCGGCGCTAATTATCGAGGACCCTGAGTTTTACGTACTTCCTTACATAGGAACGTATTATTATACGTTTAATTTGGAGGAGGAGTTATTCCAAGATGTTAACGTAAGAAAGGCGCTTAACTTGGCGATAGATAGAGACGCGTTAGTTAGCCAGGTTACTAGAGCAGGAGAGACTCCAGCGGCAGGATATGTAGGGCCTGGATTTATTGACCCTAATGGCAATGATTTTAATGATGTTGCAGGTGATTATGGAATACCTACTAGCGGCGATATTGAGGCTGCGCAGGCTGCTCTTGCTGAGGCTGGTTATCCAAATGGCGAAGGGTTCCCATCGTTTAGCATTTTGTATAATACGCTAGATTCGCATCAAAAAATTGCGGAGGCTATTCAGGAGATGTGGAAGCAGAATTTAGGGATTAATGTGACGCTTGAAAATCAAGAGTGGGCGGTATTTTTAGATTCTAGATATAGTGGTGATTTTGAGATGGCTCGTAACGGTTGGATTGGCGATTATTCTGACCCTAATACGATGCTTGAGTTGTTTAGAACTGGGCATGCGCAAAATAATTCTAATTATTCTAATGAAGATTATGATTATAATATGAATATGGCGGCGGTTACTTCTGGTGAAGAGCGTTTTGAGTATTTGTATGCTGCGGAGCAAGTTTTAATGGCGGATTGGGCGACTATTCCTTTATATTATTATGTGGATTGTTGGCATATTTCTGATTCGGTTGTGAATTGGGATAGAACTTCTACTGGTAAGTTTTTCTTTGGTTATACTTCTATAGAATAATAATTATTATGTATGCTGCTGGGCTATTTGCCTAGCAGCTTTTTTGTTGCTTTGCATCTAAATTTATGCGCCCTTTCTTAATTTTTAAAATTATGTTTTTGGGATAGAAAATCTAGGGTAGCCGTAGGGACTAGCTTTTGCAATAATTCATAATTGTGCGTTTTAATACATTCGCGTACATTAGACGCGCTAATTATATGCCCATCAACTGTTTGGCGTAGGATTTCGATTAATTCTATTCCATATTGGGGTAGTATTTCTTTCATTTTTAAATTGTAGGCGTTAGTAACTTGACAATACGGCTCCTCGCCTACGAAGCGTTTTGTAATGTTTAGTACTGGAGCTATTTCTTTTGCAAATATAGTTAAATCGTTTGCTACATCTATTGTTGGGGCATCGTCTTTGTTAAAATATTCGGCGAATGTGATTTGCGATATTATAAATTTGCCGCTTGGTAAAATTGTTACGTTTTTTAGATGCGCTAAATTTTGTTTTACTAGGCTATATCGTTCTTTAAATGTGTAGACTGATTTATCTTCTTCTACTACAAATACGTATAGCTTTTCCGTTTGTTGCGCGGCTGTTTCTATTAAGTATTTGTGCCCATTTGTAAATGGATTGCAGTTTACTACTATAGCTGCTGCTGCTGTTTGTTTTGTTTGTGGGTATGCTTCTTTTAGCTGTTTAATGTAGCTCATCCATTCGTTTTCATGGTATTTTGTTAATATAAAACTTTTAAATTCGCGCTCTTCTTTTGCAAAGTATTGCTGTGCCGCTTGTTGTGTTTGTTGCAGTTTAAAACTTAGCTGTAGTATTTCGTATATTTCGGTTGCTATTCGTTTGTTGGCCCTTGAGTGAAAGTGGGCTTCGTCTACAAAGAAGCTTTCATGCGGATATTTTTCATTTATTAAATATTCAAAATCGAAGTATGGGATATTATTTATTTTAGTGGCTGTATACAATAGATTTTCTAGTTCCTTATCTTTTGGATGTGCTACCTCTGCCTTCTGATATGCTTTCTTATCGTCAGATAATGTTAACTTTGCAGCAGGCCACTGTCTTATAATTATTTCTTCTAACTCAGTTAACACTTTTCTATCCACTAACCTAGGGAACTTTATTATATAAAATTTACATCCTCTATCCAAACAATATTGCTGTATATCTTTTAGCCACGATACGCTATACAACACTTTATCCTTATCCTGAGAATACATATTTATATTGTGCATGAAAAATACAATATCATTTTGTTTTATATTAACTCGCTCTAAAGTTTTTTGTAAATTATACAGCTGATTCCTATTAACACAATATATTCCATAATTATCAACTTCAAATGAGTAATTATTTATATCTAGTAAGTGTTGTAAATGACTGCTGATTGTTTCTTTATCTTCGTTATACACCGAGACGGTACATGAGTTACCAAACATATATATTTTATTTTTATAAAACTGTTGTGCTTTAACAGTTTCTCTAATACCGTTTGATGAGTTAAAATATTTACTAGTATGGTCACTAAATTCAATTCTATCTTCTCTTACAATAGGGTTAAGCAGCATATTCACTGTATCAGCTATATATTGCTTATCTTTTGCTTCGGGGATATGGTTATAGCCGTCTCTTAAAGCTTCTATATATTCTGGGATTGTTGCTAAGTATTGATTGGGGCGCATAGTACTAGGTATAAGACAAAATATATTTATTGCTGCTGATTTATATAATTGTATAAGTAATTTTACGATTTCATTTTGACTTGCTTCACCACTAGCAGTAATCACGAAGTCCACGCCCCCCCCCTTGAATTTCATATTCTGAAATTGTTCAATTGTAACTACTGGCGTGTTGTTTATTTGCTTTATAGCATCGGCATTTCTATCTATAAAGTAATCTGCTCGCGGTAATATGTCTTTAAATCCATAAGGTATAAATTTCCCAGCTCCATATATTGCTACGGTTCGGCCTTCGCTTCCTACTAGTTCTAAATCTTTTTTATCATCATAATAGTTTATCATTGTTAGCACCCTTTCTTTAAAGTACTTTAAAATTATTTTTATTATAACCACTTCAATAGCGTTTTATTATTTTATATTTATAAATTATAAATTTAAACTTTAGTAAAAAGTTTCTTGACACTAACTTATAGTTATGCTACAATAACTCTTGATTAAATTTATAACAAAGGGTGGATTATTAACACTATGAAACGAATAGCGATATATGGAAAAGGCGGAATAGGCAAGTCAACAACAACTTCTAATCTATCAGCAGCGCTAGCAACGCAAGGCTATAGAGTTATGCAAATAGGGTGCGACCCAAAGGCCGATTCCGTTAAAAACTTAATGGGCGGTAAACATATCCCTACTGTATTAAATCAACTTAAGCTAAAAGGCGATGAACTTGGCTTACAAGACATTGTATACGAAGGCTATAAAGGTGTGCTTTGCGTAGAATCGGGGGGACCGACTCCTGGCATAGGCTGCGCAGGTCGTGGGATTATTTCTGCATTTGAAAAATTAGAAGAATTACGAGCGTTTGAAGAATATAAACCAGATATAGTAATATACGATGTTTTAGGCGATGTGGTATGCGGAGGCTTTGCCATGCCCATTAGAGGAGGCTATGCTAAAGATGTTTTTATAGTCTCATCGGGCGAGATGATGGCGTTATATGCAGCCACTAATATTGCGTCTGCTATCTCTAACTTTGGTAAACGCGGTTATGCTTCTTTACGAGGGATTATTTTAAATGCTAAAAATATTGAAGATGAGCGCCAAATTGTTGAAAAGGCATGCGACGAAATTGGGACAACTATAATAAACTACATACCACGTTCGCCAGAAATCCAAACTGCTGAGCATAGGGGCGGTACTGTTTTTGAATTTTTGGATTCAACTTCTATGATGCAATCTGTTTATTTGGAGCTAGCTAATCAGATTGTTGCAAATAGCGAGGATATTATAGGAGATTACATATGATAACTAATAAGAAAAACTATAAAAAAGACAGCTTTGGCAGAGTTACTTGTGTATGCCTAATGCTTGTTGTTGCAATCGCCATTATGTCGATTGTGGCGCTTGGCATTGGTAGTGCTGGATATTCGCCTAAGGAGATTATCGATGCATTAATTTCAGATGAGCATAGCACCATTAAAGTTGTTGTTACTCATCTAAGATTACCGCGCGTTTTATTAGCGCTTCTTGTTGGCGCTGCTCTATCGATTGCTGGCGCGCTGCTTCAGTCTGTTATGGGCAATCCACTAGCCGACCCTGGCAGCATCGGAGTTTCCGCAGGTGCTGGAACTGCTGCCATTACCATTTTGCTACTATTCCCACATCTTAGCGCTTCGGTTCCTCTATTTGCATTTGCAGGTGCGGCGCTCGCTTGTGTACTCATTTTTATTATGGCTTACGATGGCGGTATATCGGCCATTAGAATCATTTTATCTGGTGTTGCCATTAATAGCGTTTTAGGTGCTTACAATTCATTTTTACAGTTGCTACATTCTGATGATTTATCTAGCGTATTAGCTTTTATGAATGGTAGCTTATCTGGAAGGTCGTGGTCTCAAGTATACATAGCTGCGGCGTATGGTAGTGTCGGGTTAGTTTTAGCTTTTTGTTGCATTAAAACCGCCAATTTGCTTTTATTAGGCGAGGATATGGCTAAAAGCTTAGGCGTTAACGTTACTAAAAGCCGTATTTTATTATCTGCTGTTTCAGCCTTTTTAGCTGCTGCTACTGTTACGGTTGTTGGTATGGTTGGGTTTGTAGGGCTTATTGTTCCTCATATTTCTAGGCTTGTTATTGGTTCTGATTACAAGGCTCTTCTTCCAGTTTGTACGTTAATGGGCGCGCTAGTTGTTCTTGTGGCGGATACTGTAGGTAGAACTATTATCCCTGGGATGGAGGTTCCTGTTGGGATTGTTATGGCTCTAGTTGGTGGTCCTTTCTTCTTATATATGTTAAAGAAAAAGGGAAAAGTTTATGGCGGATAGGAGGAATTTATGATAGTTGAAGGAAGTAATGTCCAGATTGCATATGGTGAGAATATTGTTGTTGATGGTATTGATATTGAGGTTAGAAAGGGCGAGATTACTACTATTATTGGCCCTAACGGTTCTGGCAAATCGACTGTTTTAAAAGCTTTAACTAGGCTTCTTGATTATAAGGTTGGTTCTATTTGTGTGGATGATACTGAAATTAGGAAGATTGATAGTAAGGAGCTTGCTAAGAAGATGGGTGTATTACCTCAGCGCCATCAAGCTCCTCCAGATTTTAAAGTGAAGGATTTGGTTAGCTTCGGCCGTATGCCGTATCAAAAGTGGTTTAAAGGTAGTTCTGATGAAGATAAGGAGATTGTTCAGTGGGCTATGGAGCAGGCGGGTGTTTTGGATTTGCAAAATAAGTCTATCCAAACTTGCTCTGGTGGTCAGGCTCAGCGCGTTTGGATTGCCACTGTATTAGCTCAAAAGCCCGAGATTATGTTTTTGGATGAACCTACTACTTATTTAGATGTTGCGTATCAGCTAGAAACTATGCGCCTCGTTAAGCGCCTAAATAGGGAGTCTGGCATTGGCATTGTTATGGTGCTTCATGATTTAAGCCATGCGCTTGAGGTTAGTGATAGAATTGTTATTCTTAAGGATGGTGTAAAGTATGATGAAGGTGCGCCTAAGGATGTTGTAACCCCAACGATGATGCAGGATGTTTACGGTGTGTCGTGTAATATTGTATTTTTGGAAGGTAGGGAAAATCCTATTATTGTTTATGATGAAATTTAAGGAGATTATATGGACGGTAAAAAAATTATTAAGCGACTTAAGAGACTTGATCAAGTTAGTTGTATTAAAGATGTAACCCAGCTGACTCATACGCTATTTCCTGGCAGTCACTGCCCTCTAATGGGTGCGGCTTTAGTTGCTAAGGGTATTAGAGATGCTATGATTATGGTTATTGGCACTGATGAGTGCGCTTATTATACTAAGTCTTTAGCTATGAGCAAGGATTTTGGCGGCATTAAAGGCAGGTGTGTTTCTGTTATTGTAGATACTCATGACGTAACGTTTGGTAGCTGTGAATCTACGGAGCTTGCATTTGATGAGATGATTTGTGAGTATAATCCAGCTTGTGTATTTTTGGTTACTACATGTGTTATTGAGATTATTGGTGATGATATGGATAGTGTAGCTGCGGCGCTTTGTGATAAATATAATTTGCCAGTTATGGCTGTTCATACGGAGCATTTTAAATGCCAAGACCATATTCCTGGCATCGAGAGGACTATTAGTGCATGTTTTCAAATGATGAAGCCACAGCAGATGGGCGGTAGTGTTAATATTTTAGGCCAAAGGTTAGGCAATTTTAATACTACGGAGCTTTACACAGTGCTTAATGATTGTGGTGTGGAGATTGGCGTTATGCTTCCATCTGGTTGCGATGTGGATGATATTGTTAAAGCGCCTAGCGCACGCGTTAATATTGTTGTTAATGAAACTGCGCTGCCACTTGCTAAGCTTATGCAACAGCAGTTTGGAGTTCCATACGTTAGCTTTGAGCGCTTTTTTGATATTGATAATATTTTAAGCAGTTATAATGCTTTGTTTGATTATTTACAAATACCGCTACCTCAGTCTGTTATGGATAGTTATTACCGTGTGGATGCTATTATAAATGACGCTTTGGATAAGCTTAATGGAGTTAGTTACATTTATGGCCATACGCCTTTTTTGCCGTTTGAAATTAATCTTTTTATGGTTAAGCTTGGAATGAAGCCGTTGTTAATCCAAATGGCTAGAATTTTAGATAGAGATTTAGTGTGGAAAGATGAACTGCTTAAGCTTGCTAATCCTTTTGTAACTAAATCGGCCAACATTACTCCTCTACAATATATATACGATGAGCTACAGCCTAATTTATATTTAGGCCATGAATATGCTGCTAGGTTGCAAGCTAAAGGCATTGCTCTTGTGCATACGGATATGGCTAATAGTATGCTAGGATTTGATGCTGCTGAGTTTATTGTTAATGCATTAGTTAATGGAGCTAAGCAGTCGATTGAGTTTAGGGCTAATATGAAAGGGGTGATGTAGATGGGGCTATGTAGATATTTGCCAACGCCATCGGATAGAATGGGATTGTTGTGGAGTTTGTTGTCGGTTAAGCAGAGTATCATATTAGAATATGGCCCAGCCGGCACTACTCATTATAGTATGGGTTTTTTAGGTAAGCTTGGTATTGAACAGCGTGAGCAGATTTTCACTACGCATATGACTGAAGATGATGTAATAATGGGCGATGTATCGAGGCTTGAAAATTCTATTATCGAGTTGGATGAAAGTTTTAGCCCAAAGGTTATTTTTGTAGTAGCTTCATCTACTTCGGAAGTGATAGGTACAGATATAAAAGGCGTATGTAAGTATATGCAACAGCAGATAAACGCTAAGTTAATAGCTTGTGATGTGGGCGGTTTTAGAGGTGATTATAGCGTTGGTGTTTCTTTTGCGTATAAGAAGATAAGCGAGCTTGTTTTGCCGAGTGATGAACGATTAAATACGTTTAATTTAATTGGCCTATCTGTTGGCAACTTTAGAGCTGTTAGTGATAAGAATGAAATTGTTTCGCTTGTTGAAGATGCGTTTAATATGACGCTTGGGACTGCGCTATGTTGTGAAACTAGCATTTGTGAAATTGAGCATATGAGTAGTGCTACTATAAATTTGGTTGTTAGTGCAGACGGCCTACAAGCTGCTAAGTATTTAAAGCAAAAGTTTAACACGCCTTACGTATATGGGGTGCCATACGGTTATGCGCAGACAAAATCATGGCTTATGGAGATTGGCAATGTATTAGGAAAAGAGCCACTTATGCCTCTGCTTGATAAAAAGATTATGGAGTCGGGGCATTATCAGATGTATAAGCGTATGTTAAAGGTTTCGCCTAAAGTGGCGGTAGTTGGCGACTATGATAGAGTTGTGGGTCTGTGCTCTATGATGCAGAGCCTTGGAGCGCATGTTGTTATGAAGATTTGTTTACATACGATTAGCATGATAGATAATGTAGATGATGAGATTGTATATTTTAATAATGAGTCTGATAGGATAAAAGCTTTGGAGAGTTTGGATTATACGTTTATTTTAGCGGATGAAGTTTCTGGTATGGTAGTTAATAAAACTAATACAACGATGTGTGTAAATGCACCGACTGTATATAAAAGCCAGGTGGCGACTCATATGCCTATTGTGGGTGTTAGAGGAGCGGATATGATTAGAGAAGTTTATGATGAGTATTTAAGGGGGTTATAATTATGAAAAAATTTTTTGCATTAACTTTAGCAGCATGTACACTTTGTCCTGCGTTTGCAACTGTAGCATCTGAGGACAATGAATACCAAGGGTTTGTACTACAACATACACATGATTTACAAGGGGTGGAAGGGTATGATGATATTTACTTAGATGAGATGCCTCAAAAGATTGTGGCGCTAAGTACTTATCCAGTTAGGACGATATATGAAATGGGGGCAAATTTAATTGCAGTGCCAGTCACTACTACTATGACGTATCCAGAAGATTTAGATGCTATTGTGGTGCCAAGCGTTAATAGCAGTAACTATGATGTGGAGTTAATTGTAGCGATGGAGCCGGATTTAGTAATTATCGCCGCAACTGCTATGTCTGTGCATGGCCAAACGTTAAAGGACGCGGGAATACCTGTGTATGGAATAGGTATGAGCGATACTACTGGCCAGATGAATGTATACGAATATATGAAGCACCAGACTGAAGTGCTTACACAGGCGTTTGCTGTTACAGATGAAGCTAAGATTAAAGCGGATGAGATAATGGATACATTTGCGCAGCTTGAGGAGCGAATTGACGAGGTTAAACCGCTGTTTGAAGATAAGACGTATGTAGCATTATCTGTTGCAAGCGCGACAGACTATTACTTGCAAGGGCCAAATGGAACGATAGGCACGATGTTGAGTATGCTTGGCTGGACGGATGTTTTTGCGACTGATGACGAGGCTGAGTATATTGCGCATGGGATGACAGGGATTTTGAATTTGGAGGAAATAGTAGGAATAGATATGGATAAGATATTCTTCTTAACTTCAGGAGCGGCAACGTTAGAAGAGGCGGCTCAGATGGCGCAAGATGCAAAGGATTCAAATCCGTTGGTGTGGAATGAGGTTGTTCCGGTTAAGCAAGGCAATGAGGTGGCGCTAACGTCAAGTTATATCGTAAGTGCAGGCATCCAAATTGTAGATAGCATAAATTCGTTAATTGATATATTAGTAGAAGATATAGTACTAGAAGATATTTTATCACAAGATATTTTGCTACAAGATTAAGTATTGACAGCAATATACAATTATGTTAAAATAGCTCTTGATTAATAAGCACAAGGGGGAAATAATATGAATAAAAAAATAGTAATTACAATACTTGCAGCAACAATGCTAAGCGCATGTTCATCTAAAGAAGAAGAACCAGTAGCGGTGGTTGAACCTGTGGCTGAACCTGTTATAGAGCTAGTAGTAGCAGAGCCTGTTGTAGAACAGTTAGCTTATGAGATTATTGAAGAAATTGAAGAAATCGAAATTATTGAAGAAGAAATTATTGAAGAAGAAATTGAAATTATAGAAGAAATTATTGAAGAAGAAATTATTGAAGAAGAAATTATTGAAGAAGAGATTATTGAAGAAGAGATTATTGAAGAAGAGATTATTGAAATCGAAGAAATTATTGAGATAGTAGAACAAGAACAAACTGAAATTAAAGCGTGCTGTGCAGCTAAAGCAAGAGCATTAGCGGAAGCACAAGAATAAAAAACTAAGGTTGTTACACTAAACAGTGAACAGCCTTTTTTTTTATTAAAACTTAATAATTAAGCATATAATAAGAGAAAAAAATAATGGAGGGATATAAATATGAGTAACTATAAAGACTTATTTTCACAAGCGAAACATGGAAATGCAGATGCACAGTATCAAGTAGGGATGTGTCACTATATGGGTGATGGTACACAGCAGGATATAACTCGGGCGGTGTATTGGTTTGAGCGAGCGGCGGAGCTTGGGCAAAAGGATGCGCAATTTGAGCTTGGCAAATGTTTCTACAGAGGAGACGGCGTGGATCAAAATAATATGCTGGCACAAGTACATATGGCTAAAGCGGCAGCGCAAGGTCATATCGAGGCACAGTTTATGATGGGTACGTTTTATAGAGATGGGATTGGAGTTAGAGAAAATCCGACTAAGGCAGTGGACTGGTTTAGCCGCGCATCAAATCAGGGATATATGGAGGCGCAGTATGAGCTTGGCAAATGTTACTATGATGGGGACGGCATTAAGCAAAATTATGAAGTGGCTATTAGGCTATTTGACGCTGCGTCTGAGAAAGGGCACTTGGATGCGCTTAATTATTTGGGCAAATGTCATTACAATGGCGACGGTGTGGAGCGTAGTTACGAGCTTGCTATAGTATGTTTTAAGGAGGCGGCAGAGCACGGGCATCCAACGGCGCGCGAAAGCTTAGGTTTATGTTACTATAACTTGGGGCTATGTTACGCTAAAGGGGTTGGAGTAAAGCGTGATTATAAGTCGGCAGTTGGTTGGTTTGAGCTTGCTTCTGAGCAGGGCAATGTATATGCGGCTAGGAGTTTAAATGCGCTATATTATAATGTTGGCGATTGGTATTTTACAGGTAAAGATGTAGAGCAAGATTACGAGCAAGCTTCTATATGGTATAGTTACGCAGCGGCGCAAGGTCATAAAGACGCTCATAGCAGGGTTGGTTTATGTTATTATAATATTGCTTGTAATTTTGTTAACGGCAAGAAAGGTAACCAATTTAAAGCTATTGAGTGGCTATTTAAAGCTATTGAGCACGGCAATGTGGAGGCGCTTAATCAGATGGGTGAGTGTCATAAGTATGGTAAAGGTGTGAAGTTAAATCATTCGGAGGCTGTTACATGGTTTAATCGCGCGGCTAAAAAAGGTAGCGCGGACGCTAGGTATAACTTGGGCTTATGCTATTTTGATGGAGATGGTGTAACTGAGGATAAGGCGGCGGCTAAGGTGTGGTTTGAGCGTGCTGCTGATTCTAATCATATGGGTGCGCAGTTTATGTTGGGTGAGTATTATGAAAGAGGAGTTGATGTTAGGCAAAACTATGAGGAGGCTTTTTTATGGTATTCGCGCGCGGCCAAAAATGGCCATATTGGTGCGCAGTTTATTTTGGGCAATTGGTATAAGGAAGGGATAGGCACTAAGCAAAATTTGGAGCAGGCTGCTAAGTGGTATAAGTCAGCAGCAGAGCTTGGGCATTCGGATGCGCAGTTTTGCATTGGCGTATGTTACGATAATGCGCAAGGGGTTAATCAGGATTTTGAGCAGGCGGCTAAGTGGTATGAATTAGCGGCTGAGAGTGGTAATGCTAATGCGCAGTGTAATATTGGTGATATGTATTATTCTGGCGACGGCGTGGAGCTTGATTATTCGCAGGCGGTTGAGTGGTTTAAGAAGGCGGCTAATGCGGGTCTTGCGAGGGCGCAGTGTCAGCTTGCGGAGTGTTATGCTAAGGGGCGTGGTGTTGAGATTAGTTATGAAATGTCTATGTCGCTATATAGGCAGGCTGCGGCGCAAGGTAACTCAGATGCTAAGGAGCATTTAAGTGGGTATTTTTTTGAACTTGGCGAGGCGTGTTTTAATGATAATGATTTTAAGGCTGCAATTGAGTATTTTAAACCGCTATCTGACCAAGGTCATGCGCAGGCTAGGTATAAGCTTGGGCTATGTTGTTTTAATTTAGCGGAGCAGTTTTATGATAGTCATGAATATGAAGAAGCGGCAACGTTTTATAAGAGAGCATCTAAGCTTGGTAATGATGAAGCTGGTGCTAAGGCGGATTTATGTTTTTATAATTTGGGTGATTTTTATTATACTCAGGAGTTGTTTGAGACGGCGGCTAAGTGGTATTCTCAGACCGAGAGTAATCCGAAAGCTTTAGTTAAGGCTGGCATATGCTATGAGTTTGTGGCGCAGCCTTATTATAAGGAAGGAAGTTATGAGGAAGCGGCTAAGTGGTTTGAGCAGGCTGTTGAATACGGCGTGACTAAGGCTAGGAAAAGTCTTGGGATTTGTTATTATAAGCTTGGTGAGCAATATGAGTCGGCTAAGTGGTATAAGCTGGCGGCGCAGTGTGGAGATGCTTCGGCGCAGTATACGCTAGGTTTGTGGCATTATAACGGCGTTCATGTCGCGCATGACTGTGTGGTGGCTAAGGAGTATTTTAGAGAGGCTGCGGTGCAAGGTAAAACCGAGGCGCAATATTATTTAGGGCTATGTTATTGCAACGGAGAAGGCGGTGCGCAAAATCTGGGGCAGGCGATAATTTGGTTTAACAGAGCGGCGGCTAAAGGCAGTGCGGATGCGCAGTTTAACTTGGGGCTTTGTTATGATATAGGCGTGATGGTGGAGCGAGATATTACGCGCGCTATAAGTTGGTATGAGATGGCGGCTGGTGGCAACCATGCTGAGGCGCAGTATATATTAGGCGTATGTTATTATACGGGCGATGGGGTGGAAAGAAATTTTGAGACTGCTGTTTTATGGCATAGGCAGGCCGCGCAGCTAGATTATGCGCCGGCGCAGTTTAATTTGGGGCTTTGTTATTATAACGGCGAAGGTGTGGAGCAGAATTTTGACGAGGCTATTGGCTGGTTTAGTAAAGCTGCTAAGCATGGTAACAGCTCTGCGCAGTATTATCTGGGGCTTTGTTATTATAACGGCGAAGGTGTGAAGCAGGATTACAATGTGGCTGTGTGGTGGTTTAATAATGCTGTCAATCAGCGCAATGTGGCGGCGCAGTATTACTTAGGTTTATGCTATTATTACGGTAATGGCGTTGCAAAAAATCCTTCGCTAGCTGTGGAGCATTTTAGGCAGGCAGCGGCTAGAGGCAATGGTTCGGCGCAGAGACAGCTTAAGTTATTAAAATAACCTCACGTCAAGTGAGGTTAGCTATAATATTTGGTGGTCCAGAAGTTAGCCTGATTTTCATTTAAAGTTGTGCCAATTCCTTTATTATAGCATTCGGCAACTTTATACTGAGATGGCTTAAAGCCTTGGATGGCAGATTGTAGCCATAAGTTAAATGCCTGCTGAGGATTGTATAATAGACCATTTTGGCTGTAACAAAATTCAGCTAATTTATATTGCGACTCTTTATGATTGCTCCAAATGGCCGCATGTGACCACAATTGGAATGCTTGCTGAGTGTCTTGCGGTGTGCCGTAGCCGTTGTAGTAACATTCGGCTAGCATATCTTGTGCGTCAGGATAGCCTTGGTTTGCGACTAGCTGAAAGCTTTCAAATGCAAGCTGATAATTTTGGTCATTTATATAGCATAGACCTTTGTTGTAGTGGGATAGTAGTATGCCAGCATCGGCGGCTTTTATAAACCATTGTAGCGCTGTAGGTATGTTTTCGGCGGTGCCAATGCCTTTTAAGTAGCATACTCCGACGCAGTTTTGCGATTCTGCGAAGCCTTGTTCGGCAGCTTTTAAAAACCATTCAAAAGCTTTTTCGGCGTTAACTTCAATGCCATCGCCGTTATTGTAGCATAGACCAATGTGATGAGCTGCTTCTACATGGCCTTGCAACGCGGCTTTTAAAAATAGGCCGAACGCTTGAGTTTTATTGTTATTAATTCCTATCGAGCGAGCATAGTTTTTTGCCGCTTCAAATTGTTCATCTGCTTCCCCTTGTTTAGTTACAATTGCAAGTTGTTTTAATTCTGTTAACATAATTACCTCCATAATTTCAAAAGCGAAAAAAACCGAGTTACTCGGTCTTTTTTTATGCTAGTTCTAGTAAATTAGTATATACTTTAGCTTCTATATCTGCATGTTCAATGATTTGGCGTATATCTTTAAATCCAGCGTTAATAAAGCGTATTACTTGATGTTTTAGCGTGGCGATTAACTTAAGTAGCTGCATTTGTAAGTTGATTAATTGGAATTTGCTAGCATCTTCACTTACGTTGCTAACTGCGTCCATCGTTTTCCAAAACTGTGTTTTAGCTATATGCGAGCTAGATAGCCATCTAATAAAATTTGCCTCTTCTAGCTGGTCTATAACGTCATCAAATGAATTTCTAGATATGCTCATTAGCATGTTGTCGGTGTCAAAGCTTTGCTTAGGGAAATTAGCATTATAAAATTCCATCGGCCCCCATAAAATGCAATCTAAGTGGCACTGCAAATCTGCGCAAAAGTTATAATTAACTTCTGACCACTGCTGTACAAGAGATATGGCAATATCACCAAGCATATCTTGCAAAACTTTCTCGCTATCATTACCGCTAAGTAAAACTTTCTCAATACAAAGCTTATCGCGGATAATAGTAGTAGTAGACTGCTCAAATTTATCTATAGCAATATTTAGGTCATCTCTGATAACATCGGCAACTTCTGTAGCAAACGCCCAACTAATTTGCTCCCACTGCACCTTAAGCTGTTCATAGCGGTTAGTATGAAATGTAAGTTGCTCATCGCTAAGCAAAATGAGTTCGTTTTTCATATAATTCCTCCCTAACTATATTGTATCATTAATAATATCAACCATTATAGTTTTAGATTTGTGTAGCAGTAAGTATGTTTTTGCTGTTGAGTAGTTGTTATTTGCCGCTAGTGTAATCAATTTAATAGCTCTATCAATATCTATATCGACACCATCACCGCTATAGTAACACAAGCCTAAGTCAAACTGGGCTTCTGGGACATTTTGTTTAGCGGCTTTTTTTAGCCATTTTATACTTTGGGCAGTGTCGTTAGTTTCTTGATAATGTTTGGCTAGCTTATACTGAGCGTATGCAAATCCTTTTGTAGCGGATTGTTCATAAAAATATAGTGCGTTTTGGATATCGTCTTCATTTTCATATCGCAGTGCCAGCTTATATTCAACGTAAGCTTCCCCAAGATACTGAGCGCTTTTTGAATATAACGTGGGTGGCAAAACGACGCGAGCTACATCTTTAACTATTTTATGTCGCTGAATAGTGTTGTATAATGCATTAGCAACAGCCATAATAGGCCTCCTTAACGATTTTGTTCTTAACAAATATATGTACGAGAGTTAAGTAATATACAAAAAAAGACTGCAGTTTCCTGCAGCCTTTAGTATAATTAAAACCTCTCCAATAGGCTCCGTCTATAGAGCCTGCAAATTCATATTTATACAGTATTAATGTAACACAATCTGTACATCATATTCTAACGTTTCATCTACTCGAATTAAGCTTACTGGGTAATATGCTTTAAACTGACGTGCGTAATCAAAATCTCGCACATTAATTTGCGTAATGCTTTGCGCCTGTTCATTGTACGTATCTATATTATCAACCACATATCCATCCGCCTCCAAAATGTCTTTTGCAACAGATGCCGCTCCGCCAACTCCCGTACCATTTAACACTTGTATACTAACTGTCTTATCAATTAACACTCCGTCATCGTAATATACCACATCTTCTTGCGCCTCATTTTCAACCAATTCATGCACCTCATCTATATCAGTATACGCAAGCTGAAACTCATCGTCTGGCAAATGCTCAAAAAATATGTCCCTAACGAAGCTTGCCATATTATCTATATCTGGTATAAAGTACGACACAGCGCCGATATACTGGCCTTCTCCAGGCAAAGTCTGAAACGTTATATCGCTAATATCAATCCCTTTAACGTAATCATAATAAGAAAAAATTTCTCCTATAGTAGCGTCTGTTCTAACTGAAGTGAAAAATACCGAAACCAATTCTGGTATTTTAGTAACGATAGAAGGGCTAAGCACAGTTTTAGCGAAAGCTTGCAAAAATTCCTGCTGCACTGCAATTCTTTGAACATCACCCGTTGGGTAACTTCTATATCTAACTAACATCTCTGCCTTATCACCATCTAGCAGCTGCAGTCCTTCCTCTAAATCTATGTATAACCCTTGATAGCTATCCACGTAATACATATCCACAGGTACATACATCTCTACTCCGCCAACCGCATCCACAACGTCTTTAAACGCACTTAGCGACACTACCACATAGTTGTCTATCTCAATTCCTAGCAACATCTCAATTTGTTTTACGGTAAAATCTTTAATATTGTCTATACCAGCGTAGGCCGTCATTTCGTTTATTTTGGTAGAGCTAACGCTAAATCCACGCCTATTTTCTAGCGCCGACTGCTGCGCGCTCGTCCACTCAACTTTAGTATCCCTCGGTATAGAAACCACTTTTATCTTATTTGTTATACTGTTAATATTTACGACCAAAATTGTATCTGTAATATAACCATCTAAATCGGTGCCAAAAACAGCTACAGTTTTATTAATCGTATTAGCCTCTTCTACATGTTGTGGCTCCACAATTTCCTCATATGAAAATAGCGGTTCTGCGGCGAAATTATCCACCACCATATCGCCATGTGGAGTATACACAACCTCATTATAAGCCCAAACTCCAAGACCTACAATGCCCGCAATTATTATGCATATTATTATTCCAGTTTTTATGAGCTTATTCATCCATAGTCAACCTCCCTTGCTTATGTCTGTTAACGTATGAAAACGTTCGTACTTAGGCTCTCGAATGAATACGATTTGTGGGGCCTGCGCGGTTTTTCATATTCAGTTAACAGCTCCTTATTATACCATATTAATATGATAAAAAGCAAAATAAACGAAAACTATATGTAAGCGTAGAATACTTATGCGTACTCTACAAGCTTTGTATTCTCTGGTAAATATTACTTTCTTTATATATTAATTCGTTTTATATTAATATAACACTATTTGCACATCATACGCTAAATTCTTATCTACATTTATTACCCCTTCTGGGTAATACTTTTTAAACTGCAATCCTACATTAAAATCCCTAACGTTAATCTGCGTACAATACAAATCTCCACCATCCGTTGGCCCCGCTCCGCACACATAATACCCCTCTTGCTCCAGCATCTGCTCCGCTTCATTCTCCGCCCCATATTTATCGCTAGCATTTAAAATCTGTATAGCAAGCGACCTATCCACTTCAGTCTCCTCGCTAAGCTCATAATTAGTTGTCGCCTCAAAGCTAGCTGTGTTTTGTTGTTGCTTACTATGTCTCCTATCCGCGTTACCAATATTAACATGGTCAAAAAACACATCCTTTACAAACTGGTCCATCTCATCCATATCTGGAATAAAATACGAAACTCCGCCTATATAAAGCCCTTCTCCCGGTATTGTATCAAATGTAATATTTTCAGTTTTAATATTCTTAACATAATCCGAATATGATAACACATCTAATATAGATGCGTCGGTCCTTACTGATGTAAAAAATACAGAAACTAAATCTGGTATCTTCTTAATTATTGACGGGCTTAACACCTTCTCACTAAATGCCTCCAAAAACTCTTGTTGCACCGAAATTCTCTGAATATCACCCTCGTAATATCCTCTGTATCTCACTAACATTTCCGCCTTTCTTCCATCCAGCGTCTGATAACCCTCCTCTAAATTAATATACAACCCCTGAAAATTATCCACATAATACATATCCGTTGGCACATTCATTGTCACTCCATCAATCGCATCTATCACATCTCTAAATGCGCTAAGTGGCACCACCACATAATTATCTATCTTTATCCCAAGCAACAACTCAATTTGCTTTATTGTAAAATCTCTTATATTCTCAACATCCGCATAAGCTGTCATCTCATTAAGCTTAGTCTCGCTCATACTATACCCTCTGTTTGCTGCCATCGCTGCCCTTTGTGCGCTCGTCCACTGCACCTTAGTATCCCTCGGAACCGACACCACCTTTACCTTGTCTGTAACACTATTAAAATTCACAATCAATATAGTATCCGTCCTATACCCATCAATATCTGTACCAAAAACTGCTATAGTCTTATTAATCTCATCCGCAATCTCATTCGCAATAATCTCCTCTTCAGTCTGCACCACCAACGGCTCCTCAAACATGTAATCCTCAACTACTATATCTCCCCCCGGCGTATATATAATAGAATTATATGCCCAGACTGCACCGCCGGCCGCTAAAGAAAAAAAGATAAATGTCACTATTGCGGTTTTTAGAAACAAACTGGTTAGTGTTGATTTTTTAGTAGTTTTTTTATTCATAGCCTTACCTCCTTATTTTAGTGCCCCCCTTTTTATGTTTACTACTGTATATTATAATAACACAAATGCCCCCACATCTACTATAGCCAATATTTACAAGTTAATTTGGTATTTTTAGCTTAGTACTACTTGATAAACCATATGAAAATAGGTTATTATAATTCATGTAGCTTGGTTTAAAGAAAGGACAATATTTATGTTAAAACTTGGTTCACATGTATCTTTATCATCGTCATCAGCAGGTCTTCTTGGTGCAGCTAAGGAAGCCTATTCATACGGTGCTGATACATTTATGGTATATACAGGAGCGCCACAAAACACTCGCCGCTCTGCTCTAGACAAACTTAAAATCCCCGAGGCTCTTGATTTTATGAGTCAACATAATCTTAGTGACATTGTAGTTCATGCTCCGTATATAATCAATCTCGCTTCTTGTAAGGAAGATACTTATAATTTGGCGCGAGAGTTTTTGGCTGTGGAGCTACAGCGCGCGCATGCTTTTGGTGCTAATTACGTTGTTCTTCACCCAGGCGCATTTACTACATCCACCGCGCAAAGTGGCATTGAGCGCATTATAGCTGGCCTTAATGAAGTAATACAAGAACATCTGCCTATAGTTTGCCTAGAAACTATGGCTGGTAAAGGCACCGAAATTGGCCGAAATTTTGAGGAGCTTAGCGCTATAATTAATGGCATTAAACTGCAAGATAAAATTGGCGTATGTCTAGACACATGTCATATGCATGATAGTGGCTATGATATAGTAAACAACTTTGATGGTGTTATGGAAGACTTTGATAATAAGGTTGGTCAGCAGTTTATAAAGGTTTTGCACATAAACGGCTCCATAAATATATGTGGGGCGAAAAAAGATAGGCATGCAAACATTGGCGCAACTAGCGACAATCCGCGCGGGGAAGATAAAATTGGCCTACAGGCGCTCCATAAAATAATTAGGCACCCGGTGTTTGATAACAAACCGCTTATTTTAGAAACCCCTTGGCTAGACGATAAGCATAATTTATATAAAGAAGAAATAGCATTATTAAGAGGTGAACTATGACAGTATTAGTAACTGGCTCTTCTCGTGGCATAGGTAGAGAAATTGCAAGACAATTCGCCCGCAATGGAGAATGTGTCATATTAAATAGCGCTCATAACACGGAGCAATTACAACAAACTTACGATGATTTTATCGTAATGGGATATAACGTATTACAGTGCGTGGCAGATGTATCTAGATACGAATGTTGCGTTGACCTATTTGACTTTATTTTGCAAAATACTGGCAACTACCCAGATGTAGTCATTAACAATGCTGGCATAGGCTACACTGCACTATTTACAGAAACCCCTCCGGACGTATGGAATAAAATAATAAACTCTAACTTAAATAGCGCCTACTACTGCTCCTACCTGGCTGCACCTCATATGATAAGACAACATCAAGGTAACATAATTAACATATCATCAATCTGGGGTTCAATAGGAGCGTCGTGCGAAGTTGCTTACTCCACAAGCAAAAGTGGCTTGCACGGTCTCACAAAAGCGCTAGCTAAAGAGCTAGGCACATCTAATATCCGAGTTAACGCCATCGCATGTGGCTGGATAGATACAGATATGAACCTGCTATACTCATCTAAAGACCGACTGCTGTTTTTGGAAAACGTACCGTTAATGAGAGCTGGCACAGTGGCCGATGTGGCTAACCTATGCTGGTATTTAGCCCAAGATAGCTCCAGCTACTTAACGGGACAAATTATTACACTAGACGGCGGATTAACTTAATTAAAAATTACAAGCTCTATTATTATTACTACTGAATATGTTATATGTAAAACAACAAATTATCTAGGAGGACTGACCATGAAACAAACTTTATTTACTGGCACTGGAGTGGCAATAATTACGCCGTTTACACAAACTGGTATTGATTTTGATAAATTAGAAAAATTGCTAGAATTTCAAATTGACAATAAAACTGACTCGATTATAATTTGTGGGACTACAGGAGAAACGCCTACAATGACACCAAAGGAACAGATAGAGGCGATAAACTTCACTGTAAAAACTGTGGGTGGCCGAATACCAGTAATTGCGGGAGCTGGTAGCAACAACACAAACGGCGCTGTAAACGCAAGCAAAGCAGCGCAAGAAGCTGGGGCGGACGCTATACTAAGCGTAGTGCCATACTACAATAAACCTACGCAACGCGGTATGCATGCTCACTTTGAAGCTGTGGCAAACGCGGTTGATATACCTATAGTTTTATATAACGTACCTGGCAGAACGGTTGCCAGCTTAACTGTAGATACAATAAAATCGTTAGCCGAAATTGATAATATCGTTGCTATAAAAGAATGCGTACTAAGCCAAGTGGCAGAATTAGTTCGCGTATGCCCAAGCGACTTTAGCGTATATACTGGAGATGACCCAGTGTTTTTGCCGACCCTTGCATACGGAGGTAAAGGATTAATTTCGGTTATGGCTAACGTAATTCCATATGACACTCATATGATATACGAACATTTTATAAATGGCGATATAGACAAAGCGCGCGAGCTACAGCTTAAAGCACTGCCATTAATAAGGGCCTTATTTATAGAATCAAACCCAGCGCCAACAAAGGCTGCATTAAATATGATGGGAATGGAAGTGGGGCAATGCAGGCTGCCACTAGTGCCTATGGAACAAGCAAATTTAGAAATTTTAACAACAGTATTAGCAGATTACGGCTTAATATAGATAAAAAAAAAGAGAAGCTATAATAGCTTCTCTTTAAAAATTTAATTTGGTCGCGTATCAAATGAAGTGTTGTTGTAATAGAAAAATAATGTCAAAAAATTAATCTCTATCCACCATAACTACATCACCAAGCCACGGACGGCCATTAGCCGCAAACTCCCAGCCTTCCACCGAATTATCCACTTGCCATGTATATACATAATGATAAACCGGAATAATAGCATGTTGCTCCATCAAAATATCCTGCGCCTCATACAAATACTCCATACGCTCCTGCCCTCTTGTAACCCTCGCATTAGCCATAGCATTATCATAATCCTCATCATCAAATCTAATAGTATTTTGCCCATGGTCAGATAAGAAAATCTCTAACATCGTATTTGGGTCAGTATAATCTCCAATCCAGCCATTGCGCGCTATCTCATAATCACCAATAGTACGCGATTCCAAAAACACAGCCCACTCCTGATTAGTAAGAGTAACATCAATCCCTAAATTTTGTTTCCACATCTCCTGAATAGCTTGCGCTATCTTCTGATGAGTCTCATTAGTATTATACAAAAACTCTAGCGTTGGAAAACCTTCTCCACCAGGATAACCAGCATCAGAAAGCGCCGCCTGCGCAGCTTCCACATCAGCATTATAAGAAATGCCATAATCACCTGCCACTACCATAAACTCATCGCCATTAGCATCCAAAAACCCTGGCCCTACAAATCCCGTAGCAATCGTTTCACCGCCACGCGTAACTTGCTCCACAATAAGCTCTCTATCAATCGCTAAACTTAACGCTTTTCTTACATTGACATCATCAAAAATATCTTCTTCCAAATTCATAGCAATATAATACGTCCCAATGTTAGGCAAAATATACATCTCTTCTGACTCAATAATAAGTTGAGGTAACTCATCAGTTGGCACCGTGCCATTCATATGTAGATTAGAAGAGTTAAATGCCGTTAGCGCTGTTGACGCTTCCACTATCATATCACATATAATCGTCTCTAAATATACATTATCCGCATTCCAATAATGCTCATTTTTAGTAAGCACAAGCTGATCGCCAATAGCATAATCACTAAGAACAAACGGCCCATTAGACACAGCTAAAGCAGGGTCTTTAGACCACGAACCATCAGATGTAACTATATCTTCGCGCACTGGCAAAAATGAATTTGCTATACTAAGTGCTAAGAAATATTCACATGGCGACGTTAAAACAACTTGCAAAGTTTTATCATCTAATGCAGTAACGCCAAGCTCTTCATATGAAACATCGCCTGACATAATTAAATCCGCATTTAAAATGTTAGCAGAAACGAATAAATTGCCATATTGGCCGCCTGTTTCTGGGTTCATAGCCCTTTTCCAAGCAAATTCAAAATCCGCCGCAACAACATCCACACCATCGGACCACTTAACATCATCTCGCAAAGTAAACGTATAAACTAAAGCTTCAGAAGAAACCCCCAACTCATCCATCATATCTTCTGAAACATTTGCAATAGTCCAAGTTTGCGCTGTGGCAGGAATAATCTCGCCGCCAACTTCGCGAACAAGCCCTTCAAACGTATTATTAAGAACGTATCCGCCGTCTATAGCAGTGTTTAACTGCGGGTCTAAAGTGAGTGGGTCAACGCCTAAATTAAAAATTAACTCTTGTGTTTGTGAAATAGGATAGCCATTAGGAGATAATGTAACATCAATTTCCTCAATTGGTTCCTCTTCTAGGACAGCAGTAGTAGGAAATTCATGCTCTAATTCATCATCAAAAATGGAAATAGAAACATCAATTTCTTCATCTGGTATAGAAACAGTAGAAACCGGTGTATCATTAGATGAACAACCAATTAAACTTGCTACTAAAAAACTCGCTAAAAATATCTTAAACTTCATTATATTAATCCCCCTTAAATAATCTGTACAACAATTATTATGCATATTCATTATCATTTAGTACAACAATTTTAATTATAATATTTGCGCGTAGCACATAGTATAGTAACTAATAGACTTAGGCATTGTTAATTTAATTCGAAGTCCAAGTAACACAGGGGCTTCGCCCCTGGTGGGGCCTCCGGCCCCACGCCCTAAACGGAAGCCGACCGATTAAAATCAAGTAATCTCAAGTTCAAGTAACACAGGGGCTTCGCCCCTGAGGGGGCCTCCGGCCCCCCCCGACGGAAGTCGATTATTAAATTAACAAAACCCAAACTCTCTAAAGGAGACCATTTATGAACAAAATTAAATTAGCAATATTACTACTATCACTACCAATGCAAACATTTGCAAATACACAATTATATATCGACAACTACAATGTATTACAAAACCCCGAGCAGACAACCCCAGAAATAAAAGACAACATAGCATACGTACCTCTAAACATTATAACTGACCTGCTGCAGCTAAATACAACATGGGAATATCCTTATATGACAATAACATCCGAAACTTCCACTATGACACTTGCAATAGGCTGGAATATAGCAGCAATTAATGCTGAAGAATATGATATGGGCACAGCAGCAATGTACTTTAAAAATCATCAACTTATGGTTCCACTAGATATTGTAGCTGAAGTATTTGAAATCGACCTATATTACACTACCACAGCAATTCACATTACTACAGCTAGCGTTTACTCAGGCGAAAATAAAATTGAAGCTATACAAACGAGCCAGCTAGTAAACCTAGGCTATATAACTACAATGAACACTAACAACATATGCATAGCCCATATAAAAACTATTATAGACGCAGCTAAACAAGAACCTACTGATTTCCCTTTATACTACGGCGCAGGCACTCATGTTAATATACCAAACTATTACTACTTTATAAAAGACTATACATTTACAGGAATAAATGCAGTTGAATTAGAAAAATATGAAATTTACCAAAAAATTGATAATGGTATCACTACCACACAATACATAATGAGAGACACTTTCAATAAACAATGGTATACTATTAGCGAACAAGATTATAACTTAATAGAAACTACAACAAACTTAACCGATTGGATAACATTATCCGATACATCAAACATAACGTATGATGATATAGAAATCCTGCACACAGGTTGGAACTAAAAAAAAACGGCACTTTGATTACAGTGCCGTTTTTTTTTACGCCGTATTAAACAGCGTTTCTTCCTTATATAATAAATATTCTTCTAATTATAACAAATATTATTCTAATAGTCTGACTCAACCTTCGGTGACCTTAGCAACGAACTAGTTCCTAACCTAGTTGCCCCTGCTGCAATCAATCCTGTAGCATCCTCGTATGAACGTATTCCCCCCGATGCTTTAATCCCAACCTCGCTACCAACATGCGCTTTCATTAACGAAATATCCGCAACTGTAGCTCCGCCCGAACCAAATCCCGTCGAAGTCTTAATAAAAGCTGCCCCTGCGCGCGTAACAACTTTACACAGCTCCACTTTCTCATCCTCAGTCAAATAACACGTCTCAATAATAACCTTAAGTATCTTACCTGCTGTTGCAATCTTAATCTGACGTATCTCAGCCTCCACTTTAGTAAACTCCCCGGCTTTAACATCTCCCAAATTAATAACCAAATCAATCTCACTAGCCCCATTAGCCACTGCGTTAATAGTCTCAGCCACTTTAACGGTAGTAGTAGTATACCCTAGTGGAAATCCTATCACAGTGCAAATAGCAACCTCTCCTGCTAAATACGCATTAGCTCGCTTAACAAAACACGGCGCAATACAAATAGAAGCAACATCTGCCTCCTTAGCCTCATCACACAAAGCCCTAACCTCCGCCCATGTAGCAGTTGGCTTTAACAATGTATAATCAATCAAACTCGAAACATTATCCATAAAATCGTCCTTTCCATCTTGCAAATTAAAAAAAACGCCGTACTAACATCCATTAGTACAGCAATTCATAACCATATCCACAAAATACTCATGCACAAAATGATTATGGGTAAGCTCGGGATGGAAAGCGGTGGCAAGCTGGTTCCCTTGCCTCGCCGCAACAATCTTATCATTAACAACAGACAACACCTCCACACCATCACCTACACTTTCTATATAAGGAGCGCGAATAAAAGGCATCTCCACAGGCTCCCCCGCAAAATCAGCACTAATATTAAAACTATCAAACTGACGGCCGAAAGCATTGCGCCGAACAGCAATATCCATAGTAGCCAAATGAGAGCCATGTTGATTAACAATGCGCTGTGCTAGCACAATCATACCAGCGCAAGTCCCCATAACGGGTAAACCGGCCAAAATAGCATCGCGAACGTCCCAAAATAAGTCCAGCTCATGAAGCAATTTACCGATAACAGTACTCTCACCACCAGGAATGATAAGTCCATCAAAAGACAAATCCCAATTAGACTTTTGGCGAACTTCAACAGTATTAATGCCTAATTCATTTAAAATATTAATATGCTCAATAAAAGCACCTTGTAATGCAAGAACAGCAACCGTCATTGCAATACTCCTTTCCAATGCTAAAAACAATTTTAGCGTCAATTAATTGTATGAGCGCGGAATACAAAATATCACCAAAATGCATAAAAAGCAATAATAATGAATTATTATTTACCGCGCCCATCATTTTCAGGCGGTATCTTACCGCTAACTGCTGTTATTCTACCTATAAAAATGAATTATTATTTATTCTTTAACATACAAACCCTTTTCTAAGTCTATATGGTATCAATAAATCTATCCTTTCAGATAAATACTTCCCTTGCAAAAAGCACAAGAGAGTGAGTCCACATCGCCAATGTTATAATAGGTTTTG
>MDSQ01000012.1_pt1 | contig 53605 bp, 54 predicted proteins | sample 1008251 | NCBI WGS metagenome assembly MDSQ01 (sample SAMN05526597, study PRJNA338239) | gut metagenome | isolation source: Hindgut content | host: Naso unicornis | place: Saudi Arabia: Red Sea | collected 2016-05
CTAGGTCCCCCAACCTATTAGTAAAAACTCTTAAATAAGAATCTCCCATAATATATCCCTTTTCCTGTTTGTAGATTGTAGACAGAAAAACGAAAAAAGAAGCTGTTCGTTGGCTTCTTTTTTTGTTTTATAAATTTTTATCTTATTGCATTAGTGCTATAAGGTCTTCAAATGTTTCTTTTCGTCTAATTTGTTGCACTTCCCCAGAGGATTTAATTAAAACTTCTGCACAACGAGGGCGTTGATTATATGAAGTAGACATTGCAAATCCATATGCTCCAGCATCCATTATTCCTATTAGATCACCATACTTAGGTTTTGGTAACATTCTATCTGTTGCCAGTATATCTCCACTTTCGCAGATATTTCCTACTACTGTATAAGGACTTATTGTAGCATCATACTCTATATCGTTAGTATATAGCTCTATATCATGATGCGACCCATACATCATAGGACGTGCAAGTACATTAAACCCAATATCAGTACCAATATACATAGTGTCTGCATTTTTCTTAGTGCCAGTAATTTGACCTAATATTATACCACTTTCGCAAGCTACATAACGACCTGGCTCAATTTGAAATTGAATGTTGCGGCCATACGTATTAGCAAATCCCTTAAATAACTTATCCATCTCTTTACCAAGATCTTCTAAGTCAATAGGAGCCTCTCCATCTTGTTTTTTATAAGGAATACCAAATCCACCACCAAGGTCAATAAATTCAAGACTATCAAATCTCTTAGCAAATTCTAGTAAGCACGTGGTACTCTCAATAAATGCTTCACTGTGCATAAATAGGGAACCAATATGTTGGTTAATACCAACTAACGTCATATTGTGTTTTTCTATAATTTGATTAACCGCTTCAAACTCATCCATATTTACGCCGAATTTAGTTTTCTTGCCCGCAGTTACAACTTTGTTATGATGACCTGCGCCTACACCAGGATTAAATCTAACAGCAACTTTACTATTTGGATTTAGTGAGCAGTATAACTCAAGTTGCTCCACGGAATCTACACTTGTAAGAACGTTATGAGATATAGCATATTCAAAATCTTCTTTAGTAGCGTTATTTGGAATATAAAATAACTCTTCACTTGTAAAGCCACTTTTAAGAGCCATAAATATCTCGCCTGGACTCATTGTATCTGCATGCAAGCCTTCTTCCCTAGCGATTTTTAGTAAATGAATATTTGTGTTAGCTTTGATTGAATAATGAGGTACAAAATTATCATACGTTACTAAGTGTTTAATATCTTTGCAACGTTGGCGGAAAACATCCTCATTATAAACATAAATCGGGCTACCATATTCATTAATTAAGTCAAATGGAGTAGTAGATTTAAAAAAGTTAGTGTCTTTGGTATAACTGCCATGCATTGTATTGTACATAAATGCCTCCTAAATATCAATTTGTCAATTACTATAAGCGATAATACTATAAATGTCAAGCCATCCCATATAAATGAGATGGCTTTTAGATTAACGTAGTCCGTTAAAAAATTCTTCTGACGAAATATTTGCTTCAAAATTGTAGTAACTTGGTTTGTGAGTGTAGTACTCATTACTGCCTGGACCCATGTCCTTAATGACGTTAAAGATATAGAAGCCATAGTTATCCTTAGCAGGTAGCGCAAATATAATATAGCAAGCTTCTTGCTCGTCGCTATGATTACTAACACTTTTTATTTGTTGCACAATAGCTTTTAATTCTTTATTAGCCCATATAGTATGCTTAGCCATGCTGTCTTCTAGGTCTTTTAAAGTAGTTTTTTCTTTACTGTCTTGCTGCAGATTATAACTAATTTTTTGTTCTAGTTTACCTTGTAAGTCATATATTTCTAAATTAGCACAACTAGCACTGTCGCTAAATACTTCAATTTGCGTGCCATTATTGCTAAACATCTCATTAGTATCATCACCTCTATTTACTTTGATATTATAAATGAGATTTGGTTTTTCCATTTTTATTTTAGGCACTATTCTACCCGTATGTTTGTCTCTAATGTAAGCAATACTTCCATTAATACAATCTAGTTTAAGCTTTTCAGAATGTAGATAATGGTCTAAGTTTCTTAACTTTTTGCCTGGAACAAATTCTTTAAGCAATTGATTAAATAAAGTAATTTTGCAAGACTGCCCTGATAATTTATAATTGTTATATTTATTTACTTCTATGTCTCCTAATAGGTGCTCAAGGAGGTTATATATATCGCTGTATAGAAGCCTTTTAATCTCGTTGACATTTATACGAGTTTGTGGAGTCGTAGTAGTTTTAACAAGTTCTTCACCATCAAATTTATATAAATAGAAGTCTTGTCCTCCATCAGCGGTTATGTTCTGGCTATCAAGGTGATTTTCAATAAAGTTAATTGATAATAAATCAGTTTTGCGATGAAATTCCACTTTAATACGTTCTGCTAATTGCCATAAATAATAGAAATTTCGCTTAATTTTTCTTTGATCACTAGTGAATTGATAAATTGTTGTCTCTTCAAACTTAGTCGGAAATATTTTTTCTGCTAAGCTATAATTATATTCTAAAGCTTGATAAATATCGCTTAACCCAGTATAAGTTGTTGCCTCATCAATCATGCTTAGCATTGCATTTTCATTTGGGAGTAATTTATCTATATCTGATATGATATTAGAATCATAGTCACTAGCAAGTTTAATTTTTAGTAACTGAAAAATCCGATGTGTAAGATTGTTTCCACCAAAATTTGAGTCACCATTTTCAAATGTAGTAGTAATATTGAGATTATAACCTGTAGACAGTTTTTTAAATTCATATTCACAACTCGCTACATCTGTAGTACCACCACCACAATCTATTATCATAATATTAGTTTTATGTTCACTTTTACCACTTTTTTGTGCTTCAGTTAAGATATGGTTGTATACTATTGATATACCCTCATCTAAGCTAATTGAACTATCTGTTATCTTATATTGAGGTAGCATACTTTTCATTTCATGGATAAAGTGTTCTTTTAACTTAATTGGAGCTGAAAAGTGTATTTCTTTGAATTTTACTTTAAAATATTCTTGCGCCATTGTAATTATGTGTTCAATATACGCTTTTAGAATGTCACGACGAATAATTTTTCTAGTGTTGCCAATTTCATCTATCACTTCTTCTATTTCATCTAGACTATTTATCCATCGTTTGATTTCAAAATAAGTTGTTGCTTCAGTGTCGTAATCTTGTTCCACAACTTTCTTTTTTGCTTCATACCCAAATAGATACTCTATTTTTTCTGTACTACAATCTTTAACATAGATTAATGTAGGGTATATATATGACTCAGGGCAGTTTGGCAATGTATAGTCTGTAAATGAAACTAGTTCAGTATCATTTGTATTAGGATTTTTTAAACCAAAACTTCCTAATGTCGTATTAGTGGTACCAAGGTCTATGCATAGTGGTTTATCAGTCTGCTCGATACTCTTAAATTTACATTGACATGGTATTTTATATGTGGTATATGTGCTAGAATGCATATCTTGTTCCTGTTTTGTCAAGGCCTTTTGCGCATCACTACCGAATACTATTAAACTGAACTTAGTCTGGTGCTTGAATTTATCGTAGTCTATGCTTTGTGATGGTAGAATTACGATATATTGGTCTTTTCGTTCATCTAAGTGCCCCTTAGCAATTACTTCACCATTATTATTAGCTATTAATGCTACTCCCGTATATAATTCTAACTCTTTTGCTATACTGAATATTTCAGTTTGAGTTTCTGTTACGGACATACCCTCATACATGATTAATTCAGATATACGCACTCCTTTTGGTGTCACCAAATTAGCCTTTTGAAGCTGATTGTACAATCTATTAAATGCACTTTTTGACCCTGTTGCAAGTTGCATTGGAGGGGTTTGCTCTTGTGTAGTTTGCCATTGTAGTAATAGTTCTATATTGGTATGTTTCTTATTGATTACAGAATAAGATATACCACGTTCCTTGAGTAAACTTTTAATATTTTGTTGGGTGTATCTTGCTTTGTCGATTAACTCTTCTCGTGTATAAGTTTTCATATTTACCTCCATTAGAATTTGTTCCTACTATAAAATAGTAGATAGTGTAATTATTTACATTTTTATATTTTATTATGCATAAAAAAATGCAACAAACTATTGTTAGTTTATTGCATTTGCTATTAATTGGTAAATATATTTACACTACCTATGTCTGCTTCTATTTGTATAGTAGGATTTATTCCAATTTTATAATTTACATGACTTGATATTTTTGTTCCATTAATTTTTGCACTTCCCATGCCATTATCAAGTAAATAGCTATAGTAATTATATGGATTGGATGTCCTTAAAAATAATTCTCCCATGCCAGCCTTAACTATAGCGTAATCAAACTCCCCTTCAAGATTTAATGAACCAATACCACCCATTACTTCAATTTCATTAGCGGATAATTTTGATATATCAATTCCACCAATGCCAACTCCGATTTCTAATAAATTGGTAGCAATAGAATTTATGTTAATTTCACCAATGCCACCATTAACTTGTATTTGACTAGCAATTAAATTATTTGCTCTACATTTTCCAATGCCGTTATCAATTACAATTGTAGGAGCATTAATAGAACTTAATGTAGATTCCACTACTCCTAACTTAAGCTCCAATGCTTCAGCAGTAAGTGAATTAACATTAACAGATCCTACACCTAACTCAATATCAACAGTTTCAAGTGTGGCATCCGCAGGCACTGTAACTAGCACACTAACTTCGTCTGTTACAACGCTTAATAGCCAATTGCTAATTAAAGAATTTTTAGTACTACCCTGGTAAATTTTTAATTCGCCATTTTCAATAATATAATCAATATTATCACTTGTAGTAATAGAATACGAGTCGCCTTCTAAAATTGTCAGCTTGCCATCACCTATAAATATATCTATAGATTGAAAGTCTTGTTGTTGATTTAATATTTCGCTAGCGGATATTCTATTGTGCAGCATATTACCACTAGCATAAAACAATAAACCTGTAATTGAAACTAATCTACAATAATTTATTAGTTTTTTATTCATATACTGCTCCTTTCTACATGTCCTCTAATTTAGTTTTTGGTAATCTACAGTTAGTAGACACGGTATCATTAATTCATTAAAAAATCCCCCCGTTAAAATAACTTCTATACTTCGTTTGTTTTTCCGCTCTCAAAAAGTAACGGAGATAAAATATAACTAATATTACTTTGGTAATGTTTCCATTCTTCTCTATACAACTGCAATTGCTCATGTCCTTTAAGTGCAATTTTATAATATCTGCGATTACGTCCTTGAAAGGGTATATCATATGTTGTTAACAATTCATTTTTTTGTAATCTTCTAAGAACTGGGTATAATGTAGACTCAGATATATCCACTGCCTCTTTAAGGTCAAGTGTTAATTTATAACCATACATATCTCCCCTTTCTAGCAAAGAAAGTACGCAAGCTTCTAGTAGTGTACCATTAATGTGAAATGCCATAAAAAACTCCTTTCTCTTTATTATCCATGTGTTTATATTATAGAATATATAGTATAAAGTTGTCAATGGTTTATAGGAAATTTTTTCTAAAAATTTTTTTAGTTTTTTTTAGTATAATCGCTCTAATGATTGGTACATATGACTTTTTTGGTAGATTAATGCTAAAAATTTATGTAAAAATTTGATTTAAAATAATTAATGTCGAATTAAATTGTCATATAATATCAATAATGTGCATATTATATGCCCAGGAGGATAAATAATAATATCAAGAGAAAAAGTAGAAACTGAAAGGTGGAATTGCAATGAAAAAAGATTTATATGGTAGAATAGACGAACTTGAAATGAATATAAACCAGTTAATTAATGAGGAAACTACTGACACTTATGAATTATTAGAGATAGCTCAAGAAAGTACCGACATTAGAGAAGCGTTAGAAAAAGCTACCTATAAAGCTGCAGTGGTAGGTTCATTTGCTGTAGGTAAAAGTACATTTCTTAACGCTATGTTGGGTCAAGCTGTATTATCTACTGCTGATTTTGAAAAAAATGAAATTATCACTACTATTCATAATTCCACACATACTAATGCAACTGTACATTTTAAAGATGGTACATCAATTTTATTGCCAATAAATACCCTGGAAGAATGTAACCATTTAAATGATTATTTAGATAAAAATACACAGCAGGAAGTAGAATTTATTAATATTCAGTATGCTTTTTTAAATCCAGATGATGAAGTTATTTTAATGGATACTCCAAGTATGAAAAATTTAAGTCCGGAGTTAGTGGAACAGACTAAAATATCGCTTAAAGATGCTGATGCAGTTATTGTTGTGATTGCTAAAAGAGAGTTAGATGAAAAAGAAATTGATCTATTAAAAGCTGATTATATGGAAGGTAAAGATAAATTTGTTATAGTAAATCAAATTGGAGCCTACTATAATAACAACTCTAAAGCTGCAGCTGATTTAAAGATTGAAAATGTAAAACTTGATATTCAAGAGCAATTAAGTAAATGTCAAGTTGATGATGTAAAAATATATGCTGTTGATAGTAGAGATTATTTATGGAGTGTAGATAGCGAGCTTTATTATAGACAAAGAAAACTAGCTAAGTTTAATGAATTAAGACCACAAGAGGATTACGCAGAGCGTTCACATTATAAAGAATTTAGTAAGGATTTCTTTGAGCTACTAAGAACAGATAATAAGGAAAAAAAATTATTAAATGATTTAGAAGATAGAATTGTGGTGTTAGAAGAGTGTATAAGAGAAATTAAAGATGCTGACTTTCAATTAAAAGAAGATATAAGACGTCAACGTAAAGAGGAATTATTAGAAGAAAAAACCAGGCTTATGAATTTTGCTATTAACTTAAAACAGGAATTAGCAAGAGATATGAATCAGTTCACTGACACATATTTACATACAATAGAGCAGGAAGTTAAAACGGAGCAAGAAAAAATCGGAAAACTTGTCCCCGAACACATTCTAAATTTTATTCCTAATGCAGCAGCTAATACTTATGAAAATCATCAGAAGGTATATAAAGATATTCAGCGTGAGTCTAGAAGGTTGTGTGATAAGTTTAGGAATAGCTTACAGAATTTTATATTAAGCACTAATGAGTATGTAGGTAAAAAATATAGTGACAGCATAAAAAGTGTAAATGTTAATATCCCAAAACTTAAGTTTTCTCATCAAGAGCTTAAGTTATCATACCAAGATGAAACTAATTTAATAGAAATAGAAGATTTTTCATGGGAGGATGGCTTAAAGCAGGATATTAAAGAACTTGAGATGTCTATAGCCCAAATAAGTGAACAAATTGCTAAGAATGATGAGCTTATTGACGAAAAAAATCAGTTGCTTAAGCAATATGACCAGATTGAAATTGATTGGCAAAATGCAAAACGTTCGTTAGGACAGCGTCCATCTAGTGCTCCAATTTTTCAGCATAGGGAGCAAAATGAAGGTGTATGGTTTTGGGGGAAAGTTGCGCAGCCTAAACAGATTGATGAGTCTGAAGGTAAGGACTGGGATATGAAGTATGAGAATTTTTATAAAACATACGAAGAGCAGTTGCATAAGTGGTATGAAGCTGTGGATACCGTAGAGGAACAATTGGCTGATATAGTTAACGCAAAGCGAAAGATTCAAGTTTTAAATGAGGATTTAGCGTCCACTAATCAGCAATTACAAAACATAATGGATGAACACCAATTAGCAAGGCTTAAAAATGCGGAGTATTATTTAAATAGAGATAGAGAGGATTTGGGTATGCAGATTAACATTCGTATAAATAAAACTCTCTATAGATTTATTGATGATATTAAACTAGAGTCTTATAGACAAAATGGTGAACTAAAAAGAATTATAAATAAATTGCTAAATGAAGCAATACAGCATGAAGCAGAGAAAATTGATAAGCAAATAGAGAAACTTTTGGCTCTTTGATTTTACCTTATATAGGGAATAATAAACTTACGAAAAAAGGGTGTTGTTAAGTGAATAACTTTTGAAGGGGGGAGAAGGGCTTGACTGAACAATGCCTACAAAAGGGACAGGAGGCTTGGAATGAATTTAGAAAGAAATTTAAAATTTCAGCAAAAGTATTTTAAGCAGTATTTTGATAGTTATCATTATGATGGTGAGGATATTACAACTATTAGTTCAAAAGATGATGAGGTAATACTAGGAGATAGAATCATAATTTTGACTGATAATTTGGATGATACAAGTGTTAAGTTATTCCCAGAGCTAATGCAGGCTAAATTTAGCCCAGATTGTCAAGCTATAAATATTTTTAAAGGTAATAATTATAGCGTAAAGCAAATGGATAATAATGAAATAACATGCAATGTAAATCATCCGTATCTTGTGGGAAATTTATTTATTAAAATTGAACAACATGCTACTCCAACTGATTTGTTGCAGGCTGAAATTATTATAGTAAATAGGAAACTATCAATTTTAGAAAATAAAAAGTTGGATAAGTATAGGTTTAAAACCGTGAAAGTAAGTGATATTGAGCATCTTAAGGATATACTAAGTTATTCGGTAATGAATCATCAGCCCTTAAAAATTGAGGAAGTAGAACAAAATAAGGGTGAAGTACTAAAATTTGGTTTAAACCTCAATATTTCTTTGAAGATTATTGCAAATGTGATAAGAGAGGTTAATGGGATAGATAAAATAGACCCTTATAGCCAAAATCATATTAAAGACATTAATAATATTCTGTTGAAATATATAAAACAGCAGTTTGAGGAAATAGGATTAGATTGGATTAAAGAGTATGTTACTACAGACTTTTATGGCAATTGTTATATTGTCGAACAATATTTAACTGTCTTAGATATGTTTGAAAAAGATATACTTACTAGAATTGGGAAGTACACAAAAGAAATAATGTCTATCGTTAGTAATGTCAAAACCCAAAGTGATATTTATTCAGCAGTATTAAAAACTAGTGTGGTTGAAGTGGATAGAATAGCAATAGATTATTTAAGTGGCATGAAGACTAGTTATGTAAATTAAGGAGGAGGCAAATATGATTGCAGAAATTTTATTAGCAGGTTTATTAATAGTAGGGGGTGGAGCTTTGTGGTTTATGAAGCAAATCACCGATTCCTATGCCGAGCAATTTAAACAAATGATACAACTTCAGGAGAGTGCTACTCAAAGTGCAGAGGCCGCTAAAAATGCTTCCGAAGTTAAGCTAAAAGATATAGAAGCGAGTCTTAATAATAATATAAAAGCTATAGGTCGTCAGTTACAAACACTGGCCCAACATACTAGCGACTCAAAGGATGCTAGTTCTGGAATGAATAAAGTTCTTGAAAAAATTCAAACTGCAACTAATGCAACAAGTCAGTCTGCGGCGGATACTAAAGCTGCTTTAGACGCTATAAATAAAGGATTTAATTCTGTAACAAAATCTTTATCAACTAAAGCACTTGAAGATGCTCTTAATCAGTTTGCTAAAGATACTAAGAAAGCTTTAGATGTAGCAAATCAACATGCTAAAGATACTAAGGAATCTTTATCGAATCAAAATTTAGCAGATATATTAGAGAAATTTGCAGCTGAAACTAAAGAGGCTTTAACAGAAGTGTCTCAACAATTACAAAATACTAATAAATTTACAACTGATATTCAGGAAGCTTTAGCTTTAACTAATAAACATTTAGGTCAAACTACTTTACATGTAGCAGAAACAAAAGGCTCTACTCGTGCTCTTAAAGAGGTTATTGCAAAAGATATACTAGAAGTATTAACGAATCAAAAATCTATATTAGAAGCATCAAGCAATAAACAATGGCAAGGATTAGAGAATATTAACAATACTATTAAAGATAGTATACCTAATGGAATTGGAGCTATTGAGGAGTCAATATTTAAAATGGTATCAAACACTGAGTCAATTGCTAATTCAACTACATCAACTTATGATATGATAAATCAACATACAGAGCAATTCACTAAGATAGCTGATGTATTAACTACTAGCAACTCTCTATTAAATGATTTACAAGAAGCTGGTAAAAAGCAGCTTAATAATTTAGAGACTATTAGCAATACTGTTGGCTCTGAGTTACCTACAGGAGTAAAAACAGTAGAAGATATAATTGAAAAAATGGCACTAAATAATGAAGAGCTTGTAATTACGGCTAAATTAACACAAGAATCGTTACGTGATAGCTATAAAGTACTTAATACTATTATGGAAAAAGCTATATAGAGGGCGCGCCTATGGATGTATGTGAAGAGATTAAGGCCCAACAACAACGATTGTATGCTACGTTAAATACAATTAATGAAAACACTTGGAACAATAAGCAACAAGTTTTAGCTGAGGAAGTGGAGTTAATTAATAAAATATCTGCGCAGCTAAATACTGATATTGTACGAAGATTAGTAAAATCTAAGACTGCGCGTGTAAAGTTAAAAAGTGTAATAATACCGCTGACAAATCAATCATTTATAAAGGGAGCTTCTTATCCTAAATTGAAGACTGCTAACGTGGAGTTAGATAAATTGGTTTTAATTCAAGAATTAGAAGAAGAGGCACAAATACAGGGGGCAAAAGCTGTTCTTGAAGCGAATGGATGGGAAAGATTGGCCCCATATATAGAGGATGGTAGATATTTAAAGTTAGTTAGCGCATTACAAGAATAAAATATCAAAATATAGTACTTTAAAGGGACGGTGAAGATTGCCGTCCTTTTTGTTTGTCACTATACAGGCTAATTTATAGGATGAGTGATTAAGCATGACAGCTATATTAATTCTAAACATTAAGTCTAAATTTGTTGTTACTATCACAAATGAAAATAGTTGTAATATATTATAAAAGAAGGTATAATATATACAATAAGTTTATTATAAGGGGGAATGTTTAGTGGAGGATCAACCGGCGGCCAAGCGCTTTAGAGTATTTGACCATTTATTCGGAAGAAAAGACAAAAAAGTAGTATCAGAAGAAGAAATTTTGCAAATTATACATCAGGGGAGTATAGACGACACTTCTAAAGAAATAATTCAAGGGATATTTGAGTTTAGTGACAAAGTATCAAGTGAGATTATGACACCACGTCTAGAAGTTAGTGCGATTGATGTAGATAAACCTATTAGAGATATAATAGACTTTATTTTGGACACAAAATTCTCAAGGTTACCTGTTTACGAAGGTGACTTACACCAAATCATAGGTATATTAAACGTTAAAGATTTTTTAGGGCATATATTTAAGTGTTCAGCGGAAGATATAGTACTAAAAGATTTATTATCAGAGCCTTATATCGTACCTGAAACTAAAAATATCCGAAAATTATTGAAGGAACTGCAATCTAGTAATAATCATATGGCTATACTGCTAGATGAGTATGGAGATTTTACCGGATTAGTAACTATGGAAGATATTTTAGAAGAAATAGTAGGGTATTTATTAGATGAAAATGAACAAGATGACACCATTATCCGTATGGAAGATAATTCATATTTAGTTGATGGATTAGTGCATATAGACGAACTTAACCGTCGTTTAAACTTTAAAATTGAATGTGAGCATTTTGATACAATAGGTGGATTTGTAGTTCATTTGATTGGTTCTATTCCAAAAGAAACAGTTGATATTAATGTTAATTACAAAGATTTAGTGTTTGAAGTAGAAAAAGTTAAAGGAAACCGCGTTGACAAACTACGCATTTACCAGATGACCACGTAGCAGGGATAGCTTTGGGGATATGTTCTCAAAGCTTTTTTAAGATGCCTAAATTTTTTTCTATGGGTATGTTAGAAAGTTGAAAAATCTGGTTATAATATAAAAAAATAGAAAGAGGTGCTATTATGGCAGAATTAAAATATGATATTGTAAAAAATTTTGGGACTTTATCAGAGAGTTCAAAAGGATGGAAAAAAGAATTAAATTTGGTTTCTTGGAATGATAAAGAAGCTAAGTATGATATTAGGGATTGGGATGAAACACGCTCTAAGATGGGTAAAGGTGTTACTCTTACTGAGGAAGATTTAAAGCAGCTTAAAACGATTTTAAATGATATGGATTTATAATCTATATTTATATGGAATCTGGTAGTTAGGAAATTATTTCTTAACAAAATAATACTATTATGTATATGACTGAAGATAATGTGTGGATGTAAATAGTATTATAACATTGGAGATGTGGACTCACTCTCTTGTGCTTTTTGCAAGGGAAGTATTTATCTGATTTTGATGTTAAAGAAGAAAGAATGGCAATTTATCTCACCACCTAAAGAGGTGGGAGTATTCTTGCCTAATTTAGATAAAAAGCTAATGTAAATGTATAATTCTAGAAAAAGTAGTTAATACTATCAGCTGATTAAAATTTATAAGGATGGTAGTATGAAAAAAGTAATTATGAGCATAGGATTTATATTAGTTTTTGGTATGGCTATGTATTATTCAGGTATAATATTTGCTTCTGACGACAGTAATAACTACCCTATTGTAACAATAACGTTCGATAATAATAAAGAAATAAAGATTGAACTTTATCCAAACGAAGCTCCAAATACTGTGAACAATTTTATAGATTTAGCTAATCAAGGATTTTATGAATATACATTTGTAAGTAAAATAATACCAGGATATTTTGTGCAAGCTGGAGACCCAATAGGTAATGGTTTTGGATATCCTGGTTACTATATAGAAAGTGAATGTAAGTTTAATGGCATTAATAATAAGATTAGTTTAACAAGAGGTACTGTGGCAATGGCAAGAGGTGAAGCTTTTGACACTGAAGGTTCTCAATTTTTTATTTTGACTGAAGATGCAAGACATTTAACTGGTCAATATAGTGCATTTGGTAGCGTTATAGAAGGTATGGAGGTTATAGATAAATTAGGAACAGTTGAGTTAGACAATGATTATATGCCACAAGACCCAATTTTTATAACAGATATTAGTGTAGAGTTAAATGGATATGAACCAGAAAGTCCAGAAGTAATTACCGCCTATTAATAATTTTTATATATTCGGGAAATGCTACATGCGTAGACATAGCAACCAACTAATCTGAAATTTAAGATTGAACTTGTGAGTATTTAGCAGAAATTTTTCCGCCGAAAAAGGCGGGAGACTTTTTGCCAACTAAAAATAATAGTATTTTACAAAACCCACAACACGAGAATGGTAGGTGAGCGAACAATGGATAAAAGTAAGTATGGGAATCAAAGTATATCTTCCCTAAAAGGTGCTGATAGAGTTAGATTGCGCCCTGGGGTTATCTTTGGTTCTGATGGTATAGAAGGATGTCAGCATTCAATATTTGAGATATTATCTAATGCAATTGACGAAGCAAAAGAAGGTTACGGTCAAGTTATTAAAGTTACATTACATAACGATAATGCTGTGACTATAGAAGATGCGGGTAGAGGAATGCCCTTGGATTATAATGAGAAAGAAGAAAGGTATAATTGGGACCTTATTTTTTGTGAGCTTTATGCAGGCGGAAAATATAATACTAATCAGGGTGAAAATTATGAATTTAGTTTGGGACTTAATGGGTTAGGTGCTTGTGCTACTCAATATAGTTCGGAATATATGGATGTGCAAGTATATAATGATGGGCAATGTTATGAGCTGCATTTTGAGGCAGGCGAAAATATAGGAGGATTAAAAAAATATAAAATTAATAGTAAGAAAACTGGAACAAAAATCCGTTGGAAGCCAGATAGAAAAGTTTTTACTGATATTGATGTAAAAAGCGCCTATTTCCATAATATCCTAAAAAGACAAGCTATTGTTAATCAAGGAGTAGAATTTATATTTTTTGATGAAGTATTAAATGAAACTACTAACTATGTTTATCCTGAAGGTATAAAAGGATATGTTAAAGATATAGCTGCAGGTGAAGAATTTACAAATATTTTATTATTAGAAACTCAAACACGTGGTCAAGATGCTGCTGATAGGCCAGAGTATAAGTTAAAATTCCAAGTTGCCATGACATTTTGTAATACAAATACCTTACTTGAGTATTACCACAATTCTAGTTACTTAGAATATGGTGGCTCTCCCGATAAAGCAATAAGAAATGCTCTTATTTATACAATTGACCAATATATTAAAGCTGAAAATCTGTATACTAAGGATGAGAAAAAAATAACTTTTGTAGATATACAAGATAGCTTAATATTAGTTACAAACTCATTTTCTACTGTAACAAGTTATGAAAACCAAACTAAAAAATCTATTACCAATAAATTTATCCAAGAAGCTATGCAGGATTTTATTAAAGATTATTTGCATGTATATTTTATAGAAAATAAAGATGACGCTGAAAAAATTGTGAAACAAGTTCTAATTAATAAACGTAGTAGAGAAAAAGCTGAGCGAACGAGGATTAATGTTAGAAAGCAGTTAGGCGGAAGTATTGATATTAGCAATCGCATTAAGAAGTTTGTTGACTGTCGTTCTAAAGATAAAAGTATACGTGAGTTATACATCGTTGAAGGTGACTCTGCTTTAGGGTCTTGTAAGTTAGGTAGAAATGCTGAGTTTCAAGGTATTATGCCTGTTAGAGGAAAAATTTTAAATTGTCTTAAGTCGGACTATGATAAAATATTTAAAAGCGAAATTATAGTAGATTTATTAAAGGTATTAGGATGTGGCATTGAAATTAATTGTAGACATAGTAATAAAGAATTAAACACTTTTAATTTAGATAACTTAAGATGGGATAAGATTATTATTTGTACAGATGCTGATGTTGATGGCTATCAAATTAGAACGTTGATATTAACTATGTTATATACTTTAGCACCAACTTTAATTACTCAAAAAAAAGTTTTTATTGCAGAAACTCCTTTATATGAAATTAATACACGGAAGAAGACTTACTTTGCGTATTCAGAGCAAGAAAAAAATAAAATAGTTAATAAACTTACATGTAAATATACTCTTCAACGCTCAAAAGGGTTAGGAGAAAATGACCCATTAATGATGTGGGAAACTACTATGAACCCGCAAACACGCAGATTAATTCAAGTTATGCCAGAAAATGAACATCTTACTAAAAAGACGTTTGACTTACTATTAGGAGATAATTTACAAGGAAGAAAAGAATTTATAGCTGAGTCCGGGTATCAATATTTGGAAATGGCTGATATGAGTTAAATAGAAGGGGGTTATAATATGCAAGAGCATGTTATTAAACAAAATATATCGGAAACATTAGAGTTAAATTACATGCCATATGCTATGAGTGTTATTGTATCAAGAGCGTTACCTGAAATTGATGGATTTAAGCCTTCACATAGGAAGTTATTATATACAATGTATAAGATGGGGCTTTTAAAATCTACTCGAACCAAATCTGCAAATATTGTTGGCCAAACTATGAAACTTAATCCTCATGGAGATAGTGCAATTTATGAAACAATGGTAAGATTAACAAAAGGATATAATGCTTTAAATACTCCATTTGTGGACTCAAAAGGAAATTTTGGTAAAGTGTATTCTAGGGATATGGCATATGCTGCATCAAGATATACAGAAGCAAAACTTAGTGATATTTGTGAGTCTATTTTTGGGGATATAGAAGAAAATTGTGTTGAGTTTGTAGATAATTATGATGGTAAAATGAAAGAGCCGTTGCTTTTACCGTCTATGTTTCCTAATATTTTGATTAACTCTAATCAGGGAATAGCCGTAGGGATGGCTAGTAATATTTGTGGATTTAATTTAGGTGAGGTTTGCGATGCTACAATAGCTTATTTAACGAATGAAAAGATTGATATTACACAACATATCAAAGCCCCTGATTTTCCAACAGGGGGAGAGCTAATTTATAATCAAAATGAAATGGCACAAATTTTAGAAACGGGTAAAGGTTCCTTTAAGGTTCGTGCAACTTATTCTATTATGAAAAAGGAAAATTGTATTGAAATTACTCAAATTCCTTACACTACTACGATAGAAGCTATTATTGATAAAATTGAGGAATTGGTGAAATCGGGAAAAATTCGTGAAATTAATGATGTGCGTGATGAAACTGATTTATCAGGATTAAAAATTACTATAGATTTAAAGCGTGGTGTAGATAGTGAATTGTTAATGCAAAAACTATTTAAATTAACTTCTCTGGAAGACTCTTTTAGTTGTAATTTTAATATTCTAGTTAAAGGTCGCCCCCAAGTTATGGGAGTTAAAACTATCATTAAAGAATGGTATGAATTTAGAAAAGATTGTATTATTAAAAAATATAACTACAATATAGATAGATTACAAAAACGGCAACACCTGCTTTTAGGGCTAAAATTAATTTTACTTGATATCGATAAAGCAATAGACATTATACGTCACACCCAAAAAGAGAAGGAAGTCGTGCCTAGGTTAATGAGTGAGTTTAATCTTACAGAATTACAAGCCGATTTTGTAGCTGAAATTAAACTTAGACACCTAAATCAGCAGTATATTGAAAATGCTTTAAAAGAGTTAGATAAGTTAGCCAATGATATTACTAAGTTACAAGATACTATTGCTAGCGAAAATAAATTAAAAAGAGTTATTAGGGATGAACTAAAACGTGTAAAAAATTCTCAAGATATTAGCAGAAAAACTAAGCTTATTACTATAATTGAGCAACATGCATTACCTGAGCATCATTTTATAGATGATTATAAGCTGAAGATTTTTTTAACTAATGAACAGTATTTTAAAAAAGTCTCTTTATCGTCGTTGCGTAATAGCGGAGAGCAACGTTTAAAAGACAATGATATTATTGTACAGGAGCTTGAAACTAGCAATAAAACAGAGCTTATATTTTTTAGTGATAAAGCTAAAGTATATAAACTTAAAATGTATGAAATTGAGGACTGTAAAGTTAGCCAACTTGGAACTTATTTACCCAATATATTAGGATTAGATACAGATGAAAAAATTATATATGTTTATCCTACTATCAATTATGAAGAAATGGCATTAGTTGGTTTTTCAAATGGTCGTGTATCACAAATTCCGCTAGAATTGTATAAAACTAAGACAAATCGCAAAAAACTAATAAATGCATATTACACTAAAGCTGATTGTATTGGGATTGTAGTTTTACAAGAGGATGAAGTGGCATGTGCTATAAGAAGTGATGGACGTGTGGTTTATTTTGAGCCAAGCCAGATTGAGATTAAGCAAAAAAGAGATATGCAAGGTGATAAAGTAGTTAATACTACTAAAAAGACGGAAATGACTGAATTATATGCAGTAAAAAAACAGGAAATTAATTTTAAAACTATGAATTTGCCTAGTAATGGGACTCAACCAATAAGTTAGGTAATTATAGTTAGTTAATAATGGAGGTAAAATTATGGAAAACTTAAAAGATATTAACATGGAAGAATTACTGGCTAGAATTAATGAATTAGCAGCTAAAAAGAAAACTGAAGGTTTAAATGAAGCTGAAACTCAAGAACAGCATAATTTACGTCAACAATATTTAACAATATTTAGAGGAAATTTTAGAAGTCAATTAGAAAATACAAAAATTCAAACGCCTGACGGGAAACTTCATCCACTTCAATATGCTCCACCACAATGTCCTACAGAGCAAGAATAGAGCAGTTTTGTTATAATTTAGGATTGGACACATTTGGTTTTATTCCTTATAGAAGGTATGATGAACTAGAAGCTTATTTAAAATCTAGACCTTCTCAAAATGAATTTGAAGAGAAAGACATATCTAAAAGAGTAGATCCTAGTTATCTAATGCCAAATGTACAAACTATATTATGTATAGCTTTTCCGTATAATGATGGAAAGAGTGTGAATAATGGATTTTCAATTTATACTCAGAGACTTGATTATCATAAAGTAGTTAGAAGTTATTTAGATAAAATATGTGAATTTATTAATTCTCTAGGTGCGCAAGGGGTAGGGTTTGTAGATAACAATTGTTTAAACGAGAGATACCTTGCTTATTTATCAGGTATTGGCTTTATTGGCAGAAATAATATGCTCATTACTAAGAAATATGGCTCATATGTTTTTTTGGCAGAAATCCTTATTGATATAAAAATTGATTGTAACGAAGTTAATAATTACAAAAACATTCCTAAATTTGTGCAGTGTGGATTATGCCATAATTGTGTGAAGGTTTGTCCTACTGGTGCATTAAATGATTGTAACGTATGTTTGTCGTACTTAACTCAGAAGAAAGATTTAAAGTTAGAAGAAATTGATTTATTGAAGGGAAATATATTTGGTTGTGATTTTTGCCAAAAGCCTTGTCCTTACAATATAAACATTAATTTTACTAATTTAAAGGAATTTAAATCTCTTGAATTTATGCAGCAGTCGGCTGATGTATATATGAATATGGATAACGCTTTTTTTAAAAATAATGTTAAGCATACTTCATGCGGATGGAGAGGAAAAAATGTTATTAAGCGTAATGCCACAATTGCCTTTGAGCGTAACTAAATAATAAATAATCTTTACACCTAGTAATCCTAGGTGTATTTTTTTGGTAATTTGGTAATACTATAAAAAACCATTGGAGGAAAATTTATGAAATGTTTACTTGTCTCTTTTAATGCTAAATATATACATTCTTCATTAGCATTACGTTATATTAAAGAATTTTGTAGTGAATTTGATATAGATATATTAGAGCTTACTATAAATCATGATGAAAATCAAATTATTAAATCTATTTATGAATGTAAGCCTGATGTAATAGGCTTTTCATGTTATATTTGGAATATAACATATATTAAATCAATTATACCGACTATACGGAAGTTACTTCCTAATACTAAATTAATATTAGGAGGACCAGAGGTTTCATATAATTCAAGAGAGTTACTTAATGAACTGCCTATTGATATTTTAATGGAAGGTGAAGGTGAAAAGACATGGAAGGAGTATTTGCAGCAAGAAAAGAAACTGTGTGATATAGATGGCTTAATATATAAATATAATTCGCAAATAATTGTTAATCCACCTAGAAAGCCTATGGATATGTCTGAATTACCATTTGTATATAAAGATATAACAGATTTAAAGCATAAGATAATTTATTATGAAGCATCTAGAGGGTGTCCATTTAGTTGCCAATACTGCCTTTCATCAGTTGAAGCAGGTGTTAGATTTATGCCAATTGAAAGGGTATATAAAGATTTAGATTACTTTTTAAGTAAAAATGTGCCTCAGGTGAAATTCGTAGATAGAACTTTTAATGCTAATAAAGCTTTTGCTTTAAATATTTGGAAATATATAATTAATAATGATAATGGTATTACTAACTTCCATTTTGAAATTGCTGCTGAACTAATTAATAATGATATGTTAGAAATATTAAGTGGGGCAAGGGATGGACTAATACAATTTGAAATAGGAGTTCAATCAACAAATCCTAAAACTTTAAAATCTATTATGAGACCTATGCCATTTGAAGAAATAAAAAAGGTATCATTAAGCATTTCTAAACTTGGTACAATTCATCAGCATTTAGACTTAATAGTTGGGTTGCCATTTGAGAATTACCTTTCTTTTAGAAATTCATTTAATGAAGTAATTTCCATTAGACCAGAACAATTGCAGTTGGGATTTTTAAAAGTATTAAAGGGTTCAGGGCTATATCATAAAGCTTCTGAGTTTGGTATTGTATACAAAGATTTACCACCTTATGAAGTCTTATACACTAATTATATCACTTATGATGAAATAGTATTATTGCACCAAGTGGAAGAAATGTTAGAGAGGTATTATAATAGCAATAGATTTACCACTAGTTTAGAATATTTATTTTCGTTATATAACAGTGAATTTGATTTATTTGAAAGTTTAGCCAAGTATTGGAGCTTAAAACAATATGATAAGGTAGCACATAAAAAAAGTGCATATTATTTATTATTGCTAGAGTTTGGGCAAACAGTGCAAAATTGTAATATAGAATTACTTAAGGAGTTAATTAGATGGGATTGGTTATGCCATGAAAATTTAAAAGAAGTTAATACTAATTTAATTACTATAGACCAAGAGATATTTAAGCAAGATATACATGATAAGATTAAAGATGATAATTGGTTAGCGTGTATTGATAAGCAATATATAACTTATGAACCTAAGCAGCGCTTGAGAAACATTCGTATTGAATATTTTAAATATAATGTAAAAAAGTTTAATTTACTAGATAAACCTAGGGCAACATTGTTTCATTATAAGTATGGAGCAAACCAGGCAGATGTTACTATTCTTATGGAGGAATTTTAGTGGATTATAAAGAGCATATTAAAATCATTTTAAATACGTTAGATGAAAATTATGAAAAAGAAGTCCCATGCTTTTTAAATCACACAACTCCATTCCAATTGCTAGTTGCAACAATATTAAGTGCACAATGTACCGATGATAGAGTTAATCTTGTTACACCTGATTTATTTGAAAAGTATCCTGATGTGGAATCTATGGCTAAAGCCAATTTAGAGGAATTAGAATATCAAATAAAAAGCACTGGCTTTTATAAAAACAAGGCAAAAAATATATTGACTAGTTCTAAAATGATTATTGAAAAATTTAAAGGGGAAGTACCTGCTGATATAGAAAGCTTAACATCTTTAGCAGGAGTAGGTAGAAAAACTGCAAATGTAATACGGGGAAACATATATGGAATTCCTAGTATTGTTGTAGATACACATGTTAAAAGGATTAGTATTAGATGGGGACTTACTTCTAGTACTGACCCTGTTATTATAGAACATGACTTAATGAAAATTCTTCCTGAGCAACATTGGATTAGATATAATACGCAAGTAATTACTCATGGTCGAGAAATATGTACTGCACGTTCACCAAAATGCGGTAAATGTATGTTTATTACAAATTGCCCATTTGGCCTCTTAAAACTTATAGACAACATGCCAGATATGGTAAAAGCTTGTATTGATAAAGGGCATATGTATTAGAAAGGATTTTGCGATGAATATAAATCAACAAAAAGCAGTAACTGCTCCACTAGGAGCAACTATGGTAGTAGCAGGACCTGGTTCAGGTAAAACATTTGTAATAGTAGAACGCATTAACTATATGATTAACCATTTAAACTGTTCTCCTAATGAGATTTTAGTAATTACATTTACTAAGGCTGCTGCTGAGGAAATGAAATTTAGATATATTACCAAATATGGGGATGAACCAGTCGTATTTGGAACGTTTCATTCTACTTTCTATAGAATATTACAATATATTGACCCAGTACGTTATAACGCAACTAATTTATTAACTTCAGAGCAACGCAATAGTATAGTTATTCATAGTTATAAGCGTTTAAATCTTGAGGATGAAATTGATAATTTTATAGATAAATTTAATAAAAATCTTACTAAATTAAAAAGTCAAGTAGAAGTAGATTTCACGCCAACGGAAATACCAAAGGAAGTATTTGAAATAGTATATAAGGAGTATGACCGTCATAAAAAAGAACATAATAAATTCGATTTTGATGATATGCTACTAGAATGTTATTATTTATTGCAACAGAATTCCGAAATTTTAAAACATTTCCAGCAAAAATATAAATATATTTTAATAGATGAATTTCAAGATATTAATGCAGTACAGTTTGAAACTATTAGATTGCTTAGACAAAATAACAACAATATATTTATAGTAGGAGATACTGACCAAAGTATATATTCTTTTAGAGGCTCTAGGCCAGAATTTTTATTGCAATTTGATACGTATTTTAATAATGTTGAGCAAATTACACTAGATATAAATTATCGTTCCGTGCCTGCTATAATTAATTATAGTAATAGATTGATTTTATGTAATAAAAATAGATATGATAAAGTAATGACAGCACATAAAACAGGACTTGAGCGTCCAATTATTATAAACTGCAAAGATGTGGCTAATCAAATTGAGCAAATTCTTAATAAAATGATGGAATTTAAACAGAATGGTTATTCTTTTGATAATATGGCCATTATATATAGAACCAATATGCAATCTAGACCAATTATAGATAAACTATTAGCTAAAAATATAAATTTTCAAATTAAAGATGAGGTATCAAGTTTATATACTCATTGGCTTGTAAAGGATTTATTAGCCTATTTTAAGCTAACCGAAGATTTAACCAATAGTTATTATCTTAAGAGAATTATAAATAAACCTACTCGTTTTATTGCTAATGAATTAATTAATCGTCAAACTAATCTGCTCCAGCTTAGTACTCATAAAGATTTAAATAAAAGACAACAAGAATCATTGGAACAGTTAATCATCCAATTAAAATATTTGAAAACACAGTCCCTTGAAGCAGGTCTTATTTATATTAAAAATATTATAGGGTATAAAAAGTATTTAGCGTCTTATGCAGGATTTAAAAATATATCAGTGGATAATTTATATGAATTATTTGATGAAATTATGGATTCTGCTAAATCATTTGATAATTATCTTGAATGGGAATTGCATTTAAAGAAAGTAGCTGAAAGTATGCATAATGGCAAAGATGTAAAAGATGCAATAACATTAACTACTATGCATAGTGCTAAAGGACTAGAATATGATATTGTATTTATAATTGATGTAATCGATACAATTATTCCTCATTATAAAGATGACTTAACAGTTATTAATTTAGAGGAAGAACGAAGGTTATTTTATGTGGGGCTCACAAGAGCTTGTAAACATTTATTTATATTTATTCCCAAAATAAGGTATAATAAAAAGGTTAAGCCTTCGCCATTTCTTGACGATATGTTATTAGAAGAGTTAAAAGTTGGCGATAAGGTTAAGCATAGAGTTTATGGAAGTGGTTTAATTGTAAATATAAAAGAAAACCAAGCTGGCATTAAATTTAAACTTTTCACTAAAACCGTTGATTACAAATTATGTTTAAAAAATAGAATAATAGAGTTGGAGGACTAACCTATGGCAAACAATAAAAAACAACCTAATTATAATATGCATGAATATATGAATAAGCATAGAAAAAAAGTTCTAACATTTATCAGTTTAACTGTAGTTTTATCAATGATAGTAAGTTTAATAGGAAGCATCATGGCTTTTATGTAAAAAGAGACGCAATAGTCTCTTTTTTTTGTTACTGTTTAACTTTATGCTCAATTATATGGCGATTTGCTAATTCGTCGCGAATATCATTAACTTCTATGCCCATCTCTGCCATCAGTACAAGTATATGATAAGTTAAATCTGAAATTTCATAAACAGTTTCATAGCAATCATCTTTCATTGCACCAATTATTACCTCTGAAGACTCTTCACCGATTTTTTTTAAGATTTTTTCTATTCCCTTATCAAATAGATAATTAGTATACGAATTTTCAATTTTAGTATTTTTGCGCTCTTTTATCATCTGTGATAATATATCAATAGAAAAAGGGGCTTGCTCTTCTAACATCGTATTGTAAAAGCAAGATTTAACACCAGTATGACATGCTACACCAGTTTGAATTACTTCAATTAAAATAGAATCCTCATCGCAGTCACCTGACATTCTAATAACTTGTTGCTTATGTCCGCTAGTTTCACCTTTTCTCCAAAGCCCCCCTCTACTTCTTGAGTAAAAACACGTGTATCCTTCTTGTTTTGTAATTGCTATACTTTCTTCATTCATATAAGCAAGCATTAACACTTCTTTTGTATAAAAATCTTGCACAATTGCTGGCACTAGGCCATTTATATCAAACTTCATACTATCAATACTCCTTTTATAATCTAACTGATATACCATTCTCAGATAAATAATTCTTTAAATTAGGGATAGAAACTTGTTTATAGTGAAAAATAGAAGCGGCAAGTCCTGCATCTACACCTTGTACTTTTTCAAATAATATTTTAAAATCCTGCTCCGTACCCGCTCCACCACTTGCGATTACAGGAATTTTAACTGCATTACATAACTGCTCCAACATAGGTAAGTCAAATCCATTTTTAACCCCATCTGTATCAATGCTATTTAGTACTATTTCACCAGCTCCTAAAGTTTCTCCTTCTTTTGCCCACTCTATTAAATCAATATCTGTTATAGTGCGGCCACCCATTGTACATACTTTAAATTTACCATCTACACGCTTTGCATCTATGGATAAAACTATACACTGGCTACCATATTTTTTTGCTGCATTACTAATTAAATATTTATTTTTAATTGCTCCTGAATTAACAGATACCTTATCCGCGCCACATCTTAAAACACGTTCAAAATCCTCTACTTCATTTATCCCGCCACCCACTGTAAGTGGAATAAATATTTCACTAGCAACTTTGGTTAGTATGTTTGTAAATAACCCCCGTTGTTCAACACTTGCAGTAATATCGTAAAATACAAGTTCATCAGCACCTGCATTATTATAATATCTAGCAAGTTCCACTGGGTCGTCAACATCTCGCACTCCTTCAAAGTTTGTGCCTTTTACTACTCTGCCATTGCGTATGTCCAGGCATGGTATTATTCTTTTGCTTAACATATCTCAACCGCATCCTTTAAAGAAAATTTTCCCTCATAAATGGCTTTACCTACAATCGCGCCGCTACATCCTATAGATTTTAATGTTTTTAGCTCTTCTAATGAAGTAATCCCTCCGCTGGCTACTACATTAAGATTTTTATATTGTACTAACTTTTCATAAGAGCGCATATCACAGCCACTTAACATTCCATCTTTTGATATATCAGTGTAAATAATAGTCTGCACACCCATATTTACTAACATCCTACAAAATTCATGTGCCTCTAAAGTTGACTTTTCTATCCATCCATGTGTTGCTACCATTTTATCTTTAGCATCTACGCCAACTACTATCTTATCAGCATATTTATGAACCATTTCTTCTACAAACTTAGGATTTTGAACTGCTATAGTCCCTAATATTACACGGTTTACACCCATTTCTAAATAGTGGTTAATTCTTTGCTCATCGCGTATACCCCCACCTATTTGAGAAAATAATTTATTTGCTTTTAAAATTGTGGATATAGCCTCTTGATTTGCAAGTTTACCATCTTTAGCACCATCTAAATCAACTATATGCAATCCATTTGCTCCTGCGGCAGAAAATCGTTGCAAAGTTTCTTCAATATTTTCGCCATATATGGTAATATTACTATAATCACCTTGCGATAATCTAACAATTTTATTATCTTTTATATCTATTGCCGGAAAAACTATCATATGAAGCCTCCATTACTTATATTCACAAAAATATTTTAATAGCCTAAGCCCTACCTCACCTGATTTCTCTGGATGAAATTGGCAGCCAAATATATTATCTTTCTGTACAGTTGCAGTTACTGCAATATCATACTCAACTACACTAGTTATATATTTATTATTTGTGTTAGCATAAAAGGAATGCACAAAATATACAAATTGGTCTTGCATCCCGTTTAAAATAGGTGACGGATTTGTTATATCAAGTTTATTCCAACCCATATGAGGTATTTTTTGATGAATCTTACCTTTAAGAGGTACTATTTCCCCAGGTATTAACCCTAAACCGTCTGTTATACCAAATTCATAGCTTTTCTCAAATAATAACTGCATACCAAGGCAAATGCCAAGTATAGGCTTTTTGTTATTCATTAATACTTTATCCATATTCGAGGCACTAAGCAATTTAGCTGCATCGCTAAATGCACCTACACCAGGTAATATAATATGACTAGCCTGATTTATTACATTTATATCATTCGTTATACATGCTTGTTGCCCTATTTTATTAAGGGAGGCATTAAGAGAAAATAAGTTCCCTACACCGTAATCTATAATTGCAACCATTATATCACTCCTTTTGTAGATGGAATTTGCTCCTCAAACCCTTTATCAATTGTAATAGCTACACGAATTGCCCGAGCTAATGCTTTAAAAATTCCTTCTATAATATGATGAGAGTTTTCACCTCTAAGTTGCATTATATGAAGTGTAAGTTTAGCCTCTCTACTAAATGCTACCATAAACTCTTTACATAATTCTGTGTCAAAACTGCCTACTTTATTCGTCTGTAAATTAATATCTTCACAAAGCATAGCCCTACCACTAAAATCAAGTGCTACATTTATTAAAGCTTCATCCATAGGCAATATACAACTTCCATATCTATTAATTCCTCGCTTGTCTCCTAAAGCTTGATTTAAAGCTATACCCAAGCTAATTCCAATATCCTCTACTGTATGATGATAATCCACATCGCTATCACCTACACAAGTTATTTCCAAATCCATTTTAGAGTGAGCTGCTAGTAATATCAGCATATGGTTTAAAAATCCACAATCAGTGTTAATACTACTGCTGCCTGTCCCATCTAAGTTTAAAGTTAGTGATATATCCGTTTCATTAGTTTTTCTATTTAACTTTGCTATTCTCATAATATAATTTCCTCTAAAGCTTTACTTACCTGTTTCATTTGTTCAGGCGTACCAATTGTAATTCGTACGAAATTATTTATTGACTCCTTATTAAAATGCCTAACTAAAATTTTTCTATCTCTTAATTTATTATATAATTCCTCTCCACTAAACTTACAATGTGTAGTAAATACAAAGTTTGCTCCAGATGTTAATGTACTAAAACCTAATTTATCTAGTTGTCTAATAAAGTTATTCCGTTCTGTTATAACTTTAGATATACAGTTTTTAAAATACTCATCTTGTTTAATAGAAGCAGTTCCTAAAGCTTGAGTTAACATATTTACATTGTAAGGATTAAATGAATTTTTAACTCGTTTTAAATCTTCAATTAGAGCTTCGCAAGCTATTGCATAACCTAAGCGTGCGCCTGCTAGATTTCTTGATTTAGAAAAAGTCCCTACTACAACTAAATTATCATAAGCTTTAACTAGTTCTTTACAACTTACGTCACAAAAGTCAGCATAGGCCTCATCAATTATTACTACATTATCTTTATTAGTATTAAGAATGTCTTCTATATCAGATAAACTTATAGTTAATCCAGTTGGTGCATTTGGATTTGCAATTATAATGGTTTTATCTAAATTGAAATAGTCGTTCTTATCCACTCTAAAATCTGCAGTAAGGGGAATTTTATATGCGTCTAGACAAAATAAATCACTATATACTTCATAAAATCCATAAGAAATACTTGGAAATGCAACACTCTGCTCGCAAAATGTCATATAACACAGTGCTAGTATCTCATCTGAACCATTTGCAAATAGAGTTTCTTCCTTATTAATAGAGTAATAATTACAGAATGCTTCCGTAAGAGCTTTACAAGCAGGGTCACAATATAAATGCAAATTAGGTGCTACCTCAGTTAACACATCAGTGACTTCCTTAGCTGGGGGATAAGGATTTTCATTTGTATTTAATTTAATATATTTATCTTTATCAGGTTGTTCGCCTGGAGTATATGCTACTAAATTTGATAATCGCGACGCTAAATATTTACTCATATCTATTCCTCTATTCTACTTAACACACTCTTTGCATGAGCTACAAGTCCTTCGTGAGTAGCAAAAAGAACTACATCATCTTTAGATGCTTTTAACGCATCTTCATTATAGCAAACGAAAGTAGATTTTTTAAGAAAAGTTTCTACAGATAAAGCAGAAGAAAATTTTGATGTTGCATTAGTAGGTAAAGTATGATTAACTCCAGCATAATAATCTCCAATTGCTTCTGGTGTATACTCTCCTAAAAATATACTTCCCGCACTTTTTACTTTAGGTAAAAATGATACTGGGTCAGGTAACATAATTTCTAAATGTTCTGGTGCTAATTCATTAGAAATATCAAAACAATCTTCTATCTTATCACATATTACAATAAGGCCATTATTATCTATCGATGCTCTACAAATATCGTGTTTTGGTAACTCTCTAATTTGGACTTCAATCTCTTCTTTTACTGCATTAGCTAACTTTTCGCTGGTTGTTGCTAAAATACATCTAGCCATAGCATCATGTTCGGCTTGAGATAATAAATCTGCAGCTACAACTGCTGGATTAGCATAGTTATCAGCGATAATTAATATTTCTGAAGGTCCTGCTATCATATCTATACCAACAGTACCAAAAACTTGTTTTTTGGCTGCAGCTACATAAGCATTTCCAGGTCCAGTTATTTTATATACAGGCTCTACAGATTGCGTACCATAAGCTAATGCAGCAATTGCCCCAGCACCACCTATTTTATAAACAGCACTTACACCTAATAGATAACAGCAAGCTAATATTTCATCTGCAATAGTCCCATCAGCTCTAGGCGGAGTTACAACACTAATATAAGGGCACTCAGCGATTTTAGCTGGTATTACATTCATAAGCACAGTGGATGGATAAACAGCTTTCCCTCCAGGTACATATATACCTACACGTTCAATTGGCGTAACCTTTTGGCCTAGCAAAGCACCATGTTGAAGTGTAATAAAGCCTTTATCACGCTGATGCATATGAAATTCCATTATGTTATTAGTGGCCCTTTTAACTACCTCTAAATATTCTTTATCCATACGATCATAGGCTTCTTTTATCTCATCTTCTGAAACTTTAAGTTTGCTTAGTGTCGCTCCATCAAAACGTTTGGCATATTCAATAAGTGCTTCATCACCTCTATTTCTAACATCCTTTATAATCTCTTTTACAGCCTGTTCAATTTCGTCCGAAATATCATTTTCTATTTTTGGTATTGCTACATGTTGAGTTATTATTTTTATCATATTAAATACTCCCTTAAATAGTGCGCGTGTCCATCAAATTAATTAAATTATCTATAGCTGCTTTATTAAAATTATATCTACTTTTTGAAGCAATTACACGTGCACTAAGCTCCATAATTTTAGCATCTACTTTAAGATTATTTTCTCTAAGTGTTCCTCCTGTTTCCACTATATCCACAATTACATGGGATAGGCCTAGTAAAGGCGCAAGTTCAATGGAACCATTTAGTTTTATAATATCAATATCACGGTTTATATAATAGTCTCTTGTTATATTTGGGTATTTAGTAGCTATATTAAGGGTTTTTCTGCCATCATCCACGTAGTTAATTGGCGAACATACGCACATAGAACATTTACCCATTCCAAGGTCTAAAAGTTCATATACATCTACACCAGATTCGATAAGAGAATCTTTGCCCACTATACCTATATCTGCAACTCCTCTTTCCACATAAACAGCTACATCGGATGGTTTTATAAGAAAAAATCTCACTTCTTTATTACTATCTTCTAATACAAGTTTTCGGGTAGTCTTAAGCGACTCATTTACTGAGTACCCCATATTTTCAAATAACTCATAAACCTTCTCTCCTAAACGACCTTTAGGCAGTGCTATATCTATCACTGTGAACCTCCTTGTAAAATACAAAAACTTTCGCCTTCTTCAAACCATATATTTGCTTCTTTTAACATATCCAATGGCTTTTTTGTATCATTATAACGAACAATTTTCCTCTTGCTAACTTTTTTAGCAGGTAATTTACTAACCTCACTAAGATTAACGGCAAATCCTAACGCTGACTTGTCCCTAACACCCATTTTGCTTAATAAATTATCATATCTCCCACCAGATAGCACACTATTAGCAAGCCCTTTTACATATCCAGTAAATACTAAATCATTATAATATTCAGTAGTAGATAAATGAGAAAAGTCCAATGAAATTTTACTACAATCAGTTATTTCAGATAATATAGTTGCAATTTCACGTAAAAACTCTAACCCTTTAAACATATTCTGTTCAATTAAGAAATTAATTCCTTCATTTAGGTCACCATCAACTTTAGATAATATTTCAAAAATTTTTATATCTTCCACTCGGCCTAATTCCATTAAATACTTAGTTAAGTCATGTGAATTTTTTTGTTGCAAATACGTAATTACCTGATATTTCTCACTAACACTAAATTTAAGTGACTCTAACACTTCATTAACTATACCTACATGAGAAATGCATAGGCGATAGTCCTCTCCAATTGTTTGTAGACTTTTAATTGCTAAATTTAAAACTTCAGCAGTCTGATATACATCAACATTGCCAATATACTCTATGCCAGCCTGATGAATTTCCTTAAACTCTGATTCGCCTTGAGGTACCTTGAATACAGGTTCATTATAATATATTTTACTCTTACCTAACATTTTATAGTTTTTGACAATACTCATCGTTACATCTGGTTTTAAAGCTAATAATTTACCACTAGAACCCTGCAGTGTAATAACTCGGTTATCGTTTAAGAAATTTTCATTTTCCATATAAAACGCATATGACTCAAATCTATTCATAGTATATTTCCAATATCCAAAACGACTATACAAATCTTCAAGGTTTAAAGATACATTGGATTTTCTATCTAAAAAATCAATATTCAATTTACTGCACCTCCTTAATTTATCATTACCATACCACTTTTTAACAATTAAGTAAAGCCTCCACTTCTTTAATTAAATAGATAAAAAACTAGATTAATATAATATTTTTTAGTTAGAAATAATTTAGCTAAAAGTTGGGTATACTATATATAAAAATATGGTGTTTTTGATTTTAAGAAAAGGAAAGATGTATGAACGTAAATTTAGCATTAAATAAAGAAGATTTTTTTAATAGATATGGGAGAGCGAAGTATGTTAGTATATATACGCTTGGATGTAAAGTAAACCAATATGATACAGAAGCTGTAGCTGAGCAGTTTAAAGAACGAGGTTATGAGGTAGTGCCATTTAAAGAGATTGCTGATATTTATATTGTAAATACCTGTACAGTAACTCATCTTAGTGATAGAAAGTGCAGACAAATTTTACGTAAAACTAAAAAAATTAATCCGTTTAGTATTTTAGTAGCAATGGGATGTTATGCGCAAGCGGTTTCTGATAAAATTCAAGATGAAGTTACTGAAGTGGATATTGTAATAGGAACTAATAGGCGTAAGGAACTAATTGATATAGTGGAAAATTTTAGTATTTCTAATCATGGAACAAATAACGAATTAATTACTAACTATGTGGACAATATAATGGAAATAGCTGAATTTGAAGAACTTACCATTTCACAGATGAGCGAGCATACTAGAGTTTATTTAAAAATCCAAGAAGGTTGTAATAATTATTGTACTTATTGTATTATTCCTTATGTTCGGGGTAAAATAAGAAGTAGAAAAGAAGACAACGTGATTAAGGAAGCAAGTAGACTGGCAATAAATAATTTTAAAGAAATTGTTTTAACAGGTATACATGTTGCCTCTTATGGAAAAGATTTAAGTAATGTCTCTTTAAATACATTATTACCAAAGTTAAATAATGTTGACGGAATTGAGCGTATAAGAATGAGTTCTATTGAACCTATAGTTGTAACAAATGAGTTTGTAAATATGCTTGTCACTACAAAAAAGATGTGTCAGCATTTTCATTTATCATTGCAAAGTGGTTCTAATAGCGTATTAAATAGAATGAAGCGAAGATATACTACCCAGCAGTATTTCGATAGCGTGATGATACTTAGAAATTTATGGCCTGATATAGCTATTACTACAGATATTATAGTAGGATTTCCAGGTGAAACTGAACAAGAATTTTTAGAAACGTTAGAATTTGTACAAAAGGTGGGCTTTTCCCAAATCCATATATTCCCTTATTCTAATCGTGAGGGTACTATTGCTAGTAAAATGAGTGAACAAATATCATCGCAGATAAAAGATGAGAGAGTAAAAAGACTAGCACAAATTGAAGCTAAACTTAGATATGCATTTTTGGACAGAGAATGTGGTAAAATAGTAGAGGTGTTATTTGAAACATCGCAAAATGGAATAAGTACGGGCTATACAAGTAATTATTTAAAGGTTGAGGTAGCAACAGATGAAATATTGACTAATAAGATTAATAAAGTAAGCATAGACAAAAGAGTCGGAGATGTATTATCAGCGACACTTATAAAATAATAATTTTTATAAATATTAAAAGAGTTAAACATACTTTTTGTATTGCAAGATAAATTATATTATATTATTATATATCTAAGACAGTTTATTATATAGAAAGGAGGTTGCAAGGAATTTTCACTCCTTGCTAATTTCAGATGAATAACTTACACAACACTATGCAATTTCACTTTGATATCCCTGAACAGGTATCTACTCGAGAGATTTTGATAGATGTTTATACCGCACTTAAAGATAAAGGATATAATCCCATTAATCAAATAGTTGGGTATATTATGTCGGGAGATCCCACATATATTACAAGCTATAATGGTGCTCGAACAAAAATCAGAAAGCTTGAAAGAGATGAAATATTAGAAGAATTAGTTGCATTTTATATCAAAGAAACTTAAGATTTTGCTGTAGATATAAGTTCTACAGCTTTTTTAGATAGAGGACTAAATATGCGTATATTAGGATTGGATTATGGAACAAACACAACAGGTGTTGCGCTTAGTGACCCGTTAGGCCTAACTGCTCAAGGTCTTGAAATAATAAGGCGAGTGGACCCGCTAAATATTAAACCCACTGTTAATAGAATAGCAGAAATTTGTGATCAATATAAAGTAGATAAAATAGTACTAGGTTTGCCTAAAAATATGAATGATACTATAGGTGAGCGTGCTCAAGTAACACTAAAATTTAAAACTAAATTAGAAAATAAACTAAAAATACCTGTAGATATGTGGGATGAAAGACTTACTACAGTTGCAGCTGAACATATGTTAATTGATGCTAATGTAAGCCGCGCTAAACGTAAACAGGTTATAGATAAAGTTGCAGCAGTTATTATCTTACAAAATTATTTAGATTCTAATTGTGTAAGATAGAACTATGTATAATAGAAAGAAAGGTATAAGTATGGAGAAGATAACTTTTTATAGCGAAGATGGCGAAGAAGTATTATTTGAAATAATAGATAGCGCTATAATAGATTCCAATAAATATATATTAGTAGCAAATGAGGACGAGGAAGCAGTTATTCTAAAAGAGATAATGGATACAGAAGAGAATTTAACTTATGCTATAGTAGAAGATGATGTAGAATTTCAAAAAGTTGCACTACATTTAATGGAAAATGATGATTATGAGTTAGAAATAAACTAATAATTGTTATCAATTGACTTACATTTAAATATGGGGTATAATTAATATCAAAAAGGGGCGGTATATATGAACGCAGTAGCCTTTAAGGAAAAGCTCAAAGAAAAAGGATGTAAGCTAACCACTCAACGTAGAGCAGTGCTTGATATTTTACTTGAACAAAAGGGTAAACATTTATCTACAGAAGAAATTTATAATTTAGTAAAGGCAACTTATCCTGAAATTGGATTAGCTACAGTCTATAGAACTATGCTTTTATTTGAAAATATGGGGCTAGTAGATAAGCTAAACTTTGATGATGGAGTAAGTAGATTTGAACTTAGTTCACCAGATGAACTTCACCACCACCATCATTTAGTATGTCAAAAGTGTAATCAGGTATTTGAGGTAGAATATGATATGCTTTTAGATGTTGAGAGGGAAATTGAGAATAAATATAATTTTCGCGTTTTAGATCATAATCTTACTTTTTATGGCCAATGTGAAAAATGTAGAAATATTTAGTAAATATAACTTTAAAATATAGATTAAGAAATATTAAGGTAGTAAGTTGGGTACATGGAAAATTAAAATTTCCACAAGTACCTATAATATATAAAGGAGGTAATAGACGCTTGAAACCTAGACAAACAAAAAGCAAATTAAGAGTTATACCACTCGGAGGACTTGGCGAAATTGGAAAAAACATGACTGTTTTCGAGTACGATGAGGATATTGTTATTATCGACTGTGGTTTAGCATTTCCAGGTGATGAAATGTTAGGAATTGACTTAGTTATTCCAGATGTAACTTATCTTATGAAAAACCTTGAAAAAATTAAAGGCATTGTAATTACGCATGGTCATGAAGACCATATAGGAGGATTACCGTATATACTAAGAGATATTAATGTTCCGGTATATGGCACTCGTCTTACTATGGGGCTTGTTGAGAATAAACTTCGTGAACACAATCTTATGAATACAACAACTAGACATCCTGTAAGTCAAGGAGATACGATTAAACTGGGTAATAGCTTTAAGGTAGAATTTATTACTTCTAATCATAGTATTGCTGATTCGGTTATGTTATCAATATGGACGCCTGTTGGAACGATTGTGCATACGGGGGACTTTAAAATCGACTATACGCCTATTCAGGGAGCACCTGTTGATTTACACAGATTAGCGGAACTTGGCAAAAAAGGTGTGCTAGCTTTAATGGCAGATAGCACTAATTCTGAAAGACCGGGCTATACGCAATCTGAACGTATGGTTGGCTCCACGTTAACGTCAATTTTCACTACCTATAAGGACAAACGTATAATGGTTGCAACTTTTGCTTCTAATGTAGATAGAGTTCAACAAATTATAAATGCAGCAGCTGAGGCCAATAGAAAGGTCTCTGTTATGGGACGTAGTATGGTAAGTGTAGTTAAAATTGCTAGTGAGCTTGGATATTTGGATATTCCTAAAAATACCTTGATTGATGTTAATGAACTAAAACGTTATACTGATGAACAAGTAGTGATTATTATGACAGGTAGCCAAGGTGAACCTATGGCAGCATTATCTAGAATGTCTAAATCGGAGCATAAACAAGTTGAAATTAAGCCAGGTGATGTTGTAATTCTTAGTGCAACCCCTATCCCTGGTAATGAAAAAACAGTTTCGACTGTTATTAATGATTTAGCACAAAAAGGAGCTGTTGTGATTAAGGATGATACTCATGTATCCGGACATGCGGCTCAAGAAGAATTAAAACTAATTCATACTTTAATAAAACCTAAATACTTTATACCTGTTCATGGAGAGTATAGACATTTACAAAAACATGCCGAACTTGCAGTTAGCATGGGTATGCCTAAAGAAAATATTACGATTATGTCTATAGGTGATGTGTTAGAGTTAGGGCGTAATGCTTGTAAAATAGTAGGTACAGTACCATCAGGACAGGTGTTAGTAGATGGATTAGGTGTTGGAGATGTTGGAAACATTGTACTTCGTGACCGTAAACATCTATCTCAAGATGGTTTATTAATTGCGGTTATGACATTAGATGGTGCAGGGCAAGCGGTTGCTGGACCTGATATTATTTCAAGAGGATTTGTATATGTAAGAGAAGCGGAAGACCTTATGGACCAGGCTAGAAGTATAGTTAGAAAAGCATTGGATAGGTGTGAACGTGAAAGTATCACTGATTGGATGCAGATTAAAACTATTGTAAAAGATGACCTTAGAGATTTTGTATGGCAGAAAACAAAGCGTAGTCCTATGGTACTTCCTATTATTATGGAAATTTAGCTGCACCTTATGGTGCAGCTTTTTTAAGGAGAAAATTAAATGATAGACGAACAAGTTAAACAATTTTGTGAAGAAATTGAAAATACATTAAAAGAAGAGAGTTACGATAATATAGATAAAATTAGTCAAATTAATGGTGCTAAAGTCCTAGCAGCTATGCAAAAAAATCAACTCAGTGATATACATTTTGCAGCTACTAGCGGTTATGGTTATAATGATTTAGGGAGGGAAGTGGTTGAAAAGATTTATGCTGATGTGTTTAGGACAGAAGATGCACTAGTTAGACCGCAATTAATGTCAGGGACTCATGCGCTTACTGTAGCATTATTCGGCTTACTGCGCCCTAATGATGAGTTACTATCTGTAGTAGGTAAACCATATGATACTTTAGATTCAGTGATAGGAATTGTGCCAGCTTGTGGCAGTCTACAAGAGTTTGGAATCACATATAATCAGGTAGATTTATTGCCAGACTTTTCATTTGATTATGAGGGTATTATAAATTCTATAAACGAAAGAACTAAAGTAGTGCTTATTCAGCGGTCTAAAGGATATAGTTACCGCCCAAGTTTATCAATATCGCAAATTAAAGAGCTTATAGATTGTATTAAAAATGTTAATCCAAATATTATTTGTATGGTAGATAATTGCTACGGCGAATTTGTAGAAACTACTGAACCTTGTGAGGTGGGTGCAGATTTAGTTGTAGGTTCACTTATAAAAAATCCAGGTGGAGGGCTTGCTCCAACAGGAGGATATATAGCAGGGAAACATGAGTTGGTGGAAAAATGTGCAATGAGACTTACTGCCCCTGGTTTGGGGAAAGAAGTGGGGGCTACATTAGGGCTTAATCAGGCTGTTATACAAGGTTTATTTATGGCACCTGAAACTGTTGCAAATGCCCTTAAAGGAGCTATACTTGCTTCTGCAGTATTTGAAAACTTGGGCTTTGATGTGCAACCTCAATCAACACAGTCAAGACATGATATAATTCAAGCTATAGATATGAAAACTGCTGAAAACGTAATTGCATTTTGTGAGGGTATCCAAAAAGCTGCACCTGTAGATAGTTTTGTTATACCCAAGCCTTGGAATATGCCAGGTTATGATGCTGATGTTATAATGGCGGCAGGAACATTTATACAAGGTTCTTCTATAGAATTGAGTGCTGATGCTCCTATAAAACCACCTTATACAGTATTTTTTCAAGGTGGTTTAACACACTACCATGCTAGGCTAGGCGTAATGTTTGCACTACAAAGTATGAAAGATAAGCAGTTAGTATCTTTGCTATAAAAAAAAGAAGCCCCATTAAGGGCTCTCTTTTTATTCTACATAATAAACTATTCTCTTAATGTTTAAATCAAAGATTTTAGCTAAGTTTAATACTTCTCCAGTAAAATGAGTCTCGCTCTTAATAACCGTAACTTCTGGTTGGAACGGGTTTAATGGTGGAGTATTATTTACAACCGCAATACCGCCATTAGTCAGCTCGACTAATGTATCTGGGTCATAAATGTCGACACTGCTTAAGAATATGTCTAAATAGTTAGGGTCTAGTTGTGACATACGCTTAATAAAGTCAATTTCTAAAGTGGAGCAATAATTATTAGTAGTGGTTTTAATGCGATAATACATATCAACTATAGAAATAATTCTAGCACCAGCACAAATTGCCTCGCCTTTTAAATTGTTAGGATAACCTGTACCATCATAATACTCTTCATGGTGAAGTACAATATTTAAAATATCTTCTGGTAAATGGTATTGGTCTTTTAAGTAATTATATCCTTTAAGTGGATGCTGAGTATTATTTTTATCATCAGCCCATCCAGTAGTAGCGTTGACAAGGGCTATATCTTTAAGTAAAGCGCCTAAACAAATAGCCGAAGCCTCTCTTTTACTAAATCCAAGCTTAAGAGCAAATAAAGCACTCATCATAGCAATATAAATAGTTTTTTCTTCAAAATCATTTGAAAGGATTTTACGTGGTTCGTATACAATTTTCCAGTTTACCTTTTGATCTTGTAACACAGTTACAATAGTATTTACCGTTTCAATTGCCTCAAGTAAAATCTCTTTTGTGGCAGTTCCTTGCGCAGCCATTTTAGCTACTTTCTTTAATACTACAACTTTACGTAATATATTGGATGGTTGAGAGGTATAAGTAAACCTATCATTGAAACAATAGTCATCAACAGCATATACCGATGCTATTTTATTGTTTTTTAAATTCTTAATGTCATCTTTATTTACGACCGTTCCCTTCTGTAGTAATATTTTAGCATTTTCATCTAGAATATCTAATGCGATTTTAGTGTCTTCTTTTAATGCAGTTACTGGTATCAACCTCATGAATAATTCCCCCTTCATGTTTTATGCTTTTAGAGAACTAGAAAATAATTTTCTCTTACAAAATAAGTTCTTTATAAACCTTATCATATCAATTATATAATTATTTTAATAAATTGTCTATTGTGTATATGTATAATAAGCCGATTTATAAAAGGCGTTTTATTGCACTACTTTACTAATTTTTTAAAGTTTTATTTAAATTTAGTAATATTTCCCTGTATATACGAAAAATTAATATATAGATTTTTAAATTTTATACATTTTATACAAACACTTTTATTCATTTATTATGTTTTTATATAAGTATAGTAATATTTTTCCAATAAAAAAAGAGGGTATTAATAGCCCTCTCTTCTATAAATAACTACTCTATTGTTACATTTAACTCAGTAAACCAATAATCAAGCTGGATTAACCATGATACTAATTGAGGACGGGACATTAATTGTCCGAACCAAGTTTGATTTGATGAAGCAAGAAAATCTTCAAACTGAGTCATGTTTAAAATTTCGCTTAATATACTTGATTTATCATTTAATCTATCTTTTAATATCGCTATTACTTTTTGCTCATAAACTGGGTCATGAGTTTTTGGATATGGACTTTTCTTACGATTAAGGATTTTATCTGGTAAGTATTCATGCATAGCTTGACGTAGTAAGGATTTCTCAACGTCGCCAGCAAATTTAATTTCCCATGGCACATTGTAAACATATTCTAACACTCTATGATCTGAAAATGGTACCCTAACTTCAACTCCGCTAGCCATACTCATTCTATCTTTTCTTTCTAATAGAGATGTCATAAAATATCTAGTTGAAAGATAAGTTGCTTTTCTACTTTGTAGCATTATTTCACTATCATCATCAAGCCTATCAAATGTACTTAAATCTTTTAGATATTCAGCACTTAAATATTCATATGCTTCTTTAGAATTTATTAAGCCCTCTTTAAATAATGATACACGTTTAAATGGGTCATAAATCCAAGGATAAAATTCACTGTGTAACATTTCTGGGCGATAGAACCAAGGATATCCACCAAATATTTCATCTGCACATTCACCAGATAATGCAACTGTGTGAGTTTTCTTAACTTCTCTACAGTAGAATAAAAGTGAACTATCTATATCAGCCATACCAGGCAAATCTCTTGAACGAGTCGCTTCTGTTAAATACTCAATTATTTTTGGCGTTGTAGCAGTTAGTACTGTATGGTTAGTACCAAGGTAATCTGCTAAATAACGAGCATATAAGTCATCCGCTTCTGGTTGGAATAACGTATCTTTAAAGTTTTCTTTATTACCTAGATACTCAAACGAAAAAGTTGATAATATTTCACCTTTTTGTTTGTATTCACGCGATGCTACGGAGCTTATAATAGAGCTGTCGATACCGCCTGATAAAAACGTACATAAAGGAACGTCAGATACTAGTTGAGTTTTAATGGCATCTGTTAGAATAATCTTTGTTTCTTCTATGGCATCTTCAGCAGTACCAGTAAATGGTTTAGCTTTAAGAGTCCAATATTTTTCTAATGTTAGTCCGTCTTTATTAAAATAACCATGAGTGGCTGGAGGAATTTCTTGAACATCTTTGAAAATCCCAGTACCACAAAGTTTCATTGGTGATAAGAATAAAAGTTGCCATAAGCCTTTTTTATCTATTACTGGCTCTACATTTGGGTGAGCAAGTAAAGCTTTAATTTCTGAGCCAAATATAAAGCTATCATCTTTTAAAGAATAGAAAAATGGTTTTACCCCAAATCTATCGCGGCATAAATATACTTTATCAGTGTCATAAACTGCAAATGCGAAAATTCCATTTAGTTTAGATGCACACTCTTCTTTATAAAGGATATACATATATAACACAACTTCAGTATCACAAGTTGTTTCTAAAACAATACCTTTACTTAAAATATCAAGTCTAAGCTCTGGTGTATTGTAAATTTCCCCATTATAAATAATAGTGTAGCTTTTGCCTTCATAAGTTCTAGTCATAGGTTGTAAGCCATTCTTAGGGTCCATAATAGATAAACGGTTATGTTGAAGTGCAACAACATCATTAATAAATAGTCCATCTTGGTCCGGTCCTCTATGAACCATCGTTTTACCCATATTTTCTATTACAGTCCTATCTATTGCTGCAGGCGTTTTAAAATCAAGAATACCACATATTGAACACATATCTAACCTCCATAATAAAAGTCTTATTACATATTATATTCTAAACTTGGATATACTTTACAATTATAAATCTTGGACATATATATTTGGGATTATGCTCATATATATGTAAAGTGGCAAAGTAATTTTATGGATTATTAAAAGTAATATTTCTATTAGTTGCCGCATACTATAAATGTTTTTGAGGAGATGACAGTATGCAAGTTGGAGTAGTAACAATTACAAGTGAAAATCAAGTTATATGGTTTATACATGAAGTAGAGGATTTAACCATGTCTAGTTTATTGTCTTTATTCGGTATTTCAGCAGACGAAAATCCAGGAGAAGTTGAACTAATTGAAACAACTATTGGAAGATTTAGTGTGTATTATGAGCCTACTGCTGTATCATGCCAATTGGATGGAGGTAGTCGAAGTTCAATACACACTATGGTAGTTGTAGATATAGATGTACTTCATAACCCTGTTGATATTACTGCTGAGAGTTTACAGGAATTTAAAGATGCTATACAAGCTGGCGATGAGTTAATAATATTTGGACATTAGAGGAGTAATATTATGAAAATTGCAATTTTAGGTGCAGGGGCAATGGGAAGTATTTATGGAGCACGCCTTAGCACATGTAATGAGGTTCGTCTAATAAGTAGAGCTGAACCTAGTATAAATACAATTACCTTAACAAAAAATGGTATAGATGAAACGTTTACACCTGTTATCACTACAGACAGTTCTACATTTGGAGTGGCAGAATTAGTAATTATATTTGTAAAGGCATTGTCTACAGAAGTTGCTCTAGAAAATAACAAGTCGCTAATAGGCCCTAATACGTATGTAATGACTTTACAAAATGGCTCTGGGCATGAGGAAGTATTATCAAAGTTTGTAGAGAATAATAAAATTATTATTGGGACAACTGAAGATAGTGGCACCGTAATTAAGCCAGGCGTAGTAAGGCATGGAGGTGCTGGTGTTACCAATATAGGAATGCTTGATGGGATTAAGGATGATATTTTAATACGTATTCAGGATTGCTTTAATCAAGTCGGTTTTGACGTTAAAATTTATGATAATATCCAACAACTAATTTGGAATAAGTTAATTATTAATAGTTCCCTTAGTATATTAACTGGTTTGCTTCAAGTTAAAATGGGACATATTGCTACCGACCCTTATGCTTGGACTATTGTAGAACAGCTTTGTAAGGAAACTATTAAGGTAGGAACGGCAATGGGTCTAGAGTTTGACGAACAAGCAGTGTATGAAAAGATTAGAGCAACTGCGCTAGGGACTCCTGAAGGCATTCCTTCAATCTGTGTTGATTTAAGCAAATGCGCTAAAACTGAAGTGAATACAATTAGTGGCTCCGTAATTAATGCGGCTAAACGATATAATATAGCAGTACCTACACATGAATTAATTGTAAATTTAGTTCGTTCTATGGAAAATAGAGGAAATTATAAATTGTAGTACGTGGAATTTCTTACAATGGAGGATTTTATAATGGATACAATTATTTGGATTGTGAGTCAGCATAATGTTTATATAAATGATTATTATAACGGAGAATGGAAGTCGCTTAGTTTTAATAAGAAGGACTTTTATGAAATTTATTGTCATCATGATGTAAATGAGCTAATAGATTATCTTAACTATCCATTACACTATAATAATTTTAAGGGTAGTCAACTAAAAATCATTTATGACATGCCTATTATATATGAATATTTATATAAAGTACAGCACCGCTTTAATCAGGCGCAAGGACTGACTTTAGGGCCATTAATACCGGTGTTATTATGGTATGCTTATAATAAAGAAATACCAAATGGCACTATTATAGGTATAGAAGGGGCTTTTTATTTATTAGAAGATATGACTTTAATCGAAATTGAAGAAGAAGAGGACATGGAATATACTACTATTTCAGTTAAAGATTGTGCTAAGATGCTGCTCGAGGAGTCAGAAAAATTAGATGAAGCGCCGTTTAATGACGAAACTAAAGAACATTTACGTACAATTTTATCTACTAATACAAACGGAACTATAGGTGTTTTTGATGTTTGCTATGTATTATCACCTGCTACTATTCGAGTACAACCTCAAGATGCTTCTAAATTTCTTGACGTTAATGATGTATTAGTTCATAATAGTTTAGTTAAAGATGGTACTTGTGTAAAAAAAGGAGATGTACTATTTGAATATACTCATGAAGTTACTAAATGGTTTGGAAAAAAACAATTAAGTACTATTCCAAAAATTAGTGAAAGTGATGGTATAATAAATTTTATTCCTAGGGCAGTGATAGGGGATGTATGGGCTAATAAAGAGGACGTTTTAGCCACAATAAAACCATATGATAATTAACAACAAAGGGCTAACATCTTATAATACATAAGAAGTTAGCCCCTTTTCATATTAAGCTTTGCCTACTGAACCAAATAGTTCCATTTTTTCTTTAACAGTATCCTTAATAGCTTGGAACCCTGGTGCTAATAATTTACGAGGGTCAAAACCTTTACCTTGTTGATCTTTTCCTTCTTCAATATATTTACGAGTAGCAGCTGCAAAAGTAAGTTGACACTCTGTATTTACATTGATTTTAGAAACGCCTAATGAAATAGCTTTTTGAATCATATCTTCTGGGATACCTGTTCCACCATGAAGAACAAGAGGCATGTCACCAGTTAATTTTTGAATATCATCTAATGCACCAAATTCTAGACCAGGCCAATTCTCTGGATATGAACCATGAATATTCCCAATACCAGCCGCTAACATATCCACGCCTAAATCTGCAATTAATTTACATTCTTGTGGATCTGCAACTTCACCTTTACCTACAACGCCATCTTCTTCTCCACCGATTGAACCAACTTCTGCCTCGATAGATTTGCCTTGTGAGTGAGCCAACTCTACAAGTTCTTTAGTTTTTGCTATATTTTCATCAATTGGATAGTGAGAACCATCAAACATAACTGAAGAAAACCCAGCTGCAAGGGCATTTTTTGCACCATCATAACTCCCATGGTCCAAATGAACTGCTACTGGCACAGTGATATTTTGGTCTTTAATTAAACCGTTTACCATACCCATAACTGTATTAAAACCACCCATATATTTTCCCGCACCTTCTGATACGCCTAAGATTACAGGAGAATTATTTTCTTGTGCTGTAAGCAGAACTGCTTTAGCCCACTCTAAATTATTAATATTGAATTGCCCTACTGCATACTTACCTGCTTTAGCCTTTTTTAACATCTCTGTTGCTGAAACTAACATTTGCATTACCTCCAAAAAAGTTTTTTATAATAGATAGTATGTCCCTATCTGTTAATATTATAACTTATATAATTCAGAAAATAAATATTAAATTGGAAATTATATTAAAAAAGTATCTTTTCTTTATGCATAGATTAAACAAATAATGAAATACTAACAAATATACTTGTTTAAGGAGGTACCATGGCGATATATATTAAAGTATTTAAAAAATCAAGCATAGTTCAAAAAGATGTTGTGACAATTAAAGATTTAGCAGAAATAATCACCCTAGATGATGAAATGGCAAAAAAAGTCCAAGAATTAGTTGTACTTAAGTTTGAAGAAAAAAAACCTGGAAATTACTTAGTAAGTATTACGGATATTTTACGAGTTGTGCAAGAGGCCTTTCCAGATGCACAAATTACTCCGATTGGAGAAGCTGATGCTCTAATTCAATATTCTCCTACTCCCATGAAAAAAAATAAGTTTGTTGAATTGATAAAAGTAGGTGTAGTAGCAGCAATAATATTTGCAGGTTCAACAATAGCTATTATGGCTTACCAAATCGATACTTCATTTACTAAAACATTAACTGCCCTAAATAAAGTTTTTACAGGGCAAGTAGATACTAATCCACTATGGATAACAATTCCTTATGCGATAGGTATGCCCATTGGGGTTATTGTATTCTTTAATCATTTGGGTAACAAAAAAATTACTGAAGACCCAACTCCTATTGAAATTGAAATTGACAAGTATAAAGATTCTATTGAAAACTCTCTTATAGACGCTTTAACTAATATTAGAAGAGATTCAGGAGAGAGTACAGATTAGGTAAGGTGAAAAATAATGTGGTCAAGATTATTATGTATAACTTGGGGACTTAGCAGTGGTATGGTTATTTCAACAGGTATGGCCTCATTTATAACTGCTATGGGTATTATTCCAAGATTATTAACAAAAAGTAATATAGAAACGCATTGTGTAGCAGCAACAAACGCAGCTATATTGGGTACAATATTTGGAAATATAATTGTACTATTTCATCCTTATATACCTTTGCCATCGTTTGTAATAGGTATATTTGGATTATGTATAGGAATATTTACCGGGTGTTTGGCTGCTGCTGTAACTGAAATAGTAAATGTATTTCCTGTCATGGGACGACGACTTCATATTTACTTGGGAATGCGATTATTTATATTTTCATTTGCTATGGGTAAACTTGTTGGAGCGTTATATTATTGGTTATATCCTGGATTTATTAATATATAAGTTAGGAGGAAAAAACATGCAAAACGTAAATATATTAAAAGACCAATACGATGATATTGTAAAAAAACATTCTCCAAAGAATTTTGTATTTAAAAATATTTTTAGAGCTTTTTGGGTAGGTGGAACAATTTGTTGCATAGGACAGGCGTTTAGTAATTATTACTACTATCTTGGACTTAATCAAACTCAAGCATCTAGTGCTACCACTATCACATTAATTTTTATAGCATCTGTTCTTACAGCGCTTAACATTTATGATAAAATAGGTAACTACGCAGGAGCAGGTAGCATAATTCCTATTACCGGTTTTGCTAACTCAATGGTTAGTGCTGCTATGGAATATAAAAAGGAAGGTTTCGTATATGGTATGGGTGCAAAATTGTTCAGTATTGCAGGCCCTGTAATTGTATTTGGAACTATAGGAAGTGTAATAGTTGGAGTGCTTTATTATATTTTTTAACGGAGGTGCAAGATGGCACAGCATATAGGGAAACAAACTGTTATATTTTCCAAACCCCCTATTATCACTCATACTCATTCTTCAGTAGGCCCAAAAGAAGCTGATGGACCTATGGGTGAATATTTCCACACTAGATTTGCCGATGAAATAAATGAGGAGAAATCTTGGGAAAAAGCAGAGTGTTCTATTATTAAACATACTATTAAGCAATTATTAAGGTTGTCTCATACTCAACCTACTGAGATAGATTATCTATTATCAGGAGATTTACAAAATCAAATTAATGCAACTCATCTTGGAGTTAAAGATTTTCATATTCCTTTATTCGGGCTTTATGGGGCTTGTTCTACTATGGGTGAGGCTATGGGGCTTGGAGCTATATTAGTTGGTACCGGCCTTGCTAAAAAGGTTATTTCTGGAGCTAGTAGCCATTATTGTACCGCTGAGAGGCAGTTTAGATTCCCTTTAGAATATGGCGGGCAAAGAACTCAGACTCAGCAGTGGACTGTAACTGGTTGCGGCTATGTTATGATTGAACAGGAAGGAACCGGGCCTACAATTAATAGTATTACTACAGGTAAAATTGTAGATTTTGATATTAAGGATGTTATGAATATGGGTGCAGTTATGGCACCAGCTGCAGTTGATACTATACTTACTCATTTACAAGATACTAATCAAAAACCAACTGATTATGATGCTATTGTTACAGGGGATTTAGGTAATTGTGGTATAGAAATAGCTATTGATATGGCAGATAGATTAGGGGTTGATTTATCCCCTGTTATGCATGATTGCGGTGCTATGATGTATGCACAAGAAAGACAAGATACGCACTCAGGTGGTAGCGGATGTGGTTGTAGTGCTTCAATGTTCAGCAGCTACTGGTACTTACAGTTATTAAAACGTAAATATAAAAAAATGTTACTAGTTCCTACAGGAGCTTTAATGAATTTAGTTTCCACTCAGCAAAGTGAAAATATTCCTGGTATTGCCCATGCAGTTAGTATAAGTGCACCTGAACAAGTAATAAGTGATAAAATACAAAGGTTTCACTTGGCTCCATAAAAATTTTAGATTTCCGGAAGGGAGAATATATGATAGATTTTCTTGATTATGCAAAAGCATTTGTTGTTGGTGGTGGGATATGTGTTTTAGGACAAATTTTACTAGATAGAACCAAACTCACCACTGGTAGAATTATGGTAATATTTTTACTATCTGGTATGGTATTAAGTGCAGTAGGACTATATGAGCCAATTGTAGAATTTGCAGGAGCTGGGGCAACTGTGCCAATTGTGGGATTTGGGCACTGTTTAGCACAGGGAGTAATTCAAGAAGTTGGAAGCGAAGGCCTATTTGGGATAATGACAGGTGGTCTTAAAGCAACAGCAGGAGGTATAGCAGCAGCAATATGTTTCGGCTACTTAGCAGCTTTATTGTCTAATCCAAAAAGCAAAGGTTAAGTATCATGGCGACATGATACTTTTTTATTGCCTAATTCAATTGTTTGTGGCATAATTATATAGCAGTTAAATTATATTAAGGAGTGTATATTATGAAAAACCGTATTTTGGAGTTGTTAGAAGAAAATAGCCGTTATACTATCCAGGATATTTCTATTATGACTGATATATCTGAAGAAGAAGTAAAAGAAATAATTCATGAGTTGGAGGAAAGCCAAATAATTTGTGGGTATAAAACATTAATTAACTGGGATAAAGTTGAACAGGAGTTAGTGACAGCTTTAATTGAAGTTAAAGTAACACCTCAGCGTGGGGAAGGTTTCGATAAAGTGGCTAAACGCATATATATGTTTAAGGAAGTTAAAGCGGTATATCTAATGTCAGGTGGATTTGATTTAACGGTTATAGTGGAGGGAAACTCCATGAAAGAAGTGGCCATGTTTGTAGGGCAGAGGCTTGCCACGCTCGATACAGTGCTTAGCACAGGTACTCACTTTGTGCTAAAAAAATATAAAGACCATGGGGTTATATTTGAGGAAGCTAGAAAAGATGAACGTATAGTAGTTTGCCCATAGTATTAGAAAGGATGGTAATTAATTTATGAGTATGGCACATAAAATAGCAAAGAAAGTTAGTGATATGCCTCCGTCAGGAATAAGGAGATTTTTTGATATAGTAAATGAAATGGAAGACGTAATTTCGCTAGGCGTTGGCGAACCGGATTTTGATACACCTTGGCATATAAGAGAGGAAGCTATTTATTCATTGGAACAAGGTAAAACAATATATACTGCAAATGCTGGTCTATTAGCTTTACGCCAAGAGATTTGTAACTATATGCAAAGAAGATTTAACTTAACATATGACCCAACTAACCAAGCCTTAGTAACAGTAGGGGGTAGTGAAGGTATAGATATATCCTTAAGAGTGCTACTAGATGGTGGTGAAGAAGTTCTAATTCCAGAGCCATCCTTTGTAGCATATATGCCTTGTACAGTATTTGCAGGTGGTGTGCCAGTCCCTATTGAAACTTTTGCAGAGAATAACTTTAAATTAACTGCTAAGCAATTAGAAGAAGTAATTACGCCAAAGTCAAAATTACTTATACTTCCTTATCCAAACAATCCAACTGGTGCTATAATGGAAAAGTCAGAACTTGAGGAAATAGCCAAAATAATAATAAAACATGATTTACTTGTATTATCAGATGAGATTTATGCTGAATTAACATATGGTACAGAACATGTGTCAATTGCCTCTATAGAAGGAATGTATGAACGTACAATAATTCTTAGTGGTTTTTCAAAAGCTTACGCTATGACAGGTTGGAGATTGGGTTATGCCCTTGGACCCATTGAATTAATTGCAGCTATGACTAAAATGCATCAATATGCTCTAATGTGTGCTCCAACTACAAGCCAATACGGCGCTATTTCAGCTATGAAAAATGGTGACTATGATGTAGAAGAAATGCGTAAATCTTACGATGCACGACGAAAGCTTATGATAAATGGTTTTAGAAAAATGGGACTTTCTTGTTTTGAACCACATGGAGCCTTTTATGTTTTTCCTTCCATAAAAGAAACTAATATGACTAGTGAACAGTTTTGTGAAGAGCTGCTTAATGAAGAAAAAGTGGCAGTAATTCCAGGTAATGCTTTTGGAAGGTCTGGAGAAGGATATATTAGATGTTCTTATGCATATTCAATAGAAGAATTAAAAGAGGCTTTGACTAGAATTGAAAGATTTGTATCAAAAAAATTAAAGTAAATTTTTAGTACTGATAATGGAGGGAGATTTACTCCTTCCTAGCTAAATAAACTGAAAGGGTGCATCTATCATGGAAAATATAGAAAACATAGAAAATTTTGAAAAATCATTAGACCAATTTGCACAAGAGCTAAAAAAAATAAATGGTAACATTGGAGAATTAGAAAATTGGGCATTTAGAAAAAAGCCATTAGTAGATGACAAATTGGATACTTATTATAAGTTTAAAATGTATGAAGCTATTACGTTAGGCCTACTAGAATTAGATAATCTAGACCAGGAGCAATTAACATTTTATTTAGATAAGTTACTAGATAACCAATTAGAAGAGCGATTTATTTATGATACATATTTACATAAACAACTTTTGCCTCCAATGGTGAAATACCTTGTAAATCATATATTAGATAAATCTACTTCACAAGAAATATTAAATCAATCTTGGAATGGCATATGTGAAAATATTCCTCGTGCTGGTACTGGTTTAGTAGCCTTTCTCGAACGGATTGTTGCATCTGAAGAAAAAACAGAATGGTTTTTACAAATTTTAAGTACTAGAGTATATAAGAATACTGATTATGAGCTAATTATAAAAAATTGTTTAGAACTAGCTCATAATGAGCATTTAAAAACTCAAGATTTACTTCACTCTGAAGAACTAGTTAGTCTTAGAACTTTAGAGGATGTAGAAAACTATATTAAGAATTCTTTGAATGTATTGGAGCAAAATGTTCAATACATTCCAGAGCCACAAATATACGAGACTATTATTAGTAACATTAATGAACTAAAAATGGATTTAGCTCGTAGTGGGATAGCAAATATATTAGATAGTCCGATTATTAATAAAGAAAGATAAGAAATCAGGCTTTATAAAAAAAGTAGCTAACAGGGAAAGTTAACTGTTAGCTACTACAATTAATTATTGACTACTGATTTAGCTTGACAATCTGGGCATAATCCATATAAAAATAATTGCTCGGAAATGATTTGGAAACCCGTCGCTTCTTCTACTTTATCACGAGTATCAGACGGGATTAAAGATAATTCTAAATCTTTCACTACGCAACAATCAATACAAATAATATGAGGGTGTGTATCAGTATTTGCATCATATCTATAAACATCTTCTCCAACATTAATCTGCTGTATAAGTTTTGCTTTTACTAAAGCATCTAGAGTCTTGTAAACAGTCGCTAAACTCATAGTAGGATGGAGTTCTAGCATGTTTAGGTAGATTGTTTCAGCACTCGGATGAGCTTTAGTATTACATAAATGATAAAAGATAGCAAGCCGTTGTGGAGTAACTTTTAGTTTTTTTTCTTTAAGAATTTCTGCAGTTGCTAACATATTAACCCTTCCTCCCTTATTAACTAATAATTATTATTTAATCATATTTTTTATTATTTTTCAAGTGTAATCTATAACAATAATATATTATTTTTTAGTCAGCTTGTATAAAACTCCTATAAAATGTAACACTATAATAAGGAAAAAATGCTACCTTCATCTGATGGCAGCATTACAAAGCATTTTTATTTTGTTATAAATGTTCTCATACACTTCGTCCACTTTAGAAAAATCTATCGCATTAGTATAATAACTATCTAAAGTTTCTTTATGACGCTTTGTGTTAGAAAGAGCTGAATATGATTTATCCAGTAAAATTTGCATTAGTTTAAAATCCTTCTCGGCCCCAAGCTCCACAGTTTCTAATATCTCATGATTTATACAATTAGTAAAATCATATATATCAGTTGGAAATATTTTAGGTTTTCTAAATGGATTACTTGCAGTAAAGGCTAGACTAAGAGTAGGAACGATAATGTCTTCAATCTTAGTTGTATCAATTGGCGACATATAACATTCAATAGTATGACCACGTTCTATAAATAGATTTTTAAGTCTATTCATCAGTTGTTTAGAATTACAAGTTAAATTTTCTTTAATTAAATATATGTTCTTAGTTTTTCCAATAATCGTATGAACATTATCAATTATACCTTCACTTGTAATGGCGTAACTAAATAAAGTACGCGTCTTACCTATCGTTTTGTTATCAGCTACTATTTGAGAAATATTTCTTATAATGAAGTTTTCATATTGCAGTTTGGCAACTTCATTAATACTTGGTTCAGTCGTATAGACATATGTTTTATATAATGCCCCTGCTCCTTGTAAATAAAACTGAGATTTTTGGAAACAGCGAGTTACAATATCGTTACAAGCAATAATAGCTTCTTTATTAGAAATAAGTTTGTCATGATCTAAATACTCATCTAAGTTAATAACTGTAGGAAGTATGGGGTCTGGCAAAGTTGTATTGATAATCAGCATTTCGATACATGGTATGTATAAACACTTAATTATACTTGGCTCCAAGCAACAATGGTGATATTCGACATCAATACCATCATCAATAAGGCTCTGACCAATTCGCTTCATTAGATTAGATTTAGCGGTATCCGATACACCTTTAAGGAGGTAAATTTTTCTAGTATTATCTTGAGTAATAAATAAGTCACCTAAAGAAATAAAACCGTTACATGTGTTGCTACTAGCAAAAACATGTTTAACACTACCAATATTATTCATAATTTCCCCCTATGAATTTAATTACTATTAAGCTTATGTGACAAAAACTAAAATATGACTCAGAAAGGAAAGTAAAATGGATAAGGCAAAAGGATATTTAAAGATATTATTTGGTTCAGCATTAATTGCAGTAGGATTGTATTATTTTTGGGCACCAGCTCAGCTTGCTGGTGGAGGAGTTAGTGGTTTATCTATAGTGGTAAAAGAGTTAATACCTATGGTACCAATTAGTGTTATAGTTTTTGTATTAGATATGATAATGTTTTTAATAGGATTTTTAACATTAGGTAGAAGTTTTGGTATGAAAAGTATTACCTCTAGTTTGTCAATTGTTATTATAATGAGTATTTGTGAGTTTATAACTCCAGTGGCACCTGTGTTAAGCGATGATCCGTTAATTTTATTAATTTTCGGTTGTTTAATTATGTCTTGTGGACAAGCAACAATATTTATACAAGAAGGGTCCTCGGGTGGTACAGATATTATTGCAAAAATTATATCTAAATTTACGAATTTAAAAATTGGAGTAAGTTTAATTTTAGCAGATATGACTGTGGTATTAATGGCGCTTAGTGTATTCGGAGTAGAAAAAGGATTGTATGCCGCTCTTGGAGTTCTTTTAACAAGCGTTTTAATTGATTATTTTATTTCTGGTATTACTGTAGAAAAGTATGTCATGATAATTCCGTCCACTGAAGAGAAGTGTGAAAAAATACAGAACTTTATTCTTCATACGTTAAGTCGAGGAGCTACATTATATGAAGCAAAAGGCGCGTATAGTTTAAATCCAAAAACAGTAATTACTACTGCGCTAGATAGACGAGAGTTTTTAAAAATTAGAACATATATAAAAGAAATAGATGAAATTGCATTTGTAAGCGTGCAAGATTTACATGAAGTTATGGGTGAAGGTTTTTCGTTTAAAATATAAAAAATTTTGGCATATGCTTTGGCATAATGACATATAATAGGGGTTATATTGGTATTTTTTTCCTTGGTAATTTTTACTATTATGATTATTTTAAAGTTTATAGTATAGTCTCAACCTTAGATACTTTAACGGTTCAAGGGGTTAGATGATACTTGTACTTGTTAATATTTTCTTGTAGTAGAATAATAATTCAATTAATGGTATAATAATTAAGGAGAGTTATGTTGGATAATAAATGGATTGAAATTATAGAAAAAGAAAAAACAAAGCAGTACTATCATGACTTATGGGAATTTGTAAATCATGAGTATGCAACTGCACAAGTTTATCCACCTAAGGACAAGCTTTTAACTGCCCTAGAGCTTACACCTTTAGATAATGTAAAAATCGTTATCTTAGGTCAAGACCCTTATCATGGTGTAAATCAGGCACATGGATTAGCGTTTTCTGTACAAAGAGGAGTACCTGTACCCCCGTCTTTAAAAAATATTTATAAGGAAATAAATCGTACGTATAAACAGTCGATACCAAGCCATGGCAATTTAGAATGTTGGGCTACACAAGGAGTATTATTGTTAAATGCAGTTTTAACAGTAAGAGCTAACACAGCTGCTTCGCATCAAAAAAAAGGTTGGGAAATTTTCACTGATGAATTAATACGTGCTGTTAATCAAAAAACTACACCTGTTGTATTTATGTTGTGGGGTAAATTTGCTATATCAAAAGCAAATTTAATTACAAACCCAATTCATTATATTTTAAAGACGACTCATCCAAGTCCGTTATCAGCAAATAAAGGTTTTTTAGGGTGTGGGCATTTTGAAGCTGCTAATAAAATATTAGTAGATACAGGTCAAACCCCGATTGATTGGAGCGTTATATAGAATAATAAAACGCTTTTTAAGAACAAATATAGAAATAGTTATATATTTGCAAAAAAATTACAAAAAATGGATTGATTTATTTTGGTTAATAAAGTATAATAAGAATAGATAAATGTAAAAAAGAGCAAAAATTGTTAGGGGGAAATTAAATTGAATCACAAAATTAGAGTAGTTATAGCAGATGACAGTAGAGATATGGTAGAAATATTAAGGGAATTCCTTAATAAACAAGTGGATATGGAAGTTGTAGGCGTGGCTAATGATGGTAATGAAGCATGTTCAGTAGTCATTGATGTAGAACCTGATGTGCTAATCTTAGATGTTATTATGCCTAACTTAGATGGGATTAGTGTGCTGGAAAAACTTAGAGAAGCTCCTATGAGCAAAAAGCCAGTAATTATTATGCTATCAGCAGTTGGTCAAGATAAAATTACTGGTAGAGCACTAGCTTTAGGTGCAGAGTATTATATTATTAAGCCATTTGATATGGATGCATTAAGCGTACGTATTAGACAATTAATTAATACTCAAGATACATTTAAAATGCCAGCTACACAAAATATTATGCATAAGGAAGCTGTTCCTACACAACCAAAACCAGTAGTTACCAAACATACTTTAGAAACAGAAGTAACTAGTGTAATTCATGAAATTGGTATACCAGCACATATTAAAGGGTATCAGTATTTACGTGATGCAATTATTATGGCCATTAATGACATGGACATTTTAAATTCAATTACTAAACAATTATATCCATCTATTGCAAAAAGATATAATACCACGCCTAGTCGTGTTGAGCGTGCAATTCGTCATGCAATCGAAGTAGCGTGGAGTCGCGGTAAGATGGATACTATAGATAAATTATTCGGATATACAGTTAACAACGGTAAGGGTAAACCTACTAATTCAGAATTTATTGCGTTAATTGCAGATAGATTAAGACTTGAGATGCAAGTATCATAAGTCTTAGTAAAAAAGCGGAAGCATATACTTTCGCTTTTTTTATTTGTCAAAATCTATCTTATGTATATGTATAATCACTTTTTTGTATAAAAATTTAAAAACGCGTTCA
>MDSQ01000013.1_pt1 | contig 53035 bp, 33 predicted proteins | sample 1008251 | NCBI WGS metagenome assembly MDSQ01 (sample SAMN05526597, study PRJNA338239) | gut metagenome | isolation source: Hindgut content | host: Naso unicornis | place: Saudi Arabia: Red Sea | collected 2016-05
AACTTATTTTATAGATAAAAGCTTTTTGGAGTAGGGGGAGGGGTTTTGGGCAAAAAAAAGAACCTAGGTTTCGGGGGAGGAAACCCAGGTTGAGGGGGGATTTAGCGATGTACCTCACACTCGGTACAATCATATTATTGCCACATATTAGGATTATATACATGAAATACAAATATTTTTTTTTTTTTTTTGATAAAGTCGTTTTTGGTTAAAAGTTACCATAAAATGGGTATACTGATACCAAAGGAAGGTAGGATGTAAAATGAGTTATTTGGCTTTATACAGAAAATACAGACCTCAAAAATTTGATGATGTTATAGGGCAGGAGCATATTGTAAAAACTCTTCAAAATCAAATTAATAGCGGTAGAATTGCTCATGCATATTTATTTACAGGTAGTCGTGGTACAGGAAAAACTACAGTGGCTAAAATATTCGCTCGTGCTGTTAATAGTAGTACTACCGATTTTTCTTTAAATATAATAGAAATTGATGCAGCTTCCCATAATGGAGTGGATAATATACGCGAAATTAATGAAGAGGTATTATATTTACCAGCTTATGGAAAATATAAAATTTATATTATTGACGAAGTCCATATGCTTTCTTCTGGAGCATTTAATGCTATGCTAAAAACTTTAGAAGAACCGCCAAGCCATGTTATTTTTATATTAGCAACTACTGACCCTCAAAAAATACCTGTTACTATACTTTCAAGATGCCAGCGATATGATTTTAGAAGGATTAGTTCTGATATTATAGAAAAATGCTTAGAAAAGTATATGCAAATAGAAAATGTAAATATTGATACTGAAGCTTTAGGCTATATAGCTAGGTTAGCTGATGGTGGTATGAGAGATGCACTTAGTATATTAGAACAATGTATATCGTTTTACTTTGATGAGCACATTACTATGGATAAGGTTTTATATCTTGTTGGTTCTGTAGATAATGAATTGTTATTTAAGTTAATGGACGTTATTAGAGTAGGGGATGCTACTACGGCTATTAATATTTGCAATGATATAAATAATCAAGGTAGGAGTATAAGACAATTTACAAAAGACATATTAGTGCATAATAGAAATTTACTAATTGCGCATACTACAGAAGGAAAAATTTTAGATTACTCACAAGAACATATATCTAAATTAATGGTGCAAGCTAAGCAATTTGATGTACAGTCTATAGTAAGGTATATAAATATATTTTCTGAACTTGATGCACAAATTAGAGCATCATCTATACCTAAAGTTATATTGGAGGTTGCTATTTTAAAGCTGTGCACACCGTCTTGCGACTTGTCACCGCATGCTTTTCATGATAAGATAATAGCGTTAGAAACAAAGCTTGAACAAGTGGAGCGTAGTGGAATTAGAGTGGTGGAGCCTGAAAAAAAAGTAGTGCCTACTAAACTACCTGTAGCCGTGCCTGAAGACATTCATAATTTAGCAGACAATTGGAATGATATATTAGGCAAATTAGATATAGCAACTAGAGCTAGTTTGTATAGCGTTCAGGCAGGTGTGCTGGAAGATGATATTTTGTATATTGTTCATAGTGAAGGTATGAAACCAGTAGTTGAAAGTAAATTAGACATGTTAAAGGAAATTATTTGTGCTTTTGCACAAAAGCAAGTTCGTATTGTGGCTATTTCTAATATTGAGTATGCAAATAAACGGCTAGAGATTTTTGGCTCTGACCCTTTGACTACTAATAGAGAAGCAATGTCCTCTAAAGAGACTTTAGAGCAGATTCAAGTTAAAATTAATTATGAAGTTACAGTTATTTAAACAAATTGGAGGTAATTTACAATGGCAAAACAAAATTTTGGCATGCCAAACATGCAACAAATGATGAAACAAGCGCAAAAGATGCAAAAGCAAATGGAGGAAGTGCAAGAGAAATTAGATGAGATGACTGTTAGTGCAACTGTAGGTGGTGGCATGGTAGAGGTTGTAGCTTCTGGTAAAAAGGAACTAAAATCAATTACAATTAATCCAGAGGTAGTGGATGTTGATGATATTGAGACTTTGGAAGACTTAGTTTTAGCTGCAGTGAATGAGGCGATTAGACAAGCCGATGAGCTACATCAGCAAGAGATGGGTAAAGTTACAGGCGGCTTACCTACGGGGGGCTTGTTTTAGTGACTAATTATTACGGTAGCAAAATGGTGTCACTGATAGACGAATTCGCTAGGTTACCTGGAATTGGTTTAAAATCGGCACAAAGATTAGCTTTTCATATTATTGCTATGCCAAAAGAGCGTGTAGAGCAACTTTCTAATGCTATAGTGGAAGCGAAGGAACATATTGGTTATTGCAAGAAGTGCTGTACGATAACTGATGGAGATTTATGTCCGATATGTAAAGATGATACAAGAGATACAAGTTTGATTATGGTGGTGGAAGATTCGCGTGATATGGTAGCTTATGAGAGGACTCAGGAATTTAAAGGGACATATCATATTTTGCAAGGTGCAATCTCTCCTATGATGGGTGTGGGGCCTAGTGATTTAAAGATAAAAGAACTACTAACTCGTATTCAAGCTGGAAATGTAAAAGAAATTATAGTAGCCACCAACCCAAATATTGAGGGAGAGGCTACTGCTATGTATATTAGTAAATTAATTAAGCCCTTAGGAATTAAAACTACTCGAATAGCACATGGGGTGCCAGTGGGTGGAGATTTAGAATATGTAGATGAAATAACTTTATTAAGGGCGTTGCAAGGCAGACAAGTTATATAATCAAATACTCTCACAATTAATGGACAGGAGTATTCTTGCTTGGTTAAGGTAAATAATTTTACGAAAAGTGGGTAATATTAATAGTATTACTCCTTTTTATTGTTGCAAAATTATCGTGCAACTGTTAATATTATACATAATGGTACCTAGATAGAGTCTTTCGGATGTTTAAGTGCCGATTGTTCTAGGACTACATAATAAATAGGAGGAATATTATGGTATACACGATAGGTTATACAGGATTTAATATTGAGAGTTTTATAAATATATTAAAAAAGTACAATATTAGTTGTGTAATTGATGTAAGAAGCTCTCCATTTTCAAGACGTTATCCATCATATAATCAAGCTGATATTAAAGCCGAATTGGTTAAGCACAATATTTTATATAGAAATTATATTGATGAATTTGGCGCTAGACAAACTAACCCACAATTTTTAACTAACGGTTATGTGGATTTTAAAAAATTTAGAAAATCAGCCCAATTTTTATCAGGTGTGGATAAATTAAGAAAAGGAATAGAGTTACAATATACTTTCTGTTTATTATGCGCAGAAGTGGACCCAATGACGTGTCACCGCAGTATTCTGCTTAGTAAAGGTTTAGTGGATTTAAATATTAAAGTAAGTCATATTTTAAGGAATGGAGAATTGGAAACTCAAAGTCAGCTAGAAAATAGGTTAGTAGAATTATATTTTCCTAATAGAAATCAGGTATCTTTGTTTGAGACACCTAAAACTTATGCCCAAATGTTAGATGAGGCATATATTAATGCAAATATAAAAATCGGATTTTATAGTGAAAAGGAGTAGGTAGTAGCTATATAAAATAGTTAATATAGAACAGGCTATGGGATAATTTATTTAATATATGCATATGTTGAAATATTCCCTTATATTTATATGCATATTTAGGAAGAGGGTGACGTATGAATAAGATTTATACGATAGGTTTTACACGCAAACAGGCTGAGGAGTTTTTTGGTCTATTAAATGAACATTCAATTGATTTAGTATTAGATGTTAGACTAAACAATGCTTCTCAGTTAGCAGGATTTTCTAAATATCCTGATATTAAATTTTTTGTGGAGACAATATGTGATTGTGAATATATACATGATGATAATTTTGCACCTTTAGCCACTACGTTACAAAGATTTAGAAGCCAACAAATTCCTTGGGAGCAGTATAAAAAAGAGTTTAAGGAAGTAATGGCACAAAGGGATATAAGTAATTATATTAGGCAAAATTATTCTGATTATTTGGATAAAAAAATAGCTTTATTATGTAGTGAAGCAACATCTGAAATTTGCCACAGAAAACTAATCGCACCTTATTTTGGGGTAGAGATAGAGCATTTATAACACTCAAGATGTCTAAGGAGGACGTAGCAATGACAAAAAGAATTTTAATTTTGACTATGTCGAGTAAACAGCGAAAATATTGTGTGGCAGGTCTTGATGTGGATAATAACCAGTTTATAAGACTAGTGGACAATAGATACCCAGAATCTAATGGTATAACAACTACTCAGATGATGGACCCAAGTGGAAAATTTGCGAAGATATTAGACTTAGTTTCTGTAACTAAATTAACTCCTGCGCCCACTCCAATTCAACCAGAAAACTATACGATTTCTTCTGCGACTACATTTAAAATTGAAGTAAAACTTAGCCCTAATTTTTTGAGCACACTTATTCAAAGGTGTCCTGTTGTTAATAGTAATTCGATTTTAGGGAATAAAAGCTTTAAAATTGCTGCAAAAGAAGCAAATAAACTTAACCATTCTATAGAATTGTTATATGTGCAGCAATTAGTGAGTTATATCAATGAGGCAGGCAGGATTAAAGCTGACTTTAGATATAACGAAATAATGTATAGAAATTTTACAGTAACTGATCCAGATATATTTTTTGAACCTGTGGATGCTGATGCGGCATACATAGTAGTAAGTCTGGGGGAATTAAATAATAAAAGAAAAATAGGTGAGCACTATAAATTTGTGGCTAAGATTTTTGTAGTGGACGGGGCTTCTGTGTAATGCAGAAGCTTATTTTTATGTTTAAAATTTTACTGAATTTAGCAAAAATTCTGCCACTTATACGCTTGGCGAGATAAATTTCCTATAGATTCCTTGACAAATGGAGTGTGTAGACTTATTATAAGTTATAAATGCATCCCACAGTATAGTACGACTTAAGCATTAGTGCGGCTGCGCTTTGGGTATTGAGATGAGGTGGAGGTTTGAAAAAGACGTTATTTAAAATAATGTTACTACTGATAATGCTTATTATAGGAGTGGGTTGTACCGCAACTGCTGATAAAACTGGTTTTGGTAAAACAGTTGATAATCCTAATAATACGTCAGATGAGAGTAGTTCTTCTAGCGAGGATGATACTTCTTCTAGTCAGGGAGATCAAAATGATGCTTGGAACGAGAGTGATGCCTCTAAAGAAGATACCTCAAATTATAAAAACCAGGAGGAAAATATGAGTAAACCAATTGTTACAATGAGCATTAAAGATTATGGGGATATTATTATCGAATTATACCCTGATATCGCGCCAAATACGGTAAGTAATTTTGTTTCTTTAATTGAAGCAGGATATTATAATGGTCTTACATTCCATCGTATAATTGATGGATTTATGATTCAAGGCGGGTGTCCACTTGGCACAGGAAGTGGTAATCCAGGCTATAGCATTAAAGGTGAATTTACAGCTAATGGAGTTGAAAATAATTTAGCTCATACTTTAGGAGTAATTTCTATGGCAAGGTCTGCTAATCCAGATTCAGCAGGTAGCCAATTCTTTATTATGACAGGGACTTCACCACATCTTGATGGTGAGTATGCTGGGTTTGGTAAAGTAATTTCAGGGCTTGAAATTGTGGAAACGTTAGGAAAGGTTGCTACTGGTGCAGGAGATAAACCTGTTGAAGATGTATTTATTGATACAGTTACAGTAGACTTAAATGGTGCAGAGCTTGTCCCTTTGCAAAAAATAGAGCAGTAAGCAAAAGTAATTCTATTACTGTTCTAATTATTACGTTTATTGTGATAGCTATTATTTTACTATATAACTATTTCACAAGTGATTTAAATGATGCTAGCATGCTAAATTCAAGTGTGTTTTGTAGCTATATCTGTCAAAAAGGCGACTGATAAATCAGTTGCCTTTTTTATTTGCCTCTAGTAAATAGTTCGTTTGTTATTATTAAAGTATCTGCTATGCCAGATGTAGGATATACTTCATAATCAGTAGTTACAAAAATAGCCTCCACGCCGTTTAAAGCTTCCACAAAATTAATTCCAGCCTGTAGCCCTTTTGCAAATACTGCTGTAGAGAGTGCATCACCATCAGTAGAATAATTGCTAATAATAGTAACGCTAGCTAAATTATTATCAAATGGATAACCTGTTTTTGGGTTAATTAAATGATGATATTTAGTACCATCAATTTCTAAAAAGCGCTCATATATACCCGAAGTAACGACAGCTTTATTACTTAAATTAAGCGTAGCAAAAACCTCTCCCCTTTTGTCAAAAGGATTTTGAAGCCCTACATTAACAAGTTCATCTCCTAATATATATACATTGCCACCTATATCAATTAAAGCTTCCTCTACATCGCTATTTTTTAATATCTTAACAACTTCATCACAAGCATAGCCTTTAGCAATCCCGCCTAAATCAAGACCCATACCTTCCTGTGTTAAAAATACAGTGGATTTTGAGCGATTTAAAGCTACATTACTGTAATCTACATGGCTTAAAGCCTCTAAAATAGTTTCATCATCAGGTACCATAGCGTCATCAAAGCCTATGCGCCATAAGTTAGTGAGCGGTTCGATCGTTATATCAAATAAACCATTAGTTAAATTACTATAATAAATTCCTGTTTCAATTAAACTAAAAATATCATGAGGCACCTTAACGGGTTTTAAACCACTTAAATTATTAATATCTGTTATAAGAGTATCGTTCTTATTTATGCTAAGAAGCTTATCAAGTTGGTTAAGCCTTTTATAAGCCTTTTCAACACCGCGATTTCCTTCATAAACAGTAATATTAGCCACAGTGCCCATAACAAATTCGGTTCGCGTAATGGGATTATCATCAGCGTATAGCTGAGTAGATAACACAAAACTTAAAACAAATGTAGTACCTAAAACTTTAGCTTTCATGACGTATCCTTTCTAGTTATAAAATATTAATTACCAGCTATAATTCCCATAAGGTGTAAAAAATATACCCAATTTTAGGAATATATCATGTATTTCTGTGACAATAAAAATTTGCCTAAAGTGTATATTAATTATTTTTGTTGGAAAAATAATCTTAAATATACTAAATAAAAGAAAGGATTAAGGTGCTATTATGAAAAAATTAGATTTTGTAGTTATAGGAACATTACTTATATCATCATTTGTACCTACTCTACTGTTAGGGTCAGCTGAAAGTTCAGATATAACAGTTTCTTTCGACTCGGAAGTGGTAAAGCAGTTGCAGTTTGGTGCAGACGGGAAACATTTAGTGGAGAAGGATGGACAGTTTAATGTGATAGAAATTGAGGGTGATACAATTCGTGTAATTGATTCTAATTGTGTGGATAAGTTATGCATATTACAAGGGGCAGTGAGTGATGCGGGTGATATGATTATATGCTTGCCGCACAAAATGCAGATTATAGTTGGTCGTTAACTGGGGAGGTATTTTAATGCGCGCACAATATTTGGTGTATATGGCGCTTTTAGTGGTAGTAGCATTAATATTAAGTTTATTGGAGCGGTCTATTTCGATACCATTTATTATACCAGGGGCAAAGATTGGACTTGCTAATTTGGTGACTATTATTGGGCTATATACTTTAACAACTCATAGTGATGTAATAAAAATTATTTTAGTAAGAGTAGTTTTAGGGGCAATTTTTGCTGGTAATGTAAGTAATCTTATGTATAGCGTTGCAGGAGCTTTAAGTAGCTGTGTGGCTATGAGAGCTTGTCAAGTTATATTTAAAGATAAGCTTAGCATTTTAGGGGTGAGTGTTGTTGGTGCTATTGTTCATAATTGGGCACAAGTTTTTGTTGCCATTTTTGTTTTAAATAATATATGGATTTTCTTATATTTACCAGTGTTATCAAGTGTAGCTATTGTTACAGGGATGTTTGTTGGTTGTATAGCTAAGTATTGTTTATTTTATTTAACGTATACTACTTTATATCAACGAAAAGATAAACTTAAAAATTTTATGTGATTTTTATGTGATAAGGGCAAAGATTTTTGCATAAATTATGACTAAAACAAACTTTAATAGGGATAAGGTGAAGATATGGTATATGAAAATGTTACTGAAATAATTGGGAATACACCAGTCGTTAAAATTAATGATAGAGAATTAAAAGGTCAGTTATTTGCTAAGTTAGAGTATCTAAATCCCGGCGGTTCAACAAAAGATAGAGCAGCGCTTTATATGATACAAGGGTTAATTGATAGAGGAGTTGTTAATAGTAATACGGTATTAGTGGAGCCAACGAGTGGTAATACGGGTATTGGTATGGCGATGGTTGCAGCAGCACTTAATTTAAAATGTAAAATTATTATGCCAGATAATATGAGTGTAGAGAGAATAAAAATGATGAAAGCTTATGGAGCAGAAGTTGTATTAACTCCGGGTAGAGAAGGTATGACAGGAGCTATTGTGAAGTCTAAAGAGTTTGCTAATTTACCTAATCACATTGTATTATTTCAGTTTTGTAATCCGGATAATGTTCTATCGCATAGGATGACTACTGCGCAAGAAATTATTAAAGATTTTAGAACGCTAGATTATGTTGTGGCTGGAATTGGTACAGGTGGTACGCTTACAGGAATTGCTGAGGTAGTGAAAAGTAAGTATAAGGAAATTAAAGTGATTGGAATTGAGCCTGAGGGGTCTCCTGTTTTAACTAAAGGTCAGAAGGGTGAGCATAAAATTCAGGGAATTGGACCGGGGTTTACGCCGATTATATTAAACTTGGACCTTGTAGATGAGGTTAGAACGGTATCTGATGATGATGCTATTGAGTTTGCAAGAAGGCTTAGTGTTAAGCATGGGGTATTAGCAGGCTTTTCTGGTGGGGCTGCTTATAAGATTGCTTATGATATTGCTAAAACTGCTGAGGTGGGCCAGAAGATTTTATTTATAGTGCCTGATAATGGTGAGAGGTATTTTTCTACTTCGTTATATGAGGTATAATGAGGTAGAATTAAAAAAAAGCAGCTGCTACAAATTAGCAACTGCTTTTTTTATTAGTTATCATCAGTATATGTCTCAGTTAGAGTTGCCTCATGAATTATAATTTTTAAAGAGTTTATTCTATTATTACAAGTTTCTTCTACTATAAAAGTAAGGTTATCTGTCTCAACAATTTCGCCATCATCCGGAAATCTATCTAGCAAACCAATAACAAAGCCTCCGATAGAATCGAACTCATTTGACATTATATCAAGCCCTAGCTTATCATTTACATCGGAGATACGATATGTACCATCAACAATATATTCTCTGTCCCCCACTTGAACAAAGTCGTCATTTTGAATGTCATATTCGTCTTCGATGTCTCCTACTATCTCTTCTATTAAATCCTCTAAAGTAATAAGGCCAGACGTGCCACCATATTCATCTACAACAAACACTATACCTGTTTTCTTTGTTCTTAGTTCTTTAAATAACTCGTCTATCCTCTTAAACTCATGAATAAAGTAAGCTTCACGAAGTATATTAGATACATCGAAAGTCTCAGGGTGAAAAGTGTCTAGCAGTAAATCTTTTATATACAGCATTCCCACAATATTATCATGTGAGTCCACATACACAGGCATACGGGAAAACTGATATTCCTTATAAAGCCCTAACACCTCTTCATATGTAGCTTCAATATCAACAGCTACCATATCTGTCCTAGGAATCATAATATCTTTTGCATATAGGTCACCGAAACCGAACACATTGTAAATCATTTCCTTTTCCTCGGCTTCAATAACTCCTTCTTCATGACTTACAGTTACAATTGTTTTTAATTCTGCTTCAGTAATAAAGGCAGTATTCATATCAGTGCTACCGCCAAGCAGTTTAATTAATAGGTTAGAAATAGCAAGCAAAACTTTTACAACTGGGGCAAATATAATAACAATTAAGGCAATGGGCTTTGATACAAACAATGCAACTTCCTGTGGGTGCTTTGTGGCAGTCGATTTTGGAGTAAGTTCGCCAAATATAAGTACAAGTATTGTCATTACACCTGTAGCTATACCTGCTCCAGCACTGCCAAATATATCAGTTGCTAGTAGTGTGGCTAGTGATGAAGCTCCAATATTTACCAAGTTATTTCCTACCAATATTGAACCAAGTAACTTAGTTGGGTCTGAAATCAGTTTTGCTACTAATTTAGAACCTTTGATGTTTTGCGAAACCATGTGCCTAGCATCAATTTTGTTAATGGCCATAAGGGCTGTTTCAGACATTGAAAAGAAGCCTGATGCAATAAGTAATATGGCTAAGAATATCAGTTGTATCCACTGTTGCGAAGTTAGTTCTATTTGTATCGCTGAATTGGCAATCAATTAAAAATCACTCTCCTAAAAAATCATTTACTGATAGATTAATTATAAGATACTTGACGCATTTTTGCAATGATTTTTGACATTGTTTTTTTAGCTTAAACAAAAATTAAAGATTTATAAAATGAATGTCGATATATATACTGAGGTGATGATATGATAATTACAAATAGTTATGGAATCCAACAGTACGGGGCAATTCAAACGACGTATACACCAGCTAATCCTAATATTAACAATAATGTAAATGCTCTTTTTGAGTTAGGGAATAACCAAGCAGTGCCACAGACGTTGCAGTATCAAGCAGATGAATTTAAAAATATAAACAATGAACAAGCTTTTTCTATTGATGATGATGTGTTACCAGGACTTATTAATGAGGGCGTAAATGTAGAGGATTTACAAGCTTATGAGTATGAGTACTTTAAGGACCAGCAAGAGTTTGATCAAAATATTGACGAAGAGCCTAAAGATAATGCGTCTATGGCTAATAAAATTAGTCGTTTAAAAGAGCATTCAGATGGTATGTATCATTATGCTATGAAGACTACATCTGCGCTTACTATTAATAATTTATATGTTGGAAGTTTTACCCAAGTAAATAATGGCCAAAATAATCATAATTTTTCCAAGGAAGATGTTGGGCATGTTTTGTCTATGAATAGTTTGCCAAGTACTAGTCAAAATACTTGGGCGGCAGAAAAGTTAATGAATATTGGAGAGGATGTTTCTGCTGCTAATATTACTAAAATGCAAAATTTACACAATTTTGTGGAAGCTATGGATTTGCCTTCTAAAGATGTTACTGGAGATGGTTTACCTGAGTATCAACCTATTATAAAAGAAGAGAAGGTTATGTATATCGAAAAAGATATGCAGGAGATAGTTGATGATTTAACTAAAGTTGATGATAGCGATATTGAAAAGGTTCTTAGTGAAGATAAAGATGTCACTATTAACAATTTGCGTGATGCAATGCGTACTAATACTGAAAAGGCGTTAGGAACGTATAAACCGAATGGTAAAATTAATACTCCAAATAATGCTAAGGGAACTTTAAGTAAGAATAATACTAATATGGCTGAAATTGCAGTAGAAGTTCCACAAGTTAGTACGGATAAAATCACGGAAATTAGAGAACAAATAAATATTATACGTGCTAAATTAAATGTAGAGGCTGCTAGAAATATTAGCCAAAAAATGCCTCTTGAAAGTACTGAGTTGTCTCAAATTGCTAAGGAATTAGTTTCTCACCAAGAGCAAGTTATTACTACAGCTCTTGAGGCAAATGACGTTGCGCTAACGCCTGCTAATATTGAGGCGGTAGAAAATGTAATTGATACAACTAACTTGATGAAGTTATATAAAGAACAATCTCTTGCAATTCAAGTAGAATCTGAGCAGAGCGCTACTTTACAGCAGTTTGGGCAGGCTCTATCTAAATATCAGGAGAATGAGTTGTTGCCTGAGGCTAGATTTGGTGAAGGTGCGCATAAGATGGGCGCGGAAATTAAGACGTTCCTACAGGAAAATAATTTACCGACCGATAACTTAAGTGTGCAGGCAGCTACTGGGTTGGTGATGAACAATCAGGAAATTACGCCAGAAAATTTAGAAAGCGCTACACAAATTGCACTTAAGATGAATACTTTCTTATCGGAGATGACTCCTACTATGGCTTCTATAATGTTAAAAGATGGCATTAATCCTATGCATAGTAATATTGATAGTGCGATGGAGTTTATTGAAGAAAAGAGGGTGCCAGAGATTAAAAAGACTGTTGCGCAGAGCATTGTGGCGCTTGAGCAAAAAGGGCAGATTGATGCTGATGAGAAGCGTGAGCTTATTGGACTTTATAGAATTTTGCATGGCGTTGAAAGTAATAAGGAACGTGTAATTGGATATTTACATGCTAATCAGCTGCCTCTAACTGTGGAAAGACTGCAAGAAGCGGTTCGCTATATGGGTAATGCTAATATTACATCAGAACTTGCGGATGAGTTTGAGTTTGAAGTTGGGGGATATAAAAAGCGGATACTAAGTCCTAAGTTAGCTTCAGACGCTGCTAATGTGGTCCACAATTCTTTATTATCTTCTGGAAAAGAAAGTACAATTGCTAATTCGCTAGAAAGTATGATTTTTCCGTTTATGAAATCGGAAACTCAAAAGGAGCTGGCGCAGTTTGAAACGTTAGATAAGATGCCGAGTAATCTATTAGACAAAATGGAAGTGGCAAAAAAGGCTGGTCAAGATGTTGTTGATGCGTTAAAAGAGCGCAATATACCAGTTACGATTTCTAATTTATATTTAATGCAGATGGCGGTTGATAATCCAAATCAATTTGGAGAACTGTTGCAGCAGCAAATCGACCAAAATGAATATTACCCAGAAAGCTTTGATGAAATCGCTAGAGAACTTGAGGAAATGCAACGTGAAGCTATGGAAAATATGGATAGTGCTATGTTAGCTGGCGACACGCAAAATTATCAAGAGCATAAAAGTTTAGAGGAGATGACTAGGTTTAATAAGTCTATCCAAGACCAAGACGGTATATATCAAATTCCATTTATTATTGGAGGTGAACCGCGCACGGTTCATATGTATGTTAAAGATGATTCTAAAAATAAAGCTACAGGTGAAATTAATGAGGATTTACACGCTGTAATTAGTTATGATACTAAGCATATGGGAACTATTGTTGCGAATTTAAAAATTACACCAACCTCTGTTTCATATGAAATTAGTGGTCAAAGCGAAGAGGCTACTAATAAATTGGCTGTTGGAAGTGATGTGCTTAATAAGATGATTGAGGAAATTGGGTATAAAGTTCGTGAGAGTATTTATATGCCGCGTGATATTTATAATCCAGTGGCTAATCCGTCGCAAGAAGAAAATGAAAAATTAGAAACAATTTCTAGTGATAGTTTATTTGAAGAAATAGTATAAGGGCATTAAATATAGAGGTGAAAGAGTATGGAAAATCAGCAAGATTCTTTATTGGAAATAGTAAAACAATTTGTAACGTATTTTGAAGACGTAGATGGTGGTGATGAAGAATGATAACAGTGGCACAAGTTACTCAGGCATCTGACGTTGAACTGTTATGTATTACGTTTGATTTATTTTTAGAAAGCGTGCAAGAAGCTATAGATGAAGATGATATTGAAATTAAGAAGAAACATATAAATCATTGTAGAGAAGTACTAAAAGTGTTAGTAAATAACCTTGATATGGCAGTACCGCTAGCTCAAGATTTATTTGACTTATATGTATATGTACAAAAGCTGTTAGTCTCGAAAGAGGGTCTTGCCGAGGCACACCGTATAATGGCAAGAATTAAGGATGGATTTGAGCATATACCCCAAGATAAAAAACCAAGTGCAGTAGAAAATGCACAAAATATTTACGCAGGAATGACTTATAGCGGAAGTCAGTTAAATGAAATCATTATGGAAAATAGTAATCGTGGATTTATGGCATAGGGGGCTAATATTATGAAAATTAATTACAATATACCAGCATTACAAACGAATGTAGCTTTAAAAAGAGCTACAAACCAACAAAGTACAGCTATGGAGAGGTTATCATCAGGTTTAAAAATTAACTCATCTAAAGATGACCCAGCAGGGATGGCGATTTGCCAAAAGCTTACTGCACAAGTGGATGGCTTAAATCAGGCTAATAAAAATAGTATGGATGGGATTTCTATGATTCAAACAGCAGAAGGTGCTATGAATGAAGTGCATGATATGTTATCTCGTCTTAGAGAGCTTAGCATTCAATCTATGAATGATACTTACACTGATACTGATAGGGATAAGATGCAGTTGGAGCTTAATGAGCTTTTAAAAGAAATTGACCGTATTAGTGAAGATACTGAGTTTAATGATACTAAAATTTTAAATGGTTCTAGAGATATTGGCCAGAGCGGAATTGGTATAGTACAAACTCAAACTGGTACTGATGATCAGCCAGCAGTATACAATTTAACTTTACCAAACCCACGTGTGGCAGGGGAAGGTTTTACTATTGATGGGCAAGCGTTTGAGTTTTATGATAGTACAGAAGGTGAATATACTGGTACAGCTATAGGGTTAGATATTAACAATACTGCTGCACAAATTACAAATACTTTAGCGGAGATTGAGTACACTAACTTTACACTATCTACAGACCTTACACTTACAGCTAAATCAAATGGTACCGACGGTAACTACTTAGCAGCTAATGACGGAGCAGTAGCGCCTATCCAAGTGTTGTTCCAAATTGGTGCTAATGCTAATCAATTAACTTCTTTATATCTTGAGAGTACTGGGACGGACGTTTTAGGATTAACAAGTAACTTAGAAGGAAATGGCTTTAGTGAAACTGCGGATATTAATGGTGCGTATGGGCTAAACATTTCTAATAAAGAAGATGCAGACTTTGCATTAGGAGCAATTGATAAGGCGATTAATAAAATATCTGAGCAGCGCGCGTATTTAGGTGCATATCAAAATAGACTTGAATATACAGTAAAAAGCTTAGATGTAACAGAGGACAATTTAACTGGCTCATTATCTCGTATTCAAGATACAGATATGGCAGAGGAAATGACTGAGTTTACACGTACAAACATTATATCTCAAGCGGCAACATCAATGTTATCTCAAGCAAACCAACGTCCGCAACAAGTTCTACAAATCTTACAATCATAAAAACCTTAAATAGCTTATAATGAAGATTACTCTTGATTATAAGCTATTCTTTTGCGTAAAAATTTTCCAGATTTTTGTATTAAATACTTGGATTTAGGCTATACTTTTTAGGAGGAGTGATAATTATGATTAAACGTAACAAACTTAGTAAACAAGAACTGCAAAAATTAAAGCTCCGCCAGAGTCTATCTGAACAGCTTGAATTATTGCAAGATGAAATGGCCATTGCACTCAATAACTTTTCTAACACTACAGAGCCAGAGCTACTCGAATACTACACATATACTTATAAAGCTAAGCAAATTCGTCATGGTTATTTGCTAAAAGAGCTAAGACAGATGTATTACGAGTAAAGTTTAAAAAATTTATGGTAAATTATGTATAATTCTTACCATAAATGTACATACTCTGACTAAAGAAATAACAGTTTTTGGGAGGTAACGCATGAGTACGATTAAGTTAACACAAGAGTTTATTAATAAAAATCATAGAGCAGATAAAACTAAGCGTGAAGCACTAGAATTATTTCTACGATTTTTAAAGGTTCATGGGGGACAGGATATTACACCAGAGATGATTGATTTTTTTCTTGCCTTTTGGATACCTAAATATAAGAACCACTTAGATGAAGCGCAAAGCTTATATGTGGTGCAAGCTATAGATGATTTAATGGAGTATATTAGTGAGCAGCAAGATGTGGCTTATAGTTTAGAATTGCTAGAGCTTTATAAAATTGAATATGCGCGTTTATATAAAACTAAGCAGATGATAGCAAATTTATCGGGTTATCCTGTAATTAGCTACAATCCAATGGTGATTAATTTAAACAGTTATAAGGCATATAAACGCAAACGCGATAAAAAGGAAGGCTTATGTACGTATGAGGCAGGCCATTTTGTGGTGCAAGAGATTAATAAAGATGGTTATATTGTGCTAAAAAAGATGGCACTTAATAAATTTTACAAAGTTTCTTTTAGACCTAAATTACTTCATCATTTTAAGTTAGGTGATGTTTTACATATCACTTTAAAAAAGAAATTATTTTTACTACACTGGGAAATTGACGATATTATCACATATTACCCACCAAAAGCATTAAGTTACTTGTGCTAAAAAAAAGCTCTTCTGCAATTTGAGAAGAGCTTTTTTAGGTTCGTAAACCTTTTCTAGTTTTTGTGAATATTTTGGTAAAAAAATGGGATTACTATTTTATATAATAGAGAACTAATTTTAGGCGCGAGCAAACTATTAGTTAATCAGTAGGAAGGAAAAATTGAGATGAAAATATTACTCTTATTAGCAAATACAATACAATCTGAATTAACGGTTATGAAAAATACAATTGTAACAGTTTTTAACGAACTTGAAGTTGTGGTAAAGTCTGTACAACTTGAAACTCTACCTTATTTTAGAGGCGAGAATTCAGTTGTTATGGAAGATATCGAGCTTAATATAAAAGATAGCTCGGGTATTATAGCCCTTTGTAACGTTCACTTAAATGGGATACATGGCGCAATGCAAACTTTTTTTGACTACCTAAGTTATTCTAATGATGTAATTTTAGAAAAACCTCTTCTAACAATTACATATAGTAATTTATGGGGAGAAGTTGAGGCGGCGTATCAAATAAGTAAAGGGTGGCGTTTTTTAGGTGGTATAGATGCAGGGTTACTTGCTTTTAACTCTTATATAGCACCAGCGCAGCGTCAGAAGATTTTAGAAAAGCAGTTAGAAAATTTTTACCGAATTATAAAACAAGGAATGCCAAATATAGTTTCAAGTGAAAGACAAATGTTTATGGTAATGTCAAACGGTTCAACATCGGCGCAACCAGGGTTAGTAGAAACTGTGGGAACCCCTAATATGGGCGCACAGAATATGGGACTCCATAATGGTACTCAACATAATGGTACTCAACATAATGTTGTTCCAAATACGTTAGTTACAAACACTGATATAGCACAGGCAAATAATAATGGACTACGGTTTTCTCATACTAAGCTGCCAAGCCAAAATATGGCCATGCGTAGCAGTACTCCAGCGAGCTATAGCAACCCTAGCTTTAATAATCAGGAGTTTAATAGACCAGAGTTTAATAACCCTAGTTTTGGCAATCTAGAACATCATGATAGCTTTAATCCTACAGGGTTTCATGTGTCTAACCCATATCAGCCATCGGAAGAGGAACGTGAAATTGCTGAAATCTCTAACCTATTGCATGGGAAAATGTCTGAAGATGAGGGCCATATGAACACATACCATAATACGTATGGACAAACTGCCACTAAAGCACGTACTGCTGTATTTCATCATAGGCCTGTACGCCGCATAGCTAGTTTGCCTCATTATTTTATGTCTCAGTATAGCACTGGTTTAGATGTTACTGTTCAGTACATCGTAAATGATACAAAAGAGCAAGGCTATATAGTTATAAAGAATGGTAGCTGTGATTATTTTGATGGGGTTGTGGATATGTATACGCTTGAAGTAACTCTAATAGATAGCATTTTTGATGATATAATTAATAAAGTTATTAGCTATCAAAAAGCGTTTATGGTTGGAAAAATTAAGGTTAAAGGAAATTTTGCAGTTTTACCTAAGCTAGACCAAATTTTTAGAGACAATAAAACTTATTAAAATCGGCACAACATAAGGTTACAAGAACATGAACATATAAAGTTAGTTTTTTCGTTAAAGGTTTAGCGTATCCTTCTTCTGGAAATAATATATTTAGTAGATAACAAATTGGAGGTAAGTTTTATGTCTTGTATTTTTTGTGATATAATGGAAAATCAATCACCGGCTTTTACAGTGTATGAAGATGATATATTTAAAGTAATAATGGACAGGTTTCCAGCAGGCAAAGGCCATGCGTTAATCATTCCAAAGGAGCACCATGTAGATATTTTTGATATGCCTCAATACGTTGCAAGGAGACTTTACCCATTAGCTCAGCGAGTTGCATTGTGCCAAAAAGAAATTTTAGGTGCAGATGGAGTAAATATAGTGCAAAACAATGGGCGTGCTGCTGTACAAGCGGTATTTCATTTTCACCTACATGTAATCCCTCGTTTTTACGATGACAACGTAAGAATTAATCAGCCTACAACTTTTGAAACAACACTAGAAGCAATCGAAGCCAATGCTAAGCTACTAAAAGAAGGCATGGAGCGACGTATTTAAGAATTAGGGGAGCCTCTCCCCTAATTTTTTTGCTTTTGCTTACCTTTTAACTGCTGAGTTTGTTTATCACAAATGTTTTCGTCTACAGGCAAAATATTTCTTAATATTTTCATCGTAACTACAGTTTCATCTGGATATTCACTAAATAACTTAATTATTTCCATTTGTTTCATAATAAACCTCCTTTATATTCCATGTATATCGACATAAATTTACTAATTCTACATAAAAAAGAACCAACGAATAGTTGTCGTTGGTTGTAAGAGTTATTAAATTTGTGCCAAATACTGCTCTAAATTTTTCTGTGCTATTTCATTACCTTGCTCAGCAGCCTTTTTAAACCAAGCTATAGCCTGATTTAAATCTTGCTCCACACCTTCACCATTAGCATAACAGCAACCTAAGTTATACTGCGCTGTCACATGACCTTGCTCAGCTGATTTAGTATACCAATTTAATGCCTCATATAAATTTTTATCAACGCCCATACCATTATCATAACATAAGCCTAAATTACACTGCGCAACAGCATTACCAGCCTCAGCAGCCTTCTTAAACCAAGTAACAGCCGCGTTCCAATCTTTACTAACTCCATCACCATTAGTATATCCTAAGCCTAAGTTACATTGAGCTATAGAATGCCCTTGCTCAGCTGCCCTTTGATACCATTTTAACGCCTCACTTAAATCTTTATCAACGCCTTCACCGTTAAAATAACATAACCCTAAATTAAACTGCGCCGCTGAATTACCTTGCTCTGCTGCGCTCTTATACCAAGTGATTGCACTTTCAACATTAGAATTTTTATCATAACAACAAGCTAAATTAAACTGCGCTGTACAATGCCCTTGCTCAGCCGCCTTAGTATACCACTCAATAGCTTTATCTAAACTATGGCTAATACCATCGCCATTTAAATAACACATCCCTAAATAACATTGTGAATCAGCATCGCCTTGTTCAGCAGCAAGCTTAAACCACTTAACAGCCTCATCCCAATTTTGCTCCACACCTTCGCCATTAGCATAACAGCAGCCTAAGTTAAACTGCGCTGTAGGCTGCCCCGAATTAGCCGCCTTGTTATACCATATCAAAGCCTCTGTCAACTGCTGACGAATGTCATAATACAAACCTAAGTAACATTGCGCTGTAGGATGCCCTGCTATCGCTGCCTTTCTAAACCACTCAAAAGCTTGATCTAAATCTTGGTCAGTTCCATTACCTTGCTCATAACACCATCCTAAATTATACTGCGCTGACGAATTCCCTTGCTCCGCCGCTTTCTTATACCACTTTAAAGCATTATTCCAATCCTGAGCAGTACCTTTCCCATTCTCATAGCACCACCCTAAGTTATATTGCGCCGATGCATTACCTTTAGCTGCTGACTTTACAAACAGCGCTAATGCCATAGCCCAATCTTGCTGTACGCCTTTACCGTTAGAATAACACCATCCCAAATTATATTCCCCTATTGGGTCATTAAGATCTGCAGCCTTGTGATACCATTCAAAAGCTTGGTTCCAATCCGAAGCCAATTCATAAGCCTTAGCTTGATCTAATATTTGTTCAACTGTCATAATCTCATCCTTTCTATGTTTACTACATAATTTGCTACATTTATTACCTATGTTAACGTTCCTTGATATATATGTTACCGTCCTAAAATTCTATTTTCCCCTCCTAAAATTCCATTCTTCTATAGTTATTCCAAAAGCTACTGTTATTATTCTATTATCCTTACTAATATGCTGTTAATTTATTTTATCAAACGCAAAAAGAACTAACAAAAATGTTAGCTCTTCAAATTTAAGATTGCAAAGCCACCTCTACAGCATCCATGCCTTTCATTCCTTGCTGGGCATAAAAAGAAACTCGCATACCAACAAAAATATTATGAATACTATCTTGCACATTAGACATCAAAAAATAATAATCTTGCTTATCATCATCCCTAATAAAACCAGCCTTACCATGCGACAATATATTTGTAATTCGCCCTTCAATCCGTTCTTGCCCCATATACATTTTAGACTTCCAAAACTCCTTTAATGTAATAGTAACCTTATAATTATTACACCTTTCATCCCCTAACTCTTCAATAGCCTTCTTTAAATCCGGCTTAATAAACCATCCTTGCTGGCGAAAAATCATCTCAGTTAGCTTTAAATGATAATATGCTAATTTGGGGTTCGTATCCTTTAAAAAATCCGCATATTCTCTATATAAATTCACCTTAACATAATTAATATCATGACAGGCCAGCGAAAAGTATTTATTTGCTTTTTCTACATTATTAGCCTTTGCATATGCCACTGCTAGCTTAGAATACGTTGACCAGTGTGGTAATGTAATGCTTAGCTCATGCAAAATATCAATACTCTCTGCCTCTCGTCCTAAATTAATTAAACAATCTGCTTGACGCTTAATTAACCACTGCTTATTTTGGTTAACAAAACAAATGGTATGTAACGCATCCTCGCATAATTGTAAAGCATATTCATAATTCCCTTGTTCAAACATTAACTTTGAAAACCCCATATACCATTTTTCCTTATCGCTAGATAATGAAATCTTTCTACCGTCAATAACTGCGCTAAAAGGTACGTCACTTAATTCTTCGCACCCTAATTCGTTATAGCATTGTATAATATCTTCTGTAGATATACCACATTCATCACTATATTCAATCATCTTAAATAACGCCAATTTCCTAGGCACAAATTTATCCTGCGAGCTATACATGGTTCTTATATTATTTACCGCTTCAATAAATGCACATCGGCTCTCTGGATTTGTTGGCTTGTTTTTAATCTTCACATAATATAAACACCAGCCTTTTTTATTACGCAGCAGTCGGCTTTGTGGGTACTGTTCTATAGCTTTAATTACCAATTTTAGTGATTGGTTATATAGTTTATCTTCAATTAATCTGTTTATATTGCGTAAATACTCTTCTTCACTATTTATTTCACTATTTATTTCACTATTTATTTCGATATTTATTTCACTCATCGTTCACCTCTCCTTTTGTATTCGATTATACTATACTTTTTAAATAGGGGCTAGCATTTTAGCAAAAAAAAGAACTAACGCTAACACCTTTTTATAGGTATTAAGTTAGTTGTTTTTAGGTTTAGTTCAAAAATTATTCTAATGTTATTTCAACTGAATCAAGCCCTAGTTGACCCTGTTTCGTATAAAATGAAACTGGCATTCCTACTTGCAAACTATGCTTTGCACAATGTATATCTTTATATTGGAAGTAATAATCTTGCCCATTATCTCCTTTTATAAACCCCGAATCCCCATGCGATAATAACAATGTTATAGTTCCATGCAGTAAATCTTGGTCTGCGTAAATTTGTGTACGCCAAAAATTATCTAGCTTTAATTTTAATGTTTGGTCATTAATTCTCTCATTTTTAGAGCCATTCGCTTTTATTTCATTTAATAACTCACTTGGGACATTCCAGCCTTGGTGTGTATATAACATCTCTTTTAACTTCAAATGATAAAACGCCATTTCTGGGTTGCTGTGTTTTAAAAACTCTGCATATTGTTTATACAATGTCACTTTTACATAGCTTACTCCTCGCGCCGCTATTGCAAAATACTTATTCGCTTTCTCTCTATCTTCTTGTAGCAAATAAGCATTCGCTAACTTAGCAAACACAGACCAATGTGGCAACGTATCACTAAGCTGCAACAAAATCACTATTCCTTCATCCACTCGATTTAACTTAACCAAACAATCCGCCTGTCTTTTAACCATCCAATCCTTATTCTGATTTATAAACGTTACACTATGTAACGCTTGTTCACATAATGTTAAGGCTTTTTTATACTCACCTTGATTGTAAAGTAATTTTGTATATCCTGTATACCAAACCTCTTTATCACTTGGCAATGTGATAATTCTGCCATTTGGAGATTTAGTCTTAATTGGCGTTGAACTTAAATCCTCTTGCTCCAACTCCTTATAACACTCTTCTATCTTATTGCATACCTCAGAATTTGACTCTAAATACTCTATCATTTTAAACAAAGCCTGTTTCCTTGGCGACTCAATATCCCCTGGTTTGTAATTATCCTTAATATAAGTCACCGTTTCCAAAAAATCTGTATGTTGTTGTTCTGTTTTTGGCGGATTATCTACGTACATATTATATAGGCACCAACCCTTTTTTAACGATAACTTTAAGCTATTTGAATGAGTTTCTAATGCTTTAGTTAACAATGGAAGAGCTTCTGCATACCTTTTTTCATCAATCAATTTCGTTATTTCGTGAGTATAATATTCTTCATTCATAGTTTATCCTCTCCTGTTCTAAGTTATGCTCTTGCACAGATAATATAGGTTTATACTTATTTATAAGTTCTATCACATGTATCTGTTTTTCAAAACTACTATTTTCTGGGAACCTATGTGCAGCATATGTTGCTAACTCCATAGCTTCTTCGTATTTATGAGCTCGTATTAATCTCACTATCTCTGTTATATATTTCTCCTCTTTAAAAGTCATGTTATTCCCCCCACAAGTGTATAGATACTATTTTATTATACTATATGATAGATGTGTTGACAATGTGTGAAAAAAAGACTGAAGCCTTTTAGGTTTCAGTCTTTAAAATATTCTCCGTACCATAGCAAGAACATATATACCGTCCATATTTTTCGGCTATTATCTACCTTGCCTGTACGATGCTCATCTAATAGTGCAAATAGTCCTTCGGTTTTAAAATACCTCTTAGCTGCTGGAGTTGTAAATGATGCTTTTACTGTGTTATAATACTTATCCTCTTTTAGCCAAACTCTTATAGGAACCGGAAAGCCTAGCTTTTTCTTATTAGCAGTAGACTTTGGCATATTTCTTTGCGCCGCGAGTCTCATTGCATATTTTGTATTCTCCTTATTTACCTTATATTCCACAGGTAACTTAGTTGCTATATTGCAAACCTCTTTATCCAAAAACGGCACCCTTAGCTCTAAAGAATGCGCCATACTCATCTTATCCGCCTTTAGCAGAATATCCCCTGGCAACCACATATGCATATCTAAATACTGCATCTTAGTTACATCAGACTTATTCGATACTTTCTGATAAAACTGATTAGTCACTTCTGTAGGGTTTGGCGCATCTGTAGGTATGTTTAGTATATCCTTACGCTCCTGCGGTGTAAATATATACGCATTCCCTACAAATCTCTCCTCTATAGTCTTAGAACCCCTTATTAAAAAGTTTTTACCCTTAAATGGAAACGGTATCGCTTGTGCAACTGTCGCTAGCAACACTCTTAGCGCTCTAGGTATCTTATGATAAAACGCATTATCTACAGGCTCTTTATAAATATTATATCCGCCAAATAACTCATCCGCCCCTTCTCCAGATAACACTACCTTTACATGGCTGCTGGCTAACTGGCTTACAAAATACAATGCTACAGCAGATGGGTCTGCTAGAGGCTCATCCATAATATACTGTATCGTAGGAAGCACCTTCCAATACTCTTCTGGTGTAATTACCTTATGATAATTATCTATACCAATCTCCTTAGATAACTCCTGTGCATAGCTTATCTCATTATAATTAGTATTATCAAAGCCCACAGTAAACGTCTTATCGCCTTTAAAGCAACTAGCCACATAACTAGAGTCTACACCGCTTGATAAAAAGCATCCTACTTCCACATCACTTATTTTATGCGCTTGAATTGACTCTCCAATAGTCTCATCAATTAAATCCACATACTCCTCTAAAGTACCGCTAGCCTCATTAAAAATCGGCTCCCAATAACGCTTTACTTCCAAGCAATCATCTTTTAAAATAAAGAAATGCCCCGGCGCTAACTTATATACTCCTTGAAAAAACGTTTCTGCCATAGCAGAGTATTGAAACGTTAAATACTGCTCTAGCGCATTCTCGTTTAATATATGAGGAACTTCAGGATGCTCTAAAATAGACTTAATCTCAGAGCCATAAACGAAAATATCATTATCCTTATAATAATAAAAAGGCTTAATACCAAAAAAGTCACGAGCGCCAAATAGCACTTTCTCCTCATTATCCCAAATTACAAACGCAAACATCCCTCTAAGATGAGATAACAAATCAGTTCCATATTCCTCATAACCATGAATTAAAACTTCCGAATCCGAATGCGTAGCAAAAATATAGCCTTTTTCTATTAACTTATTTCGTATAGATTGGTAATTATAAATTTCACCGTTAAAAGTCAACGTATAACGCCTATCTTTGTTATACATTGGCTGAGCGCCTTCCTCAATATCAATTATACTAAGCCTTCTAAAACCTAATCCTGCATCATCATCAATATATTGCCCACAACTATCTGGGCCACGATGAATTATTTTATCCATCATGTTAGTTAGGATCTCTTGTCTGTTGTCTAGTTTTCTGTCTACAAAGCCGCAAATGCCACACATATGTACAGGCTCCCTTCTGTTGTTAGATTTTTATTCAAAATGGGCAAATACTCCCACCTCTTAGGACATACTTTAGCATACTTTAAGGCTAAAAGCAATTAGAGGTTAAAAATTTTTAGAGCTATACAAATAAAGTATTACCGTTTTTTGTAACATTTAAACCGTATATATCAACTTTTTTTTTATACATACGCCAAAATAGTAAAATTACTTAAATTTGGTAAGGATTGTTTTGGAGATGTTGGGGAATTCTGGGCTATTTTAAATACAATTTATTTATGTCTCCCCTACCCCATATATAAGGAAGTAACTAGTGTAGATTAGGAAAAAATAAGTAGTTTTTCTAATATTGACGGAATTTTTTAATTTATATTGCATTTTTTGGGCGATTTACTTTAATTATTTATCGTGCTATAATTTATATAATTAGTATTGGTATTAATAGGTTTTTTTTTGAATATAATTTTATTATTAGAATGGCCGATTAAGATGGTCTATAAGGAGGATTGTGTGGTGAAAACAATTGTGCTAACAGGTGGCGGAACTATGGGGCATGTTACTCCTAATCTCGCACTTATTCCAAAGCTAACTGAGGAAGGTTGGGAAATTAGTTATATAGGCAGCAAAACGGGGATGGAAAAAGATGAATTACAAAAAGATGGGACTATTCCTTATTATGGAATCTCATCTGGTAAATTACGTAGATATATTTCTATTGATAATCTAAAAGACCCATTTAAAGTAGTTGCAGGTTTATTTGAAGCTTACAGTTTGCTCAATAAACTAAAGCCCAATGTAGTGTTTTCCAAAGGTGGTTATGTTACTGTACCGGTGGTGCTAGCGGCAAGATTTTTGCACATACCAGTAATTATTCATGAGTCAGACATTACCCCAGGCCTTGCTAATAAGATTGCCTCTAAAGGTGCCAATAAAATTTGCGTTAACTTTCCTGAAACACTTAAATACGTAGGTGAAAAAGGCGTATTGACTGGAACTCCTTTAAGGCAAGAAATTTTTACCGGCTCTAAATCTCAGGGAATGAAACTGTGTAAGTTTAGTACACAAAAACCTGTACTGCTCATTATGGGCGGATCTTCTGGCTCTGCTACAGTTAATGATGCGGTTAGAGCAGCAGTTTTAGACTTAGTAAAACAATTTAACGTAGTCCATATATGTGGTAACGGTAAAATCGACTCTAGTTTGGAAAACGTTAACGGCTACAAACAATTTGAATTCGTTTCGCAAGACCTAAAACACCTATTTGCCATGGCTGATATTGTAGTTTCTAGGGCAGGAGCTAATACTTTAGCTGAAATTGTTGCGCTTGGGCTACCTAATATTTTAATCCCTCTTGAGAAGGGAAGTAGAGGAGACCAAGTGCTTAATGCACAATCTATGCAAAAGCAAGGCTTTTCCGAAATTATGTCTGAAGACAACTTAGGCAAAGACCTTTTGATAGAAACTATAACTAGAGTTTACCAAAATCGCGATTACTATTGCAATGCTATGGCCAACGGAGGACGTGGCGATGGCACTGGCAATGTTTTAAAAGAAATTAGAAAATACAACAAGGCTTAGGTCTTTAATATAATAGGGATACCCCTAAAGCTTATAAGATAAATATTTAGTAATTGAGTGTATAAATGTCTCATTTGTTGTTAATGCTTTTAATTAGCGATAGGTGAGATATTTTTTTGTTACCGTACTAAAAATTAGATTGTATAAAATGTGGATTTGTTGGGAATGAATTTAGTATATGCTAGTGCTTGAATATGTTATAGAATGGTGATATGATATTAATAGATTTTGCTCCGACTTAATTACTTTAAATTTATAGGTTATTTTGTGTATATTTTTTTTAATAAGTCGTTAAAATATCTATAAGCTATGTTGTGATTATCAGCAGAGTTAATAATGCGTAAGGAGTGAGTTTGAAATGAATGGAATGAGCAAGAAAGAAATGGATAAGATAGTTCTAGAAGTAAAGGAGCGATTAGGAATGCAACATCATGAGAGAGAAAAATGCAACAAAGCGATTTGGCTTTTACTTAGTGGGACTGTTTTTGTAGCTCTTGTAGCAGTCGTGCTTTGGTTAAGGTCTAAGGAAGATGAGGATATCGAGGAGTACTATGAGTATTTCGATGATGAGCTTGACGATGACGATGACATTTATGGCGAACTCACTGAGGATGAAGACGTTGAGTACCTAGAAATCAAACAATTTGATGAAGTAGCAGGCGAAGATGAAGTTGAGGTTGAGACTGAAACTGAGTAATAGCAGTGCGCCTAACAAAAGTTGCTATACGTTTTTATGTATAGCAATTTTTAATAAATTTAAGTTACACAGTTTTATTAAGGAGGGAGTAATGATGGATAATAAACAGAGTCTAAAGCAAGCATTTAATCAAGATATGTTAAGATTATATAAGAGAATGTCTAAAGAAGCTAAGTATAAGTCACCTGGGTTATTAACACAGATTAACAAATACGGAGGTTATGAAGCCGCTCTTAAATACGTAATAACAGATGCTTATACAGTAGATTTTGGGGTGTTGTGGGAACTGCAACGGCTAGATTTGTCGTTAGAGGCTTTACTAATACAGGAGAAGTATGCACCGATTGTTCCTTCTGAGGTGAGTGAATTTTGCAAAAAGAGGCTTAAGGAATATAATTATGCGCCAAATGAAGTGATGGTAGTTAAGCCAGAGAAAACTAATGTTAAAGCTAAAGTGTTAGATGAGGTTAGAGTTATGGATGAGGTTAGGGTAATGGATAACGTTAAAGAAGAAGTTAGAGTTAAGATAATGAATGAAGTTGATGTATCTATTGCGGATTGGAAAGAGTTATTTATAAATACTAAAGTTTTTACTCCTAAAAATCAAGATTTGTTTTTAAGAATGTATTTGGCAGGGGGCCAATGCGTTACTAGGGATGATTTGATGTCTGAAGATGGCTATACGGCTACATACCCTTTTAAAGAAGTTATTATGTCGCTTAGTAAACGGGTTAAAGCTCAATTAAAAATAGATGTGCCTCGCGCTGAGACGGGTGAGCTTTTGTGGTGGAATGTATTATTTACAGGGTGGTTTGTTAATAATCAGTCGTTTGAATGGTCTATAGCAACTAATCTATATGAGGCTATTGGTGCAGTGGTAAGCAATAATGAAATTGACGTGCCTTCTATTACCATGGATATTGAAAAAATTTCGGGTAGGACTGTTGGAGTAAGAGAGTTAGTACATGATAGACATGAGATAGGAGCTATTGAGCAGGTGGAGATTACTGCACCAGCAAAAGCAGAGATGGCAGCGGAAATTGCACCGGCGAAAAAGGCTAGCTGGCAATCGCAAGATGATTTAAGCGATGATGAAAGGTTAGATGCATTTTTAGATGATTTATTTGAAGAGGATGAAGAAGAGGTGCCGGAGGATGAGCCTAGTTTAGCGGAGCTTCAAGCTATTGAGAGAATGCTAAATGGTTCGTATGCGCCTGTTGTAGTGCCTAAGCCTGCGCAGCCAGAGGTTGATGCTAAGGCTTTAGAAGAGTGGGAACAGCTAAAGAAGCAATGTCTTGAGTATTATGGTGCTAGCTGTGAGATTTGTGGTATGGATTATGGGTATGCTTATGGCGAACAATTTGAGAATATGATGCAAGTTTGTAACACTAAAGCCAAGAAACATGATTGGGACAATTTAAATGTGGACCCTGAGAAGGATTTAGTGCCAATTTGTCATAATTGTAGTTCGATTATGAAAAGTAAGATGCCAGCATATACAGTGGAGCAGATGAAAGAATTTTTTAATAACTAAATGCACTTTAGCTATGGGATGCCGTAGCTATTTTTTTTGCGCATTTTTTTAAGTAAGTTTTATTTTTTGTATGGCTTGTATTTGGAATTATAAAGCTTGTTTTAGGAGTTTTGCATACTTTAGTTAGTCCACCTTTAGTGTATCGTATAAGTAGGCTTAATTTTTTATATAAACAAGCTTGTAGCTAATTTAATATAAAAACATTGTCATAAATTGATGTAACTCAATTTGTGATAAAATAACTTGTCATGACATGATAAATTTTAATCTCTTAAATAAAAACTATGAAATAAAAATCACTATTAGTAATATACTATATTAATCTCGGTATGATTTTGTTGGCATATTTTCAACTTAAGGCATATACATATTATTAGTTATTGTCAACAATGTGATATAAACCAAATCTGAGTTATGTTTTATTATTAAAATTTTTTAAAAGGTGTAATGTTGTGTTTGGTTTGTAACGAAATAGTAATTATAGATATAATCATGTCTAAATTGTAAACATACTGAAATGCTGTGTACATTGACTATTTTATACCCTAGGTGTATAGTATATGTATCAGAGAATTATTTGAACCAGCGGAAAGAGAGGCGAATATATGACATTATATAAAAAGTTGGCAGTTTTTCTTGCATTCACTCAGATTACTAATCCTATAAGTGCTGCTTATATTACTAGTGAAATGGATGTTAAAGTTGAACCTATGTTAGAGTCTAACGTTTTTGATACTCTTAATGAAACTGCAAAACTTATAATGACTAAAGATCAACAGCCAGGATTTTTACCTTTATCGGCAGATGAGGAATTTACCGAGGAGTCTTTATTCTCACATATGACAGAAGCGGAATTATTAGCAACTATTAATGAAAGAATTTCGTTTGAGGCAGAAAGCGTAAGCGCTGAATTAAATTTAATGGATGGTGTAATTGATGGAGAGTTTGAGCGAGAAAATGATGGAACTGGAAGTGAGAGAGAAACAGCTCCACAAGGATTTGATGCTTATGAAGTTGGAACAGATGGTGGAGTTAGTGGAAATTTTGGAGAGGAAGACTCATCAGATGCAGTTGGAGCAGAGGAAGATGATGCATCCGGACGAATTTATGATGGAGAAACTTCTGGAGCTAGAGTCTCAGCTCAAGATGAGACTAGCGCAAGCGGAACAGGAGGAAGTAATTATGGAAGCGAAACAACCAACCAATCACGAGAAACAAAGGATTCAGGAGCACTTATTACAACAGGAGAAGAAGCAGGACCAACTGGAGGAGCGAATGATGAGATTGGAACAAGCGCAGGAGATGCTGCAGGGATTGGAGCTATCGTCGGAGAGATAGGTGAAGCTTATGCAGTTAGAGTTGTGAATGGAGAATTTATAGAGGAGAGTTTAGTAGATGAGCCGAATAGAGAAAGTGAGATATTTGCTACAGCAGATGTTACCGGTACAAGAGAGACAGAAGTTACTAACGGAGCTGAAGATGTTAGAGGAACAACAGCTGTTTACAGCGCAGGAAATGAAGAATTGGAAAGAATCGCAGATGAAACAACAGATGGAGTTACAGAAATTACAGGCGAAATTTCTAAGGTAACTGAATTAAAATTATCAGATTCTATCTCCTCTAATAGTGAGTATATAGAACAACTTAAAACTGAAGCTGACCCTAACGCTCTAGCTGTTGAAGAATTTATTCCAATGGTAAGAAGTGTGCTTCCTCAAAGTTTTGATGAAAATGATGAAGTGGTTTATGTAAAATCGACACAGTCATGGTATGAAGATGTACCTATGTATTTTGCTATAAACAAAACTCAACAAACAGCTACTATGGACTGGGATTACTCAATCCAACAGGCAGCGCAAGGAGCGGATACTTTGGTGCTTAACCCAGGTTCTGCTACTGATGAAAACGGAACAGCGGTTATTAGTTCCGTTACATATGATGATGTGCAATATCCAATTGTAGAAACGACTAGTCTTATGCCAAGTTCTACTGATAATATTGCAGTAACGTTCAATACAGGTACTACTATGAGTTATATTAATATCCCTTATAATTTTAATAAAAATGCTACTGTAGACGCACCAATTACTATCAATTGTAATACAGCAGATGGTTATACAGCGATACCAGCAGGATTTTTTAATGGTGCTACTATTAATGAGGAGATTACATTTACCGGTTCTGGTAAGTCATTTAAAATTGCTACAGATGTAGACTTCTTTTCAGGCGCTGTAATAAATGCCGAAATTATTTTTACTGGCTGTACAGAAATCAGACCTAAAACTAGCCTTGCAAATGTGGAAGGTATATTTAAAGGCGCAACAATAAACGCAGAGCTTACATTAGATGGATTTGGTGAAACAGCACATTCTAACTACACTGGTTGCGGAGCAATGGGATTTGAAAGTGCTATTATCAATGAACCTATTACATTTCCACATTTAGAGACTATTACTACTCAACAATTTTTCTACAGAGCTACGATTAATGCAGATCTTGACTTCCCAGAACTTACTACTATTAACGAAGCGACCGGAGACAATGCGGTGGCTGGAAAATCTACTTATCTATTCAATAGCATGAGTGGAGGAGCTGATGACGCTACTATCAATATGCCTGAGCTAACAGAAGTTAATGCCAGAGCATTCTATAACAGTACAATTACTAATGTAACACTTGACATGCCACAAAATACTTATCTTAAAGACGACTTCAGTTCAATGTTTAACGCATTCCCTACAACACCAGTGCTTAACGAAGGTACTACAGTATTAAGCGTAAAAGCAGATGAGACTAATAACACTGCGACTATTGATTTATCGAATTTAACAGATGCTAATAACACAACTTTACGCGTTAGAGTTTCACATAATAACCACGCTGATATGAATGCAAGCGATATTAGTGTTATTCTTCCGGCTAAACCTGTAATTGGAACTTTAGACCCAATTGCGCTAACGTCTCAATATGGACCAAACGTAATGACTACTGCTTTAGATATGAGCCAAATTACAGTTGTGTATCCAGATAACTTTGATAGAGCGGCTTATATAGCTGCTGGTTTTGATGACGATTATTTTGGATTAGATATTAGTGCTAGCACAGCTGAAGTAATTAATATTAATGAAGACTACGTAACTATAAGTGATGATACTACATTTAGTGTAGATGTTGTACCAGCAGATAAAGCAGGTAGCACAGATATAGTATGGTCATCTAGCGATACTGAAATTTTAAGCTTTTCCCCAGGTACTGCAACAGCAGATACCCCTGTTAATGCTACTATTGGTACTAAATACGGTGAAGTTACTATTACAGCTACAGTAGAGGGAATTACTCCAGAAATTAAAGACGAAGTAACTTTAGTTGTATTACCAAAGCTTACTATTAATGATGCTAATGATGCTCAATTCCCAGCTAATTCAAAGTATGAATATTATGAAGGACCTATTCAACTAAAAGTTAGCGGAACTCCAACTGTAGCTGCTGATTCTTCAATAGCGTGGGAATCTTCAGATACAGATATTTTAACAGTTGATAACAATGGACTTGTAACATTTGTAGACGGCGGATTTGGAACTGCTGATATAACTGTTTCGGTAACAGTAGACGGTCATGTAGTTGAAGAGTCAGTAACAATCGAAGTTACTCCAACATGGGTTACTGATTTTGAAATTAATAAAAGCGAAACGATTAACATTCAAAAATCCGATACGACTGCAATTGCATATGAAATAACTCCAGCTGATGCAACTTACCAAGATATCGTGTGGGAATCATTAGAGCCAAGTATATTCACTGTTTCAGAAGGTAAGATTGTACCGTTAAATGCGGGTACTACAAAACTTAAAGGAACTCTTCCAGCACACTCAACTGCGGATGGTACTGAGGTTGTGCGCATGATTGATGTTAATATTATAGATAATATCAAGGCAATTGAAATAAATGAAGGCGACGAAGTTACAATTGATTTGGGAGAGTCGTTTGATTTGACGACTTCACTTTTATCGAGAGCATTATATGATTATAGCTGGACTGCAGATTCGAATATACTTAGTTTTACTGATACTAATAGTGCTAATACAACAATTAGAGCTAATGAGATTGGTAAAACTGATGTTACTGTATCATTAAATGTTAATACTGGTATGGTTGTAACAGATAATAACGGCGACCCTATTATTGATAGTGTTACCAGCGACCCTACTACTACACAAGTAGATTATGATTCGGATACAATTACAGTTACGGTTCTACCTACAATTGAAATTACTACAATTACTCACTCAGAAAGTGCTACAGTTACAGATGTTAATAGCGAATTAAACCTTACTTTAGAAACACTGGAAATAGAAGACCCAAATGACTCAAATATTCCGCCTGCAATGATAGCTAATCCTGAAAACGTTTATACATTAGCTTGCGCTGTAGATCCATCAGTTAATGTTGAATGGGAAAGTTCAGATACAGATGTTGCTACAATAGATAGCACCAGCGGAGTACTTACTTTAAAAGCAAACGGTACAACAGTAATTACCGTAACAACCGCTCATGGAGTTAATGGTGTTCCAGAGGTTAGTGCTAGCATTACACTTAATGTAGCTCCTATAGTAGCTACAGGATTTGCACTTAATGCAGATACAATGACAATTACTAACGACGGACTTAAATACCCAATAGAATATACAATCTCACCAGAAGGTGCTAAAGCAGATGTAACTTTTACTTCGCACAGTAACAATATTATTGTAAATGATGATGAAACGATAATGAGCGTTAGCACCACCGCAAGTAATAGCAATAGAGTATATGCTGTAGCTAAATTCAATGGCAAGACTATCGGTGAACAATGGTTAGATGTAAACGTAGTAGTTCCTTCAACTGTTTCAATTAACGAAGGTGACAAAACTTATGCTGCAAACAATACAGCGCAACATACATTTAGTGCGGCTATAGCAGCTACAACTAGGTCAGTTGGCGGATATAGCTATGATTGGTCATTATCTACTTCGTCTATGGCTACAAATTCATCTGCAACTGATAAAGAAAGCGGTGCTTATGTAACTTCATTAAACGGAGTTACAATTACTAATAATAACGATGGTACTTGTACACTTCAATTAGATGGCGACGCGACAAACGTGACACTTGGCGACATTTACCTAAATGTTCATGTACACCAATCAACTGGAATGGATGGCAATGTTGATACTAAATCAGAGTATGCTACTGCATCTGTAAAAATTTCAATTACTGCACCGGTAAATCCAGTAACGGCAATTACGATTACGGGCGTTAATGGGAATGGTAAATTTGAGTTAGAAGAAAATTCAAAATATTATTTAGATAACACAGGCGGTAGTAACGATACTATTGATTATGAGCTTACTTATCAATATCCTGATGGTTCAACAGAAGCTAGTAGCTACCCCGAAGAAGAACCAACACTAGTATGGTCAGTTGTAGCTGGTCAAGATAATGGCGTGGCTGAAGTTGTAGAATTTTCATCAGCATCAACATTAAGCACGTATTTACAAACTCACACTCCAGACTCAACTGTTTCAAGCGATTATAGAGGGCAGTTTGATTTAGTAGTAGGTATCGCTGATGCTAATCCGGATATTACTGCGCAACAAACGTTTACTGTTAATGAAAAAATCGTACAAAGCATTGCTATTACAGATGGAACAGGTTCTAATACGTTTAAAACTGATTATATTGTAGGAGACGATTTTGTGCCAACTGGTACTTTAACTATAACCTATAATGACCCTTATCCACCTGAGGTAGTACAAATCACTAGCGATATGGCACTTGGCTTTACTACTAGTTCATCAGGTGTAAAATCGTTTAAGCTTTACTACGCTCCATTAGGTGAGTATGTTGATGCAACAGTTAATGTATATGAAGCTTATAATGATGTAGAAATCAAAGAAGGTAATGAACTTACTTTAACAATCGGTGGTGCTGATACTACATTAACAGCGCAGTTAGTAACAAGAGCGCTTACTGCTACAACTTACGCATGGTCTCAGACTGGCGGCGCAGTTAGTTTAGCTAATACTACTACAGATACTGTTACACTTAGCCCGGTTAAAGCTGGTAAATCTGTAGTAACATCAACAGTTATTTATGGAGCTGACCAAGATAATTATACTGATACAACGACTGTATACGTATTACCAACTGTTAAGATTCAAGATGAAAACAGTACCGATGTAACTGGTGGGACTGCTAGTGCTCCTTTAAATTTAACTACTGCTACAACAGTTGAGTTTACGGCAGATGTAACTAGCGGCGGCGTAAATAGCGTTGTTACATGGTCATCATCAGATGAAAGTGTAGCATCTATCGACGCTACTGCAAATACGACTAACGAAACAAACGGTAAAGTTACATTAAAAATAAATGCAGCAGGAACTACTACAATTACAGCGACAGTTGTACCGGATGGTGTTAATGAAGCAGCTGTAACAGTGTCATTTGAGTTAACTGTAGATCCAATTAACGTAAGTAGCATTACATTTCAAGATAGTCTAAATAATGATATTACTGAAACAACAATGCAAGTTGATACATCATCGGATATTAACTATACTGTAGACCCAGATCCAAACTCATATTATAGCTCGGCTGCAGATATTGAATTTAGTTCATCGCTACCAAATATTGTTATGATTAGTGATGGCAAAATGTATGCACAAGGAACGGGTACGGCTTATATTACAGCGACAATCCCAGGTTCAGGCGTTAGTGCAAAGCTAAAAGTTAACGTGGACCAAACTGGTGATTCGGTTTATATTGAGCAAGATGACCAAACGCTAGTAATGGGAGATACGATTAAATTAAATACAACTGAAACATATGTAGGTAATTCGTATACTTACGTTTGGACTTTAGGTGAAGTAGCGGATGATGATGCTGCTGCAGCCTTAGTAGAAACTCCACTTTTAACTGAAAATAATAGCGCTATTTCTATAGATAATAATGGTAACGTTACAACTAATGCAGCTGGAAAATCTAAGGTATCTGTAATTTTAGAAATTGATACTGTAGAAGGTGTTGAGTATGTATATGACACAATTGAAATTAGCGTTGAACCAAAAGTTTCATTCCAAATCGATGGGGCTGATGTAACAGATTCATATGAAATCCAGCTTAGTGCAACAGCTGATGGAGAGAATGTAGATACGTTATCTAAATCAATAGTAACTACAGCTGAAGGCGCTACTAGCAATAGCACTATAACTTATGCAGTAACTAATAATACTGGTGCTGTAACAAATAGCGGTGGAACATTAACATTCGTAAAACCAGGAACTGAAACAGTTACAATAACTGTAGCTCCAACAACAGCAGGTGACTTTACAACTGTTGTAAAAACTATTGATATTACAGTACTACCAATCGAGCTTACAGGTATAGATATTACAGAAGACCCAATTGACGTAGTAAAAGGTTCATCTACACCAATTAGCAGTGTGGATTATACACTTATACCAGCAGCGGCGAACGATATGTATGATGTAACATGGACAATAAATGACCCAACTATTGCAAGCATTTCTGCTACACAAAATATTAGTGCTAACTCAACAGGTTGGACTACATTAAATGCTACAGTAACATCACAAAATGGAACTGTTTACCAAAATAGTGTAAATGTAACAGTAACTGACGCTGTATCGGGCGTTGTTATTAATGAAGGTAATACTACTATTACTATGGATGATAGTAATGTAAGTTTAACTGCGCTACCAACGTTTAGAAGCACGGGTCTTTACACTTATACATGGGGTGTAGGTGAACCGACTACAGATCCTATCACCGGCGTTATTAGTATTAATACAGATGGTAGCCCTGTGGTTAGTGTAGATAGTAATGGTGAATTAACACCTCTTAAAGTTGGTACATCTAAAGTAACTGTAGTTCTTAAGGTAGAAACGCTTACTGGTAAACAATATTATTCAGATACAATTGAAGTTAGTGTTATGCCAACTGCTGTAATTAAAGATATGGGTGATACATATGTACACACTCTTGATGGTTCTAGTGACACTTTGCCAATTGAGGGCATATCTAATATAGGTACTTCAACAGCTACTACTATAGCGTTTAGTTCATCTGATTCAAATGTTGTATCAGTAACAGGTGGTTTAGCAACTGATACATTAGTATTTAACAACCCAGGAACTGCTGATATTACATTTACAGTAACTGCAGAAGGTATAACTGTTACGGATACAGTTACAATAACAGTACTTCCAATCCCAATTACATCATTTGCAACTGATGTTAAAGATGCTAATGATACTACTACGTTAACTTCTATTTCATTAGAACAAGGTGATGAGTTAACAGTAGATTATATTATTAATGGTGAAACTACTAAAACAGCGGCTATTTACGATATGTATGACGTAACATGGACTTCGAGCAATCCTACAGTTGCTAGCGTATTTAACACAGACACATTAAAAGCGCAGTCAACAGGACTAACAACGCTAACAGCAAGCGTAGATGGCACTAGCCATTCGGCTACAATCGATGTATTAGTTAGCGAGAAAGTAACTGGCGTTGTTATTAACGAAGGAAGCCAAACTGCAGCAGTGGGTACAGCGGTTAATTTAACAGCGTCTCCAACATCGGGTACAACATCTGGCTTAACATACCAATGGATTGCTGGCGATTTAGACCTTAGCGCAGGTGAGCAAACTGCTTTAGCAGGTTATTTCGGTGGTACTCCTGCAACAAATACCGATGTTGCTACAGTTACACAAGACGGTGTAGTTAATGCATTAAAAGCAGGTACACAAAACATTAACGTTATCGTTAAAGTGGAAACAGTTCCAGGTAGACCAATTTATTACTACGATACAGTAGCAGTAAAATTTACTCCAGTTCTTACACTTACAGATGGAACTAATAATATTGATGGAACAAGTCAACAGTTAACATTAGAGACTGATACTACAATGACTATTACTGCTAAGGCGGATAGTGCTCTAGATAACTCGGGTTATACTTGGAGTATTGCTTCTTCAGATAGTAATATAGTTTCAGTAACTAATGCAACTATTGGAGGAGGCACTACAACATTAACAGCTGAAAACGCAGGTACAGTAACAATTACATTCAGTGTAACTATTGACCAAGAAGTATTTACAAAATCATTTGAGCTAACTGTAAATCCAGCTACAGTAACTGAAATTGACTTTGTTGCAGCAGTACCAGACGAAGTAACTATGGTGGCAGGTAAAACTATAACTGTATCAACTTCTGACTACACAATATCACCATCAACAGCATCTAGCGAAGTAACATGGAGTTCCACAAGGGAAGATGTGGCTACAGTTAGTGCTAGCGGTGTTATAACAGCTAAAAACCCAGGCACCACTACAATCACTGTTACAGCAGGTAATCAGACTGATAGCATAGAACTACATGTAATTGACACATTATCAATTAATGAAGCTAGCCAAACGCTTAACTATGGCTCTACTTTACAATTAACAACATCTAGCACAACAGCACAATGGAACTCAAGCAACGCGTCAGTTGCTACAGTTTCAACCGGCGGTGTAGTTAGTCCAGTAGGCTTTGGTACAACTAACATCACTCTTACAACTGCAGTAAAAGAAGGTTCATTAACAGCTTCTGCGACAACAGTTACTAGTCCAATTGTAGCTATTACTGTAGTTCCAACGTTATCTTTAACTAATGATGATGGTAGCGACTTTGCTAATAAATCGTATACAACGGTATATTCAGATTCATCTAACTCAGTAACGGTAAAAGCGACTATCAATGCACCAGCTAATACTGGCGTAACATGGTCTATATCTGGAGATGATACAATTTCTCTTAGCGCTAATAACTCTACTAACAAATTACAGCAAACAGTAAGCTTTTCAGGCTCTGGTACAGCGGTAGTTCAAGCTAAAGTAGACGGCACTGATGTAGTGGAAACATTAACAATTACAGTAGCTCCAATAGCAGTGACTGGTTTTGATATTACTCACACGACTGTTAGTAATGCTCCTAATCCTACTGATGGTATAACTATTGAAACGGGAGCAACTAAAGCGGTTACGTTATTAAATACAGTAACTCCTTCATCGGCTACAAGTTTCTACACTACTAATTGGTCATCAAGCAACCCAAATATTGCTACTGTAGATAGCGACGGTAAAGTAACAGGTGTATCACAAGGTAACGTTACTATTTCGGGTGAAATCGGTGGCAAGACTGATAGCATTTTGGTATATGTAATAGATGAAATAAGCTCCGTAGCAATAGCGGGCGACTCTACTATGGACATTGGTGATACTCAAACTTTAACTGTTGGTCCTACAAACGATTATACTACAGTTACATGGAGTATTGCTTCTCTTGATGGTAACCCTGCTAATTCTGGCACTAGTTCAGATATGATCTCTATAGCAACTGATGGTCAAGTAACTGCTCACAATGCAGGACCTGCTACTGTTTATGCTAAAGTTGAAATTAAAACTGATTCTGGCACTACACCGTTATATCCTACATTTAGCATTAAGGTTAATCCAACTTTATCAATAACTACAACTGAAACACAACAAACTTTAGTATCAACTGATACTGCAGTAGCAACAGATAATACATTTACATTTGACGCAAACTATAATGGTACAACATCACCAACATGGTCTTCTAGTGATACGTCTATCGTTAGCTTTTCTGATAGCGCAAGTGGAAGTGCAACATTAAAAGCAGCAGGTACTGTAACTATCACTGCAAGAATAGGAGATGTAACAGATAGCATTGAGTTTACTGTTAATCCAGTACCAGTAACATCAATAAGCATTACCAATTCAGGTACATTTAGCGATTTAACTAGCACAGAAGTGGCTTACACAGTATCTCCATCAGATGCTTACAAAGGTGCTGACCCTTCTGATATAACTTGGTCTTCAGCTAACCCAGCTGTTGGGGAAGTACAAATTCTTGATAATAAAGCTATGTTTGTAGCTAAAACACCAGGCTTTACTAACATTACAGCTTCGATTGATGGCGTTAGTGATACCCAGATGTTTGAAGTAATTGCAGCTGTTAGCGATGTTATGATTGACCAAGGCGATGAAGTAGACTTGTTTATGGGTGATACTTTAACGTTAACTGCATCTACAAAAGGCAGAAGTGCTTTAACTTATACTTGGTCTGATTCAACTTCAGGTACGTCTCCTGTTTCAATTTCGGCTGATGGCTCGACTGCTACAATTACGCCAAATAGTGTTGGAACGGCTACTGTTAAAGTATCGTTAGCGGTAGATACAGAGGATGATGCAACAACAACTACTCATACAGATACAATTACTATTAACGTTCAACCTACTATTGCGATTACTGATAAAGTTTCAGAGCTAACAATGACAGAAGGAGGAACTACGCATACATTTACTACTTCAGTTCAAGGTGGTGGTAGCGTAACATGGAGCAGTAGCGACATTAGTGTAGCTACTATAAACGACGGAACGGTTACTTTAGTTGCTCCAGGAACAACTACAATTAAAGCAAGTGTAGATGGGGCAGCTGGCGAGACTTTTTCAGATGAGTTTACATTAACAGTAAATCCAATTGAAGTTGCTAGCGTGAAGATTACCCCAGCATCTATAAGTGTAAATACTGGTACTAATTCAACATCATTGCCAGACTATAAGTTATTAGGTAGCGATGGAACAACAGAATTAACTAATGCAAAAGATCAATATACTCCAGTTTGGAGCATATTAGATACTTCTTTAGCTACTATTTCAGGCGATAAAATTATTGCTAACAATACAGCAGGCACCACTTTCTTATCTGTGGATGTAGCTGGTAAGTCACACAACATTCCTTTATATGTGGTGAATGAATTGTCTGGCGTAGTTTTATCTAGCGGTAATACTCAATATGCAAATGGTGAAACAATTCAAGTGGTTAAAGATAATCCGCTTAGTCTTACTGCTACTGATAGTACTGGTAATGATGAAACTCACTATAGTTATGCTTGGTCTGGTAGTGGGACTGCATTACAGAATACTTTTTCAGTAGATACAGATACGGTTGGTTCGCAAACAATTAGTGTTGCGTTAACTGCTACGTTAGCGGATGGTACTACAACCGTTAATACTTCGGTTAATGTAGAAGTGGTTCCTTCGCTTACTATAAGTGCTGATGGAACAGTGACAGATACGTATACTACTACTATGGAAACTAAGCATGATGATTCTGACAATGGTCTAAAAGATCCAGCGCCAGACAATACAGTTACATTTTCAGTAGACGGCGCAGATTCAGGTGATACAATTGAGTGGTCTTCATCTAATACAAATGTTGCTACAGTAGATGGTGATGGAAAAGCAACATTAATTGGAGCTGGTGTTACAACAATTACAGTTAGTGTAACACAAGGTAGTGTAACTACAACTAAATCAGTAGAATTAACTGTAAATCCAATTGCTGTTGATACAATCGAAGTTGAAGACGTAAGCTTAACTAAAAATCAACAATTAGCTATTCCATACACTCTTAAAAATGGAAACGTAATTGTAGAAGATGCTAAGCAACATTATTCAGTAACAGCTCAATCTTATGACACTAGCGTTGTTGGAGTTAATGGGGATACTTTAATTGGGGTTTCAGGTGGAGAGACTACAGTTGTGGTTAGTATAACTAATGATTACACTGGAGCGGTTACAACACATTCAATTGTCGTGAAAGTAGCTGATATTGAAGGCGTAGTGATTAATAATGCTATCGATTTAGATATGGGTGAATCTCATACTCTTAGTGCTAGTCCAGTATTACGCTCTATAATAGACTATAGCTATGCTTGGTCAATAACAGATGGTACTGATGTAGCGTCTATTGATTCAGCAGGTGACCTAACATTAGATAAACCTGGAGATGTTACGGTTAAAGTTGTAATGACTGCCAAAGCTGACGGTGGTACTACTACTTATGATACTACTGCTACATTTGCAGTAAATCCTACTATTGCGATTACTAATTCTGGTAGCACATCTTATACTTTAGGCACCTACAGTGGCGATACAATAAATACTTTAGGAACATCAGTGAATGCAGGTTCAAGTTCACAAGTAACATGGGCTTCTTCTGATACTAATGTAGCTACGATTGATAACAATGGCAATGTAACGTTTTTACGCGAAGGCGATGTAACGTTTAGTGCTACTGTTACAGCTAACTCAAAAACTGCAACCGATTCTATTACGTTTAATGTAACAGCGCCTACTATTGATAGCACTAATTCTAATGCTGATGATATGACGGTAGAAGCAGGTTCTACAACTACTATTGCATATACACTTGTAGATTCAGGTAACAACTCTATAAGCCAGTATTATGATATTAATTGGGAGTCATTACATCCTAATACTGCTACAATTTATAATAATAGTGAAGTAGTGGCGCAACAAGCAGGTGATGCAACTATCGTTGGTAAGTATAATGGAACGGAAGTTTTAAGATTTAATGTAACTGTTCTTGCAGAATCAGAGAAGCTAGTAAACGTAGCTATCGTGCAAGGCGCTACTATGAGCGTTGCCCCGGATGCGGCTAACATTACACTTACTTCTAATGCAACTGATGTATATACAGAGCAGTGGACTATCTTACCAGGTGGTGCAGGTGCTATAAGCTTAGTAAATCCAGATACAAATGGTATAAGTACAGATGGCGAAATCAGTGTAGATAATCCAGGAACAGATACAGTGAAATTAGAATTATTCAATGCATATACAGGTTTATCTGCTGGAACTGCTGAAATCGCTATTACAGTTAATGATACTAGATTGACAGTTAACGGTGTAGAGATAGAAGACGGCGACGCTTTAGAATTTACTATGGATAGTAGTAATTCTGAGATAATTGCAATTAGCTTACCAGCTGGATATACTGCAAGCTGGGTAAGTGATGATACTACTATTGTAACTGCAGCTAACGAGTCTGGTAGCGATAACGGTGAGTTAACATTTAATGCACCAGGAACGGCTAATGTAACATTAACAGTTACATCACCATCATCAGCACGTAGCACAACTACAACTTATACATTCCCAGTAACAGTAAATGCACCAGCGGATACTGAAATAGTGTTAACTTCAGCTGAAAATGTTACTATGGCAACTGCAGCAACGGCGGCTACAAGTACTATAACTTATACAGTATCAGCTAACGGCCAGACAGTTTCTTATCCTGTAACATGGCAATCAGCAGATACTAACGTAGTAACTGTAAGTGGAGATACAATTACAGTAGTCGGAGCAGGTACAACTGAAGTTATTGGTACTGTGAATAATACTGATGTAACGAAAACAATCAATGTAACAGTAGTTGATGGCGTGTCAGGAATTAGTATTAATGAAGGTGATCAATCGATTGTTGTTGGCGAAGATTTTACATTTACTACAGCTACTACTTTTAGAACTGTACCAACTTATAGCTGGTCATCAGATAATACAGCTATAGCTACAGTGGATGAAAATGGTAAAGTTACAGCGGTTGCTCCAGGTACAGCTAATATTACAGCTACGGTACAAACTGCTGATGGTACTACTACTTCAGCTACAGTATTAGTAACAGTGCTACCAGATGTGACATTACCTTTTAGCAAATTAGAGAATGTCCTTAATTTGGAAGGTTTAATACCTGATGGTGGAACGTTCACTCCAGGAAGTAGTAATGAATACGATTTAACTACCTATGCAACATCAAGCGTATCAGGAGCAACATTTACATGGTCAGCTCCAGCAGGTAGTATAGCAACAGTTAATAATAACATGGTAACTTTCTCAGGTGTAGGGACAGTCGAGTTAACTGTAACTGCAACTGCAAATGGCCAATCTAACACAGAGACTATTACAGCAGTTGTATCAAACCCAGTTGTGGCTAGTATCGATATAGATACTGTATATTTACAAGTAGGAGAACAAGTTGATGTTGATTATACACTTTTCGATGAGTATGGTAATGATTTGGAGGCATTAGGTTTCAGTGGCTATGATGTAGTATTTGAAAGCTTAAATACAGCGGTTGTAAATGTGATAAACAATCAGTTATTAGGTGCTTCATCTTCAAGTGCTAACGTTACAACTACTGTTGGCAATGCAACTAAGACGTTCATTGTATATGTATCAGATGCTGTAAATGGAATTACTATAGACCAAGGTACTGGCGTGGAGTTAAATTATGGTGATACTTTACAACTATCAACTACTTTAGTAACTAGAAATGCTAACGTTATTACATGGTCATTGGAATCTGGAAGTTCTGTAACGGTAGATGAAAATGGTTTAGTAACTCCAAGAGCTGTAGGTCAATCTACTGTAAAAGTTGTAGTAACATCGGTAGCGGATACATCTCGAGAATTAGGTAGCGCAACAATTGTTATTGATGTTGTTCCAACAATTAGCATTACTTCAGCTACGGATATTACTTTAGATTCTGCGTCAACGGCTACGTTAAATCTTACTGCTACAACTAACCCAACTGATGCATTAGTAACATGGTCTACTACAGCGGCTAATGATGTAGCTGAAATAACTGGGGATGTGCTAACGTTAAAACAAGCGGGAACAGTGGAAGTAACTGCTACAACAGGAACTAAGAGTGATACTGTTACAATCACTGTAAACGAAGCAGCGCCAGATTATACTAATACTACATTTAGCGCAGAAGTGGGTGTTGATACACTTGATGTTGGTGCTACAACTACAATTACAGCAACTTTAACAGATTCTTCTACTAGTCCAGATACAATTACGACTGTTACACAAGGTCTTGTGTTAACTTCGCTAACAGATAATATTGCAATCGGTTATGATGGTACGATAAAAGGGATAACTGCGGGTATTGCAATAATTGAAGTGAGTTTAGAAGGCACTGATTTTATAGATACTGTACAGTTTACAGTACAAGACGTAGCAACTGGTATTAAAATTGATGACTCAAATTTAACGCTTCAAGTAGGTCAAGACAAACAATTGTCTGCTACTATTTTAACATCAACAAGGAATAGCGTTGTATGGTCTGTAGATGATGCTACAAGTGGAACTACGAATAATAATGATGTTATATCAGTGGACGCGAATGGTAAAGTATCAGCTCTAGTGGCAGGTCAAGGTACAGTTAGAGCTACTATTGGAACCCATTCTGATTCTATTGTAATCACTGTAGAGGACGTTCCAAAGGTAGTTGCGTCTATTGCAACAGTAGATAATAGCGGATTAGTAACATCTTATGTATTAGGTCAGTCATTCCAAACGGGCGGACAAATCAGAGTTACTTATACTGATAATAGTACTGAAGACATAGTGATTCTTCCAAGTATGATAGTTGCATTTGATACTAGCAGCACAGGTTCTTCAACTGTGGAGATAAGCTATGAAGGTAAGTCTACAACTTATTCTATTGATGTATCACATTCGAATATCTCTTTAACTGCTGCTGCTGTTACTTCTAATAATGGAGTTCAGGCTACCATTTCAGGAGAAGCTTATGAAGAGGTAGATTTAAACACTACTAAGAAAATTGGATATATTGAAATTAATGGAACTAAATTATTTACAGATAGTAGCAATGCATTTAGTCTGAATGTATTTGCCAATGGCAAGTATACAGTAAGTGCTATAGCAGAAAATGGCATAAGTGGAGTGTCTGAAACTGTAGAAGTAACTGGAATTGATACTACAGCACCAACAATTCAGTTTAGTTATAATTCAACAGACGCAAGTAAAGTTAGTGTTATAGCAATAGACGATAACTTAAAGACAGTTACTGCTAAACCTGGCGATGGCTCAGCAGAGACCTCTTATGATATGAATAATCTGAGTACAACAGATCCATCATACGACAGTACTAATGGAATTTTCACATTTGATTTTGATCTTACTGCAGGTTCTAATATATTTATTGCTGAAGATGAAGCTGGTAATAGCACTACAAGTGTATTATCACTTACAGCAGTAGCGATAGGAACGTCGGCAGAACCAACGCAAATAATGATAGAGTCGCCAGATAGCGATAGCTGGACTAATGAGGATGCGGTTATTACAGTAGGTGCGTATAATCCGGTTGATGGAGTTGAGGAGGTAACAGTTGGTGGAGTTAGCACTTATGGCACTAGCTTAATGAATTCTAGATTAAGAAGCACAACTGCATCAGCGTATCAAATGGTGGATACAACGCCGGTTTATAGCCAAATTATTTTAACAGGAAATGAATCAGTGGATTATACAATCAATGTGGCGGGTGGAACTTACACTCAAACTATTGATGTAACTAAAATCGATAAAGATAAACCACAAATTACAGGAACTGTTGAAGGAAATACGGTAAATTTAAATGTAAGCGATGCTACATCGGGTATTAAAACTATTGCTTTACCAACGGGCGAAGTAATTAACTTTGATACAGATGGAACTAAATCGTATAATACGCAGTTTTCATTAACTGCAGATGGGAATGTGGATGTTACAGCAGTGGACTACGCAGGAAACGTTACAATCCAAAGCTTTAATTTGTCATATGAGCCACCAGTAATAGGAATTCCAGATGTAGAAACACCAGAAATCGAAATTCCAGAAATCGAAATTCCAGAGACAGAAACTCCAGAAGTAGAAACTCCAGAAGTAGAAGTTCCTGAAATCGAAACTCCTGAAATCGAAGTTCCTGAAATCGAAATTCCAGAAGTTGAGGTTCCTGAAACAGAAATTCCAGAAGTAGAAGTTCCAGAGACAGAAACTCCTGAAATCGAAACTCCTGAAATCGAAGTAACACCGTCTTATGATAACTATGCTATCACATACCCAACAATTAGCCAAACAGCTAATACGAGTAAAACGGTAGTTGACGAAGTTACAGAACAAGTAGAATTAGAATTAGAATTAGCACAAGTAGAATTAGAATTAGAACAAGTATCAGCATTAACGTTTATAGAACAAATTGCAGCAAACTTTACAAACAGCAAAATTGTCAACAGAGAATACGTAGGATTTGCAGATGTATCTGCGGATGCATGGTACGCTGATGGTGTAAAATTTGTATACGAAAGAAACATAATGAGTGGTACTCAAGTTGGATTTGAACCACAAAGCTTAGTAACAAGAGAAGTTATGGCCGCATTAATATTTAATCTTTCAGGTCAGCCACAAGCTACGGAAGCTGAGTTTAGCGACGTTTCGCAAAACGCTTGGTATGCGCCAGCAGTAAATTTCTTAGCTGAGATTGGATTAACTAGCGGAATTGGAGATGGTAAGTTTGGAACCGGAGATGCTTTAACTAAAGAGCAAATGGTTGTGTTCTTATATAATTACGCAAATCTAATCGGCAAGGATGTATCAGCAACAACGTCATTATCACATTATGATGATGCGCCATCTGAGTGGGCAGCACAAGCGATGAGCTGGGCTGTTGCTACAGGATTGGTTGGTGGAACGAGTGAAGTAGAGCTTGGAGCGACTGACTCTGTTACTAGAGCGCAAGCAGCGGTAATTATCCAAAGATTTATGCAATAGATTTATGTAGTAATAAAGAAAAGCCCTCGACTAATGTCTGGGGCTTTTTTTTATGTAAAAAAAATATTCGTATAGTGATTGCGCAAAGGCGCTTGTATAAAGGGATAAAATAAATTTAAAAATTGAAAAAAGCTCTAAACCGTCTCCACAGGACTTAGAGCTTTTTTCGTTTCGACTTTTGACTAGTTTCGACTTTACCCAAATAATAGAGGGTAGCAATATTAGGATTACCAAATATTGTCTTTATTATACATATTTTCTAAAAAAAATTTGAAAAACTTTTTTTCAGATTTTTTAGAGAGGGGAAACGCCTTAGCGGATGGCGTTAAACCGTAATACCTATAGCATTACCTATTTGTTTTTATTTTATACATGATATTTACGATTAATATATATTTTTTTTGCTAACACTTTAATAGGCTGTTAATTTAGGTTAAAGCTGTAAAGGAGTGATTATTTGAAGGTTATTGTTGCTGAGAAACCGTCTGTTGCAAAAAATATTGCCGATGCATTAGGCATTAAAATTAGAGAAGACGGCTACTTTAAAAATAATAAGTATTTTGTAACTTGGTCTTATGGCCATTTGCTTACATTGTGGGACAGTAAAGATTATAATGAAATTATGGCTCGTTGGAATATGCAAAACTTCCCGTTTGTTCCTAATGAGTATAAATATAAAGTTAATCAAGGTCGCGGTAGTTTAAAGTATGCTTTGCCACGCCAACTTAATTGTATTAAAAATTTAGTGGAGTTAGATGAGGTTGATGAAGTTATTTCTGCTTTTGACTACGATAGAGAAGGGCAGATTATTGGGGATATTATTTTTCAGTATTTAAAAGTGCGTAAACCTATTTCTAGGCTATTGCTAAATGAGTGGACCGAAGCTGAGGTGTTGAATGGCTTAAAAAGTTTAGTTTCTAACAATGAGTTGCGTCCGCTGCGAGATTCGGGGCTGTGCAGACAACATGCGGATTGGTTAATCGGGATTAATTTAACGTCGGTTGCTACGCTTCGTTATAGGCATGGAAAGGAAATGTTTAATATCGGCCGTGTGTTGTTGCCTACGCTTAAGTTAATTTATGATAGAGAACAAGAGATTGCTAATTTTAAGTCGGCAACTTATTTTAAATTGCAAGGTTTGTTTGCGGTGGCAGATAAGAGTTATTTAGGCGTTTATAATTTGCCAAACAATCCGTATGCGCCTAAGTTTGATGATGAAACGAATAATAAAGCTGATAATAAAGACAATCAAGATAAAACTGGTTCGTCCAAAAACGAAAAGTTTTGCGATAAAGCTTTTTTAGATAATTTGGCTAATGAGATAAAAGGTAAAAAGGCTGTTATTATTGATAAAACCACTAATTTAAAAAACGAATATCCACCTCCGCTTTATAATTTAACTGGTTTGCAAGGTGACATTAGTAGTAAGCATAAGCATTTGACTGCTGATAAGGTATTAAAATTAGCTCAGTCGTTATATGAAAAGAAAAATATAACGTATCCTAGAACTGCAAGCACTGTATTGGACGAAAGTTTAAAGGATAAAGTCAGCAGTGTGCTTAATGTGGTTAAAAAAGGGCGCGAATATGAGTCGGAAATTGTGTTTCATGATAATAAACGCGTTTTCAATAGTGCTAAGGTAGAAAGTCATAGTGCGATTATCCCAACTTATCAGCGTGTTAAAGATATTACCGCTGATGAGGAGATTGTGTATAATGCTATAGTCAATAGGTTTATTATGCAGTTTATGCCTATTGCAGTTTATGAGGAAACTGTTATTACTACTGAAGTTGAAGATGTGGCTGGCTATTTTTTAACTAGAGGGCGAATTCAGAAAACGATAGGTTTTAAAAAAGTCGAGATGGTCGCGACTAAAGATGTTATTTTGCCACCGCTTGATTTGTATGAGATTAGCAAAGTTGATAAAGCGGAAGTTAAAAAGCATGAGACTAAGCCGCCAAAGTATTATAATGAAAAAACTTTGCTTAGAGCTATGGAGACTTGTGGTAAGCAGTATAAGGAAGATGAGGATATTTTAGAGGGCTTTAGTATTGGAACACCAGCAACTCGCGCTGATACGATTAAAAAGCTAGGCGATGTAAATTACATTATTAAAGATAGGAAAAATTTAAAATGTAGCGCTAAAGGGAAATTTATAATTGAATCGTTGCCAGTGTCGGAGCTTATGGATTTGGAGTATACAGGAAGATTGGAGAAAACTTTAGCCGATATGGAAAAAGGGCTTGTTTCTAAATCTGAGTTTATGAAGCATATTGAGGAGTTTGTATATAGCGCAGTAGCTGAAATTAAAATCCAAACTATTTCGGCTGCGTTTATTCATCAGCAGTTAAATGCAGCTGATACTGCTAAAACGGCTAAAACGGCAGCTGATGTTGGAAAAGAAGTGTTAGGTCATTGTCCGCTATGTAATGGCGATGTCGTTGAAGGTAAATTAGGATACGGTTGTTTAGGTTATAAGGCTGGTTGTAAATTTGTTTTATGGAAGCATGATGAAACGTTTAAAAAGTTTAATAAGAAATTGACTAAAACAGCAGTGAAAGCGTTGTTAAAAAATGGCTCGGTTTTAGTAAAAGGGTTTATAACGCCAAGTAAGACTAAGTTTGATGCAATTATTAGCTTTGAATACGATGGTCAAAATGCAAATTGGAAATTTATTCGGCCTTGACATAAGTAAATGAGAATTAAGCACTATTACGGGTGCACATAATAGTTTTTATAAACTTTACACATAATACGATATGGCTATATTCTATATAATGGTAGTCCTAAAAAATATTCACTATAATAAGTAAAATTTTAGTTGAAATAATTAGTTATATTTAGATAGATTTAATGAAAATCGGCGTTGTAATTGACTAACTAGCTCGTATGATGTTATCATATGATTATCAAATAACAACCCGATTTGGGGATCTAGTTGGGATTTTAGTATGAACTTATCGCTTGTGGTAGTTATACTAGAACCATTTAGTTTTTAAGGAGGATATGATTATGGCTTATCAAATTAATGATGATTGTATTATGTGTGGAGCTTGTGCAGCTGAGTGTCCAGTTGGATGTATTTCAGAAGGTTCAAGCAAATATGAAATTAATGCAGCTGAATGTGTAAGTTGTGGGGCATGTGCATCTGTTTGTCCAGTAGACGCGCCACACCAAGCTTAAGCTTGATTATAAAATAAAACGTAGGCGGTATAAGACGAAAAAGTCTTATGCCGTCTATTTTTTTTTGGCGAATTTAAATAGCATAAACAATTTGCCATAATTAAACAGTGGAAAAAATTACTAGGTAGTAAAAAAGTAAATTAGTGTCATTTTTTATTGATTTTCATGCATAAAAAGTCCTGTAAATCCAAATAATTGTTATAGATATATATAGATTGGAGTTGAAGAACTTGATTGAAGTAAAAGACTTTTTTTCAATTTACATTATCATTGCTATGATGGGCATCGGGATATATATGGCTTGTCTTGAGAGTGTGTATCTTAGGGATGTTGACCATTTAAATAAGGAGGCGATATTTTCTAAAGTCATCGGTATTGTGTACATTATTGTTGCGATAGGTGGCATCGTAGTAAATGTGTTTTGGTAAGATTGTAAGGTATGGGAGCTTTGTTCCTGCGGCCGGAGTATTTCGATACCATTTAAAAAGTAAGGAGGGTTGATATGTATCCTGGAAATGAAGACGAGTTTCATAATGTGGATAATAGGATTACGTTAAGTATATCTGAAAATCTAGATACGAACATTAAAAATATCGAAAAGCTATTTTCTAACTGCGCGGATTTAATTAAACGTGAAGTTGATATAGGAGAGAAGTGCCCTATTAAGATTTATGGTGTGTATGTAGATGGATTGGTTAATAGGACTATAATCGAGAGTTTCTTTTTATCGCGAATTGTAGATTATAAAAATTTAGGTGATGATGAGACAGATGTAAATGGTGTTTCGCCAACTAAATTAATTATGAGCCACTTCTCAGCTACGTTTGACATTAAAGAAGTTAGAAATATGGATGATATGGTAAGAGGCATCCTATCTGGTGATGCTGCGATTTTTGTGGAGAACACTAATGTAGGGCTTATGATTTCATGTCGCGGTTGGCCGGGCAGAGGGATTAGTTCGCCAGAGACTGAAAAGGTAATTCGCGGTCCTAAAGAGGGATTTGTTGAGACTATTAGATTTAACACAGTTTTAATTAGAAGACGTATTCGCGATACTAAACTTAAAGTTGAGATGGTTAGTATGGGAAATCGTAGCCGTACTGATATTGCGATTATGTATATAGAGGATATTGTTAAGCCTAGGGTAGTTGATGATATAAAATCTAAGTTAGATAAATATGAAATTGACGGCGTTTTTGATAGTGGCTATGTGGAGCAGCTGATTGAGGATAGTTGGAAAAGTCCATTTCCTCAGACTCAAGCGACTGAGAGACCCGATAAGGTAGCGGCAAGTCTTATGGAGGGTAAGGTTGCGGTAGTAGTTGATACATCTCCGTTTGTACTTATATTACCAACTACGTTAAATAGTTTTTTCCAAGCATCGGAAGACTATTATCAAAGATGGGAAATAATGAGTTTTACTAGGATTTTGCGATATTTTGTATCGTTTTTAGCATTTGCGCTGCCAGGGTTATATCTTGCAGTTTTAAATTTTCACCCAGCTATGTTGCCAACTACTCTTGCGGTATCGATTGCGTCATCGCGAGAAGGGTTAGTTATATTTTCTGTATTAGAAATAATTTTGATGGAAATAGCATTTGAACTGCTGAAGGAAGCCGGTCTCCGGTTGCCAGGTCCTATAGGACATGCAATCGGAGTAGTTGGTGGTATTGTAATAGGGAATTCAGCAGTGGATGCTAAGCTTATTAGCCCGATGGTTGTTATTATAGTGGCGTTAACGGCAATTGCTACGTTTGCAATACCAGATTATAGTTTAACGACCGCATTTAGATTAGTGAAGTATGGATTTATTATGCTTTGTGCTACATTTGGTTTATATGGATTTTTCTTAGGAATTATGTTAATGTTAGCGCATTTAGCTTCGTTAGAAAGTTTTGGTACACCTTATCTTGCGCCATATGTTGCTAGTGAAGATAGAGCTAGTAACGGACTTAGAGATACAGTCATTCGCTATCCGCTGTTTATGCAAGCTAGAAGGCCGCGCCAAGCTATGGCAGACCAAAAAACTAGAATCCGCCTTAAAAATTCATCTAGCATAACACAAACACCACCAGGGCCAGATAGCAGGCCAAATCAAAAGGGAATTAGAAAATAGAAAAATTAGCACGTGCTAATTAGATTTGTAACGCTAATTTGTAACGCAAGATTTATAAACGAAAGATTTGTAAACGAAAAATTTGTAACGAAAGGAAGTAACGATAATGTATACGCATAACGGTAGAATTTCTATGCACCAATTTAAAATACTGTTAACGTTGCAGATGTTTAATATGTCAATCTTAATCTTGCCGAGAGTGGCCGCTAAAGTGGTGGGGCAAGATGGTTACTGGCTACCCATATTCGGATTTTTCCTTGGGTCGCTGTATATATTTGCAATTACGGGGCTGACTAATCGGTTTAGAGGTAAAAGCTTTGTGGAGTATTCGCAAACTATATTGTCTAAACCTATTGGAACATTGTTATCAATAGTATTTTTAATCAAAATCTTAATAAGTACAGGATTTGAACTTAGGTTATTTGCGGAAATGATTGGACAGGTGTTGTTACCAAATACTCCTTTGCCTGTTATTATATTACTAATGCTGTTTTCGGTTTATTATTTAGTTAAATCCGGCATGGAAGCTCAGGGCAGAATGGCTGAAATATTAGCTTATTTCGTTTTCGTTCCTGTAGTGTTAGTAGCATTGTTAATTATGTTTAAAGCGGATTATCAGCAGTTATTACCTATGTTTAGGTGGGAGCCAGAAGAAACGCTTAAAGGTAGTTTTTTTGTAAGCATAACTTATATGCCA